>WNFU01006509.1_pt1 | contig 17591 bp, 18 predicted proteins | sample 5400121 | NCBI WGS metagenome assembly WNFU01 (sample SAMN13153360, study PRJNA577476) | soil metagenome | isolation source: 100 cm soil or saprolite under grassland replicate 1 | place: USA:California | collected 2016-06-15
TTGGCTCCAGAGGTAGGGCTCGAACCTACAACCCATCGGTTAACAGCCGATTGCTCTACCATTGAGCTACTCTGGAACCCAAACGGGCGGTCAATCTACAAATCGCCTTCCGCAGCGTCAACAGATGTTTTGCTCCACTCACGTCCGCTGGCAGCGCGGGCAATAAAACGTGCTGCGCGCCCCTTGAACAATTCGTCGAATCGGCGTTCGACAGACCGGACACGGCCGGCCCGCCCGATCATAGACCAGCAGTCGTTCCTCGTAATCGTCCGTCATCCCCTCCGCCCGGCCATAATAAAACAGCCCGTCCCGCGCGCCTTTTCCGGACCAGTCCAGGGAAACCGCGCTGCCAAATTGAATCGCGTCGGTCAGCGTCGCCCGCACACTATGCCAGAGATGCTCCGCTTGCGTCCGCGTCACTCTTTGCGCCGCAAGTCGCGGCGAGACGCCGGCGCGAAACAGCGCTTCGCTGGCATAAATATTTCCCACGCCGGCGACGAGCGATTGATCGAGCAGTTTGACCTTGATCGGTTGGGCCGACCGCTTCAACGCTCCGGCAAAATAGTCCGCAGTGAATTCCTCTCCCAAAGGTTCCGGTCCCAATCTCTCGAGCGGCGCGGTGTCGAGTCTCAGGGAACCGAAGCCGCGCAGGTCCTCAAAGATGAAGTCGGACTCTCCGATCGAGAAGACGACAGCGGCATGTTTGGCCAACGGCGCGGAGGCCGGTTGCAGGTACATCCGCCCGGTCATGCCGAGGTGACCGAGCAGAGGAAAAGCCGCGCGTTCGCGCGGACGCCGCAGCGCGAACAACAGGTATTTGCCGCGCCGGCTCAGGTCCACAAACCGCGCACCGCGCAAGGCGCATTTGAACTGCGCCGGAGACGCGGAGTGAATGAGCCGCGGGCGCCGGACTTGCACCTCCCGGATGGTCTGGTCCTTCAGCCGCGGCGCAAGAGAACGCGCCAGAACCTCGACTTCGGGCAGCTCCGGCATGCGCCCACGCTACTCAGGTGAAACAATTCCGTTCAATCTTTCGTTTCGCCTCACCCATACCGATAGGGCGCCGACAAGGTGAACGTGTTCGGCAAGTGCCGCACGGCCCGCACCCCGCCTTCGCGGAGCAGCACTTCCACGATGTCGAAGCGAATTTTCACAGCCGGCTGCTTGAGCAGCTTGAGGTAATCGAGCGCGGCCTGCGAAAGGAGTCGGCGTTTGCGGGCATTCACGGCGGCGGCCGGACGCGTCCATTCCTCGGACGAGCGCGTTTTGACTTCCACAAACACCAGGCAATCGCCGTCGCGAAAGACCAGGTCGATTTCGCCGCGCCGCGAGCGGAAATTGGCGGTGAGGAATTTCAGGCCGGCGCGACGCAGGTGGTTGCGGGCGGCCCGTTCACCCAGTTTGCCAAAGCGCAGATGTTCCGGCGCGTCGTCACCCGCCAATCCTGTTTTGATGCGCGTCCAGAGGTTCATTCATTCAGAACAATTCCGGCTGCGCCTGTTTCAACGGAGCAAAGCTGCGGCGATGAATGGGACACGGACCGTGCTCCGCCAGCGCGGCAAGGTGCCGCGCGGTGCCATAGCCTTTATGCTCGGCAAAACCGTAAACGGGAAATTGGCGGTCGTAACCGAGCATCAGGCGGTCCCGGGTCACCTTGGCCAGGACGCTCGCCGCGGCGATGGAAAAGCTGCGCGCGTCGCCTTTGACCAACGGCGTCTGCGGAAAGCGCAGCGATTTCACGCGCAGTCCGTCCACCAGCACGTGTTCCGGTTGCGGGCGCAGTTGCGCGAGCGCCTGATTCATCGCGCGATGGGTGGCCTGCAGAATGTTGATCGCATCAATGGTGTCAGCGCCCAGCGCGGCGATGGCAAACCGGGTGGCCTCGTTCGCGACCAGCAGCGCAAAGTATTTCTCCCGCTGCGCGGCGGTCAACTGCTTGGAATCGTTCAGTCCCTCCAGCCCGGCGGGAAGGCCGCGGGTAATCCAGCCGGCCGGCAATGACACGGCAGCAGCGACCACCGGCCCTGCAAGCGGGCCGCGTCCGGCTTCGTCCACGCCAGCGACCCGTTGGACACCGCGCCGCAGCAAATCGCGTTCAAACGCGAACCGGTCGGCGGGCTGCGGATCCAGTCTGGCCACAACAGGAAAATGACGGCCCGCGCGAAAAATGGAAACTGAAAATTGCGTGCGCCACGGTTGACAACCGTGGCAGCATTTCCCCATGAGCAAAATCGTGGGCATCGACCTGGGGACGACCAACTCGCTGGTTGCCACGGTGGACTCCGGCATCCCGCTGGTCATCGCCGACGCGGATGGCCGGCGGCTGACGCCCTCGGTGGTCCATTTCCCCTCTCCCGGCGCGGAACCCCTGGTTGGCCATGCGGCCAATCGCGTCCGCGTCCTCCGGCCCGCCGAAACGGTTTATTCGATCAAACGGTTCATCGGCCGTCGCGGCGGTGAAATTTCGCAGGAAGAAATGCTCGTGACCTATCCGATCCGAGGCGAAAACGCCGGACCGATAACAATCGGCATCCATGGAAGCGACCACACACCGGAGGAAATTTCCGCGGAAATATTGAAGAAGTTGAAACGCGACGCGGAGGCATTCTTCGGCGAGCCGGTGACGCGCGCGGTCATCACGGTGCCGGCCTACTTCAACGACGCGCAGCGGAACGCGACGAAAAAGGCGGGCGAACTGGCCGGATTGACCGTCGAGCGGATCGTGAATGAACCGACCGCCGCGGCGCTGGCCTACGGTCTGGACCGGCTCAAGGAGCGTTCGAAGATCGCGGTTTACGACCTGGGCGGCGGCACGTTCGACCTCTCCATTCTCGAATTGAACAACGGCGTGTTTCAAGTGCTGGCCACCAACGGCAACACGCGGCTGGGCGGCGATGACCTCGACAAGCGGATCATCGATTTCCTGGTGGAGAAAGTCAAAGCGGCAGGCGGGCCCGACTTGAACGCGAAATCCGACTTCCGAACTCCGAATTCCGAAATCCTTGTGATGCTTTCACGCATTCGTGAAGCGGCCGAACGGGCCAAAATCAGCCTGTCCGCTGAAACCGAGGCGGAAATCGCCCTGCCCTTTCTGACGCCCGGGTTCAGCTTCAATTGCAGGTTTTCACGGTCGGAACTCGAAGACCTGACCCGGGATATCATCGCCCGGACGCGCGCGCATTGCCTGCGTTCGCTGGCGGACGCGAACCTGGATCCGAAAGACCTCGACCAGGTCATCCTCGTGGGCGGACAGACGCGGATGCCGCTGGTCCGCCGATTTGTTGCCGGGCTGTTCGGCTGCGCGGAAACTTCCGACGTTGAACCGTTCAACCGTTTAAGTGTTGAATCGAAACGCGACGGTTCAATCATTCAACGATTCAACGGTTCAACGACAAGAGGTCCGCTCCTGAACACATCCCAGAATCCCGACGAAGCCGTCGCGCTCGGCGCGGCGATCCAGGCGGAAATTCTTTCCGGCGCTTTCAAAAACATGCTGCTGCTGGACGTGACGCCGCTGTCGCTGGGCATCGAGACATTTGGCGGCCTGATGAACGTCATCATTCCGCGCAACTCGACGATTCCGGTGAAAGCCGGCGAGCTCTTCACCACGGCGGCGGATCAACAGCGCAGCATGCTCATCCATGTTTTACAGGGTGAGCGCGAGCGGGCCCGGGACAACTGGAGCCTCGGCCAGTTCACCCTCGACTTCGAACCCGCGCCCAAGGGCGTGGCGCGCGTGGGCGTGCAATTCGAGATTGATGCCAACGGTATTTTGCAGGTGCTGGCGCGCGACGTGAAGACGGGCCGGCAGAAAATCGTGGAAATGAAATCGGCGGTCGATGTGGACGACGCCGACGTGCAGAAGATGGTGGAGGAGTCGGTCGAGCACGCGTTCGAAGACCTGCGCGCGCGGCAATGGATTGAAGCCAGGCTGCGCGCTCAGGAAACGATCGCCGCCACGCGCCACGCGCTCGCGGAATGCGCCGGAGAAATCGCGGAGGATTATCGAATGAAAGTCGAGACCGCCTTGAACGCCGTTGAATATTTACTGGCCGGCGAAGGCGCCGTCACGGTATCCGGCGACGCGACGAAGCTGAATGCGGCGCTGGCGCAACTCGACCAGGCCACGCAGCCACTCGCCGATCTGCTGATGGACAAAGCGATGGAATCGTTGCTGCGAAAGCGGGGGGTCATTTAGCGGAGGCGCCGCGCGCAACGTCCGCCTCGGCGGCAACGCGCCCGTTACTTGTTTTCTTCGCGCGCTTTGAGGTCCAGTTTGGCGAAGGGACTGTTTCCGAAAGCCGCCGGCGCCGACTTCGGCGCAATAATCGCGTCTGATTTTTTCACATCCGGCTTTTTCGCAGGCTGCTCGTCTTCAGCCGGCTCCGATTCGTCCCGGGCGCCGTTGCCCGACAACTCGGATGGCAATTGGTTCGGGTTTTTCGCCCGTTTATTGCGCGGGAGCGGGCTGAGCATCAGGTTGATGCCTTTGCCGATCAGTTTGGGGTCGGCATCCGGATGACCGTAAGGGGCCAGTTCCTGGATAAACTTTTTCACCACCTGGAACCCGAACTCCTGGTGCGCCATTTCCCGGCCGCGGAAACGGAGCGTGACCTTGACCTTCATTTCATCGCACAGGAAATCAACGGCGCGACCGACCTTGACCCCGAAATCGTGCGGGTCAATCGTCGGGCTGAGCTGGACTTCCTTGACCTTGTTGGCGTGGTGATGTTTCCTGGCTTCCTTATCCTTCTTGGCCTGTTCGTAGCGGAACTTGCCATAGTCCACCAGGCGGCAAACCGGCGGGGTCGCGTTGGGGGCGATTTCGACCAGGTCAACTCCCTGGGCCCGCGCCATGTTGATTGCTTCACCGAGCTGGAAGACGCCAAGCTGTTTGCCATCCTGCGCAACGACCCGAACTTCGCGGGCGCGGATTTTCCCGTTGACCCTGACGAACGAACCGGCGAAAGGAGAAGAACGAGGAGAGAAAGGGCGACTCAAGTAACCCTCAACGGTTGAAACTTATTCATGCGGCATTTTATAGCGTTCCGATATACCTGTTCCGATACGGTTTCATCTATAGTGGCAATGCCCGCTTTGTGCAAGCGAAATATCGATGACAATCCGCCGCCTTTTTCCAGGCGCGGTTTGCGGCTTTTGGGCGTGCCTTCCCCCGCCGGCCGCCGTATCTTCCCGAATCTTTTTATGGCGACGATAAAGCCTTTTGCCGCGTTGCGGCCCCGGCCCGAGTTGGCGGCGAAAATCTGTGAATTGCCCTACGATGTGATGTCGTCCGAAGAAGCCCGCGCCATCGCGGCGGGCAACCCGCTGAGCTTCCTCCACGTCAGCAAGCCTGAGGTTGACCTGCCGCCGGGCACGGATGTTTATGCGCCGGAAGTTTACGCGAAAGGAAAGGAGAATTTTCAAAGGCTGATCGCCCAGGGCGCGCTCCGGCAGGACGCGCAACCCTCATTCTATCTTTACCGGCAGACGATGGGCCAACACAGCCAGGTCGGTCTGGTGGCCGCGGCCAGTTGCGATGACTACCTCAAAGGCATGATCAGGAAGCACGAGTTGACCCGGCCCGACAAGGAGGATGACCGCGTGCGGCATATCGAAACGCTCGATTCGCAAACCGGCCCGGTGTTTCTGACGTATCGCGCCGTGCCGGCGCTCGACCAGCTCGTCGCAAAAAAAATGACGCAAAAGCGGGAGATTGAATTTGCGGCGGCGGATCATGTGCAACACACGGCATGGACCCTCGCCGACGCCGCAACCGGCGAATGCCTCCGGCAGGAGTTCGCCTGCATCCCGTGCCTCTACATCGCCGACGGCCATCATCGCTGCGCCGCGGCCGCGCGAGTTTTTCAGGCCCGCCAGGGCGCGGGCCACAGCGGCTGGTTCCTCGCCGTGATATTTCCACACAACCAGATGCAGATTCTCCCGTACAACCGCGTGCTGAAAGACCTGAACGGGATGACGCCGGCGCGGTTGCTCGAGACGCTCGATGGTGTATTTGTCATCAAGCGAAACGGTTCCGGCCAGCCAATGCGCAACCATGAACTCAGCCTTTACCTCGACGGTCACTGGCACACGCTGAATTTCCGCCCCCGGTTCGCCGCGACGAGCGACCCGATCGAAAAGCTCGACGTGACCCTCCTGCAAAAATACGTGCTGGCGCCGTTGTTTGGCATTGACGACCCGCGCACCAGCAAGCGCATCAACTTCGTCGGCGGCATTCGCGGCATCGCCGAGTTGGAAAAACTGGTGAACAGCGGCGAATATGCCTGCGCTTTTTCGATGTTTCCGACCCGCATCGAAGACCTGATGACCATCGCGGATGCCGGCGGGATTATGCCGCCCAAAAGCACCTGGTTCGAGCCGAAGCTGCGCGACGCGATGTTCTGCCACATGCTGACCCGAAGCGTGACACGCAAGACGTAAGGCGTAAGACGTAACACGCAAAACGTAGCAAAGGTGAGTTCCGTGCAGATCGCGTCGCTGGTCACCCATTACGCATTACGTGTTCCGCATCCCGTTTCACGTTTCACCTTTTGCGCCATTGTGATTCAATCGCGCTATGCCAACGCGCCTCCAACGCAGTCTGCGCGCGACCTTCCTGGGACTGATCGCCAACACCTTGCTGGCCACGGCGAAACTCGTGGCAGGCCTCGTGGGCCATTCGCACGCTTTGGTGGCGGACGCGGTGGAGTCTCTGGCCGACCTGTTCAGCTCGGTCATCGTCTGGCGCGGACTGGTGGTGGCGGCGGAACCGGCGGACTCAGACCACCCCTACGGCCACGGGAAAGCGGAACCGATCGCGGCCGCAGTCGTCTCCACCATGCTGTTGCTGGCGGCGGCGGGCATCACGATACAGGCCGCGCACGAAATCCTGCAACCGCATCACGTGCCCTCCTCTTACACACTGCTGGTGCTGGTTGTGGTGGTCGCGATCAAGGAATCGCTCTTCCGCTTTGTGATGCGCGAGGGCATCTCGGTGGAAAGTTCGGCGGTGCGGACCGATGCCTGGCACCACCGCACCGACGCCATCACTTCCCTGGCCGCTGGTATCGGCATCGGTGTTTCGTTGATCGGCGGCAAAGGTTACGAAGCGGCGGACGACGTGGCTGCGGTGGTGGCGGCCGGGATTATCGCCTGGAACGGCTGGCGCCTGCTGCGTCCGGCCATGAGCGAGTTGATGGACGCCTCGCCCGACCCCGCGGTCGCGGAGCGCGTCAGCAGCATTGCCGAAGCCACTCGCGGCGTCGTCCGCGTGGAAAAATGCCTGGTGCGGAAAATGGGCAACCTCTTCTTCGTCGATATGCACGTGGAAGTGGACCCGCAAATGACCGTGCAACGCGGCCACGAAATCGCTCACGACGTGAAGGACAAGGTGCGCAGCGAATTGCCGGCGGTTCACGACGTGCTGGTTCATATCGAACCCGCAGGACAAAATGCAGGGATCAGAACGGGAAGCGGCCCCGTCGCCGGGGTGCCGCCGGGAGGCTCCTCGTGATCCGGAACGCCGAATTCCATTCGGCGGTGCCCCGAATCTTGCATCGAGGCGACCTAAATTTTGAACGTACGTTCAAAATTTAGGTCGCCTGAGCTGAGGATATTCTTCTTTCCTATTCACGGCGCTTCGCGTTAATTCGCGAGCGGTTTCGAACACGTATGAAAATTGTCCTGGCGTATTCCGGCGGGCTCGACACCTCGGTGCTGCTCTCCTGGATCAAAGACACTTATCAGGCCGAGATGATCGCCTTCTGCGCCGACATCGGCCAGGAAGAGGAACTGGAGGGCCTCGACAAGAAGGCGAAGAAGACCGGCGCGTCGAAGATTTACATCGACGATCTGCAGGAGGAATTCGCGCGCGATTTCATCTTCCCGATGATCCGCGCCGGGGCGATTTACGAGGGCCAGTACTTGCTCGGCACCAGTATCGCGCGCCCGCTCATCGCCAGGCGAATGATCGAGATCGCCAAAGGCGAAATGGCGGACGCAATCGCGCACGGCGCGACCGGCAAGGGCAACGACCAGGTGCGCTTCGAACTCACCGCCGCCGCGCTCGCGCCCGGGTTGCAGGTCATCGCCCCGTGGCGCGACGAACGGTTCCGCAAGGCCTTTCCCGGCAGGCAACAGATGATCGAGTATTGTGCGCAGAAGGATATTCCCGTGCAGGCCAGCGCGACGAAACCGTATTCGACGGATCGGAATCTCCTGCACATTTCGTTCGAGGCGGGCATCCTGGAAGACCCGTGGATGGACGCCTTCGCGCCGGGCAATAAAGACATGTTCAAACTATCCGTCGCGCCCGAAGACGCGCCCGACAAACCCGAATACGTCACGATTGACTTCGAGAAGGGCAACGCAATTGCCGTGAATGGAAAGGCGTTTTCCCCGCTGGGCGTGATGAAGACACTCAACAAACTCGGCGGCAGACATGGCGTCGGGCGCGTGGACATGGTGGAGAACCGTTACGTGGGCATGAAATCGCGCGGCGTGTATGAGACGCCCGGCGGCAGCATCCTCCATTTCGCGCACCGCCAGATCGAAAGCCTGACCATGGACCGCGAAGTCATGCACCTGCGCGACTCGCTCATTCCGAAATACGCCGAGCTGGTCTATTACGGCTTCTGGTATTCGCCCGAGCGCCTCGCGTTGCAGTCGCTCGTCGAGGAAAGCCAGAAAAACGTGACTGGCACGGTGCGTGTCAAACTTTACAAAGGCAACGTCATGGTCGCCGGTCGCAAATCACCGGTGAGCCTCTACAACCCGCACATCGCCACGATGGAAGCCGACCCGACCAAAGCCTACAATCAGGACGACGCCTCGGGCTTCATCCGGCTGAATGCGCTCCGACTCAAAGTGGCGGCGCAGGTTGAGGAAAGCTCAAAGTCCAAAGCTCAAAGCTCAAGAGAAGTTCCAGGTTAAAAGCTCCAAAGTCCGGTGCCCCTTCTTTGGCTTCCTGCAGCAAGGCCTTTTTGAACGATAACGCAGCCCGATTAAGCGTTGGCGTATTGGATGGAATCGATGACCTCTTGCCCTACCGCCTCTTGGGGTTTGGTATATTGGAGCTTTTCTTGAGCTTTGGATTTTGAGCTTTGAACTTGCTTGCCGGTTACGCACCGAAAACGTCGAGGAATTCCGGAACTCAATACTCCACCACTCCCGCCCCGGCTGGCAGGGCCAATCATTTCCCTCCTCAGGCCTGTTTTTTCCGGAAGATGTCCGCGGTATCGGCGATATTCAGCATGGACAGGTCGTAACCCTCGCCCGGGGCGCGCGCCTGGGCGGCCTGCATCTGCTGGGCCAACTGGGTCAGCGTGCCCAGGGCGTAATACTTGACGGCTCCCACGCTGATCTGGGCCCGGAAGATCACCACCAGCAGGCAATGTTCATCCACATTATGCACCAGCAGGCTGAAGTTTTCGCCCTGCTGATAAACGCTGCTGAAATTGATTTCACTGACGAGGCTGGCGATTCCCTGCGTGGCGGCGTACATGGCCGCGGCCAGCGCCCCGATGGTCGTGGTGTCGAAGCGCCGGGTGTCGCCGCACTGGGTGATCAGAAATCCGCCTTTGTCGATCACCAGGGCGGAGGTGGCTTCGCTTTTGGTCAGCAAATCATTGAGGGCGCCATCGATCTGCCGGATGTCTTCCTCGATGAGCTGGGGCAGGGTGGACATATCAAGCGGGTCGGCGGCCGCTTTGGTTGATGAATTTGTGCAGCAACATGCGGGTGATCATATTGAGCGTTTCAAAAACTCCCTCGCATTGGGCGGCGGTGGCGACGAACGAGGGGATCTGGACCTCGCGGTTGTTGAGCAGAAATTCCATGTATTCGACCGGCGCGACGGTGGGCAGATCGCGTTTGTTGTATTGGAGCACGTAGGGAATGTCCGCGAGGTTCATCTTCAACGTCCGCAGATTGTCTTCCAGGTTTGAGAAACTTTCGACGTTCTCCTGCATCTTTTCGTATTGCGAATCGGCCACGAACACGATGCCGTCCACGCCGCGCAGGACCAGTTGGCGGGTGGTGTTGTAGATGACCTGGCCGGGCACGGTGTAAAGCTGGAACTTGGTTTTGAATCCCTTGATGGCCACGGCCTCGATCGGCAGGAAGTCGAAGAACAGCGTGCGGTCGGAGCTGGTAGCCAGCGAAACCAGTTTGCCCTTCTCCTGCGCGGTCTGAATGTTCTCGTGCACTTTGACCAGATTCGTGGTTTTGCCGCCCATGGCGGGACCGTAATAGACGATTTTGACCTGCAGTTCCTTGGTGGCCTGGTTGATGATAGCCATAAGCGTTGGGTTACTTGTTCTGCGGCCCCAACTGGGCGGCAACGATGCTCAGGTGAGGTTCCGGCAGCGACTCTCCGTCGCGCCCCAGCACGGTGTAAAAAACGCCGCCAACCTTGAAAATTTTCAGCGGCACGTTTTCCACGATGATTGTCAGGCTGTTCGACTCGCCGAATCTCAGTTCCTTGGTGTATTGAAGCACGCGACTGAACATTTGCGGCAAAAAGGCGGCGATGGTCTCGCCGTTCAAGCCGGGCGGCAAATGGCCCGCCACCAGCAATCCATCCTGCATGGCAATCAGCGCTCCGGCAACGCCTCTCAGCGCGCTGGTCTTTTGCACGATTTCGCTCGGAGTCCAATTCTTGCGGCCCGGCTGTCCAAAGACTTCTCCGATTTCCTGCGGCCGCCCCGGGGCGGCCGCGACATGCGACACCGGTGCCGGAGCGACCGCGGGACGCACCGGCATACTCGGCGCACTCGGGGCCGGCGTGCGAAACACAGGCGGCGCAGGCGCCGGGGGCGCTGCGGACGTTGCGGGCGCTGCGGACATGGGGGGCGCTGCGGACATGGGGGGCGCCGCGGACATGGGGGGCGCCGCGGACGTTGCCGGCGCTGCGGGCGCTGGCACCCGCGCCTCGGCGGACGGCGTCATCCCTTTCCCCGCGAAGATGTCCGGTATGTGCTCCTCGATGGCGTATCTTCGTTGCGGGGCAGCCGGCTTTTTGCGCGCCAAGAACAGCGGAGCGATGATGGGCAGCGGAAGTCCCAACTCCGTCTCATCCAGCGCCTGGGCTTCATCCGCCGACAGCGGCGGATCGATCAGAGAACGGATTCGTTTCCAGGGGAACTGGATTCTGCCTCGTTTCAACATCTGTTCGAGTTCCTCGGAGGGGAGCGACACCGTGGCGTCGGGCAGTTGAGCCAGAGCCTGTCTAATGGCATCGGGCCAGGCTGCCGCCAGTTGCGCCAACGGCACCACCAACGGTTCCACGGGTGCTGAGGGCGCTTCAGGCGCCGGCTCCGGAACCTCAGCGGCGGGCGCGGAAGGCCGGGCCGGGGCGGGCGGCATTTTCATCGTCGGCCCAGGCAGCGGCTGTGAAGGCCTGATCAACGGCGCGTGCGGCGGCGGCGGGACTGCCGGTTTTAATGCGGACGCAGCCGGCAGAGGTGATACGGGTTTAATCGGCGGTGGCGGCAGCGGCGAGGCCGATCGGATTGGAACTGCGGGTTGCGCGGCAGGAGCAGGCGGCGTCGCGGCCTTTGGCGCGGCCGGCACCGGTCTGGGCGCAATCGCCGGCGCGGCCGGCGCAGACGCCGCCGGCGCTTTCGCGGCAGCGCTGCTCATGCGCACTGAGGTCAGTGGCTTGCCTTTGGGACCGAAAATACCGCCGACTTCATCGGGCACCTCCAGCTTTCTCTGCGCGGCACGCCGCGGCAACTGATCCGGACGGATCTGAGCAACAATCTCCGGCAACGGCAATTCGACCGGAGTCTGGTCCTGATCGCTCATATCGACAAACACGCCCGCGGGCGAAGCCTGTCGCAGTTCGCCGAAAGAAATCTTGACGGAGCCCTGGGGCAGTTGGGCCAGCACCTTCTGCAGGGGAATCGATATGGGGACCGGTCCGGACGGGGGCTGCCGCACCCGGGCCCTCAGCACGTCGGGCAACTTGAGCAGCACGGGCTTGAGCAGTATTCGGATCGAATCACCGGCGGGTTGCGGCGGTTCTCCTTCGAAGGGGGCGGGCTCCGGAAACGGGGGCGGTTCGGCGGCGGGTCGATCGCCCGGCGTGTAGCCGGGATGAAATTCGCGCGGAGGAAAGGCCGCCGCCTCGGGTTCGGCGACCAGCTCTTCTGTCGCGCGCCTTTTGAAGAAATTTTTAAGTCGATCGAACATTTCCTGACTTTTCGGCAAGTTTGCCACGGCCCCGGGGTTTCGTCGATATAATTGTAAGTTGCTTGCAATTCCCGGCTCGAAGGGTTTGTATTGCTGCCGCAGTTCAGTTGAACCGGATATGTCCGCCAGCCATAAAATCCTTCTCCTTGACGACGATCAGGACCTGCTGGAGCTTTATCGGGAAATGCTGGCCCGATTGCCGAGCGGGCCGGAAATCCACACAGCCACCTCCGGCGCGCGGGCGATAGCGCGGTTGGAATCGGAACCGTTCTCCCTCCTCATTTCCGACCTCAACATGCCGAAAATGGACGGCTTGCAGGTCCTGACCATCGTGCGGCGCAAGTTTCCGCACCTGCGCACCGCGGTCATGACTTCGGTCGTGGATGCGCAGTTTCGCACGCGGGCCTACGCCATGGGGATTGACCTGTTTCTGGAAAAGCCGAATACGCGCCAGGAAATCACCTTCTTTCTCGACTGTATCGAATCATTGCTGGGACGCGAGGTGGACGGCGGGTTCCGGGGCGTGCAGAGCAAAAGTCTGGTGGACATCATCCAACTGGAATGCCTCTCCCAGAGTTCATCGGTCCTCAAGGTGACCAACGGCGCGTTGAGCGGCAGGATCTGGTTCAACAACGGCGATGTGATCGACGCGGAGACGCAGGATTTGAGCGGAGAGCCGGCGTTCCGGAAGGTCCTTTCCTGGAAGACAGGCAATTTTGAGATTCTTCCGGCTGATCCGGAGCGCGCCCGGACCATCTTCAGTTCCTACCAGGGTCTCCTGCTGGAATCCGCCCACGCGTTGGACGAAGCGCAAAGACAGACACAGGAAGGTCAAGGCGCAGGAGGAGGCGCACCCGCGCCCGAAACCGGAACCGAATCGCCGCTGGCGCCCCTGGCGCGGTTCAACGGCGTGGAATTTGTAATGACCATCCCGGCAGACGACAATAGGTTTGATTCCTGGGGCGCGGAAAATCCGGAGCAGATTTCCCAGTGGGTTCAGCAAGCCATGCGGCGCTTTCGGGCGCTGGGCGACGCTTTGCAGGCGGGCCAATTGAATCAACTGGAGGGTTTGGGACCGCAATGCCACGTGGCGCTGATTTCCCGGGCGGACAACTGCCTCTGTGTGGGCTTTCACCGTTCCCTTTCCCAAGACCTGGTGCGTGACACCATGGGCAAAATTGCAGCCAAATGGGCTTCCTGAATCTCCTGTCCAAGCGTGGTTCTCCCGCGGCCGCCAACCTCGTGCGCTTGCCGACCGGCAGTTTCACCCTCGACCCCAGCGGGAGGATTGTCGCTTCGACCCTGCCCCGTTCCTTTCCGGTGGAACGGGTCCTGCAGATCGGCGAGTTGATCCTGTCCACGTTTCAAACGGCGCGCGAGGCGGGCATTCCGCTGACCGAGCTGATTGCCGATTACGCGGCCCTCAAGCTCACCGCCCGCGAGTTGCGCGGCGGGGCGATTATTTTCCTTGCTCCACGTTCGCTGGGACCAAAATAATGGCCAACCATACGACCTTATGGATAACAAGAAACTGGACGACTTGATCGTCCAAATCGAAAACTATTTGGAGTGCTGGAAGCAGTTCAATCACTACCTGAGCCTGGCGCGCACCAAGAAGTTTGGTCAGGAGGACGAAAACCAGTTCCTTGAAGTCAAAAGCGTGCTCGCCCAGGAATTGGAGATGATCATTTCCGCCGTGGAATTCACCAACCCCAGCAAGGAAGAAGTTCACGGATTGTTGGGCGGCGCCACTTCGCTGCGTTATTTAAGCGAATTGAACGAAGGCGCCTTCCGCAATTCGGAAAATCAATGGCACAAGATTTACATCGGGCTGCAGTCCGTCCTCGGCCAGTTGAAAGTCCAGCAGCGGCAGGTCGAGACCAAGTCCGTTTGGTCAAACATCTTCGGCAAAAAAAAGTCCTGAGCCGACCCGGCGTTTGTCCTTTCCGGGAAGAAAGTCAACTCTTCCGCCGCAGCCGCCAGGTCAGCGCGCCAGCGCCCAGACCCAGCAAGGCCAGCGTGGAAGGTTCCGGGACCGGAAGGATCTGACCGCGAATTTCACCGCCGGGAAAACCGCCCTGTGTTCCGTCTGAGTGAATATTGACATACCACAGGCTGCTTTCCAGTTGAGAAATTTGCTGTGCAATCGTGAAACCACCCGTGCCGTCCAGCAGATTCAACGTGCCCGAGATCGTGCCTGATCTGATGCCGGGCCCGGTCGTCGTAAAGGTTGCCGGCGAACTCAAAAAATACAGAACGCCAGTGTTGACTCCCGCGGCCGCAGGTCCGTGGATGTGCGAGACGGTGGAATCGGCCGATAATCCCGACCAGGTGATATTGTTAAAGGTGAGTGTGTTCAGGGTTGTGTCGAGCGTCAGGGTCCCACTGCCAGTCGCCGTGCTTTGGTCGAGGGGATTGTTTTCCTGCGCCGAATCGAGGGAGACGGTGAAGTCTTCTATGGCCGCGAACGACGTTTGAGTCAGACCCACCAAACCAACTGCCAGGAGGGGAAGAAGTATTTTTTTCATGGTAGCATCGGTTAATATTTCGGTCTTTTTTACACCATGCTGTCTTTACGCCATGCTGTGACTAGTTGAATCCCGCATCGATAACAAGGCAAGGGCATTTTTCGGGTCACGTTCTTAGGATGATCGTGCCGGTATTTTGTTCCCGCAAAACGCTTTTTTTAGAATTTGCCCGATCACGGCTGGCCGACAGTCTTGGTGAACATGCTTACATCTTTAATCCCCGCGGCCTTGGCGGCGTCCATGACTTTGACCAACTGGCCGATGGGCGCGCCCGCATCGGGGCGGACGGAGACGCTGACCTGCGGGTTTCTGCCGGCAACGGCCTTCATCTCCTCTTCCAGTTTGTCCAGTGTCACCGGTCTCGAACCGAGGTAAAGGTAGGGTTCTTCCTTGGCGATGGTGATGACCACGTTATTGTCCGTGGCCCCGGGTTTGGCCTTTTGTTTGGATTCCGGCAGGGCGAGCTTCAAGGCGGGTTGCTGTTTGAAGGTCGTAGTGACCATCATGAAGATCAGTAGAACAATCAAAATGTCGATGAGCGAAATGATGATAATTGTCGGCGGCTGGCGGCGTTTGCGGATGGTAAATTGCATGGCTCATCCCTTTTCGTCGTAAAGATAAAAACGCCGCAGGAATCCATCACATAACGTCTCCAGTTCAACGGCCAGGGTCTCCACTTTCTTGCTGTAATAGCTCCAGGCAATCAAGGCCGGTATGGCAATCAACAATCCGCTCAAGGTCGTGTTCAGAGCGATGGAAATGCCGTGGGCGACGACCGTGTTGTCGCTCAATCCCGTCCGGCTCAGTCCGCTGAAGAGGCTGATCAGCCCGTTGATCGTGCCGACCAATCCCAGCAGCGGCGCGATGCCGACGATGATTTCCAGCACGACGAGGCCCCGTTCCATTTGCGCGATTTCGTGTCGTGCCCGAGTCTGGATGGCGTCGGCGTTTTCTCCTTTGGGCCAATTCAGGTGCTCGACCGCGACCAGCAGCAGCCGGCCCAACGCCGATGGTTGTTGCTGGCAGATCCCGTGCAGTGTCCCCAGGTCCTCTTTGGTGCGGCACAGTTCCAGCGCCTTTTCCACTTCCGGCGGAATGATTTTCTTCCAGCGCAACGCCAGCCCGCGCTCGATGATGAAGGCCAGGCCGACAATGGAAGTCGGCACCAACAGAAACATGACCGGCCCGCCGTCTTTAAGGAATTGCCACATACATTCTTCAATTGGTCATAGCGCAGACGGCCAATCTTCACCAACAGGTTTTTACCGTCAGGCCGGCCGCTCAAAACTCATAGTAAAACGTGAATACAATGTCCCGGTAATCTTTCGCGATGGTGCGGCGCATATCGCCCGGCCAGGGCGCATACGGCGAGGGATCCGATACCGCTTTCTGGCAATACCAGGCCAGCACGTCGCCCACCTCGGACTCCAGCACTTTCAGTTCGCTCACGCGACCGTCCGGATGCAGCCGGAACTGCAATACCACCTTGCCCGGGCGCGTCGGGGTGGTCGTTGCATCGAGGATGCCATACCATCGCGTCGAAACGGCGCGGATGATCGCTTCGTCGTAGGAACCGAATGGCGTCGCCTTGGCGTCAAGCGAGGCGATGGTCCCGTGCCGTTTGACGCCGCCTTCCTGTTTCAATTTTTTCCCGGGAATCACTCCCTGCTGCAACTGCGCCTCCAGCAGCGTGCGCGGACGCTTTGGCTTTTCCTCCTCCTTCGGTTTGGAGTCTTCGGGTTTTGCCAAGGCCAGGTCACCCGGTTTCTGGGTCGGCTTGGCTTCCGGCTCTGGTTTGACGGGCTGCGGTTCCGGTTTCGGCGGCGTCGGCGGCGGTGCGGGCGTGGGCCGCAGCGTGTCCACCACCTTGGGGACCTTGTCCTGTTTCCCCTCGATCTTTGCAAGGTTGGAATCCAGCGACACGTCGGGGTTGGCCGCCACCGAGTTCAATGCGGAGTAATTCTTCGTTTCCTTGGGCGGTTCGGGCGTGGCCTGCGAGGGGTCCACTTCCACAAAGGTCAACGTCGGCGGCTCCTGATTGGCCGGCGGCGGGGGCCTTTTCGCGGCGATTTGCCGGGAGAGGTCCAAAACGTTCCTCAGCCATTCCGGCCAGTGCAGATGCAATCGTTCGGCCAGTTCCAACCCGCCAAAAAGAAACAGGTGAACCGCCAGCGACAATGCCAGCGCGCACGCCACCGGGTGCGCCGCCAGCCGCGGATAATGGTTATGAATCGCAACCTGATCCATACACCGAAACAATGAAGGAGGGGACGCCTCCGGGCAACTGTTTGTTCAAGATTGGTCCGCGGCAAGGCGGGAGGCACTTTCCCTTCTTCTCTGCCGCTGCCGATACACTGTGGTCCACCCTGCGCATGCATCCGTAACGTCACGAAGGCACCGGGTGCAGTGTTTAATGCCGGCCCGGAAGCACCAGTGACGGATTCCTGATCACCAGCTTGATGACGTAGATGACCGCGAAAACGACGGCGATTCCAATCACGACCATCACCGCAGTCCGCATCGTGCGCCCCAGCCGCAGGAGTTTCTCCGTCTCTTCCTTTTGCGCTGTCTGAAACAACTCGAATTCGTGCTCGACCGAAACCACCGCCAGGTTTTCCTCCTTGAGCTGCAAAGTCAGCCAATGCGCCTGCGCGTCGCCGAAACCGGGCGGCAGTTTCTTGAGCACGTCCGCGGGCGCTTCGGCAAAACCGGCTTGCGGCCAGAACGCGGCGTTCTCCCGCGTCCAGAGACGGACCAGACCATGGTTCTTCGCCACGATCTGAATTCGCCCCCAAACCTGCGCGCGAAACTGCTCTTCCTGCTCCGGCCGGGTGAACGCTTCGCTGTGGAGTTTGCCTTGTTTGCCCG
>WNFU01004572.1_pt1 | contig 17575 bp, 16 predicted proteins | sample 5400121 | NCBI WGS metagenome assembly WNFU01 (sample SAMN13153360, study PRJNA577476) | soil metagenome | isolation source: 100 cm soil or saprolite under grassland replicate 1 | place: USA:California | collected 2016-06-15
ATATTTTACAGAGTGCCGCATAATTTATTTAACTTGATATTTGAAATTCAATCTGCAAATTCATATAAAAGTCAATTTATTGATCGGACAAGCGGTAGAAATAGTCGCTCTTGAATAATTGCATGAACTGCTGATCCATATAGATATCTCCCACCTTGAAATACCTCGGCTGGACTCCGAAGGTCTTAAAGCCAACTTTTTCATAAACTTTGATGGCAGCCTGATTGCCTGCAATAACACTTAACTGGATTTGTTCGATTCCATCCAGGGTAAACGCATATTCCAGCACATGCCTGATTAACTTCTCGCCAATGTTTTGACCGCGATAGTTTGCATCTACATACACCTGCACCACTTCGCCACGATGCATTGCCCGTTGACGTGCCATACGGTTGAACCCTGTAATTCCGATCAATCGTTCACCATCGAAGGCACCGAACATAACGTGATCCGGCGAACCGTTTTCGATAAATGTCTCGAACATAAACTTGGGATTCAAGACTTCTTCTTCATAGGTAGACCCAAAATATTGGGGCACGTTTTTCAAACAGGCTAACCGTACCTCACGATAGATGGCCGCCTCATGAGGCTGCAGCTTTCGGATTATGATAGGCATGCTTAAATTCTATCTGAAATCCATTCAACCTGAAAAAGGAGAAAATGATGAAACTACGTCCATTGGGTGACACCGGCATGAACGTATCCGAGATCGGACTCGGAGCGTGGCAATTGGCAAACCCGGATTGGGGGGTCAATGACAGGAATGAAGCCCTGCGCATTATTCAGAAATCGCTCGAGGCAGGCTGTAACTTCTTCGACACCGCGCCAGGGTACGGCGGAGGGCGTGACCGATTTCGGAGCAAACGCTATCCGGCCATCCATTGAAGCCAGCCTGCGTAAGTTGCAAACAGATTATCTGGATATTGTTCTGATGCACAATCCACCGCGTGAGATGATGGATGGCAGAGTTGCCTCGCAGTATGAGGAATTTGAAAAGCTCAAAGCGGAAGGCAAGATTCGCGCCTACGGCGTTTCGCTGGATTGGCGCGAGGAAGTGGACATGGTCGTTGATACGACGAAAAGCAAAGCGCTCGAAGTATTTTTCAACGCCTTGTATCAGGAACCACTGCCAGCCTTCCAAAAGGCGTATGAACATGGGGTAGGAATCATCGTGAAAGTACCTCTGGATTCCGGTTGGCTTTCTGGGCGTTATCGAAAAGGGCATAGTTTTGATGACATAAGAAAACGTTGGCCACCTGAAGTAGTTGCGCGGCGCAGTGAGCTTGTGGAGCAATTTGCCAAGCTCGTTCCCGAAAGAACATCCATGGCTCATGCTGCACTGCAATTCATTTTGGCGCAACATCAGGTTTCGACGATCATCCCCGGCGCGAAAAGTGTGGAACAGGCGCTGGATAACTTCGCGGCTGCAGACAAACAACTCAGCCCCGAGGTTGTTCAATCAATATATGATCTGTGGGAACGCGAGATCATGAGCGATCCGCTGCCGTGGTAAGGTGAAAACAATGACAGAGTCAAAAAGTGGTTACGCTGAAATCAAGGATGTTCGGCTCCATTACGAAATAGATGGCGAAGGCTCTGATCTCGTCTTCGTACACGCGGGCTGTGCTGACCATAGAATGTGGGATGGACAATTTTTTGCGTTCGCACAGCATTATCATGTTCTTCGCTATGATATGCGCGGCTACGGCAAATCGACTGTAAGCAGGGGTTCTTTCTCAAATCGAGATGATCTATATGATCTTCTGGAGACTCTTGGTATTCAACAAGCTCATTTCGTTGCCTGCTCGATGGGGAGTTTTGCCGTCACCGATTTTGCTCTTGAACATCCAGAAAAAGTCAAATCTTTAGTTCTTGTCTCTCCCGCGCTCAGCGGCTATCAATATGAAGGACAACCTCCGCAACCTGTACTTGAGCTGATTGATGCACGCAAAGCAGGAAATCTTGAACATGCGGCTGAACTTCAAGCGCAAATTTGGGCAGATGGTCCCAAACGAAATTCAGATCAGTCCAATATAGAAGTACATGAGTTGATTCGCCAAATGAGTCTCGACTCATTGAAACTGCAAGCGGACATCATTCGAGAAACCGCTTTCCTGATCGAGAAACCACTCAATCCACCAGCGATGGAGCGACTGGAACAAATCAACGTTCCAACTCTGGTTATTGTGGGGGATCTGACGACACCGAGATGGCAATTGCTGAAGTGCTAACGACACGCATCAGCCGCGCTCAAAAGGCAATCATTCACGGAACGGCTCATGTGCCGAACATGGAAAAACCTGAGGAGTTCAATCAGATTGTATTGAAATTCTTAGAGGACTTGTAAAGTTAATCATTTGCGTTGAATAAAAGAAATACCCTAACGCTCTTTCTTTTCATACTCATCATGTATTTTGGGAGCAGTGCATGCACGTCCCATCAACTAGACTCTCCTGATTTGACAGCTACGCCACCCACAAACATCGCCACTGAGTCGCGGACATGCAAACCCGCTCTTGACGATGGCGTCAGCCCATCTTATAAACCGAATGCACCAGAACGAACCATAGTTGAACAGGGACATGTGGTCACAGGACTTGTGCTTTCCAGCGTAGGCTGTAAACCCATTGTCAATGCCAAACTTGAATTCTGGCCCGAGGAAGGATAACTCGGACATCCTGACTCATCTCGTGCAACGTTCTTCACGGATGAAAATGGATATTATCGTTTTGAATGTAATACGCCCGATCACATCCACATGCGGATTTCTGCGCCAGGCTATCGGACTATTGGTGTGAATAGTTATCATCCTACTGGACAAGCAGAGGGAACTTTTGATATTGTGCTAGTACCTGAAAAATAAAAAGCGACCCGCTGCCCTGGCAAATGTATTTCTTAAAAAAGTAAACTCGTCCAAAGTAAGAATGCTTTTGGCGAGTTTTTAGATTCACACTTATGCTATAATCGTATTACAAATATTGTTCGATCAGGAGTTGTAAGAAATGCAACCGGTAACTATTTCAACAAAGTATCAGGTGGTTATCCCACGCGAAATACGAAAGCAATTTAACCTAAAGCCAGGACAGAAAATCATGTTTATCCCCTATAATAACACTTTGAGAGTTATTCTTGTCGCTCCCATTAAAGAAGCTCGAGGAATGCTTAAGGGGATGAATACAGATGGAATTCGCGAAGAAATAGATGAGGAACGCTGATGCATGTGGTCGATTCATCAGGTTGGGTTGAGTACTTTGTAAACGACCCTAATGCTGGCTTTTTTGCTTCACCAATTCGAGATATAGAAAATCTCATCATTCCAAGTATCTGTTTGTACGAAGTATTTAAGCGTGTGTTGCTGGAATTTGGCGAAGACAAAGCATTGGAAACCATTGGAGAAATGCTATTGGGAATTGTTATAGACTTAGATCGCGACATCGCCATTCGCGCAGCACAAATATCCTTGGAGTCCAAACTTGCCATGGCAGACAGCATCATTCTCGCCACCGCTCGTGCAAATAACGCTACTCTTTTGACTCAGGACGAGCATTTTAAAGATTTAGAAGGTGTCAAGTACATTAAGAAGAGTTAGTTGAAGAACGACCCACTTGGGTCGCTCTTTTTATTCGGTCAAATGGCAGAAGCAAGCTTCTGCAATCCAAATCTACTTTGCCTCTGCCATCGATTTCTTGAAATCAACCAGTGCCTGGATCGGCGTGGGGTCAACGCCATAACCCATAGCAAGATAATACGCCACGTAATCGCCGAAGAGAATCAATGTCCACATGTGCGCGAGCGGAGTATTGCCTTGGGCATCCACGTGGTCTGTGTTCATGCCTTCCAGCATGAATGCCTTGCGCGTCAGGTCTGAGCGCAGGCGGTTGCGCGGATGATCGGAGGGCGCGCGCAGGAAGAGAGTCATGGTGTGAGGGTTGAGGACTTCTTCAGGATTCATGGTTCCTGCAAGCGTATTGTGATCGGCTTCAGGGAGGAACTCAAAATTGGCGCCTGCCTTTGCGATTTCATTGAGCTGTCCCTTCCAGCGGCGGGCAACTGTGGTAAGTAGGCCCGAAGCCATGATCGTAGTCCAGCGTCCCATCAACTGACCGGCGTAGCGCTTGGCAGGGTTATTGACAGCCGGGACATCCGCCTTGAGGTGCTCCTGTAATCCCTTCATGGAAGCCAGCGCGTCGTCCAACGGGTCTTTTTGATCGGGGATGAAGCCCAAACGCTGGAACATCGCCAGCAACAAACCGAATGAGTATCCTACCGCGGCGCGTGGCTGACCGATATGATTAAACGTCCACACTGGGATGTTATTTTCTTCGGCGCGTTTGGCAAGCTCCCCTCCAGTACTCACGACAATCATGCGGCACTCGGCTTTGCGTGCGGCTTCGAAGGCATCCAGGGTCTCTTCGGTGTTCCCGGAATGGGACGAACAAATGACGAGCGTCTCTGCGCCGCGCGCAAAGAGGGGAAGTCCATAATCGCGATGAACGGAAATAGGCAGCGGGGCGAGAGGAGCGGAGTAGGAAGCGAGCAAATCCGCGCCAATGGCAGAGCCGCCCATACCTGCAATCACGACCTGCTTAAAGTCCTTCCACTCGGGCAGCTCATGTTTTAGACCAAGTTGGTAGGCAAAACCAAGCTGGTCAGGAAGGTTGTCGATTTCGTCGAGCATGTTGAGCGTGTCGAGTTGTTTGAAACGATCGAGATCATCCAGATTCATAGTACGACTCCCATAAAAAGATAGATGAACTAAGCAATGATTCTACAGCAGATTTCGCAAATTTCTGTATTGAAATTGTTAGGAAACGCAGTTGAGGTCTGCGCGATGATGGATATGTATTGCTATACAGATTCGCTAACATTGACGAACAACCCGCAATTGGAGGGCGAATCTGAAGGAGTTTACATGTTCAGGAACAGATTCCTTAGCATGGTTTTGCTAGTGGGAATGTTGATTTCGCAATCCGTTCCAAGAGCTCTCGCGGCAACCGATTGTGATCACGCACAGTTTGTATCTGATTTGACAGTTCCTGATGGTTCATCCTTCGCGCCGGGCGCAACATTTACCAAGACGTGGCGGCTGATGAATATTGGCACGTGCGGATGGACGACAGCCTATACCCTTGTGTGGGCTGGTGGTGATTCGGTCGGCGCGCCACTTTCGGTCAGGTTACCCGTGGATGTGGCACCGGGTCAGATGGTAGATGTGTCAGTGAATCTAATTGCCCCTACAGCTGGCGGACACTATAAGAGTTTATTTAAAATTAGCAACCCGTCTGGTGTCCAATTCGGCATTGGTGCTTCTGCAAGCGATCCATTTTGGGCGGATTTTAATGTAGTCGAGGTCAACGCGGTGATCTATGATTTCCTCGCCAATGCGCCTTACGCCCAATGGAAAAGCGGCGCGGGAATACTCCCCTTCCCCGGCACAAGTGGAGATAGCCGCGGTTTTGCTTATCAAGTCAATAACCCGCATCTCGAAGATGATTCTTTCGATTCATCGCCGGGCTTGTTAATTGTTCCGCAAAACAAATTCAATGGTTATCTCCAGGCAACCTATCCTGAATTCCAGATCCAGCAAGGTGATCGTTTACAAACACTGGTCAATTGTGAGTTTGGAGCAACGAGTTGTTACGTTACTTTCCGTATTGATTACTTGTTATCAAATGGAGTGCAAAAAACATTATGGTCATGGAAGGAAGCCTACGACAAACGTTTCTATCGCGCGGATATTGATTTGAGTTCATTAGCGGGGCAAAAGGTCCGCTTCGTTTTCATGCTTCTTTCGACCGGATTTGCGAGTGGCGACCGCGCCATTTGGGGATCGCCGCGCATTGTGCGTGCGGGAACGACTCAGCCGCCTGCGCCTCCTGCCACGCTGACACCACTCCCACCTCTCCCAGCGACTGCAACGCCTCTAGGTCAACCACCGCCCACCATCCAACCCACAGGCTGTGACAAGGCTGCCTTTGTCACGGATGTCACCGTTCAGGATGGAACTTCCTTTGCACCGGGCGCGGCATTTACCAAAACATGGCGTTTGAAGAATGCTGGTTCTTGCACTTGGACCACGTCCTATAAACTGGTCTATTACAGCGGCGAGCAGATGAGCGCGCCGACAATGGTCAACCTACCGTGGAGCGCGGGGTTCGGCCAAGCGGTTGACATTTCGGTCAACATGGTCGCGCCATCCACGGCGGGAAAATATCGCGGCTATTGGATCCTTGCCAATGCCACTGGGCAGTTCTTTGGCATCGGTACAGACGCGTCAAAACCGGTTTGGGTGGAGATCAATGTATCGGGTGAGGCACCGATTAACACAGGGTATGACTTTACATCAAATGTCTGCTCAGCAGAATGGAAGAGTGGGGCGGGAATGCTTCCCTGTCCCGGCACAGATGGGAACACAAATGGATTCGTCATCAAACTCGATTCGCCAAAACTGGAAGATGGTTCAACCGGCACGCCTGGTCTGCTGACCTTTCCACAGAACAGGTTCAATGGATATATTCAAGGTTTTTATCCCACCTTCACCGTTCAACCTGGTGATAAATTCCAAACGACCGCTGGCTGTGAGTATGGTGCAGCAGGTTGTTACATTACCTTCCGTCTCGATTACATGACCGCCAGCGGCTTTATTGGAACGTTCTGGCAATGGCGCGAACAAAACGAAGGCAAGTACTACGCTGCAAACGTGGATCTGACTCCGTTAGCAGGTAGAAGCGTGCGTTTCATTCTAACGACTCTTGCAACAGGGTCTGCAACGAATGACCGCGCCTTGTGGGGATCGCCGCGCATCGTCCGCGGGGGAGGTGCGCCTCCAACCACACCCGCTCCACCGACCGCTAATTGGCCGGTCTATATCAACTCAACCTATGGCTTCAATTTCAAATATCCACCAGGGTCTGAGCGCTTCTTTGAAACAACCAATAACATTCTTATCAATATGCCCATCGCAGCGGGTACAAATCTGATGGAAAAATATCTGCAAATGTCCGTCAATGAAAATGTCAATCCCTGTCAGAGTCCTTTATCCGATACTTCACGGCCCGGCTCCCCCACTGAAACCGTCGTGTTTAATGGGATTCCATTCTTCAAACAGATAGGAGGAGATGCTGGAGCAGGAAATTTGCATGAATGGGTCGGCTACTCCACCCTCAAGAACAACGCCTGCATCAGCATGGACTTCGTCCTACATTCTCTCGCCGCCGGCGCTTTTGACCCCCCTGTACCTGAGTTCGATAAAGTCGCTGAATCAGCCGTGTTCACGCAAGTGATGTCAACCTTTGCGTGGAACGCTCCACCGACTCCAACCGCTACGCCGACCCCAACCAGCACGCTGGCTCCACCAACCGTTGCGCCTCCACCAGTGGTTGCATCGCCACTAATCGACAAGCTGGTTATGATCGATGCATCCAATGGCTGGGCGATTGGCAATTCCTATGTTCTGCGAACTATGGATGGCGGCGCGACGTGGTACAACGTTACTCCGCCGGGCGCAGCAGGAAGCATAAGAAGCAATTTCTTTCCAAACATCAATACAGGCTGGGTGTTGATTAGTGTCTCTCCACCCGGTCCACCTGGTCCCGGTTCGCTATACCGCACAACGGACGGCGGACTCAACTGGGTGCATTATGATGTCCCATTCAACAGCGGCTATCTCCAATTCCTAGATAACACTCATGGCTTTGTGATGACCATATTAGGCGCAGCCATGAACAAGCAGGCAGTTGCTTTGTATCAGACCTCCGATGGTGGCGCGACGTGGGTACGCAAATACATCAACGATCCTACGGTTTCTGGTTACGGAAATAGTCTTCCACTGGGAGGACATAAAAATGGCATGACGTTCCGCGATATAACGACCGGTTGGGTTGGCGGTGATACTCCGGCAGATGGTTTTGTTTATCTTTACAAAACAACCAATAGCGGCGTGACATGGTCACAACAACCTCTAGCTCTACCTGCAGGATATGAATCCGCTGAAACTACCACCACAGCACCCACCTTCTTTGGTTTGAATGATGCTATCCTGCCAGTTCGAATGATTACCAGTACAGGCACAGTCTTATTCATTTACATCAGCCACAACGGCGGTACAACCTGGACGCGCTCATCTGATTCTCTCCACCAGGGTAGCCACCTTGACTTCATTTCTGCCAACAATGGGTTCGCCTGGGATCCAACTGGATTGTTCCACTTCACGAGTAATGCCGGGGGAAGTTGGAGTAACATCACGCCAAACGTTAACTTCGGCGACAGTATCCGCGATATGGATTTTGTTTCAACCACGACGGGTTGGGTGCTTGATACCGATACGAACGGGAACTCGGCACTCTATCGCACAACAGATGGTGGTGCCACATGGACTTTGCTCTTCGGCAGTGTACCAGCTAATACACCGGTGCCACCTCCAACCGCTACGCCAGTTCCATCTCCTGTCGAATTTGCGCAAACAATCATCAATGCATTGAACGCGCGAAACTTTGACGCAGTGAAAGCTTCGATGGACCAATTGTTTTCGTTTGCCTACTGGCAATCACAAGGAACATCCTATACGCCTGATCTCGCCATCGAGGGCTTGCGGGGCAACCTCAGCACGAGCACGCCTCTTGTTTCAGATGCAAACAAGGATTTGACTGCCCTGCTGGGCGGGTCGAATCCATATTCGATCATGGGGCTTGACCCCGCCAAATCTCAGGCATTATTTGTCTCCGGCTGGGGCTCAGATGGCAAGAGCGAAGCTATCCTATACGTTACGCGTCGAGCAGATGGCAGCCTATACTTCCACAGCGTCTTGATCGCACCAGGAGGGTTCGCTAGGTTTGCAACCAGTACTCCTGCTCCACTACAAGGTCCTTATGCCGTAATACGTGTCGCGGCGAATGACGTGCTGAACATCCGCTCGGGTGCGGGAGCAAGCCAACCTGTCGTCGGATCGTTCGCTCCAGACGCGGTAAACGTAATGAGAACCGGTCCCACCGCCAACGCAGATAATGCCACTTGGGTGGAAGTCCAGAATCCAAATGGCGGGACGGGCTGGGTCAATTCCTATTATTTGACTGAGTATGTCTCACACGACGCCTTCTGTGCGGACACACGCATTACGGTGTTGATTGAACAGTTAAAGGGAAGCATGAATCAATCCAACGGAGATATGTTTGCCACGCTGGTCAGTCCAACGCACGGAGTTAATGTACGCTTGTGGGCATATTCATCTGAGGTCAACTTCAACACAAGCAACGCGCAGACGATCTTTACAAGCACAGATTCATACAACTGGGGCGGAGGACCAAGCGGCATACCGGATGTCGGTTCGTTCAAAGACATCATCCAACCGAAGCTACTGGAAGTGTTGAACGCGCCGAATATGGAAACCTATTGCGATAACTTGACAAATGTGTTTCCTCTTTCAACGCCCTGGCCCTACACCAACATTCACTACTACAATCTTTACAAGCCTTCTACAACACAGGCTGACTTGAACTTCCGCACATGGCTAATAGGTTTCGAGTACATCAATGGACAGCCTTATCTATATAGCATGGTCACGATTGTTTGGGAACCATAACCAAAAGAAATGTCACTCTGAAGGAGCGTAGCGACTGAAGAGTCTCCCTCTTCTGAAAGAGACCCTCACCTGCATGATTTGCCCAGCAAATCACGTGCGGCGCAAGTGTCGCTACACTCGGGGTGACATAGCTCGAAATCAAAGAGGAGCAGGAAATTCCTACTCCTCTTTTTTCTTATGAGCCTACACCGCGCTGCGGATAAACTTCACCAAATCCGCTTTCATCTTCTTCAATGACGACATGTGAATATACATCATATGCCCTGCTTCGTAATATCCCATACTGATATTCTTCTGCAAACTCTTGTTCAGCCCCAGGTGGTTGAAAGTATATTCTGTTGCGAAGTATGGTGTGCCGAGATCATAATATCCATTGGCAACAAAAACTTTTAGATGCGGATTGTACGTCATCGCCTTGCGCATGGTCTCCGCGACATTGAGATATTGATTTTCAAAAGCCGAATAAGACCATGGCCAAACCTTCTGACTCAAAATTTCATAAGGCAAATCGGATTCAAATTTCAATTCTGCCCGCACACATTCATAGAAACCCGCCGTGTATGGCCCCACTACGTTCGTAAGCAGCGGATCGTATTCAGCGGCTTCCGTGACACCGAGACGGTCAATCCCCAGGAAGCGACTGTCGAGACGTCCGACCGTACGCCCACTCTCGCGCAAAAGCTCCTTGAAGAAGTGCTGGTCGATAACTCGCAGATTGGTGCGTTCGATGAAATCGGTGGAAAGCCCGGTAAAGCGCGCCAATTCCTGCACAACTTTCAGGCGTTCTTCCACCGGCAACAAATCACCCATCATCAAGGCGGAGGCGTATTCACCTCTGGCAAACTCTTCGGCTTCCTTGAGAAATTTCCGAAGGGATTGACCGACTCCGGCTTTCTTGTGGTACCAAGCCGTCGCGGCATAACCGGGCAGGAATAAAGTAAACGGCAATTCATTGTTTGGGTTGAAAAGGATCGTCGTGAAATCCAATACAGCCGAGATCAGCATCAAACCGTTGAGATACAACCCATGCCGCTCCTGCAAATATCCTGAAAGACCGGCAGCACGCGTGGTTCCGTAACTTTCGCCGATCAGGAATTTCGGCGAAAGCCATCGATTGTAGCGCGTGGTATAGAGGCGAATAAAATCGCCCACCGACTCAATATCCTTGCGAAACTCATGCCAATCTTTTGGCTTTTGTCCATCCACCGCGCGGCTGTAGCCTGTGCTGACGGGATCGATAAAAACGAGGTCCGTTTCATCGAGGAGTGAATACTGGTTATCGGTTAGCTTGAACGGCGGCGGAGGCAACTCACCTTCATCGGTCAACACGACTCGACGCGGACCCAAGACTCCCAAATGCAGCCACACGGATGAGGAACCCGGTCCACCATTGAACGAAAACGTCAGCGGACGTTTTGCCTTCGCGCCATTCCCATCTTTGGTGTAGGCGACAAAGAAAACCTGTGCGCGTGGCTTCTCTCCTTCCGATTCTTTCTCACGATCAGGCGTTTCCTCTTTAAGGATGATCGTTCCCGCTGTGACCGTGTACTTAATTTCCTTACCCCCAATCCGCACCGTATGCTGCGTTACCACAAGGTTATCTTTTGGAATCGGTTTTTCTTCCTTTTTTTCTTCAGATTTCTTCTCGTCTTTATCTGCCATATTCAGGGTTTCCTATTCCTCGTTATCTTCAGGATGAAGTTCATAATAAATATCCAGGCCCAGATTTAATCCTTGTGCCACGCCCTGTAAAACCAGGAAGTAAAACAATCCGACCGCGGGGGCAAAAAACAAGTTAGCGATCGCGATCGGCCACTGTGACAGTTGGGTGGGCCAGGTCGTTTGTCCCTGAATCATTTCGCTCACATTGCCCACAAAACTGATCAAATAGAAAACCAGGATTGTCCACGAGATGATCTTTGCTATGGAAATGATCCGAAAAATGCCATCTTCATTGGCAAACAAAAGTGAGGTGTTCTTGTCTGTATTCATTGTTCTCCTATAGTGTTTTGATGGTTCTGAAATGGATTATCTGTTTTCAACGAAGGAAAATGGCAATGCAACCACTTTGACTCCGCGATAGCCCGTCATCGTCTCTGCCACGCAAAGGGAATTATAAATCGCTTCCTCTGTCGCCTCGATCGCAGACTGGAATAATGGTGACATTAAATCATTTGGCACTTCGGGGTATGCCCAGACTTTGCTTCGTCGTTCAGGCGTCCTGCGGACTTCCTGCGCTGTTGAGAACGCAATGACATAATCTCCCGAACCGTTGCTCATGGATGCACCCGTCCGAGCTAAGCCTGCCAGTCCGCGTTGGGCGAGGCGTTTAAGATTCCGATCAGATAACGGCGCATCCGTGGCAAGGACGATCATGATCGAGCCGTCCGGCGATGATTCCTCGAGTTCTGCTTTCAGATAATATTGACCGAGCTTTTTACCGACAGGGATGCCATCGATTTGCAGCACGCCGCCAAAATTCGTTTGCACTAGCGCGCCGACCGTAAATCCGCCGAGTTTCTCGGATAGGATGCGTGAACTCGTGCCGATCCCGCCCTTCCATCCGAAGCAGACTGTTCCTGTACCCGCACCAACGCACCCCTCTGCAACCATACCTGAAGAAGCATCCTTAATAGCTTGAATGACGTGCTCCTTCTTAACTGCCATTTTGCGAATATTATTCAAGATACCATCATTCGTTTCGCCCACAACTGGATTCACGCTTCGCACTTCCTCATTGCCTGTTTGTGCAAGTATCCAATCCATGATGGCTTCGGCAGCACGTGGAACCGCTAATGTATTTGTCAACACAATCGGAGTTTCGATTTCGCCCAGTTCCTCCACTTGCGTGGAGCCCATCAGCTTTCCAAATCCATTTCCAACGACAATTCCCGCGGGAACCTTATTCTGAAATAAATTTTCGCTGTGTGGAAGGATTACTGTGACACCCGTTCGAACATCATCCCCTTCGACCAGCGTGACATGACCAACTTTGACACCGCTCACGTCTGCGATGGCATTCCATTTTCCAACAGGAAGAATCCCTGGCAGGAACCCCAATTCACGAACGCGTTTGCGCGGGTTATCCATTATTTGTTTTGATTGACCAATGTATAAATTTCTTTTTTATTCCAGCCGCTTTGTTTTGCAAGTTCAGCAGAAATTTCCTTTGCGGGCTTCTCATTCTTCAATTCATTTTCAATTGCCATTTGCAATTGAGCCTTTGTCCATTTTTGAGTTCCATCCAGCTTTTTTCCATCCACAACCAGCGTAAACTCTCCTCGCGGAGTCTGAGTATTGAAATATTGTACTGCGCCGCTCACATTTCCGCGCCAATACTCTTCGAACATCTTGGTCATCTCACGGGCAACACAGATCTTCCGATCGCCAAGGATCGAAAAAATATCTTCAAGTGCTTCAACAATGCGATAAGGAGACTCAAGGAATACCAGTGTATAGGGTTGGCTTTCGACTTCTTCCAGTCTCTTGTGGCGCTCACTCGTTCTGTGCGGAAGATAGCCGAGATAGAGGAATGAGTCAGTCGGCAAGCCAGAGACGGTCAGAGCGGTGATGGGTGCCGAGGGACCGGGAACGGGTCTCACCTCATGGTTAGAAGCGAGCGCGGCTTTCACCAATTCGTAACCGGGGTCATTGACCGCAGGCGTCCCGGCATCCGAGACCAATGCCACATCTCCGATTGAAAGTTTCTCGAGGATGAAATCCAGTTTATTAAGTTTGTTGTGTTCAAAATAACTTGTGAGCGGTGTGTCAATTTCAAAATGCTTGAGCAGTTTCCCGGTGTGACGTGTATCTTCCGCCGCGATCAAACTCGCTTCCCGCAGCACGCGGATCGCGCGCGGCGACATGTCTTCAAGATTTCCGATTGGAGTTGCCACGAGATAGAGTGTGCCCATGAAATGATTTTATCACTGCGAGTGCTATAATCATTTGACCTAACCAGGAGGCGACGTGTCTCAACTTTATACAGGTGAATATGATGTAACCCTCAACGGGGTTCAAATCCATTACACGGTCCAGGGTTCGGGACCGGTGATGATCGCGCATTCTGGCGGTCCGGGCACGGATGCGCGCTTGTGGGATGACTTTGCCAAAATCGATGACTTTGTTACCATCGTGATGATGCATCCGCGCGGCTCTGGCCTTTCCGGACCGGCAGCCGAGGACGCCTACCTATTGCCTGATTACGCCTCTGACGTGGAAGTCCTGCGAATCCATTTAGGACTGGAGAAACCAATCGTCATAGGTTGGTCCCATGGAGGGATGGCTACCACACAGTTCGCCTTTACCTATCCAGACTCGTTATCAAAATTAATTCTTGTCGATACCTCTGCCTACATTGGTGAGTTCTTGAGTGACATTGAAGGTGCGGTCCAGGAATTCAAAAATGAACCGTGGTTCGAGAAATCGTTTGCAGCACTAAAAGCGGAATGGGCTGGCGAATACGAGACAGACGAAGATATGGCGCGCCTATGGGCCGAAGAGATGAAATTTTATTTCAAGCAATTTGATACGCGCGCAGAGGCTTATCATGAGCGCACCAAAGACCTGCCTGTACGCATCCCACCATTGAAGACTTTCAACGACAAGGAAGCTGCCAGCATGGATCTGCGTCCGCATCTGAAAAAGATTACTGTACCGACGCTCGTTATCGTTGGACGACACGACTTCATCACAAACGTTGCAATGGCAGAGGAAATGGTAAACCATATCCCCAACGCACGGCTGGAAATCTTTGAAGACTCAGGTCATTTTCCACTTGTGGAAGAACCTGAAAAGTTTTATCGGGTCATCAAAGAATTTGTAGAAAGCAATTAGCTTTTTTAGAAACCAATAAGGTTATGTCATTCTGAGCGTAGCGAAGAATCCCGCCGCTGCGCGGCGAGACTCTTCGTTCGCTAACGCTCACTCAGAGTGACATGGGTTGGAGCATTTATGATCGTAGTCTCAGATATGATGGGCACGCTCACCACAGGTTCACCGGTGATTGGTTTGGTGGATTGGGTCCGACATAATCAAAGCAAAATGCAGGCACAGCTTTACATGTTGTCCATTGCGCCAGCCTATGTCATTGCCAAGCGCGGCTGGATCGACTGGCAAAAATGGGGGCAGGAATTAATGATCAACAGTCTGAGAATGGTCAAAAATGCCACGCCAGAAAAAATGAAGTTCGTCGGGGAGTGGGCAGTGGAGCACAATCTTTGGAAGAAACGCCGTGAGGATGTCATCGCTCGCCTGATAGATCACAAATCCCAGGGTGCCCAGGTTTATATTGCAAGCAGTGTATTCGAGCCGTTGATCGAGCCATTCGCAAAACGGATCGGTGTACAAACCATCGGCACGCCCGTCGAATATAAAAACGGACGTGTGCAACTCGCCGGGGAACTGGTTGCACAGGAGCGCAAGATCGAGCAGGTGTTAAGTCGTCTTGGCGTAGAACGCGTCGATTTTGCTTATGGGGATACCGAGCAGGATATTCCTTTGCTTGAACACGCCGATCACCCCGTGGCAGTCTACCCAGATGCCACATTGAAGAAGGTTGCGCTCGCCCGCGGATGGGAAATTTTGGGAGATACGCCCAAATATGGATGAAAGCCTGCTGTGGTTGATCCGCGCGTTTGTGTATCGTCATTTTATTGAACTGTCTTTGTCCTAGTGCTATACTGCTTTTGAAGAAAAAATAATCCAACCAGAGGAATCACGGGAGGTCCCATGGACTACATTCCCCCTGTCATCTTTGTACCAGGCATCACCGGGACGTATTTGCGCGATGAATATCAATTGCCGCCAGATCGCGTCTGGGGCGTGACCCAGCATGACTATGCGCGGGTGGCGCTCCATCCGGATGATCCTCGCTTTGAGGCACTCGAGCCTGCCCGCGTCCGCCCAGATAGCATCTTCGAGGTACCGTATAAAGAAATTATTCAGGAGCTGCGCTATAACCTATGCCACGACGAAGACCAGGCAGTGCCTGTCTTTCCGTTTGCCTACGACTGGCGTTTACCCCTGGATCTCATCGAAAAGCAGTTCTCTGATTTTGTAGACGAAGTCGTCGCTCGTACGAAGTTGATCAGTCACTATGTGGAGGCTGGCTATGTAGATAATCCTAAAGTAAATCTAATCGGTCATTCGATGGGTGGATTAATCATCGCTGGTTACTTGGATCGGAAAGGTAAATCTGCTCCCATATCGAAAGTGGCGACACTGGGGACACCCTATAAAGGCTCTTTTGAGGCAGTCATCAAAATTGCCACCGGAACATCCAATCTCGGTTCCGACGTGTCCAACTCGCGCGAGCGTGAGGCCGCTCGTCTGACTTCTTCGCTATATCATCTGTTGCCAGCCATTCAGGACGCGCTTGAGATCGATGACCCGAAGCTTCCGACAAGTTTGTTCGATCCGGCATTGTGGCAACCCAGTATTGTCGCCTCTGTTTTGGCCTATGTGCAGAGGCAGATGTCATTCCTGACAGAACAGGAACAGAAGGCACAAGCTCTGTTTGCTAGATTCCTGGAGGCCGCCCAAGCCTATCGCGCCCGACTTGATAAATTCCGGCTACCGAAGACGAATCTCAAACCGGAAGATTGGTTATGCGTGGTAGGCGTCAATTCGGAAACGCGCGTACGGATGCGAATCTCCAGCACAGAGAAGGGACCACTGTTCGACCTTAGCTCCAAGTATCGCCTGAATCTTTGGAGAAAAAACCCGCAGGATCAAACGGATTGGATTCTGACCGGTGATGGCACCGTTCCTTTTGAGGCCGCGTTGCCCAACTTCCTAAAGCCTGAAAACATCGTCTGTGTGACCCCGGATGATTATGGCTATTGGGAAGTACAAGATAGAGTGGTCGCAGGCGTGGCTGGTTTCCATGCCATCATGTGTAACATGGACATGCTGCATCGGCTCATTGTCCGTCACTTCACGGGGCGACCTGATGTCGGCGGCAACACCTGGGGATATCCAGTGCCCGGGGTCACACCCGAAAAATGGGCTCCAGCCGTCAAGCCGCTGCGTGCCAAATAATTAATGGGAGAGAGCCAATGAAAATTAAAGGGATTATCTGGCTGGGAACACGCACCGATCGTTTCGAACAAATGACTGATTTTTGCCGCAATGTAATGGGCTTACAACAAACATTGCTCGAACCCGGATTTGCAGTCTTTGATCTGCCCAATGGAGATCGTCTTGAAATATTTGGTCCGGAGGAACCTGCGAACCAATTCTTCACTCATCCTGTCGCGGGATTTCTGGTGGATGACATCATCGCGGCGCGCGCCGAGATGGAAGCGAAAGGCATCGAGTTCATCGGACCGATTCAAGGCGAGACGGATGATTACAAATGGACACACTTCCGCGCACCAGATGGATTTGTGTATGAGTTGACTTATTCGACATCGCATCCATCTATCGCAGAGTAAGATTAAGCTTTCAAAAACTTCACGACCTGTTCATGGATCGACTTCGATTGCAGCGCGCCGCGGTGACCTAATCCTTCTGTTTCGATGAGCTGCGCATGTTTCCAAACGTGCGCAATCGCATGACTATCTTCAACCGGTGTGACGTTATCTGCAACATCATGGAACATCAACGCCGGGATCTGAATCTGCGGCGTCAATTTCTCATTGACAATCGCATCCAGCACATCCTTCCCAAAGTGATCATAAATCATGGCGCGCAAGCCATCCATGATCTCGTCCGATAAACCCGCCTGGACTTGAAAACGCGGCAGGGACTCTAAAAGCTGATTGAACGCGCCGAAATATACCAGTCGCGCGGGATGTGGAAAATTCCGCTCCACCAGTGCATACGAAGTGATCAAAGTCCCAAAAGAATGCGCCAGGATCGCATGAAAATTTCCTTCCTGCTTCGCAAGTAAATCCATGGTCGGCGCGATTTCAAGCAGATTCGTCATCTTACCGGTAGAGTCGCCGTGTGCGGGTTGGTCATACGCCACCACTCGATATCCCGCAAATAAGAGGG
>WNFU01004576.1_pt1 | contig 17570 bp, 19 predicted proteins | sample 5400121 | NCBI WGS metagenome assembly WNFU01 (sample SAMN13153360, study PRJNA577476) | soil metagenome | isolation source: 100 cm soil or saprolite under grassland replicate 1 | place: USA:California | collected 2016-06-15
TCTCGTCCATGCCCACGGGAGTGGTCGAGTCGTATCCGAGCACCACCATCGCCGCGGTATCGCCGACGAGCACGACGTCCACGCCGGCCTCCTCGGCGACCTCGGCCGACGGGTAGTCGTAGGCCGTCACCATCACGATCGGCTCACCCGAGCGCTTCATCTCGGCGAGCCTCGGGACAGTCACCGGACTGCGCTCCTCAGGGGGAGCGTTCGGAACCTCGTGGCGATCGTTCACTGCAGGCTCCCCGCTGATAGCGATTCGCCGCCGGCGCCCAGCGACCCCGGCACCTCGTCGAACCATCGGTCGCCGAATCCCGCCAGCAGGACCTCGGGGTTGCTGTCCACGCCGACCACTCGATTGTTGTCGGCGACGTGAACGACGATCGGCGAGTAGGCGTCGAGGTCCTGCTCGCCGTAGCTGCCGTACGAGACGACGATCACCTTGTCGCCCGGGTTGACGAGACGGGCGGCGGCGCCGTTGACCTGCACCTGCCCCGAACCGGGCGGACCCTCGATCGCGTAGGTGACGAGCCGGGCCCCGTTCTCGATGTCCCACAGGTGGACCTGCTCGTTGGGCAGCAGGTCAGCCTGGCGCATCAGCTCGGCGTCGATGGTGACGCTGCCCACGTAGTCCGGGTCGCAGGCGGTGACCGTGGCCCGGTGAATCTTCGACTTCAGCATGTGACGGTGCATCAGCTCCCTTTTCCTTCGATCACGACGTTGTCTATGAGGCGCGCGGAGCCGATCCGCGCGGCGAGCGCCACAAGGATCGGGCGCCCGTTGAAGCTCTCGGCCGGGGTCAGGTCCTCGGCGTCTCGGGCCTCGACGTATTCGGGCTCGATGCCCTCGGAGGCGAGCTCGGCGCGCGCGGCATCGATCGCCTCGCTGACCGGCGCTCCGCCCGCCGCCGCTTTGCTGGCGGCATCGAGCGCGCGGTGAATCGCGGCGGCGCGGCGGCGCTCGTCGGGCGTCAGGTAGCGGTTGCGCGAGCTGAGGGCGAGGCCGTCGGGCTCGCGGACGGTCGGCATCACCTCGACATGGACCGGGAAGTCGAGGTCGCGCACCATGCGGCGGATGACCGATGCCTGCTGAGCGTCCTTCTGCCCGAAGAAGGCGACGTCGGGCTGCACGCGGTTGAGCAGCTTCGCGACGACCGTGGTGACGCTGCGGAAATGCTCGGGCCCGCGGCGGCCGGGATCCCCGCAAAGCACCTCGGTGAGCCCACTCACCTCGACTGCCGTCGCGAACCCGGGCGGGTAGACGTCGTCCGTGGCCGGTGCGTACAGCACGTCGACGTCCTGCGCCGCGAGCAGCTTCGCGTCGCCCTCCTCGTCGCGCGGGTAGGCCTCGAGATCCTCGCCCGGCCTGAACTGGGTGGGGTTGACGAACACGGTGGCGACCACCACGTCGCAAGTTCTGCGTGCCTCACGGACGAGCGACAGGTGGCCGGCGTGAAGGGCGCCCATCGTCGCGACGAGTCCTATGCGGGCGCCGTCGCGCCGGGCGCCGCCGAGCGCGTCGCGCAGCTCCGACTTGCGGCGAACGATCTTCACGCGGGAACTTCGGGGCCGCGGGCCAGGTCGCGGGTGCGGTCCGCGAGGGCCCGGTAGAGCGCGACGAGCTGCGGGCTCGACTCGGCTATCGACTCGAGATGGCGGCGGACGGTGTCCTCGTCCCCGCGCGCGATCGGGCCGGTCAGCGCGTCCGGCCCCCGCTCGACCCAGTTGGCGGCGGTTCGGAGCACCAGCGGGCCGAGAAGCTCTCGGGCCTCCTCGATCCCGACCTCCCGCATGAGCTCCGACGCCGATTCCTCGAGCGCGACGAGGAAGTTCGACGCCATGCACGCCGCTGCGTGGTAGGCGGTGCGCTGGTCGTCGGCGAGCGCGAAGGGGCGCATCCCCACCCGCACCGCGAGCGCGCCCGCCAGCTCGGACGCTTCGACGCTCGAGCCGGAGACCGCGCACGGCACGGTTGCGAGGCTGGCGTCGCCATCGGGGACGGTCTGCAGCGGATGCATGCAGAAGACCTCGGCGCCGCGCCGCCGCGCCGCGCTCAGCGCCGAGAGCGGCGTCGCGCCGCTAACGTGGCCGACGAAGCGCAGCGGGGGGACCGCGGCGGCGATCGTCTCGCAGGCCTCCTCGATCGCGCCGTCGGGGACGCACAGCAGGGCGATCTCGGCGCTCTCGGCTGCGGCGACGGCGTCTCGCCGCCCGGCAAGCTCGACCTCGAGCCCCGCGTCAAGCGCGGCTCGCGCCAGCGAGCGCCCGACGCGTCCGGGACCGACCACGGCGAGCGGAGCGCGCAGCGCTGTGGAGTCGAAGCTGTCGGTCGGATCCCGTTCCAGTTCTCGCATTCGGAGATACCAGACGAGCGGGGCTCTAGCTCGTGGTGATGTCGGGTCCGCGCCCGATCGGTCGAGGTCGCGGCCAAGGCCGATTATACGGGGCCGATTCGGCCCCCCAAAGCCCCAAATTGCGGCCTCCGCATTGCCCGCCGGGGTCCGCGAGCGCGTCTACGATTGCTGCATGCCGATCTACGAGTTCATGTGCCCGGCCTGCGGCAACACGTTCGAGGAGCTCAGCGCCGCCGGGACGGAGACGGCGGAGTGCCCCGAGTGCGGCTCGGCGGAGGCGCACCGCCGGCTATCGGCGCCGGCGGCCCCGCGCCGGCTGTCGATGAGCCCGGACCAGGCGCGCCGCCTGGAGGACAAGCGCGGCATCGATCGCGGAGGCGCCAAGCAGCGCTTCAAGCAGCAGCTCGCGCGCGAGCGGCGCGCCGGAGGACGCGGTGGTGGCTGAGTCGGCCGAGCGGCGCGAGCGGCTAGTCGAGCTCTACCGCGAGGCGTCCGAATGCACGCGCTGTCCGCTCGCCGAGACGCGGACCAAGGTCGTGTTCGGGTCCGGGCACGCCGATGCCGACCTGATGTTCGTGGGCGAGGCGCCGGGCGCCGAGGAGGACCGCCAGGGCCTGCCCTTCGTCGGCCGGGCCGGCTCGCTGCTGACCGATCTTCTGGAGGGGATCGGGCTGGCGCGCGACCAGGTGTGGATATGCAACGTGCTCAAGTGCCGGCCTCCCGGCAACCGCGACCCGCAGCCGATCGAGATCGAGTCCTGCCATCCCTACCTGGAGCGCCAGATCGAGCTGATCGGGCCGCGGGCGATCGGCACGCTCGGAAACTTCGCTACCCGCCTGATCACCGGCAGCCGCGCGCCGATCAGCCGCGTGCGGGGCACGCCCCAGATCCACACGCTCGCCGGACTGCCCGTCTTCGTGATGCCGCTGTTCCATCCCGCGGCGGCTCTTCGCACCCCGTCGCTGCTCGACACGCTGCGCGAGGACTTCGCCGCGCTGCCCGGCCTCGTCGCCCAGCCGCCGCCGCTCGGCGCCGCACAGGAGGCCGCGACGGCGGCCGTGCTCGCCGGATCGGTCGCCGCCGAGCCCGACGCCGACCAGCTCGATCTGTTCGGCTGACCGCCCGGGCCTCGGCCGCGCCGCAGCCGTGAGCGTCGAACGGACCCGCAGCGCGGCCGAGACCGAGGCCCTCGGCGAGCGGCTCGCCTCCACGCTCGAGCCCGGTGACGTCGTGCTCGTCGCCGGCGAGCTCGGAGCCGGGAAGACGACCCTGATCCGGGGCGCCTGCCGCGCCCTGGGGGTCGAGGGCCCGATCCAGTCGCCGACGTTCACGATCGGCCGCCGCCATTCCGGTCGGGTGGCGGTCTCGCACCTCGACCTGTTCCGGCTCGAGCGGCTCGAGGGTGAGGAGCCCGGTCTGCTCGACGACTACCTGACCGCCGACGCCGTCGCGTTCGTCGAGTGGCCGCGCGGCGCCGGTGGTGGAATCGAGCTCGGGGACGTCGCGGCCGGACGGCTGATCCGGATCGAGCTGCGCCACGCAGGCACCGATGAGCGCGAGGTCGAGATCTCGCCGTGAGCGCCGCGACGGTGCTCGGCTTCGACACCGCGACCCCGGACGTCGCGGTGGCGCTGACGCGCGACGAAGGGGTGCTGAGCGAGCGCCTCCTGGCCCCGGCCGGCGGCCCCCGCCACGCCACCGCGCTGCTCGCCGAGGTCGAGCGCGCCGTCGCCGAGGTCGGAGGATGGGACGGGGTCGACGTGATCGCCGTGGGCGTGGGCCCTGGATCGTTCACAGGGCTGCGGATCGGAATCGCGACCGCCCGCAGCCTCGCCCAGGGCCTCGGCAAGCCGGTCGTCGCCGTGGGCACGCTCGACGCGCTGGCCCGGGGGATCGCCGAACGCCCCGCCGCGACGCGGCGTTTTACGATGGCGCTGGTCGACGCCCGCCGCTCGCAGGCCTTTGCGTCGCTGCACGATCCGGCCGGCGAGCGGGTGTGGGATCCCTTCGTCGCCAGCGCCGAAGAGCTTGCGGCGCGCGTTGCGGCGCTCGGCGACCCGCCGCTGGCGGGCGGAAATGGCTCGCTACGATTTCGCCAGGACCTCGAGCGCGCCGGCGTGGAGGTCCTGCCCGACGCGGACCCCGGGCACCGGCTGGCGGCGAGGCACATCTGCCTGCTGTCGGAAGGCCTCCCGAGACTGGCGCCGGACGACATCCGGCCCATCTATCTGAGACCACCAGATGCACAGGTTTGGCTTGAGCGAGATCGCTGACCCGGCCGGGGCCGGACAGGACGTCGAGGCGGCGGAGATCCGCCGCCTCACCTACAGCGACCTGCCCTCCGTTCTCGCGATCGAGCGCCGCTCGTTCCCGACCCCGTGGTCGCTGGCGATGTTCGTGCTCGAGCTGTCGAAGCCCTCGGGCATCTGCCTCGCGGCGAGCGGTCCCGACGGGCTCGCCGGCTATCTCGTCTGCTCGCGCTACGCCGACGTGTGGCACCTGATGAACGTCGCGGTCGCGCCGGAGCGCCGCCGCGTCGGCATCGCGACGACCCTGCTGGGGCGCCTGTTCGAGGAGGCGGGCGACGATGCCCGCTACACGCTCGAGGTCCGCACGTCCAACACCGAGGCGATCGCGATGTACCGGCGCTTCGGCTTCAGGCCCGCGGGACGCCGCCGCCGCTACTACCACGACAACGGCGAGGACGCGCTGATCATGTGGCTGGAGTCTCCGGCCGCCGCGGCCGCCACTTGATCCTGGCGCTGGAGACCTCCTGCGACGACACCTGCGCCGCGGTCGTGGACGGCCCTCGCGTGCTGTCCAACGTGATCTCGTCCCAGGCCGCGTTTCACGAGCGCTTCGGCGGCATCGTGCCCGAGGTCGCCTCGCGCCATCACCTCGAGTTCATTAACGGCGTCGTCGACGTGGCCCTCGAGGGTGCGGGGACGCGGCTCGACGCGCTCGACGCGATCGCGGTCACCCGACGTCCCGGGCTGATCGGCGCCCTGCTCGTCGGGCTCAGCACCGCCAAGGGGCTCGCCGCGGCGGGCCGCAAGCCGCTCGTCGGCGTCGACCATCTCCACGGCCACGTCGCCGCCAACTTCCTCGGGCCGGACCCGCTCGAGCCGCCGTTCCTGTGTCTGATCGCGAGCGGCGGTCACACGCTGCTCGCCGCGGTGCGCTCGCACGAGCGCTTCGAGGCGCTCGGCGAGACGCTCGACGATGCCGCGGGAGAGGCGCTCGACAAGGCGGCGCGGCTGCTCGGGCTCGGCTTTCCCGGCGGGCCGGCGATCGAGCGCCTTGCGGCGGAAGGCGATCCGGACGCGTTCGAATTCCCGGTCGCGATGACCCGCGACCCGGGGCTGGATTTCAGCTTCAGCGGCCTAAAGACGGCGCTCGTCTACGCCGTCGCCGACCTCTCCGACGCCGAGCTGGAGCGGCGCAGGGCGGATCTCGCGGCCTCGTTCCAGGGCGCCGTGGTCGGGCAGCTCGTCGCCAAGCTCGAGCGCGCGCTCGCCGCGGAGGGCTGGCGCGCGGTCGCGCTCGGCGGCGGCGTCGCGGCCAACTCGCTGTTGCGCCGGCAGGCGGCGGAGCTCTGTGAGCGCCACGGCGTCGACTTGAAGCTCGTACCGGGCGAGCTGTGCACGGACAATGCCGCGATGATCGGCTCGGCGGCGCGCTACGTCGAGCCGGCTCCATATCCGGACTATCTCTCCTGGGACGCGTCTAGCGAGTGAATGCGACATCGGCCTCAGCGCCGCGGGTCACCCTCTATGGCAGACCCGGCTGCCATCTCTGCGATGAGGCCAGGGAGGTGCTGCTCGCGCTGCGTGCGGAGGGAATGCGGTTCCAGCTTCGCGAGCTCAACATCGAGGACGACGAACGCCTGCTGCGCGTGCATCTCGAGCGGATACCGGTGATCGAGATCGACGGGTCCGAGGTCTCGCAGCTCGCCCCGGACGCCGGCGCGCTGCGCGCGGCACTGAGCGCGCGATCGGTAGTGTCAGGGCCATGAGTCCGGAGCGGGCGAAGGGCGCGGTCGGGACGAGGTCGGCGAAGGACGGGGGGCCGCGGCGTGCCGCGACCGCCGAGCTCGGGTTCGACAGCGAGCGTCTCTCACTCGGCGTCGCGGCGCGGCTGTCGCGGTACCTCCAGGTGTTGACGCAGGCGCGCAAGATGGGCAAGGACACGATCTCGTCCCAGGAGCTCGCCGAGTACACGCACATCAACTCGACGCAGATCCGTCGTGACCTGTCGGGCTTCGGCAAGTTCGGCAAGCGCGGGGTCGGCTACCGGATCGACTCGCTGGTCGCTGAGATCCGCAAGATCCTGCGCACCTCGGGACAGCACAACATCGCGCTGTTCGGCGCGGGCAATCTCGGCCAGGCGATCGCCGGGTCGGACATCTTCGCCGACCACGGGTTCCGGATCGTGGCCCTGTTCGACGTCGATCCCGAGCTCGTCGGCAAGGAGGTCGCGGACAACCTGCCCGTGCGCGACTTCTCGGATCTCGAGGAGGTGGTCGCGGAGGAGGAGGTCGTGGTCGGGGTGCTCGCCGTGCCCGCGCGGTCGGCCCAGGAGGTGGCGGACCGCCTGGTCGAAGCCGGGGTGAAGATCATCTTCAACTACTCCGAGCAGCTTCTCCAGGTGCCGCCGGAGGTAACGGTTCACACCTCGAGCCCCGCGGTGGACCTGCTGTACGCGCTGTACTTCTACCTGACGTGACCGACTCGGCCTCCGCGGCCGCCCCCGACCCCGACTGGACGCTCGACCTCGAGCGGGTCAGGGCGACCTTCGAGCAGTCCACGGACTTCACGGTGGCGCTCGAGGAGGAGTTCGCGATCGTCGATCCTGCCAGCCTCGATCTCGAGCAGCGCTTCGAGGACCTGTTCGCGGCCTGCCAGGCGGACGCCCTGCTTGCCGGCTCCGCCAAGGGCGAGCTGATCGCATCGGAGATCGAGATCCGCTCCGGTCGCGGCGGGACGTTCGCCGACGCCGTCGAGCGCCAGCGCATCCACCGGGCCCGCCTGTTCTCGATCGCCGAGGGCATGGGCCTGGGGCTCGCCGCCACCGGGACCCACCCGTGGGCGAACTACCTCGACCAGCGGATCATCGACACCCCGCACTACCAGCGCCTGCAGCGCGACCTCGGCTACGTCGCACGGCGCAACAACACATGGAGCCTTCACGTCCACATGGGGGTTCGGGGAGCGGAGCGGGCCATCGCCGTATGCGACTCGCTGCGCGCGGTGCTTCCGATCCTGCTCGCCGTCTCCGCCAACTCGCCCTTCCTCGACCGCCGCGACACAGGGCTGCACTCGGTCAGGACCGAGATCTTCACCCGGGTCTTCCCCCGCTGCGGCATTCCCGAGCCGTTCGGGAGCTGGGCGGAGTACGCGCGCTTCGTCGAGCTGCTGGCGAGGACCGGGACGATCGTCGAGTCGACGCAGCTGTGGTGGAGCATCCGTGCCCACCACGAGTTCGGAACCGTGGAGGTGCGGATATGCGACGCCCAGACGCGGGGGGAGGAGTCGTTCGGGCTTGCCGCGCTAATCGCGGCATGCATCGCCCAGGCGACCCGCGACTACGACGAGGGGCGCGCGTCGCCGCGGCCGCGACAGCGAGAGCTCGACGAGAACGTGTGGCGTGCGACTCGCTACGGGATGGACGGCGGGCTGATCGACTTCGAGCGTGGTGCCACGGTCGAGGCCGCGGCCGAGGTCGAGCGGTTGCTCGAGTGGACCGAGCCCATGCGCGCGGAGCTGGGGCTCGAGGTCGCGCTTCCCGAGCTCAACGGGGCGCAGCGCGCCCGCCGCGCCCTCGACGCCGGCGAATCGATCGAGTCGATCTACCGCTCGGCGGTCGACGAGACGCGGCGCACGTACGTCCCGGAGGGCGTGCTGGGCTAGATGACCGATTCATCTAGGGTGACCGGGATGAACGAGGAGGAGCAGAACGCCCCTGGCGACGAGGAGCGCGCGCCCGCCGAGGAGGCGCCGGCAGACGAGTCGCCCGCCGAGGAGGGACCCGCCGAGGCAGCGCCCGCGGGCGCGGGTCGCCCGCCCACACCCGAGGAGGAGCAGGAGCTTCGGCGCCGGCTCGAGGACGAGCTGCGCAAGCTGCGAATCGAGGACGTCCTGCTGCAGAGCGTCGTCAGCTTGATCAACCTCACCTCGCGGCGGATCGCCAAGCCAGACGAGCAGGACCTCGATCAGGCGCGGGTGGGCATTGACGCGGTGCGGGCGCTCGTCGACCTGCTCGAGCCGGAGCCCGCGGGCCAGGTTCGTCAGGCGCTCTCGGAGCTCCAGGTCGCCTACGCGCGCGAGGCGGGTGGGGGCGGTGGCGAGGAGAAGCCGCCCGAGGACGAACCGAGCGCCCCGGCGGGCGGTCCCGAGGGCGGGAGGCCGTCCGGTTTGTGGACCCCTCCCGGCTCGTCCAGCTAGACTCCGCGCGCTTCGCGGCGCCCGGGCGCCCGAACGCTATCCACCGGAGAAGCCGACTTGACTGAGTTCCTCACCGATTACGGCGTCGTCATCGCGCTCGTCTGCGCGGGTGCGGCGGTGGTGTACGGCGCGCTCATCACGCGGCGACTGCTCGCGAAGTCGCCCGGCAACGCCGAGATGCAACGGATCTCGGGCGCCATCCAGGAGGGCGCCAGCGCGTATCTGAAGCGCCAGTACACGATCATCGCCGCGGTCGCCGTCGTGCTCGCCATCCTGCTCGCGATCCTCCAGGACGCGGCCACCGCGATCGGTTTCGTGATCGGGGGCACGTTCTCGGGCGCGGCGGGATTCATCGGCATGAACCTCTCGGTGCGCGCCAACGCCCGGGTGGCCGAGGCGGCGCGTGGTGGAGTGCCGCCGGCGCTCGACGTCGCCTTCAAGGGCGGGTCGGTAACCGGGCTGCTCGTGGTCGGCCTCGCGCTGCTCGGGGTTGCCGGATACTTCGGCATTCTGATCCTGGCCGACAAGACCGACAAGGAGGCCGTCGACGCGCTGATCGGGCTGGGTTTCGGCGGATCGCTGATCTCAGTGTTCGCCCGCCTCGGCGGCGGGATCTTCACGAAAGCCGCCGACGTCGGTGCGGACCTCGTCGGGAAGGTCGAGGCCGGGATACCCGAGGACGATCCGCGCAACCCGGCCGTGATCGCCGACAACGTCGGCGACAACGTCGGCGACTGCGCCGGGATGGCCGCCGACCTCTTCGAGACCTACGCGGTGACCGCTGTCGCGGTGATGCTGCTCGGCGTCCTGACCTTCAACACCGAGTTCGCCCGCGAGGTGGCGATCTACCCGCTCGCGATCGGCGGCGCCGCCATCCTCGCCTCGATCGTCGGGGCGCTCGCCGTCCGCACGCGGACCGACAAGGTCGAGCGAGCGCTCTATCAGGGGCTGATCGTGTCGGCAGTGCTGTCCGCCGCGGCGTTCTACCCGATCACGAAGTGGTTGATGGAGGACCCGCTGAAGTTCGGCTTCGCGGATGCCACCGCCGACGTAGTCAACGTCACCGACCTGTGGCTGTGCGCGTTGATCGGGGTCGCCGTGACGGCGGGCCTGTTCGTGATCACCGACTACTACACCTCGACCCGGTTCCGGCCCGTGAGGACGATCAGCCGGGCCTCGTTGACGGGCCACGCGACGAACATCATCCAGGGGCTCGCCCAGGGCTTTCAGTCCACCGCGGCGCCGGCGCTGCTGCTAGCGATGGCGATCCTCGGCGCCAACGAGCTGGCGGGGATCTACGGCATCGCCGTCGCCGTGATGGCGCAGCTGTCGCTGACCGGGCTGATCGTCGCGCTCGACGCGTTCGGGCCGATCACCGACAACGCGGGCGGGATCGCCGAGATGGCCGATCTGCCGGAGGACGTCCGCAACATCACCGATCCACTCGACGCGGTCGGCAACACGACCAAGGCGGTGACGAAGGGATACGCGATCGGCTCGGCGGCACTCGCCGCCCTCGTGCTCTTCAACGCCTTCAAGCAGGAGCTCCAGGACGAGGCGGGCGCCGACGCGATCATCAACTTCGACATCTCCGATCCGGCGGTGCTGATCGGGCTGCTGATCGGGGGGATGATGGTCTTCCTGTTCGCGTCGCTGGCGATCGAGGCGGTGGGCAGGGCGGGAGGCCAGGTGGTCGAGGAGGTGCGGCGCCAGTTCCGCGAGAACCCGGGGATCATGGAGGGGACACAGACGCCCGAGTACGGCGGCACCGTAGCGATCGTCACCGCCTCGGCGCAGCGCGAGATGATCCTTCCCTCGCTGATCCCGATCGGCGTGCCGCTGGTGGTGGGGCTGATCAGCGCCGAGGCGCTGGGCGGCCTGCTGATCGGCGTGATCGTGGTCGGCTTGTTCACGGCGATCTCGATGACCGCCGGAGGGGGCGCGTGGGACAACGCCAAGAAGCTGATCGAGGACGGCGCTCATGGGGGCAAGGGATCGGAGGCGCACGCCGCGGCTGTCACGGGCGACACGGTCGGCGATCCCTACAAGGACACGGCCGGCCCGGCGATCAACCCGATGATCAAGGTCGCGAACATCGTTGCCCTGCTGATCATCCCCATCGTCTCGCTGTAGACCTATATTCGGACTGCGGGGCGTGACCCCGCCGGCTCCGAATGGCAGAACGACATCCACGAGAACAGTCGTTGCACCGTGTACACGGTGTGGGGGCCCTGTTCTCGGCCGCCTACGGGAACGTCGGGTCGTCGATCTACTACGCGCTCGGGGTGGTGGCGGTCTTCGCGCTCGGGCTCACCCCGGTCACGTTCATGATCGCGGGGCTGATCTTCGCCTGCACCGCCGCCACCTACATCGAGGCGACGGTCATGTACCCCGAGGCGGGGGGCTCTTCGAGCTTCGCCCGCCACGCGTTCAACGAGCTGGTGAGCTTCATCGCCGGGTGGGGTCAGATGCTCAACTACATCATCACCGTCGCGATCTCGGCGTTCTTCGTACCGCATTACCTCGCTGTGTTCTGGGACCCGCTCGGCCACGGTCCGGGGGACGTCATAGGGGGCATCGTCCTCGTCGCCCTGCTGGCGGCGCTCAACGTCAAGGGCACGCAGGAGTCGTCACGGCTCAACCTCGTGCTGGCGATCGCCGACCTCGCGACCCAGATCGTGCTGGTGGTGATCGGGATCGCGCTGGTGCTCAACGCCGACACACTGGTCGACAACATCCACCTCGGGGTGGCGCCCACATGGGGCGACGCGGCGCTCGGGGTAGCGGTGGGGATGATCGCCTACACGGGGATCGAGACGATCTCGAACATGGCCGAGGAGGCCAGGGACACGGCGCGCACGATTCCGCAGGGGACCGGGCTCGTGGTGCTGGCGGTGCTCGGCCTCTACGTGCTGCTGCCGGTGATCGCGCTGTCGGCGATGCCGGTCACGGAGCACGGGGGGGAGTTCAGCACCGCGCTCGGGACCACGTACGCGGACGATCCCGTGCTGGGGATCGTCGAGAACATCGGCCTCGGTGCCAGCCTCACCGACGCGCTTCGCATCTACGTCGGGATCCTCGCCGCGGTGATCCTGGTGATCGCGACGAACGCCGCGCTGATCGGGGTGTCGAGGCTGACCTACTCGATGGGTCAGCACCGCCAGCTGCCGGAGAGGCTGCGCGCCGTGCATCCGAGGTTTCACACCCCCTACATCGCAATTTTGACGTTCTCCGCCCTCGCGGCGATCACCTTGATACCGGGCGAGACCGAGCTGCTGGCGACGATGTACTCGTTCGGCGCGATGCTCTCGTTCACGATCGCTCACGTCTCGGTGATCCAGCTGCGCCGCCGCTTCGGCGATCGAGCGCGGGAATGGCGACCGCGCCTCAACTTCGCGATTCGCGGCACTTCGATCCCGCTGTCCGCCGTGCTCGGCGGGCTCGGGACGTTCTCGGCCTGGATCGTCGTCATGGCTCTCAACACCCGCACCCTGGTGATCGGGGCCGGCTGGATGCTGCTCGGGCTCGCCGTCTACCTGCTCTACCGCCGCCGCCAGCGACTGCCGCTCGCCGCGACGGTGAAGGTCGTGATGCCGGAGCCCCTGGGGGTCGAGGAGGTGGAGTACAAGTCCATCCTGCTCGCGTTCGAGGAGGACCCGTTCTCCGCGGAGGCCGTGGCGACCGCGGCGAGGCTGGCGGCGAGGCGGAGGCGGGGTATCCACGTGATCTCGCTGATCAACGTCCCCACACATTTGCCGCTCGACGCGCCGCTCGACGAACAGGAGGGCGAGGCGCAGAGCAGGATCGAGCAGGCGAAGCTGATCGGCGGGCTGCGGGTCAGCGGGCACGTGCTGCGCGTCCGTCCGGGCCAGGGCGGCCACGCGATCGCCGATGAGGCGCGGGCGATCGACGCCGCGGCGATCGTGATGCAGCTGCGCTATCGCGACGGGACGCCGCTGTACGGCAAGGCACTGCAGACGGTGCTCGCCGAGCGCCCCTGCCGGGTCATCGTCGCCGCCCACCCGCGCGGCGCGAAGGTCGCCGCCTAGGCGCCAGGGCCGAGCCGCGGTTATGCGCAGGGTGCCGCGTGGGAGCGCTCATAGACTGCCGGGCATGTCCGATCGGGAGCGCCTCTACCACACGGTGACGATGCTGTTCTCGCTCGTGATCGTGGGGTTTGGCGTCGCGGCGGTCGCAAAGACCCTGGCAGCGGGCGGCGGCCCGGCCTCGGTCGGCGTGGTGATCGGGGTTCTGTTCATGGCGGTCGGCGGGGGGAGGCTCTACGTGGCCGTGCGGGCCCTGCGTTGAAGCGGCTGCTCGGCGTTCCGTGGCTGTTCGCCGTCGCCTACTCGGCGGTCGGGTTCTCGCTGTATTTCTCGATCGGGGTGGTGGCGAAGTTCGGCCTCGGGCTGACGCCGCTGATCTTCCTCGGCGCCGGCCTGCTCTTCGTGCTGACGACGTTCACCTACGTCGAGGGCGGGGCGATGTTCCTGCAGCGGGGCGGGTCGAGCACGCTTGCTCGCAACGCGTTCAACGAGCTGATCAGCTTCGTCGCCGGCTGGGCGGTGCTGATCGACTACATCATCATCGTCGCGATCGCGGCGATCTCGGTCCCGCACTACCTGACGCCGATCTCGGAGAGTTTCGGGCACTCGGGCGGGGAGATCATCGCCGCCGCCGTGGTGATCCTGGGCGTGACGCTCGTCAACGTCATCGGGTTGACGGGGCAGGCTCGCCAGCGGCTGCTGGTCGTCCTCGCGCTCGCCGACCTCGGCCTCCAGCTCGCCGTGATCGCCGTCGGAGCGATGGTCGCGCTCGATCCCGAGCTGCTGACCGCTCAGCTCGATCTGTTCTCCTCGCCGACGTTTTCGGATGTCGTCTACGCGGGCGTGATCGCGACCGTCGCGCTTGCGGGAATCGAGGCGGCGTCGGATCTCGCGCCGGATCTAGAGTGGGACCCGGGGGACCTGCGCCGGGTGGTCAACGTCGGGGCCGCGGTGGTGCCGCTTCTGTACGCGGCGATGACCGCCGTTGCGTTGATGGCGGTCCCCGTCGTGGCGGGGCCCGATGGACCCGAGACCGCGCTCGCCGGCCCGTACATCGAGGAACCGGTGCTCGGCGTGGTGCAGAGCTTCGATCCGGGGTGGCTCGCCGACGCGATGCAGTGGGCGGTGGTCGTGATCGCGCCCACCGTCCTGATCTGGGCGGCCAGCATCTCGATGCTGGGCCTGTCGCGGCACGTCTACACGCTGGCGACGAACCGCCAGATCCCGAGCTGGCTGGGCAAGCTGGGCCGCAGGACCGGGACCCCCTTCGTGGCGATCTGGACGGCCGCCGCGATCGCCCTGGGCCTGACGCTCCCCGCCGACGTCGAGGTTCTCGCCGGGCTGTACGCGTTCGGGATCACGCTCGCGATCGCGATCGCCCACCTGTCGGTGATCCGGCTGCGCTTCAACGATCCCGACCGCGAGCGGCCCTACGTGATGCCCTTCAACGTGTCCGTGAGGAACCGCAGCCTGCCGATCCCGGCGTTGATCGGGGCGGTGGTGGCCGTCGCGGCGTGGGCGAGCGTGGTCGTCCTTCACGACGAGGCTCGCTATCTGGGGGGGGGCTGGATGCTGTTCGGGCTGGTCGCCTACATCGTCTACCGGCGCTTGGTGGAGGGGACCTCGCTGACCAGGCGGGTCGCGGTTCCGGCCGAGGCACTGACCAAGAGGACGCCGGAGGTCGAGTACGGAAACATCCTCGTTCCGGTGTTCGGGACCGAGCTCGACGACGACATCGTCGGCACCGCGGGGCGGCTGGCCGACGCCGCCGACGAGCCGGGGGAGAGCGCCCCGCGGCTCGATGTCATCTACGTGATGGACCTGCCGCTGACGGTGCCGCTCGACGCTCCGCCGCCCCCCGACCGCGTCGAGGCGGCGAGGCGGGCGCTCGACCGGGCCAAGGACGTCGGTGAGGAGTACGAGACGGTGGAGGTCGCCACCGACGTCGTACGCGCTCGCAGCGTTGGCGCCGGGATCGTCGAGGAGGCACGGCGACGGGACGTGGAGATGATCGTGATGGGCGGCGAGCCGCCGACCCGGGTGCGGGGAGGGGCGGTGCTGGGCGGCATCGGGGCGGCGAAGCCGGCCGAGATCGGCCCGGTGACGGAGTACGTGCTCAAGAAGGCGCCGTGCCGGGTCCTGCTGACGGCGCCGCCGGAGGCGCCTGGCGGCGATGACTCTGTCGAGGACCCCGACGAGGACCTCCATGAGGGCGAGCTGCACGAACGCCACCACTCGCGCGGCTCGTAGGCCAGGCGGGCCCGCGAGGCTACGGCGTAGCTAGGATCCGCGCATGTTCATAGTCGTGGTGGGCGCGGGTCGGGTCGGGTCGTCACTGGCCCGGGCGATGCTTCGCGACGGGCACGAGGTTTCGTGCCTCGACGAGGACCCCGAGTCGCACGCGCGGCTCGATGTCGGGCTGGAGCGCTCCTGGGAGGACTCGGGCGGCCAGTTCACGGTCGGGACCGGGCTCGAGGTCGACGCGCTGGCCGCCGCTGGGGTCGAGCGGGCCGACGCCTTCGTGGCGGCGACGGACGGCGACAACACCAACATCATCATCTCCCAGATCGCGAAGCGGAGGTTCAACGTGCCGATGGTGGTGGCGCGGATCCTGGACCCCCTGCGTGCCTCGTGGTACGAGGAGCAGGGTCTGCACACGATCTGCCCGACCCGGATCGCGATCGACATGCTCGAGGCCGAGGTTCGCCAGGCAGCCGGGAAGACCGACGGTGACGGGTCGCCACGGGGCGGCGACGGATCCTCGGCGGACCCGGAGGGCTGAGCGATGCCGGAGTCGATGTACGTGATCGTGGTCGGCGCCGGGAAGGTGGGGTGGAACCTGGGCCGCGAGCTGCTCGACAAGGGGCACGAGGTGACCCTGATCGAGGCTGACCGCGACCGCTACCTGACCGTCGAGCAGGAGCTCGAGCACAACGTGCAGTACGGCGACGCGTCGGAGCTGTGGGTGCTGGAGCGCGCCGGGATCTCGCGCGCCGACCTGGTGATCGCGGTGACCGGCGACGACGAGGACAACATGCTGATCTGCCAGGTGGCGAAGGAGAAGTACCTCGTCGACCGGATCATCGCGCGCGTGAACAACCCACGGAACCGGGAGTGGTTCGACCTGCTGGGAGTGCGCCCGCACGTCTCGGCGACCGATCTGATCCTGCGGTTGATCGAGCACGAGGTCCCGGAGTACGGGCTGATCCATCTGCTGGACCTGCCGGAGGAGCGGCTCGAGATCATCGAGATGCTGCTGAGCGACGAGTCGCCGGTGGCGGGGCGCAGGGTCGGAGATCTCGATCTGCCGGAGGGCAGCCTGTTGATCTCGGTCCTGCGCGAGGGGCGCGGCTTCGTGCCGGGGCCGGACACCGTGCTCGAGCCGGGCGACGAGATCCTCGCGGTCCTGGACCCGGGGGTCGAGGAGGACCTGAAGCGGTTCTTCGGGCCGGACGGCACGCAAGGCGCGATCGCGTCGAGCCAGTGAGCTCATCGTGACCGCGGCGCGGCGGGTCGATCACCTGCTGATCGGGGGCGGCATGGCGTCGGCGCACTGCGCCGCCGAGCTGCGCAAGCGCGGTGGCGACGGGGAGATCCTGCTCGTGGGCAGGGAGCCTGAGCCCCCGTACGAGCGGCCGCCGCTCTCGAAGGAGTACGTGCGCGGCGAGGCGAGCCGCGAGGACGCCTACGTGCATCCGCCCGAGTGGTACGAGGAGCACGGGGTCGAGCTGATGACGGGGAAGAACGTGATGTCGCTCGACCCCGAGGCCGGAAGCGTGAAGCTTCAGGGTGGGGAGGAGGTCGGGTTCGGTAGCGCGCTGGTCGCCACAGGGGCGAACGTGAGCATCCTGCGGGTCGAGGGCGCGGAGCTCGAGGGGATCCACTACCTGCGGGCGTTCGGGAACTCGGACTCGATCCGGGAGGACGCCGAGAAGGCCGACCACGTGGTGCTGATCGGGGGCAGCTACATCGGCTGCGAGGTCGCGGCCTCGCTGACCGCGAAGGGGACCCGGTGCACGATCGTGATGATGGAGGAGGTGGCGCTGTCGCGGACGTTCGGCGACGAGGTGGGTCGCTGGTTCCACGACCTGCTCGAGTCGAAGGGGATAGAGATCCTCGGCGGCGAGCAGCTAGCGGCGTTCGATGGCGACCGGCGCGTGGGAGCGGTGGTCACCGAGAGCGGGCGCACGGTGGAAGGCGACGCCGTCGTGGTGGGGGCCGGGGTGCGCCCGGACGTGATGCTCGCGGAGCGCGCTGGGCTCGAGGTCGACAACGGGATCGTCTGCGACTCGCGGCTCCAGACCTCGGTCGAGGGGATCTTCGCGGCCGGGGACGTCTGCTCGTACGACAGCGTCGTCCACGGTCGGCGACTGCGGATCGAGCACTGGGACGTGGCGTTCCAGCAGGGGCGGTACGCCGCGGGGGCGATGCTCGGAGACGAGGAGCCCTATCGCGTGGTGCCGTACTTCTTCAGTGACCTGGCCGACTGGGCGAGCTTCGAGTACGTGGGCCCGCATGAGAGCTACGACGAGATCCTGTGGCGCGGCGATCGCGACGCGGGCGAGTTCTGCGTCTGGTACCTCGACGGCGGCAAGGTCGCGGCGGCGCTTTCCGTGGACCGCTCCGAGGACCTCGCGCACGCCCGGCGCCTCATCGAGTCGGGAGCGGACGTGGCGGCGCAGCGCGAGGCGATCGCCGATCCGGACAGCGACCTCGAGGCGGTCGGGG
>WNFU01004579.1_pt1 | contig 17567 bp, 12 predicted proteins | sample 5400121 | NCBI WGS metagenome assembly WNFU01 (sample SAMN13153360, study PRJNA577476) | soil metagenome | isolation source: 100 cm soil or saprolite under grassland replicate 1 | place: USA:California | collected 2016-06-15
GAGCGCACGATTGACAAGTGCGAAGACGTCTCGAACGTTCTCGAAGCCATAGTTCTCAAGAACGCTTAAGGCCGATTCGAGCGTGCTGTGGAATTCAGGGGAATTCAGGGCAAGGGTTCAATCACAAAACTGGGATGCCTCCAACCCAGAGGTCTTCATGGATTCGACGTTTGCGCTCGTCGCGGTGATAGTCATCATCGCACTGACTTTTGATTACACCAACGGATTCCACGACGCAGCCAATTCCATCGCCACCGTAGTTTCCACCCGCGTGCTGTCCGGCGCGAGCGGTGATGCTTGCGGCATTCTTCAATTTCATAGCCTTCTTTCTGAGCACGCACGCCGTCGCCAAGACCGTTTACAGCGGCCTGGTTGACCCGAAGCAGGTAAACGAATGGGTCGTGCTTGCCGGATTGATTGGCGCCGTGACCTGGAATCTGATCACGCGGCTGTCGCTTATTACATCACCAAACTCATTCATTAGCCGTTGGGCAAATTGTACGCTCTCTCTTACCGCTCCTGGTCCGGATAGATCGTTCGCGATAGGCGGTGTGGAACTTGACCACCTTGAAGACATAATCTTTCGTTTCCCGCATCACCATCTCACTCACCAGCCGGTCAACCTCGTTGCTCCGCGCCCACGCAATCCACCGGCGCAAGGAATCCTCGCCGCCGTTGTACGCCGCCGCGACCGCCTGCGGAGAGCCAAATTCAGCGAACAGGCTTTTCATATATTACGAGTCGAATAGGATCGCAGTGTCGGCGTTGTAAAGGTCATTCTGATCGAAATCGCGCAGCCAGATCTGAGCCGCAATCTAAATGGCTGTCGAAGAAATGAACTGCATCATACCGCGCGCGGCCTGGGCGTTCTTTTAGCGCATCAAATTTTCAGAGCCGATGTTGAGAGCTTTCCCTGCAGTACTCAATCTTCGAGGGTGATATGTTTGACCATAAGCGCAAGCCTGAAGTGGCGCGCTTAAGACATCGGGCGGCCACAAATTCGTTTTCATTGCATTCATCACAGTTAGGACGCAGCCTCGGACTAAATTGAAACGCATATTGGAACAGGTGTAATGATTTTTAGCCCGCCAGGCGGAAAGAAAGAGCGCGTTGATTGAAATGTGTTCCGACGGACTTCTTGCCACTCAAAAGTTCATAGATTATGCTGGCGTCCGTCTTTCACGGTTTCTCGCAAACCAAACGTCCACCTCAAAATATCAAGGAGCGAATATGAAGACCGATTGGTCGCGGCGTCAATTTGTCTCGGCGCTTAGCCTCTTACTTGCGCTTTCAACCTTCTTCTCGATTCCGACTTCTAACGCGCAGCAAAGGCGCTCTGCTACCGCCGCTCGCAGTTCCGTAAAGAAGCCTCGCCTGGTGGTCGGCATTGTTATTGACCAGTTCCGCTATAACTATCTGACACGATTTGAAGATCAGTTTGGTGAAGGCGGATTCAAACGATTGCTCAACGGTGGCGCGGCCTTCACCAACGCTAACTATATACATACGCCGACGTATACGGCTTGTGGCCACGCCACGTTTATGAGCGGCGCAACGCCCGCGATGAACGGCATTGTCGGCAATGAATGGTACGACCGTGAAAGTGGCAAGCGCGTTACCAGCGTCAGCGACGACAAGACAAAATTGCTCGGTGGCCGGGAAGGCGCCACAGGGATGTCTCCACATCGTCTCGTCGGCACGACTGTCGGCGACGAAATGAAGTTGGCGAGCGGCGGTAAGTCCAAAGTGATTGGGATTTCCTACAAGGACCGATCGGCCATTCTGCCGTCCGGCAAACGCCCGAACGGGGCTTACTGGTTCAACGCCGACACGGGCAACTTCGTTTCGAGCACATATTACTTCGAGGATCTGCCCGCCTGGGTTAAGGCGTTCAATCACGACCAGCACTGCGGCGCATATTTCGGAAAGACATGGGAACGTTTACTACCGGAAGGGATCTATCAGCGATCCGAGCCGGACGACGCGGCTTATGAAAAATCGCCCTACGGGAGGCGTTTCCCCTATACCATCAATGGCGGAGATGAGAAGCCCGGCGGAAAATTCTACAATCAATTTGAAGCCTCACCCTTCGCCAACGAACACCTGGCAAATTTCGCCAGGGCCGCGATCGAAAACGAAGGGCTGGGCGCCGACGATGTGACCGACCTGTTGACGATCAGCTTCTCATCCAACGACCTGGTCGGCCACGCCTTCGGACCGTACAGTCAGGAAGTCCAGGACATGACCCTGCGGCTGGATCGAACGCTGGCAGAGTTGTTCAATTATCTGGATAAGAAAATCGGGCTTGATCAGGTGATTATCGCGTTGACCGCAGACCACGGAGTCGGGCCCGTCCCAGAACAGGTTCGCGCGTTGGGCTATGGCGGCAGGGTGGATGCGAAATTGGCCACCGACGCGATCACATCGGCTTTAAATCAGCGCTTCGGCGAGGAGAAATGGATACTCAATTTCGTCAACGGCAACATCTACCTCGATGAGGCCGCGATCGAACGCCGTAAATTGGACCTGGCGGAAGTAGAAAATGTGGCCAGCCAGGCCGTGGGAAGGATTCACGGAATCGCCGCCGCCATTACAGGGACGCAGATAATGACAGGCAGACTGCCGAACTCACCAATTGCAAACAGCGTCGCCAACGGCTTTTTTCCGCCGCGCAACGGCAACCTGATCATAGTGCCGCGCCCCTTTTATCTTTTCGGCGAAGGCATCACCGCGTCGCACGGTACGCCATACAGCTATGACACCCATGTGCCGGTCATTCTTTTCGGGACGGGGGTTGCGGCGGGGAGCTACGCAACAGTCAGCAGCCCGGCGGACATCGCGCCCACTCTGAGCTTGCTCCTCAAAGTCGAAAAACCTAGCAACGCGGTGGGACGAATCCTTACAGAGGCGATCAGGGAACGATGACCTGTGCTGAAGAGAAGGAAGAATTGATAGGGCAGTCGAAACAATCCGTTGTCATTAAGGAGTGATAGGTGATACCCAAAATACTACGTTCATGCGGGGCGGCGGTATTCGCCCTGCTGCTCGCGTCCGGAGCGATCTTCTTTTACGGCGAGACTTCGAGCGCCGGCAGTCTAACGCAAGCTCCGCGCCCGGAGCACGTCATACTGATTTCGGTTGACGGCATGCCGCCGGATTATTACACCGAGCCGGAGAAGCTGGGGTTGCGCGCGCCGACACTGACAATGATGAGACAGAACGGCGCGCACGCGGAAGGCATGGAAGGTGTCTATCCGACGGTGACCTATCCGCAGCACACGACGATGGTGACAGGCTTGCGGCCCGCGGCGCACGGCATTGTCCAAAACCGCATCTTTGAAGCGCCGAGCGAGCCGCAGACCCGCTACTGGTACTGGTACGCCAACGCGCTGAAGGCGGAAACATTGTGGACCGTCGCGAAGAAGGCGGGCTTGACCACCGCCGCCGTTGGGTGGCCCGTGACGGTCGGCGCGGAGATTGATTACAACATCCCGGAGATTTACGAACCGGGTGAGAGTCCAGCGACCTGGAAGTGGACGGCCAAGCATTCGACGCCGGGACTGCTGGAAAAGGCGCTCGGCCCCGATCTGAAGAAAGACAGCAGTGTGGATGAGCGCCTGACCTCAGTCAGTGAATACATCATCAATACCTATCGTCCCAACCTGTTGCTGCTTCATCTGATTGAACTGGACGGCGCGCACCACCGCAACGGCCCTCGCACGAAAGCCGGCATAGAAACCGCCGAACGCGAAGACGGCTACATTCGTCGCATAATAGAAGCGACGCGGCAAGCCGGCATCTTCGAGAAGACGACGTTTTTCGTCGTGTCCGATCACGGCTTCGCCAGCATTGATAAGCGCTTCTCGCCGAACGTATCGTTGGCCAAAGAGGGGTTGATTACGCTGGACGCCGCGGGAAAGGCGACGGCCTGGAAAGCCGCGGCCTGGCCGGCAGGCGGTTCCTGCGCGATTGTTTTGAAGGACGTGAATGACAAGGAGACCGAGGCAAAAGTCATCTCCCTGTTTTCCAAATGGGCGAAGCAGGAGCGTAGCCCGATCAAACAGATCCTTACTCGCGCTGACCTGCGCAAGTTGAAAGCGGTCCCCCAGGCGGCGCTGATGCTTGAAGCAGCTCAGGGGTACTCCTTCGACGACACGCTGACGGGAGCGGAAGTGCGCGATTCGGGAGAGACATATAAAGGTACGCACGGATATCTGCCGACCGACCCTCGGATGAACGCATCGTTGATCATTTACGGCGCAGGGGCGCGTAGCGGCGCGAAGCTGCCGCTGGCGCGGATGATTGATCTGGCGCCGTCGATCGCCGTTTTGCTGAAGCTGAAACTCCCACAGCCGGAAGGGAAGCCTCTCAAGGAATTGCTCAACGGCGGAGTAACGAGATGATTTCTTCTGACTGAATTCGATCAAACCAAACTGATGCGCTGACCCGTGCCCGAACCGGGTGTGGAAGTCATAACCCTTCATCTTCTGGTAAGTGCGCTCAATGGAGGCGGCGCGGCGGCATATCAGCGTGTGTGAGCGGCGGAATACCGGTTTCGTCAAGGGGCAGATCTTGAAAATCTACGATTGACAGCCGCTCGCTCATGATTTCGGCGCCGGGCCGACGATGTCGCCCCAATCCATTTCAAAGATGATGAAGAAGTTCTCGACCGCTTCCCGATCATTGGTGATCAACCCGACTTCGCGCCGCCGGTCCAGTTCGACCTTGCGCAGGCTCTGGCTTCCGAAGAAGACCTCATTTCCGTCGCGAATAATCGCCTGGGCATGCAAGCGGATCGGCGACAACTTTCTGACCTTGACGCCTTTCACGCTCCTTCTCATTTTGCCGATGACTTTGACGTCAACCCCAGCCTTTGCGCGATCTTCCAGGTGCTCGATCATCCGTGTGTCGTTCAGCTTGTCGTCATAGATCAGCAGTTGTTTTTCGGCGCCGAGGATGAATTCTGAGAGTTTCGTGCGCGCGTTTACGGGTGAGACAACTAAATGTCTATTGACCGGTATACGTATTGTCCGCTCGGCGTCAACTTCAAACAGGTGAATCGCCTCGTCAACCATAGCCTGGTCTTCCGTAATGACGCCGAAGGCGCGGCTGTGGTAAATGTCAAGGAAAGTGAAATTGAAGGTGAACAGGAAGAGCCGGCGGCGATCAACGATCATCATCTTGCAATGGTAACGCACGAGCTTTTCGGCGGTGCGCGTCACCCGTACACCGCTTCTCGTCAAACGTTTTTCGAACCTCTTGATCTCCTGCAGATCATCCTTGTTGGTGTAAGTGATCAAGGCATGGACAAGAACGCCGCGGGCGGCGGCTTCGATCAAAGCCTGCTCGATCTCAAGCCGGTCCAGTCGATAGATAATGATTTCAACGCTTGTTTTGGCCTGTCCGATTCCTTCGATCAACGGTTCTACACCGTCGCGTGGTTGAATGATTACGCGCATCTCTTAGAGAGGTCATGGAGACAGGCCGAATTATTTCCCCCTGTCTCCCAATCTCGATTTACACTGCCGTCGTAGATTTCAGTTCATTTGACTAACGATGCCGGCGACCCAGTTGACATGTTCTCGCGAGATGGACCGCAGCGCATTCATCTTACCTGAGTAAAGGAAGTTGGGGTAGTTTCAGCGATTACGAGGTTTATATCCCTCTGCAAGCTGGCGTTTCGTTGCCAAACACGAAATTTCATACTCTAAGGGTTACAAAAACGTCGGCTAACTGTATTGCCTCGCAGTTGAGGTCGGAGCCGCATCTAGCGATAATCAGGCTGATGACGTGGGAGGAGTTTCAAGACATACACCTGGAGGTTGCGCGCGAGGTCGGTGCAGAGCGCGGTCTCCGTGTTCGGCTCGCTGAGCCGGAGGACCTTCACGATCCGGCGTGCGATTACACACCTATGATGATGCCACGTTGGGGCTTTTTCCGTCGCCGACCCAAACTCCGCGAGATTGGCGTTGTCTTTTATCAGCTAGACGACCAGACACAGCCATACTTCATAATGGGGAATTTTATGCACCTGAACGAATTGGACAAGCTCAACGCCTCCGCCTATCAGCGTGGCATTGCGGAGGCACTCCGTAACGGTTTAGAGGAAGCGGAGAAAAGGAGGCGAAATCGATGAGGTGTTGGGTTTGTGTAAAGGCGATTCGCACGGCATACAAAATTGTCTGGCTTAGCGTATGAATTTTCCTGGAAGTCACCGAAACCCCAAGCTGGCCTTCGAACTCAGGGCAATTGCATCTGCAATTCGGATTAAAGCCACTCTGCCGATCTGAAAAAGGCGCGCTTTCACAACCAATTCGGTTGGTGAATCTTTTCATGAACGCGACAACTGGAATAGAATAGCGGAAACGCAAAACCGACGATCAACTGCTGGGATGAGCCATGTGGCTGCGCATTAAGGGTGAAGATCGACACCCGCAGCCGCCTTTTATCAACACGCTACACTGGCTCAGATTGTACTTCCTTAAATCAGTGGCTTCATTCAGTGTTTCGCCTGAAATCAGCTTCGGAAGGATCAATTTTTGAAGGGGGTCAATCATGCAGAGCAAAGCGATTCCATATATCTTCCTGGCCAGTGTTTGTCTCCTTCTGTTTGCCTTGAGCGCGGCCGAGGGGCAGACTAGCACGGCCACACTCAAGGGAACAGTTACGGATCCGAAAGGATCCATCATCCCGGGAGCCACGGTCAAAGCTCAGTCAGAAGACACGGGGTTGGTGCGGACGGCCGTCACAGAAGAATCAGGTCTCTACGTCTTCAACTTCCTCCCGGTAGGCAAGTACGTGGTGACCGTCTCGGCCCAGGGATTCAAGGGGGCCAGACTCCAAAATATCATCGTGGAGATCGGCCAGACCCGCACACTCGACTTGGAGCTCGAGGTCGGCGCGGTGGAACAGACTGTTGAGGTGACAGAGAGCGCGCCGCCCTTGGAGCGCGAGTCGGCCGTGATCGGCGCCGTCATCCAGTCGCAACAGATCAAAGAGCTTCCGCTCAATGGGAGGAACTGGGCGGGGCTGATGCTGTTGGCGCCGGGGGCGATCAACACCGGCGAAGGCAATCACCTCTCGATCCGGTTCGTCGGCCGGTCGCGCGACGATAACAACTGGTCTTTCGACGGGATTGACTCGACTGGGGTCAAAGATCCACGCCAGGAGGCGTCCCTGCGCCTGGTCATCAGCATGGACTCGATCTCCGAATTCCGCGTCAACTCCACGCTCTATTCGGCAGACTCCGGCGGGGGCGCCGGTGGACAGGTCCAGGTCGTCTCCCGCAACGGCACGAATAAATTCCGCGGCAGCGTCTTTGAATACCTGCGCAACGACGCCTTCGACGCGCGGGTCTTCGTTGATCCGGGCGAATTGCCGCCCTTCCGCATGAACCAATTCGGGGCTAATGTCGGCGGCCCCATCGCCAGAGACAAGACCTTCTTCTTTTTCAACTACGAAGGCATCCGTCAAACCCAGGGGCAGACATTCATCAGCGCCGTGCCCAACGCCGCAACTCGCGCCAGCGTGGCGGCGGCCTCGCCCGCGCTGGCGGCCGTCGTCAACGCCTATCCACGGGGCACGCGTGCTCGTAACGCGACGACAGACGACGCCGTCGTGGCGCGCACCTTCCAAACGCGCGAGGATTCGGCAGCGCTGCGCTTCGACCACCGCTTCTCGGACAAGAATTCACTCTACGCCCGCTACAGTGTGGATGACGGGGTGCTCCGCGTCCCCCTCGACGCCGGCGACGGCTTGCGGACGGACCGGGTGCGCCCCTCCAATTTCGTGCTGCAATTTCAGCGAATTTTCTCGCCCACCGTCATCAACGAGGCCAAGCTCGGCTTCAACCGGTCACCGCTGACACGGATCAATTCCGGGCCATTCCTTGAGCAGTTCAGCGTCTCCGGCTTTATGACCTTGAACCGCAACCAGGAGGTCACCGAGGCCGGCACTTCTTTCTCCTTCGTAGACAACCTGTCGCTCATCAGGGGCCGCCACAACCTGCGGGTCGGCGGCGAGGCGCGGCGCATCCATGTCAACGTCGGCGAGGGCGAGCCTATCACCGTCACTTACACTAGCCTGGCAAACTTCACTGCCAACCGGCTAGAGAGTTTCTCCATCGCGCCGTTCCCAGTGCGCGGCGGGCGTCGTTGGTACTACTTCGGTTACGGACAGGATGATTTCAAGTGGCGGCCGAACCTGACGCTCAACCTGGGACTGCGCTACGAATACTATTCAGTAGTTCACGAGGTGAAGGACCGCGCGCGCGTCTTCGCCCTTGAATGCGGCGGATTCTGCCCTGCAGGCACGCCGTGGTATAAGCCAGACCGGAACAATTTCGCCCCGCGCCTGGGCCTGGCCTGGGCGCCACGCGCTCTCAAAGATAAGACGGTCATCCGGGCCGGGTACGGCGTCTTCTTCGGGCCGGGACAGAATGACGACGTCTTTGCGGCCATTGACAGCAGCGCGGACCGCATCTCGCTTGACCGCTCCCAGGCGCCTAACCTGCGCTATCCGTTCACGCCGTTTCTGCCGCTCGCGGCCACGGTCGGGGCGACGCCCAGGGCGCTGCAGCGAGACCGCCGCGACCTCTACAGCCTTAATTACTCGCTCTCCGTCCAGCAGGAGTTGCCCGCGCACTTCGTCATGCAGGTCGGTTACGTCGGCGGCCAGGGGCACAAGCTCTTTGCCCGCAGTTTCATCAACGTCGTTGACCCGCGCGCCGGCCAGCGTCCGTTGCCGGCGTTCGGCAAGATTGATTTCAAGGCCAACGACGGCAACAGCAGCTTCCACGGGTTGCAGGTTTCGCTATACCGGCAGTTCTACCAGGGATTGTCGGTCGGGGCTCAGTACATGTGGTCACATTCCCTCAATGACGGGTCAGTCGGAGGAGGCGAAGCGGCCGAGCCCCAGAACGTCAGTGACCGTCGTGGTGACCGGGGTAGCAGCGCTCAGGACATCCGCCACACATTTACCACAAACTGGATCTACGAACTGCCTTTCGGCCAGGGACGCCGCTTCCTGAAAGAAGGCATTGCCGATAAGTTTTTCGGCGGGTGGCAGTTGACTGGCCTGGCCCAGGCGCGGACGGGGCGGCAACTGACCATCACGACTTCGCGCACCACCAACGCCGGCGATCTGCCTGACCGCAATAACACCAACCAGCGGCCAGACCTGGTCCCCACCGTCTCCTTAACCCCTCCCGGGGGACAAACCGTGGATCAATGGATCAACCCAGCGGCCTTCAGGATTACTCCGCTCGGGCGGTGGGGTACGGCCGGAAGGAGCCTCTTGGCGGGCCCTGGCCTACTGCAGTTCGACCTGGGCTTGGGCAAGCGGGTTCCATTTTCAGAGGGGAGGAGTGTGGAATTCCGTTGGGAGGCGTTCAACGTCTTCAACCGCGCTCAACTCGGAAATCCGAACACCAATTTTGTTGTGGCCAACCCCGATCAGTGCCGGGCAGGGAATCAGGCGGGCTGTGTGGTCGATTCAAACTTCGGGCGCATCACCTCGCCCCTAAACCGGAATTTCGGGACCGGGACCAATCGACAGATGCAGTTTATGCTGCGGATCAACTTCTAACGAAGCAACGATCGTAATCAGAGCTTAGATTGATGTCAGTAGCCCAACTGGCAACGCGGGCTACTGACATCTCTCTGGTCTTGCGGCCTAGAACGTCAGCTTGAGCGCGAACTGGATCAGGCGCGGGTGGCCCGCGTCGGAGATCGTTCCGATACGATTCCCGCCATAAGTGACAAGGTTCAAATCCGTCTCCTTGCCTGGTTCTATCCGGTGACGGGTCTAAAGCGACCCGGATCTCCACGGACCCCAAATAGCAAGAGTCATAGCGAATTCGCGCTTCTCTGACGTGATCGGTATCAGCACCGGGGCCTTATAAGGCTGCGTCGTTCGTACACTCGAACGTCCATACAAGTTGACGAACAACGTCTTCCCGTCAGGGCTGAAACATACACCGGCGAATTCAAAAGTGTTGTGAAGATTCCGGGCGAATTCGAAGATTTCGCCCGTTGGCGAGATGCCCCGCAGAAACTGAGCAGCGCCGTCGTCCTCACAAATCACGAGGCCGCCGCGCGGGCTTATACAAATATTGTCCGGCGCGTCTAACACATCCGGGCCCGGAGATTCGAAGATCAAGGTCAAGGTTTCAGCTCCTGGGTCATACACCCAGACCTGTCCGAAACCCTGATCGCCGCCGTTAGTCGACACAAAGAAGATTTTGCCTTGTGCAAACCAGCACCCTTCAAGCCGGCGGAACCGCGCTCCACCCGCATCTAGCCCTTGCTTGAAGACAGCGGATGTTGTCTCTCCTTCGAACTGAATAGAAGGGGGAGAAGGATCGGGATTAGCAATTGGGACCCAACTCACCTCTAACGCAACGCCGATTGTTTGCCCAATGGCTGTCTCATATCCGGGAGCGGCGTTGACCTTGAGCATCTCAAACGAGCCGCCGGTCAGGGCAAGATCGCCCGGCTTGGTCGGCTTGGTCGAGGGGACGAAACGATAAAAGCCTGAGACGTTACCTTGATCTTCCGTCTCGTAGACGATTCCGGTGTCCGCGTCTACGGCCACGGCCTCGTGGGCGAAGCGCCCGAGATGCTTGAGCGCCGTAGGCGAGGTGGGATTTCCAGGCGTAGTGTCAACTGGGACCTCAAAGATGTATCCATGGTTCTGAGCAAGATTTGAAGGTGAGGCGATCTCGAGCGTCTCCTCACAAGAGAGCCAACTCCCCCAGGGCGTTGGTCCGCCGGCACAGTTTCTGAAAGTGCCGACCAAGCTCCAGTGTTGCTGGACGACTCGACGCGAATGAGGGTCTACTTCGATGGAAGTTGTCCCACCGCCCGCAAATTCGTCATAGGCGAAGTCGCGGGGGCCATAGTGTGTATTAAGGATGGAGTTGAGGATCCCTGCGCTCGTAGATGTGCTATTTGGCGGTCGAGGCCGGAATCTGCTTCCCGGGTCACTGTCTTCGTGATTACGGATCAGTAGGATATTCCCATTGGCAAGAGCGAAAGTGGCCATTCCGTCCATTGCCTTTGGGACGGGATATCCGTCTGACATGATGTCGCCCTCAGCGCTGACGATGGAGTAATGGAAACCGGGCGGGAGCGCCAGTTCATCACCGGCTGGTCTGAGCGCTCCATACCCTGGCCCCGACTGGCCACGATCATCGGCCGCGAGAGCTGTCCGCGCCACCAGCGCTTGGAAGATACCTCCACTCAAGGTTGCGGCGCCTGCCATGGCGGAACGCTTGAAGAATTGACGGCGGCTAAAACCACTGGGGTCTTTGAGTCCTCCGGCCGGCTGCGTTGCAGATAACCCGGAGCCTAGCTTGTCGGATCTATCGGATGTCATGGATAACCCTCCTTTTTTTCGATTTTTTGGCCTAAAACGGACTTCAACTTTGTTCGGCATGGTGTGACGCCGAAAGAAAGTGATAGGTAAAACAACTTATTCCGTAGAGTTGTTCGAACAGGCGTTTAAAGCTGCTGCCGTTAATTGTCGTTGTAGGTTGGTGGTCACCGGTTTTGACCACAGAAATGCGCTCGGCGTGTTTATTTAATAGCGCCACAGAGTATAGCAAAGCGGCGCAGGCCCCGAAAGAGTTGCGGCGCTTTCCTCCCTATTGTGGGTTAACGGTTGGACGCGAAGATAGGGCAATGACAAGAGCCATCAAGATGGAGCCGATAAGGGATCCGGCCCATTCTCCGGCAACTCCTCGCAGCGTGAAATACGAACTCACCCAACCAAAGAATCGCTGTCATTGACGCCCGATAAGGCGTTCTGTAAATTCACGGGCATTCGAACACAGAACGCGATTTCTTTTTGCGGAACACACTTGAAATAAGGACTCTGCAGATAGTACTGGTATGATCATCCTGACTCTCCTTTTTCTAGTCACTTGCTTTTTAGCGTACTCAAACGGCGCCAACGACAATTTCAAAGGGGTGGCGACGCTCTTCGGCAGCAAGACGACCAGCTATGGCAGAGCCATCTGGTGGGCGACGATCACAACTTTCGCCGGTTCGGTGTGCTCCATCTTTTTAGCCGAGGGGCTGGTCAAGAATTTCTCCGGGAAAGGACTCGTTCCCGACTCCATAATCGCTTCTCCCGACTTCCTTCTCTCGGTTGCGCTGGGAGCAGGACTGACAGTGATGTTAGCCACGATTACCGGCTTTCCTGTCTCCACGACGCATGGTTTAACGGGCGCGCTGGTCGGCGGAGGACTTGCAGCCGTCGGAACGCAGGTCAATTTCACCAAGCTGGGCGGCTCTTTTTTTCTACCGCTTCTGGTCAGTCCCTTGATCGCGGTCTGTTTGGGAGCCGCGGCATACGTTGTGGCGCGAGGCGTCCGAATCCGTCTGGGCGTCACGAAAGAGTGGTGTCTTTGCGTAGGCGCCACCGAGCAGTTGATTCCGATCTCAGAACCCGCATACGTCTTTTCATTCGCCCAAGTTTCATTACCCGATGTAAAGCTGGCGACGCAGGAGAATTGCACCCAGCGCTATAAGGGAAGGCTGGTAGGAATAAACGTGCAACAGACCCTGGACGTGGCCCACTTCATCAGCGCGGGCAGCATGAGTTTCGCGCGTGGGCTGAATGACACTCCCAAAATCGTCGCGCTCCTTCTGGTCATCGAGGGCCTTGGAATCCGCCTGGGAATGTTGTCCGTAGCCTGCGGAATGGCTGTCGGTGGATTACTCAATGCCCGAAAAGTAGCGATCACCATGAGCCAGAAAATTACACGCCTCAATCATGGCCAGGGATTCACCTCGAATCTCGTCACCGCCCTGCTCGTCATCTTCGCCAGCCGACTGGGCCTTCCGGTCTCTACCACCCATGTCTCGGTAGGGTCGTTATTCGGCATCGGTCTGGTAACCAGACAGGTGGATCTTCGCGTCATAGTCAACATCGTCCTATCTTGGATTTTAACTCTACCGGTCGCCGCGATTTTGGCCTGGGGGAGTTACTTGCTGTTAAAGGTTCTGTAGTTTTCGTTGAGGAAGCAGAATGTCTGAATACGATTGAAAGAGGTTTTCTCGTCGAGGCTTTTTCAAAACCGCGGTCGCAATACCAGTTCTCTTGCCAGGCGTCTATTCACTTGAACCATATCCATAAAAAGCTGTTTTATCGATTCGTTCTTTGCGCGACAAAAAAGACTGGCATCGAGGCGAGTTGCGCGGCGACAGAAAATGCGATCAGGAGAGGAAGTGATCGCTCGTAGAGCAATCCCGCCGTCACGCTGCCGACCAGCCATCCGGCGCCGTATCCCAGGTAAAAAAGCCCGAACGCCAGATTCCGTCTGCCCTCCGGCAGAACACCGGCAATGATCGCTTTGAGCAGCGTGTCCTGCGTCGCATACCCGATTCCCCACAACATCATTCCGAAGAGCGCCACAAAGAAGCCCCCCAGGAAGACGAACGGAGAAAAGAGGGCGGAAAGAAAGACGGCGACGAGGACAATCGGCAACCCAATTCGATCAAAGAGCTTGCCGAGAATCAGGCTTGCGATCACACCCATCCCGGTCGACAGCGCCAGGAAGAGCGGTATCCAATATCGAGTAACGATCCCCGTGCTCGACAGGTGATAGGAGATGAGCTCAAAACTCATCAGGCCTGCTGCGAAACATGATCCCGCCAGCATGTAGAGCCAGTATGATCTTGTAAACCCTGTTGCTTGCGCCGTTCGACCGGTCTCGAGCCGGGAGGGGAGCGGGAAGACAACGCGGGCGACCGTCAGGGCGGCCAGCGCCGACAGTGCGGAAATAAGCAGCAGCGCGTACCCGGTTCTGTAGCCGCCTTTCAGGAACAAGACTAACGCGATCAGCAGAGGCCCGACTGTCGCTCCAGTCTCGTCGAGCGCGGTGTTCACCGCGTACACCCAGCCTCTTCCCAGGCTACCCGTTGTATACGAGAGCATTGATTCTACGGTCGGCTTGCGAATCGCCCGTCCGACACGTTCGGCCAGAACGAGGCCGGCCGCGACCGGCCAGGAGCCGGCGAGCGCCATGGCCGGGACGGCGAGCAAATTGACACTGTACCCGACGAATGTGATCAGCCAGTACCTCTCCGTCTTATCACTGACATATCCGGAAACGGAGCGCAGGCTGTAGCCGAGGAACTCGCCCAAGCCCGCGATGATACTGATGGCGGCGGCGCTAGCTCCGAGCGTCCCGAGGAACGGTCCGTTGATGCTCGCGCCGCCCTCATAGGTCATGTCGGCAAAGAGGTTGACGACGCCCATCGTCAGCACGAACCGAAAAGCATGCGAGGCGGCGCGCGTCCTTTCTGTATTGCGCTGCATGGAGTTGCGTTCTCCTTACAAGGTCGGACTCCGCCGGTGGGCGATCCGGGCGTCAACTGACCAACGGCCTGCGCCGACGATCAGCAGAAAAATCAACCCGGACAGCATCGCGAAGTCTGTGCGCGCTTCGTGCGCCATGCCCCAGAAGCCGTAGTAGGGGAGAGTGCGCAGGCTGAAGCCCCAGAAGCCGCGCCCCAACAGAATCGGAATCTTGGTGGAAAGGATCGCCACCAGCATGTCAATGATCAGTGGTATCGCCGCCAGCCGCGTGAGCAATCCGAGCATGAGGAGCGCGCCGCAGACAATTTCAACTACTCCGACGAACGGAGCCATGATTTCCGGCGCCGGGATGCCTATCTTGGCGAAACGCCCGACTCCGTTTTCGGCGGGAAAGAGGAACTTCTGAATCCCCTCGGTGAGGAAGACTGCGCCCACGGCAAGCCGAATGAGGATCACCGCGGTGGGCGCGCTCGTAGCGATGATCTTCTCCTGAAGCGTCATACGGATGTCCCCTGCGACTTACGCCTTTGGCGGCGGCGGCGCGGTAAATTGCGAAATGTCGGTCAGGCCGAGCATTCCCTCGATCTCGCCGATCTGCTTGACGGCCGTTTCAAACCCGTCTTCTCCAAACTGCTGCTGCTCGATCTCCTCGAACTTTTCGCCCATCTCGTGGAGTTCTTTCTCAGGCAGAGTCTTCTTCCATGCCGGAAAGACGATGGTGTCCTCTCGTGCGGCGTGGTTCCGGTACATCAACACTAAGGACTCCATCGCCCGCGCCAGAGGCTCGGCGTTCGCCACTCCCAGTTTTGCGCCTTGCGTGACTGACAGAATGTAGTCCGTGATCTCGCGCCCGCGGTCGTGTTGCACGACGAGAATGTCCGGGTAACTCGCCGCCGGCCCGCCAGCCTTTTTGACCGCTGGGAAGATGTAAGATTCTTCGAGTTTCTTTTCGTGGTAGTCCTCGCCGAAAGCCCGAAAGAGCTTGGCGGTTTTCTGCAGGGCATCAGGTGGAACGGAGGCAGCGTTGGCGCGAAGCTTATTGACCGCCGCCGTATAGACGAGCAGCGCCCGCCGTAAAACTCCGTGTTCCCGCATCAGGTCTTCGGTGGCTGTGACTTCGCCGCCTTCTTCCTTCTCCTCCTTTTTAGATTCGGATTCGCCTGTCTGCTTCCCCGATTGCGCGTTGTTACTCCTACCGCATGCGGAAAGAAAAAGACCGGAACCGATTGCGGCCGATGCCCGGATAAATGCGCGTCTCGTGTCTAGTGAATTCACGTTTATTCCTCGCTTTTTTTCTCGTAATCGTCAAAGGCTTTGATCAGGCCTCCGATCACCGCCGCTGATGTTTCCAGCAACGCCTGCGCCTTAGGCCCTTTCGCTTTGCTCAAGCCGTCGCGCAGTTCGATGACCAAACCTTTCATCAAATCTCTCGCCGATGTGGTTTTGCGCAACGGGCTGCCTTCCTGACGCTCGTCCTCCAGCAATTCGGAAAACAGTTCACGGACTTTCACCTTTGCGCCGGCCAGCGCCTTCCGGCCTTTCGGGGTGGCTCGATAGACGCGCCGCGGCTGCCGCCCGCCCCCCTCCTCCGATGAATGTAGATAACCTTTCTCTTCCAGCCCGTGAAGGAGCGGATAGAGCGTGCCTGGGCTAAGCCGGTAGCCATGTCGCGCGAGCTCTTCAATAATCCCCGCGCCGAAGATCGGCTCCTGGCATGCGTGATAAAGAACGTGAAGCCGGATTAAACCTGAGTACAAATCCTTGTCGTCCATATCCGTTCCGGGTATAGTATCTGGTATCGAATCGAAATCCGATACTATGCCCCGGAAAAAGTCCTTGTCAACAACGCGGCCCTGGAAATAACGGTGGGACGGCTCTGGGTTGGAAAGCGTATTGACGAATCGAGAGGAAAACGAATCTTCTAATGGGAATGACTAAGACGCCTTTCTTTCTTCTTCCACTAGCCTTCCTGTCATTATTTTCCATAACCGGGCTAGCGCAGGACCGGCAGTCGCTGACATTGAACTTTGAGCAGGCGGTCGAACTTGCGCTGAAAAACTATCCCGCGATTCGCGGGGCGCAGGCCCAGCGCCAGGCCACCGAAGCGGGCGTCGAGTTGGCGCGCACGAATTATCTGCCCCGCGCCGACATGTTGTGGCAACAGAACCGCGCTACACGCAACAATGTTTTCGGTCTGTTGCTGCCGCAGTCCGTTATCCCTGCGATTTCCGGACCTCAGCTAGATAGCACGTCATTGTCGAGCGCGTGGGGCAGCGCGGGCGGACTGATGCTTTCGTGGGAGCCGTTCGATTTCGGTTTGCGCAAATCGAACGTCGAACTAGCGCGGGCGCTTAGCAGGCAGGCGAACGCGAACGAGGCCGTAACACGGCTCGACGTGAGCGCGGCGGCCGCTGACGCCTTCCTGACCATGCTCGCCGCCGAACAGACCGTCGAGGCCGCGCAGGCCAACGTCGAACGCGCCGAAACACTCGCCAGGGCCGTTCGCGCGCTGGTCAAGAATCAACTGCGGCCGGGCGTCGACGCCTCGCGGGCGGACGCCGAAGTCGCCGCCGCGAAAAATCAGTTGATTCAAGCCGAGCAGAACGTCGAACTGGCTCGGGCGGATCTGGCCGAAGCGGTGGGACAGGCCGGGGCGAACATCACGATTGAACCTGGCCCACTGCTCGAACTGCCGCCCGTGCCGCCTCCGCCCGAAGTCAATTTCGCTTTGCACCCTCTCGCGATCGCGCAGACTGCGGCGGTCTCGACCGCGCGGTCACGCGAGAAGGTTCTCGACCATTCATACTTCCCCCGCTTCAACTGGCAGACCTCCGTTTTCGGCAGGGGCACCGGTGCAAAGCTTGACGGCACGTTCGACAACTCCAACGGCAGATACCCGAACACGTTCAACTGGGCGACGGGTTTGACCGTCAGCTTTCCGGTCTTAGACATTTTCGGCCTGCGCGCCCGCCGCAAAGCCGAGACGAACAACGTTGCCGCCGAACAGGCGCGTTACGACCAGGTGATCAACACGCTCAAGACGCAGGACGTCCGCGCCCGCACGCTGGTGGATTCCGCCCGCCGCATCGCCGAGAACACGCAAGTCCAGGTCAGAGCCGCGCAGGAGACTCTGACGAGCGCGCGGGCGCGTTACGATCACGGTCTCGCGAACATCACCGAAATGGCCGACGCGCAACGACTGCTGGCGCAGGCCGAGTTCGAAGACTCTGTCTCCAAACTCG
>WNFU01007456.1_pt1 | contig 17563 bp, 14 predicted proteins | sample 5400121 | NCBI WGS metagenome assembly WNFU01 (sample SAMN13153360, study PRJNA577476) | soil metagenome | isolation source: 100 cm soil or saprolite under grassland replicate 1 | place: USA:California | collected 2016-06-15
CGGCTGCGGGGCGAGCTCCGGATCCCGCGTGGGGGTGGCGAACTTCTCGTTCCAGGGACACACGTCCTGACACACGTCGCAGCCGAACAGCCACTCGCCGACCTGGGATTGCTCAGTCGGCGTGAATGCGCCCCGGCGCTCGATCGTGAGATACGCGATGCAGCGGCGGGCGTCCAGCTCGCCCGGGGCGACGAAGGCCTGCGTCGGACACGCGTCGAGGCAGCGGCGGCAGGTGCCGCAGCGGTCGCCGTCGAAGGGCAGGTCGGGCGCGAGGGCGGCATCGGTCAGCACCACCCCGATGAAGGTGAACGACCCGCGCGCCGGATCGATCAACATCATATTCTTGCCGATCCAGCCGAGCCCCGCCTGCTGGGCGAGCTCGCGTTCGGGGACGGGCCCCGCGTCCACGTAACACTTCGTCGCCGCGCCGGGGGCGAATTCGCGGATCGCCGCTGCCAGTCGCTCCAGCCGAGGGCCGACGACGGCGTGGTAGTCGGCGGACCGGGCGTACTGGGCGATTCGGGCCCTGGAGCCCCCGGGCATGGCCCCGGGGTCAGTCGACCCGTGCCAGTAGTTGGTGAGGGTGACGACGGCGACCCGGGCCCCCGGCAGAATGCGCGCCGGGTCCTTTCGCTTGGGCGCCTGACGGTGCAGGTATGTCATCGTGCCGGCGTAGCCGGCGGCGAGCCAGCGGTCGAGTTCGGCGGCGTGCGCGTTGGGCGACAGGGGGGCGATGCCGACCGCGTCGAACCCCAACTCCATCGCCCGACGTTTGAGCTCGACGCTGCTGCTCGACGCCGTTGCTGGACGCCCCTGCGCGACGTCTTTCGCTGTCATAGTCCCATCGTCTCGCGTCGCCAACGGGCGAAGTTGACCACGTCCTCGACCGGCGGGATAGCGTTCTCGTCGCCGTAGGCGGTGAACATGCGCCAGCGGAGGTACTCGCGCGGCGGCAGCGGCAGGAAGGGGGGGGCGCGCCACCAGTCGCGCGCGCGGAAGCTCCAGGCGAGCCGCAGGAGATCGAGCGCGAGCCGCGGGCGCACGGCGGCCCGGAGCGCCAGGCGCGCGTAGAAGGCCGGCCAACTCGCGGGCGTCGTCATTCCATCTGTATATTGACCGCCTATGACCCTGGCAAGCGACCTGGCGCGGGGTCGCGCCGCTGGCCCCGCCCCGCACGCCCTGGCGCGCTACCGGAGCGAGTTTCCGATCTTCCGGGATCGCATCTACCTCAACACCTGCTCGCTGGGCGCCCTGGGTGAGCGGGCCCGCCGGAAGGTAGCCGAATTCCTGGACCTGTGGCAAAGCCGCGGGGCCTCCGCCTGGTACGACGTGTGGTGGGCGGGCCTCACCGATCTGCGCGCGCGCTACGCGCGCCTCATCGGCGCGGCGCCATCGGAGATCGCGCTCGCCCCCAGCATCTCAGTGGCGGTGTCGTCGGTCGCGGAGTCGCTCGATTACGTGAAGCGGCCCCGGGTGGTGGTGACCGCTCTCGATTTCCCCACGATTGCATACCAGTGGCTCGCCAAGCGGGCGCGCGGCGTGGAGCTGGTCGTGGTGGAGAGCCCCGATCAGGTGAGCGTGCCCGTCGAGGCGATCGCCCGGGCGGTCGACGAGCGCACGGCGCTGGTGGCCACCTCCCTCGTCTATTTCACGAGCGGCGCGATCCAGGACATCCGCGCCGTGGCGGACGCGGCTCACGCACGGGGGGCGCTGTGCCTGATCGATGCCTACCAGGCCGTCGGCCAGGTGCCGGTGGACGTGCGGGCCGCCGGAGTGGACGTGCTCACGGCGGGGGGCCTCAAGTGGCTGCTGGGGGGACCGGGCATCGTGTTCGCGTATATAAAGGAAGAGCTGGCGCTCCGCCTCGAGCCGACCATCGCCGGCTGGTTCGGGCACCGGGACCAGTTCGCGTTCGACCCCCGGCGGCTCGCCTTTCACGACGACGCTCGCCGTTTCGAGCTGGGGACGCCGGCCCTGGCGGCGGTGTACGCTCAGCTCGGGGGTCTCGAGTACATCGAGGAGATCGGGGTGCCGGCGATCCGCGGGGTCACGGCCGCGCTCACCGAGGATCTGATCGCGCGTGCCGCGGCGCGGGGCTTCCGGCCCAAGGTGGCCGCCGATGCCGCGGCGCGCTCGGCGATCGTCATGCTCCCCGCGCCGGACCCCGCGGCGGCGGTCCGGCATCTGGCCGACGGTGGGATCATCGCGGATGCCCGCCCCGGGCATGTCCGCTTCTCGCCGTTCTTCTATAACCAGCAGGACGACCATGTCACAGCGCTCGAGCGGCTCGCAACGTACCGCGGTCACTGAAGACGAACGACTGCTCCAGATCCCGCCGGATGAACGGCGGACGTCGTTCACCCACACCGATCCGTGGCGGGTGCTGCGGATCATGGGGGAGTTCGTCGAGGGGTTCGACACGCTCTCCGACGTGCGCAACGCGGTGACCGTCTTCGGATCGGCGCGCACCCAGGCGGCCGACCCCTACTACGAGAAGGCGGTCGAGACGGCACGCTTGCTCGCCCAGGAGGGCTTCGCGATCATCACCGGCGGCGGCCCCGGCATCATGGAAGCCGCGAACCGCGGCGCGCAGGAGGGGAACGGGCTCTCGATCGGCTGCAACATCGAGCTGCCGTTCGAGCAGGGCACCAATCCGTACGTGGAGCGCGCCATCAACTTCCGGTACTTCTTCGTGCGCAAGACGATGTTCGTGAAATACTCGACCGCGTTCATCGTCTTCCCGGGCGGCTTCGGGACGATGGACGAGCTGTTCGAGGCGCTGACCCTGATCCAGACCGGCAAGGTGAAGAACTTCCCCGTGGTCCTGTTCGGCCGGACCTACTGGCAGGGGATGGCGGAGTGGCTGCGGGAGCGGGTGGCGGGCGAGGGCAAGATCGACGCCAAGGACCTGGACCTCCTGCACGTGACCGACGACCCGCGGGAGGCGCTGCAGCGCATCAAGCAGGCCCGCGAGCGGCGCACGCACGGCATGCGCGCGATCCGGGCCTGACGCCATGAGCAAACGTACCGACTACCTGCGCGGCGCCCCGATCAACCCCAAGCCGATCACCGGCAAGGAATCGCTCGCCGAGCTGGTGGACAACGCTTTCCTCGCCTACAACGCCGGACGGCTCAGCGAGGCGTGCCGCCTGTTCGCCGACCGCATGCTCGAGGACGACGTTACCGTCGGCATGAGCCTGACCGGCGCGATGACGCCGGCGGGGCTCGGAATGTCCACGATCATCCCACTGATGGAGGCGGGCTTCCTCGACTGGATCGTCTCGACGGGCGCGAACCTCTACCACGACGCGCACTTCGGGCTCGGTCTCTCGATGCATCGCGGGACGCCGTTCATCGACGACGTCGAGCTGCGCGAGGAAGGGGTTGTGCGCATCTACGACATCTTCTTCGACTACGACGTGCTGCTGTCGACCGACAGCTACATCCGCGAGGTGTCCGCGCGCGCGGAGTTTCAGCGGCCGATGAGCACGGCGGAATACCACTACCTGCTGGGCGGTTACGTGAAGGAGCGCGAGAAAGCGCTGGGGCTGAAGCGGCGGTCGCTGCTCGCGGCCGCGCACGATCTGGCGGTGCCGATCTACACCTCCTCCCCCGGCGACTCGTCCATCGGAATGAACGTCGCCGAGCAGGCGCTCGCGGGCAGCCAGCTGCGCTTCGACGTGTCCGCGGACGTGAACGAGACTTCGGCGCTCGTGTTCGACGCCAAGGTGCGCGGCGGCAAGAGCGGCGTGCTGCTGATCGGCGGCGGCAGTCCCAAGAACTTCGTCCTGCAGACCGAGCCGCAGATCCAGGAGGTGCTGGGGATCAGCGAGAAGGGGCACGACTACTACCTGCAGATGACCGACGCCCGCCCCGATACCGGCGGGCTCTCGGGCGCCACGCCGGCGGAGGCAGTGAGCTGGGGCAAAGTGGATCCCGACAAGCTGCCCGACACCGTCGTCTGTTATCTCGACAACACGGTGGGCTTCCCGATTCTGGCGAGTTACGCCCTCGCGCGCCGCAAGCCGCGCAAGCTGAAGCGGCTCTACGACCGGCGCGCCGAGCTGATGCGCCAGCTGACCGAGGCCTACCTCGAGGCCAAGGTCGACCGGGACGCGCGCGCGGAGGCCGCCACTGGCGAGCGCGCGCCCTCCTGAGGCCGAGCGGGCGGCCTCCTCCAGGGCGTACGCCGCGTACGCCCTGGCGCTGCTCACGCTGATCAACTTCCTCAACTACACCGACCGCAACGTCGTCTTCGCGGTCTTCGAGCCGCTGAAACGGGAACTGGCGCTCTCCGACCAGCAGCTGGGGTGGCTCGCTTCGGCCTACATCATCGTCCTCGCCGTCGCGGCCCTGCCGCTCGGGGCGCTCGCCGACCTCAAGTCGCGCCGCGGCGTGATCGCCTGGGGGGTGGGCCTGTGGAGCGCGTTCACCGCGCTCGGCGGGCTGGTGCAGCGGTTCTGGCAGCTGTTCGCGTGCCGGGCCCTGGTCGGCATCGGGGAGGCGGGGTACGGCCCGGCGTCGCAGGCGCTCATCGCCGAGTACTTCCGGGGCAACCGGCGGGCGTTCGCGATCGGCGTGTATTCCGTGGGCATGGCGTTCGGCGGCGTGGCGGGGATCTGGCTGGGGGGCGAGCTGGAGCAGGCGTATGGCTGGCGCGCCGCGTTTCTGGCGATGGGCATTCCGGGGTTCGTGCTGGCCGTGCTCGCCTCCCAGCTGCGCGAGCCGCTGCAGCGCCGCGCGGCGTCGCTGTTGACCACGTTGCGGCGCTCCGAGGTGTTCGGCGTCTTCGCCACCGCCGGGTTCGCCTGGACCATCTGGCGCCTCGTCCCCGCCGCGGTGCGACGCACCACCGAGGCGGGGGAGGTCGCGACGACGGCGTTCGAGGACTTCCTCGAAGCCGGCTCGTTCGTGCTGCGGACGCCCACGCTTATCTGGGTGTTCGTGGGCGGGGCCCTCGTCACCTTCGCGGCGAACGGATTGATCGCCTGGGCGCCGAGCTTCATGCAGCGCGTGCACGGGATGACCGTCACCCAAGTCGGCCGCAACTTCGGCCTGTGGGCGCTCGTGGGGTCCTCGCTCGGGGCGCTGTTCGGCGGCCGCATGGGCGACGCGTTGATGCGGCGTTGGGTCGGGGGCCGCGTCCTGGCGTCCGGCGTGGGGTTCGTGCTCGGCGGGCCGGTGTGTGCGGCCCTGTTGCTGGTGGACCGTCCCGGCCTTTTCGTCCCGCTGCTGTTCGCCACCTTTTTCCTTTATACCTGGTATAACGGTCCGCTCGCGTCGGTCGTGCTCGACGTGGTGCCGCCGCCGGTGCGGGCGTCGGTGCTCGGTGCCTTCGTGCTGTTCTCCCACCTCGCCGGCGACGCGCTCGCGGGGCCGGTCATTGGAACCATCTCCGATCGCGTCGGTCTCCGCACCGCGATGCTGGTGCTCCCCGCGGCGGGGGTGGTGGGGGGGCTGGCCACGCTGGGGGCGCTGCGGACGGTGGGACAGGACATGGCGAGGGTGCGGGAGTGAGTCGGTGAAGATCGCCGTGGTGTTCGACACGCTCCACCCCGAATGGGGTGACGCCGACTACCAGCGGGAGATGGGGAGCGCGGGAGTCGAGGAGGCCGAGTACGACGTGGGGAGTGCGCTCCTCAAGAACGGTCACGAGATCCTGATGGTAGGAGTGCGCGACGACCTGCGCCCCCTCGTGGACCAGCTGGCCGCGTTCCAGCCCGATCTGGTGTTCAACGGCTGCGAGAGCTTCCGGGGCAACGCGCAGCACGAGTACGCCGTGGCCGCGGTGCTGGAGATGCACGGCTGGCGGCATACGGGGAGCTCGCCGACCGGGTTGCTCGTCGCGCGCAACAAGTCGATGAGCAAGAAGATCCTGGCGTTCCACGGCATCCGCGTGCCGGATTTCACGGTATTCCACGCCGGCACCGAGTTCGTGCGGCCGTCCGCGTTGCGCTATCCGCTGATCGTGAAGCCGCTGCTGGAGGACGCGTCGGTGGGGATTTCGCAGGCGTCGGTGGTGGCGGACGACGACGGGCTCGCCGAGCGGTCGCGGTTCATCCACGAGCAGTTTCACCAGCCGGCGATCGCCGAGGAGCTGATCGAAGGGCGAGAGCTGTACGTGGGGCTCGTGGGGAACGCCGAGCTGGAGATGCTGCCGATCGTGGAGCTGGATTTCGGCAAGCTGCCCAAGGCGGACCAGCGCATCGCGACGTACAAAATGAAGTGGGACGAAGAGTACCGACAACGGCACCGCATCAGCAGCAACTTCGCCCGGGGACTCTCCGACGAGGTGCAGGCCAAGATCCACCAGGTCTGCGAGACGGCGTTTCGCGCGCTGTGGCTCCAGGATTACGGCCGACTGGACCTGCGGTTGACCCACGACGACGAGGTGTACGTGCTGGAGGTGAACCCCAACCCGTTCCTCGCCCACGAACACGAGCTCGCGGACGCGGCGGAGAAGGCGGGGATGAAGTACCCGGCGTTCATCGAACGCCTTGTGAAGGAAGCGCTGGCCCGGTATGCCCCGAAGGACTGAGGGCTGATGCCCCGTCGCGAGACGCCCCGGCCGGAGCTGCGCTGCCCCACCTGCCAGGCCGAGGTGGAGCGGTTCTGGTCCTACTGTGGGAACTGCGGGCGGCGGTTCCAGTGGCGCGACGCGCAGCGCGAGACCGGCGCCGAGTGCCGCTACTGCCGCTGGATGGTGTCGGACAGCCACTCGTTTTGTCCCTGGTGTGGGCGCGACATCCGCGACGCCGATTCGAGCCTTGAGCCGCTCAAAGCGCCGAAGGGGTTCCTCTTCCACAAACGCTGCAAGCGCTGCAGCGGGGGCCTCATGTACCCGATGCAGTGGTGCCCGTGGTGCGGGCGCTCGCAGGCGTTCACCTGGGGCTATTACCAGTTCCAGAACATCTGCCCGCACTGCGACCGCGGCGTGGACGACTGGATGGACACCTGCCCGTGGTGCGGCAAGGACGCGACCGGGCGAGACCTGCTCCCGCGCGCCCTGCGCCGCGTGCATCGGCTCCTCGTCGTGTCGCGGCTCAAGGCGTGGCACTACCGCGTGCTGCTGCGTCCCGGCGTCTCAGGGGTCTCTCCCGACGGACCGAAGGTGATCGAGATCGACCGCCGCTACGTGCGGGGGAAACGGCGCAGCGACGAGGTTTCGTGGAACATGCTCACGGGGCTGATCCTCCACGAGCTGGGCCATTCTTTCCTTTATCATCACTGGAGCTGGACACGCAGCGGCCGGTTCCGCCGCGCCTTCGGGGAGGTGCGCAAAGCCTACCGCGTAGCGGACGAGCACTGGGTGGACTTCGAGCGCCGCCGCGTGGCGACGACCCTGGTGGACTACGTGAGCGCCTACGCGAGCACCCATCCCCAGGAAGACTTCGCCGAAACGTTCCGGTTCTACGTAACGCGGCGGGGGCGGCTGCGGGAGCTGTTCGGCGAGTTCGGCCGCAAGCGCAAGGGCGTGCCGGTGTTCGAGAAGTTTCTGGTGCTGCACGACTTCGTGCGGAGTCTCCGGGGTTGGCGCTGACACTGACGGACGGTCGGACAGTCGGACGGCCGGACGGTTGGGCGCAGCCTGGGTGGCTGGAATCAGTCAGCGCCTAACTGTCAAACAGTCCGACTGTCCGACTATCCGACGGTTTTCAACCTGCGAAGCAGTACGCGCACCCCTTCTCCTGCGTGCGGCTCACCGCCAGCACGCCGGACGGCACGACCTGCGCGCCGGGAAGCAGGCTGGCGATCCAGTCTTGCTTCACCGCTGCCGCGTCCAGCCCCATGTTCTGCGCCACCATGCCGCTATAGATCGTGATGGCCACGTTGCAGACGCCGAACAGCACGCCCTTGGCGAGCAGCTCTTCGATCCCGGTGCCGGGCAGCGGCAGGGGGAGGGGCTTGGCGAAGATGTTGCGGGTGGCGGGCGCCGCGCCGTCGTTGAGCTTGAACACCTCGCCCAGCTTGTACTTCGCCCATGCCTCGTCCTTGAACGCGATGGGGATCGCACCGTGGCGCAGGATTACGACGGCGCTGTTCTGCGCGTCGGTCGTCCCGTAGTTGTCGTTCGTGGTGTTGAGCCACACGCGCGGCCACACGACCGGCATGCCGCTGTTCGGCTCGGGGGCGTCGAACACCATCTTATGCTTCCCCGTGATGCGGTTGAGCCACGCCTCGAACGAGGGATCGGCGCCCGTGGCGCGCGGCTCCTCGGGCTGGGCCTCGAGGCGCAGCGGCGTGAGCCCGGTGACGCCGAGGGCCATGGCCGCGGCCATCCGGCCGAGGAACCCGCGGCGGGGGGTGGTGGAACGGGACAGATCGAACATGGGGACCTCCTGTGACGGTCTGAGAGTTAGGGCGAGCGCCCGGGCGCGGAGTGCGCTTTGCGTTGGGCCGCGGCCGTCGAGTACGCGACGTCCGGCGGTGGATCACCGTTGGGCCAGTCCAGCTCCTTGCCCCGGTAGTCGGGACGCGGGCGGGCGCTGACGAACGCGGCGATGTCGATCGCCTGCTGATTGGTCAGCGTGCCTGGCTGGTCGAACGGCATGTTGTTGCGGATGAATTCGGCGGCGGTCCGTACGCGGGCCATCCCCGCGCCGACATTGTACGACTTGCTCCCCCAGAGGGGAGGCGCCACGGCGGTGCCCTCGCCGGCCGCGCCGTGACACTTGGCGCAGGTCGCACCATACAGGGCCGCGCCCGCCACGGTGTCCGGCGTGAACGCCGCCCACTTTTGCAGTCGCGTGTTGGCCTGGGGAGGCGCCGGCGCGCTGCCCCAGGACAAGAACGCCAGGTACGCCACGAGGTCTCGCATGTCGTCGCCGGCGGGATCGAGCGCCGCGCCGTTCAGACTGCGCTTGAAACAGTCGTTCACGCGGTACTCGATCGTTTCCACGATGCCACTGCGCGGTCGGTATGACGGATACCGGCCGTAGACGCCGACGAGCGAGCCGGAGGCCCGGCGCCCCTCGTCGAGGTGGCAGCTCGCGCAGCGCAGCGCGTTGCCGACGTGGCGGGGAAGGCTGTCGCGCGTGGCCATGAGCAGGGCGCGGCCGCGCTGGATCGCGGCACCCAGCGGGCCGGACGGAATCAACGAATCCGGGGGACCGGGGATGCCGGCCTGTGGCGGCGCCGCAGCGCGGCGACAGCCCGGCCCGATGGCGCTGAGGATGAGGAGAGAAAGGAAGATGGTGCCGCGTCTCACGGGGAGATTGTAACCCGGGGACGGCGTCCTGCAACCTTTCTCGTTCAGCCTGCATCCTTCCGGTAGCGCCCCCCCGCTCGCCCACGCATCCCGGGAGGTTCCGTGTCCCTTCGTGTCGCTGTCTTGCTGACCGTCGCGGCCGGTGTGCTGTCCACCGCCGTTCCCTGCGCATCCCAACGCCGCACCCAGCTCGACTCGACGCGCGTCGCCGACCTACTGGGCCGGATGAGAGGCGCCGACAGCGTCGTGTGCCAGCTGGCGGGAAACGCCCTGATCAATCCCTGGAACATGGGGAACCTGGGGAACCCTGGCGACGAGGCGCTCGCGACCCCCACCCCCCGCCCGATGCCGCGTCCCATGCCGATGCCGTTCGCCGCCCCCGTGGCAATGTCTCGTCCAGCGGTTCGCATCCGGATCGGGGGGCTGACCGGGTGGGGGCGGTACGACGGCTCCGCCCTGGGGGCGTTCCACGCCGTGCTGCACGACCCGAGCCGCTGCGTCCGCAACGTGGCGGCGCGGGTGCTCGGCCGCGGGCAGGCGCCGGGGGCGTACGAAGCGTTCACGGCGCTGCTGCGCGATCAGAGCACCGGACTCCGGGAGACCGGGGCGTTGGGACTCGCGGAGCTCGAGGACGAGCGGGCCGCGCGCCCCCTCGCCGACGCGCTCAAGGATCGCGAGCCGGCCGTCCGCGCGGCCGCCGCGGTGGGATTGGGCCGACTCGAGGATGCGACCACCATCGGGGTCCTGACCGGCGCGCTGGACGACGCCTCACCGCTCGTCCGCCGCAATGCCGTCTGGGCCCTCGGCGCGATCGAGACCCGGCAGGTTCGCGAGCCGCTCGCACGCGCGCTCAAGGACACGGACGCCGACGTGCGGGCGACCGCCGCCTGGGCGCTGGGGCACCTGGAGGATTCGACCGCCATAACCCCGCTCGGCGACGCCTTGAAGGACCGGGACGCCGGCGTGCGCCGCGCCGCGGCCTACGCGTTGGGGCAGCTCGAGAGCGATCGCAGCGTCCCACCCCTGACGGCCGCCCTCAAGGACGCGGACCCTGACGTCCGGCAGACCGCCGTCTGGGCCCTCGGCCAGACCGAGAGCGTCAATGCGGTGGACGGTCTCGGCGCCTCGTTGAAGGATGAGGACGTGGAGGTGCGCGAAACGGCCGCGTGGGCGCTGGGACAGGTCGAGTCTTCCGCGGCGGTGTCGGCGCTGGCCGGGGCGCTCCACGACCGGGAGGTGTCGGTGCGCGTCGCGGCGGCATGGGCGCTCGGCCAGATCGAGAGCACCCGTGGGGTCGAGCCCTTGAAAGAGGCGATGCGGGATGAAGTACAGGAGGTGCGACGGGCTGCCGTGTGGGCGCTGTCGCAGATCGACGACCCGCGCGCCGAGGACGCCGTGCGCAACGCCGCCGAGGGCGACCGCATCCGCCGACCGCGCGCGCCGCGCGTGCGCGTGCGTCCCTAGGCGGGGAGGCTGCGGCGGCCAACCTCCTTGAGGAAGCGGCGCGAGGCCTCGACTTCCTTGAGATAGAGCTCGATCTCCTCGGCGCGCCGCGCCGCGTCCCAACCGAGCAGCGGCGCCATCAGGTCGGCGACGACCGAGGTCGCGGTGACCGCCTGCCCGCGTGTTTGATGGAAGAGGTGGGTGCGGCGGATCAGCACGTCGGCGAGGCGCATCGCCATCTCGCGCTGCACGGCGTGCACCACCTCGGCCCGGATCTCCGGTCGCCCCTCGAGGATCGGCTTGCCGAGCCCGCGCTGCCGGTCGACGAGGTTCAGGACCGCGGCCGATTCGGTGCCGTAGCTCGCGACGAGGTGTTGGGCCGTCGACTCGCCGATGCCACGGGCGACCGCGCTGCTCACCAGCACGTCGAGGTCTGCCGTCTCGCCACCGGGCAGGGGCAGCTCGTCCGTCGCCGGTGCTCGCGCCGGGCGCCGGCCGTCGAGCTTGCGGAGGCGGGTCGCGACCCGGTCCATCACGTCCCGTCCCATCACCCGGTAGGTGGTCAGCTTCCCCCCGGCGATGGAGATCAGCCCCGACGCGCTCTCGACGATGCGGTGCTCGCGGGAGACCGCCCCGGCGCTGCGGGAGCGGTCGGGTGCGAGCAGCGGTCGCAGCCCCGCCCACGTGGACACGACGTCGTGCGGCGCGAGCCGCGCGCGCGGGAAGAACGCGTTCGCGGAGCGCAGCAGGTAGACGGCGTCGTCGCCCGTCGCCCGCGCCCGTTCCGGCGTCACGGGTTCCTCGGTTTCCGTGGTCCCGATGTAGCTCACATCCCCCCACGGCAGCACGAACATCACGCGGCCGTCGAGCGGTGAGGTGAGCGTGACGGCGTGCGTGTTGCCGATCCGGGCGCGCGGCACCGCCACGTGCGCGCCCTTGCTGAGCCGCAGCAGCGGGGCCGCGGCGGGCTCGTCGAGGTGCCGCACCGCGTCGACCCACGGACCCGTGGCGTTCACGACCACGCGAGCCCGCAGCTCGAGGCGGCGCCCCGTCAGGACGTCGCGCACACTCGCTCCGGCGACCCGCCCGTCCGGCTTCGCGAGCGCCAGCACTTCCGTATAGCTGGCGATCAGGGCGCCCGCCGCGGCCGCGCTGCGCAGTGTGGCGAGAGCGAGGCGCGCGTCGTCGGTCTGCGCGTCATAGTAGAGTCCGGCACCCGCGAGGTCCTTGTCGCGAAGTCCAGGCTCCACGGCCCGCACTCGTTTCGCGCCGAGCCAACGATGGGCGTGGACGTTCCGGAATGCCGCGAGGAGATCGTACAGCCACAGGCCCGCGCGCAGCTTCCACGGGGGCACCCGCGCTCCGCGGTAGGCGGGAAACAGGAACGGCAGGGGACGCACGAGGTGCGGGGCGATGCGCAGCAGGATCCGTCGCTCGCGGCTCGCTTCGAACACCAGCCGCAGATCGCCGTGCTCCAGATAGCGGAGGCCGCCGTGGATCAGCCGCGACGAGCGGCTGCTCGTGCCTCCCGCCACGTCGCTTTTGTCCACGAGGGCGACGCGGACGCCGCGCAGCGCCGCGTCGCGCGCGATGCCCGCGCCGGTGATCCCGCCGCCGATGATCAGCACGTCTATCGGCTCGGCGGCCATCGCATCGAGTGCGGCGGCGCGAGTCTGGAACGAGAACGGCGTCTCGCCGGGCAACTCCCCTCCGGTTGTGGCCGGTGGTAGGTTTCGGCCCTCACCCGCTGGCCGCACCCCGCACTTGCGTGCGGGGTTGGTGCCAACCCCGGGCGCAAGCCCGGGGGATCGGGGGTGAGGCACGCAGGGGGAGAATGTAATGCCGACGGGAAACGGACGGCGCGTCGCGGTCGTCGCGGGCTGCCGCACGCCGTTCTGCAGAGCGGGCTCGGTGTTGAAGCACGTGCGCGCGATGGACCTCGCGCGCCACGCGGCCCGGGAGTTGCTGGAGCGCACCAACCTCGACGGCGACGACGTCGACGAGGTGGTGTGGGGCCAGGTGGTGCCTTCCCCTCTCGTCCCCAACGTCGGCCGGGAAGTCAGTCTCCTCCCGCAGCTCCCCAAAGAGATCCCCGCCTACTCCCTGAATCGCGCGTGCGCTTCGGCCAACCAAGCCGTCACCAACGCGCACGACCAGATCGCCCTCGGCCACGCCGACGTCGTCCTCGCGGGCGGAGTCGAGACGCTCTCGGACGTGCCGATCCTCGTCTCGCGCGGCCTCGCCGATATCCTCGTCGACGCGAGCAAGGCGAAATCCCTCACGGCCCGGCTGGGCATCCTCTCCCGGATCCGCCCACGCCACCTCGTCCCCGTCACCCCGGCCATCGCCGAGCCCTCGACCGGCATGTCGATGGGCCAGTCGGCGGAGAAGATGGCCAAGGAGAACGGCATCTCCCGGGAGGCCCAGGACCGCTGGGCGCTGCGCAGCCACCAGCGCGCGGCGCAGGGCACGAGCGACGGCCGCCTCACCGCGGAGATCGTCCCGTGGTTCCCATCGCGCGAGGGCGACCCCATCATCACCGCCGACAACGGCATCCGCACCGACACCTCACTCGAGCAGATGGCGAAGCTCAAGCCGGTGTTCGACCGCCGCTACGGCTCGGTGACGGCGGCGAACGCCTCGCCGCTGACCGATGGCGCGTCGGCGGTATTGCTGATGAGCGAGGAGAAGGCGCGGGCCCTGGGCTACGAGCCGCTCGCCTACATCCGCGCCTACGCCGTCGCCGCGGTGGATCCCGGCTGGCAGCTCCTCCAGGCGCCGGTCAAGGCGGTGCCGCTGGCCCTGCAACGGGCAGGCATCCAATGGAAGGAGCTGGGACTGATCGAGATCCACGAAGCGTTCGCCGCCCAGGTGCTCTCGAACCTCAAGGGGTTCGAGGAGGAGCTGGGCTGGGAGATCGACGAGGAGATCATCAACGTGATGGGCGGCTCGATCGCCATCGGCCACCCGTTTGGGGCGACGGGCGGACGCCTCGTCACGACGCTGGCGAACGAAATGCGGCGCCGCGACGTCCAGTTCGGCCTGATCTCCGTGTGCGCGCAGGGCGGGATGGCGTCCGCCGTCGTCCTGGAGCGCCGCTGATGCCCGGTCCCGCCCTGACGTGGGACGTGCACGATGGCATCGCCGTCGTCACGCTCGATTCCAAGGACCAGCCCGTCAACGTCATCTCCCGCTCGGTGAAGGACGAATTCACCGCCACGTTCGAGCTGCTGGGCAGCGACCCCGCGGTCAAGGCGGTGGCGTTTTTCTCGGGCAAGAAGGACAACTTCATCGCCGGCGCCGACATCGAGGAGTTCGTGCGGTTGTCGTCGGCGGCGGAAGCGGAGCGCCTCTCGGCCGGCGGGCAAGAGATGCTGGACCGCATCGCGAAGTTCCCCAAGCCGGTCGCCGTCGGCATCCACGGCGCGTGTCTGGGGGGCGGGCTCGAGTTCGCCCTCGCCTGCCACTACCGCGTCGCCACCAACGATCCCAAGACCCAGCTTGGCCTCCCCGAGGTGCAGCTCGGCATCCTCCCCGGCGCGGGGGGCTGCCAGCGGCTGCCGCGGCTCATCGGGGCCCGCGCGGCCCTGGACATCATCCTCGCCGGCAAGACCGAGCGGGCGACGAAGGCGTTCCGCCTTGGCATTGTGGATGAGCTGGTCCCGCCCGCGATCCTGCGCGACATCACGCTCGCCGCTGCCCGAAAGCTGGCCGGCGGCTGGAAGCCCAAGCGGCGGCGGCCCGGCGGATTCGTCGGGTGGCTGCTGGACGGCAATCCCCTGGGGCGGGCACTGGTGTTTCGGATGGCCCGCAAGCAGGTGCAGAAGCAGACGCGCGGCAACTACCCCGCGCCGCTCGCGGCCCTGGAGGTCGTCGAATACGGCCTGCGGCACGGCATCGCGGAAGGATTGAAGCGGGAGGCCCAGCTGTTCGGCCAACTCGCCGTGACTGACGTCTCGCGCAAGCTGGTCCAGATCTTCTTCGCGACCACCCAGCTCAAGAAGGACTTCGGCATCCCCAACCCGCCGCCTCCCGCGCCGGTGCGGCGCCTCGGCATCGTGGGCGCCGGCTTCATGGGCGCGGGGATCGCCGGGACCGCCGTGGCGCAGGCCGCCGTCGACGTCCGGCTCAAGGACGCCGACCTGCCCCGCATCGCCAAGGGGCTCGCGAGCGCGCGCGACATCCTCGACGACCGCTTGCGGCGCCGCCGCATCGACAAGTACGAGCACGCGCGCCTGGTCGCGTTGCTGTCCGGCAGCGATGCGTATGCCGGCTTCGGCGGGGCGGACCTCGTGATCGAAGCCGTCTTCGAGGACCTCGCCGTCAAGCAGCAGGTGTTGAAGGAGGTCGAGGGGGTCATCCGCGACAGGGCGGTGTTCGCGTCCAACACGTCGACGATCCCCATCACGCGGATCGCGGAGACGGCCAAGCGGCCGGGACAGGTGATCGGGATGCACTTCTTCTCGCCGGTGGCGCGGATGCCGTTGCTCGAAGTCATTCCGGGTCAGGGCACCGCCCCCGCCGCCGTGAGCACCGCCGTGGCGTTCGGGCGGCGGCTTGGCAAAACGGTCATCGTGGTGAAGGACAGCCCCGGCTTCTGGGTGAACCGCATTCTCGCGCCCTACATGAACGAGGCGGCGCACCTGCTGCTCCAGGGCGTGGCGATGGAGGAGATCGATCGCCTGATGACGCAGTGGGGGTTCCCGGTGGGGCCGATCACCCTGCTCGACGAGGTCGGGCTCGACATCTCGGCCAAAGCGGGCGGCGTGCTGCACGCTGCGTTCGGCGAACGTCTCGCGCCCCCTGCGGCGCTCGACGCGCTGGTCAAGGCCGGGCGCCTCGGCCGCAAGGCCGGGAAGGGGTTCTACAAGTACGCCAAGGGCAAGAAGGGCGGTCCCGATGCCGCCGCATACGAGCTGCTCGGCACGCACCCCAACGGTGGCGTGCATCCCGCCGAGGTCATCCAGCGCCTCACGCTGGTGATGTTGAACGAGGCCGCCCGCGCCGTCGGCGAGGGGGTCGTGCGCGTCCCCCGCGACGGCGACATCGGGGCCGTGTTCGGGATCGGCTTCCCCCCGTTCCGTGGCGGCCCGCTCCGCCACGCCGACGATCTGGGCGCGGGCCGCATCGTCGCCGAGCTGGAGCGGCTGGCGGGGCAGTACGGGCCGCGATTCACGCCCTGTGACGTGCTGCAAGAGCAGGCCCGCCGTAACACCCGCTTCTATTCCTGAATGATCCGCGCCGGCCTCCTCTGGCTCAGCGAACAGCCTCGCATCTTCAAGTTCGTCCGCTCCAACCGCCTCGCCCGACGGTTCGCGGCGCGGTTCGTGGCCGGGGAGACGGTCGCGACCGCGGTCGCGGCCGTGCGGGACCTGAACGCCCACGGCGTCACGGCGAGCCTCGACCTCCTCGGCGAGTCGGTGGCGAGCGCGGCTGAGGCCGGGCACGCGCGCGACACCTACCTCGAGAGCCTGGCCGCGATCCGCGCCGCCGCCGTCGACGCCAACGTGTCGGTCAAGCTCACCCAGATGGGGCTCGACATCGACGAGCGGCTGTGCCTCGAGAATGTCGGCGCCATCATCGCCCAGGCGAAGACCCAGCAGAGTTTCGTGCGCGTCGACATGGAGGGCTCGGCGTACACCGAGACGACGTTGCGACTGTTCGCGGACAAGCTGTATCCCGCGTACGGGAACGCCGTGGGCGTGGTGCTGCAGTCCTATCTGCATCGCACCGAGCGGGACGTAGACGCCATGATCGCGCTGGGCGCGCGGGTGCGGCTCTGCAAGGGGGCGTACAAGGAGCCGCCGTCGGTGGCCTACCCAAAGAAGGCGGACGTGGACGCGAGCTACGTGCGCTGCCTCGAGCGGCTCCTGGCGCTCGGCCATTACCCCGGGATCGCCACGCACGACGAGCGCATCCTCGCGCACGCCAAGGCGTACGCGCGCGGGCAGGGCATCCCCCCCGAGCGGTTCGAGTTCCAGATGCTGTACGGCGTGCGGCGCGATCTCCAGACGAAGTTGCGACGCGAGGGGTGGCGAGTTCGCGTGTACGTCCCCTTCGGCACCCATTGGTATCCCTATCTGATGCGGCGGCTCGCCGAGCGGCCCGCGAACATCGCGTTCATCGTGGGCAACGTCGTGAAGGAGTCGCTGCGACGGCGCTGAGCGAAGACACCCTGGGCGGCTATCAGGCGGTCCACCAGCGCCCCCCCGCGTTCGGCGGGAGCGACGGCTCCGCGTATACGGTCGCCGCGTCCGTCGAGGAAGGCCCCGACGCACAGGGACGGTATGGAGCGTATCTTCTCTTTGTGCGCTGGCACGAAGGCGGGGACCGGCCCTCGGGGCACCTCGAGACCGACTATCTCGCGTTCGGCGACACGGCGGAAGCCGCCGTGCGCCCCTTGCTGTCGCTGACGCTGCAGGAGGTCAAGGACCACTTGGAGAAACTGATCGCCAGAAGCTTGGAGCCGGGAGCGAAATGACCACGGGCGTCGTGATCGCGCGCACCGGCGGCACGTTCCGCGTGCACGTGGACGGGCGGGAGCTGCCCGCCGTGCTGCGCGGCAAGCTCAAGCACGCGAACGACGATCGCGTGGTCGTCGGGGACGTGGTCGATCTGGTGCTGACGTCCGACGGGCCGGCGACGATCACCGGCATGCACGAGCGCCGTTCGGCGCTGGTGCGCCGCGCCGGGGTCGGGGGGTCAGGCGCCCGGCGGGCCCAGCCGATCGCCGCGAACGTCGACCAGGTGGTGGTCGTCGCCGCGGTCCGGGACCCGGAGCCGAACCCGCGTCAGCTCGACCGGCTCCTCGTCATCGCCGAGGCGAACGAGCTCCCGCCGGTCGTGGTGGTCAACAAGATCGAGCTCGACAGCCCCGCCGGGGCGGTGCTCGCGCATCGGTACGCCCCCGCG
>WNFU01004587.1_pt1 | contig 17556 bp, 15 predicted proteins | sample 5400121 | NCBI WGS metagenome assembly WNFU01 (sample SAMN13153360, study PRJNA577476) | soil metagenome | isolation source: 100 cm soil or saprolite under grassland replicate 1 | place: USA:California | collected 2016-06-15
TGGAAGCCGGTCTTTTGGCATCGCTCTTACTGCATTGTCACAGCAGGGGGAGCGCCACTTGAGGTGATTCGCCGATACATTGAAGAGCAAGATTCGCCAGAGCATTAATCGGGCAGGAAGCCTGCCCGATGCGAAATTCGTCTCCATCCAAGTCGCTCAAGATAGCGACTATGGATGGAGCATTCTTTCGCGGAAGAGGTAAACTCATCAGTTGACCCCCGCGCCGGTCACCTGTTCCAGCGTGAAAAGGCTGTTCCGGTAATCAAAAAGCGCCTTCATGTAATTGCCCCGCGCCTCCGAGCGCGCGCGCTGCGCGTCAATCAAAGCGATCAGCGGGGCCGCGCCCTCGCGGTAAGCAGCCGCCGTCACACCGGCCGCCTCCTCCGCCTGATCGAGCAGCCCGGCCTCGTAAACCCGAACCTGCTCGCGCGCTGTCAAGTAGGCTCGGTAAGCCGCTTCGACCTCGGCCAGGACGCGGTTGCGCATAAGTTGGAAATTCGTCGCGGCCACCTGTTTCTGGGCCGCAGCCCGCGCGACCCCGCCCTGGTTGCGATTGCCGAATGGCAAGGGGACCGTCACGCCCACGGTGAGCGTGTTGTCAGGGCCGAGGCGCTTGTAACCGGCGAAGGGAGTGACCTCGCCCTTGCCGCGCGACTCCTCAAGGCGGAGCGTGGCCTCGGCCAGCGCCTGCTCCTCCTCGGCAATCTTGATTTCAGGGCGGCGTCGCAGCGCCACCTCGCGCAACCGCGGAAGATTCGGGTCGACCGGAACCAAAGCCAGCGGGCTGCGCAGTTCGAGCGTGGCCGCGAGCGCGTAATCGCTTTCGCCGAGCAACTCCAGCAAACGTATCTTCGCCTGCTGGTAGGCCAGTGAGGCGCTGGCGACGGCGGAATCGAACTTGACCTGTTCCACCCTGGCCCGCATCAGCTCGACTTCCGCGACGTCGCCCTCTTTCACCCGGACGGTGTTCAGGCGCACGAGTTCTGCGAAAGCCGCCTGGTTCTCGCGGGCGATCTCCAGGTTTGCGCGCGCCAGGACCGCTTCCACATAGCCGCGCCTCAGGTCAAGCAGCCGCCGCTGCATCACGTTCGCCAGCCGCGCTTCGGCCAGCGAGATCGTGCGTTCGGCGACTTCTCTTCGCAACGCCCTGCGCCCGCCCAGTTCGATCGGCTGCGCGACGACCGCGCCGATTTCATAAAAGCTGTTGGACTGTGCGCCGAATGGCGACTGGCCGCCAATGCTCAGATTCTCGCCCGTGATCGTCAGACCCGGCCTCGGCCGGAAGCTTGCGGCCACCCGCTCGGCCTCGGCGACGCCGACTTCCAGGCGCGCGGCTTCGACCGAGAGATTGCGCTGCAGAAAGCGTTCGGTCGCCGCTTCGAGCGTTAGTGTGTCAGGCAGCGGCGAGAGCCCCGTTTGCGCCACTTGCCCCGCCGTTTGCGTGGTCTGCGCCGTCAGGCCGGCGGCCCACAGGCAGGCGAGCGCGACGGCGCCCGCCGGTCGAAGAATTCTTTTCACGATCCCCCCTTCATTCCACTTTGAAATCGGTCAGCGGCATACGTTCATCGACCTTCGAGCTTTTGACGTGAAACTCGATGTCGTAGTCCCCGGCTTTGGGGACGTTCACCTCCGCCACGTAAATCCCCGTGACTTTGCCCACCTTGGCGGTGGTCTCTCCCGCGGAAGCGCCGCCACCCTTAGCGCGGACCGTCAGTTTCACTTCGGCTTTCTCGACCGGCGAGCCGTCCGACAAGTCTGTAAGGTGAATGCGAAACTGGCTGGGCTTTCCCGCCCTGAGAGGCTCGTACTCGAAGAAGTTCTCGATCCGCGCGGTGAACTCCGTGCGCGCGATGGCCTCTTCCCTTTCGGTTTCGGCCTGCGATTTGGCTCCGCTCGAGCAGCCGCCGAGGGCGCAGGCGCAGATCAACACTGTCATTGCCGCCTTCCAGATCGACGCCGATTGAATCTTTTGGGTCATTCCGCTGCTTCCTTTGTCTTGACTACGGACAGTAGTTTTTGAATGCAAAAAATTCGCTGCTACCGTTACTGCGAGACGGGAGCAGCGGGGATTAGATGTGGAGGATTCGCAACACTGACTCCACCGTTCGGTGAATGGCCAGCGGCTCCGTGAAGAAGAGCGCGATGAGAGAAAGCGCGAACAGCGCCACTCCGGCAAAAGCCGTCCTTACGCACGAACGCGACAGCGATTCGGCGTCCGCTCTAGATGGTTCTTCTTCGAGCGAGAGCGCCCGCGTCACCCGACGCTCGAAACTCTCCTGCTCGTCATCGAGAAATCCCGATCCTGACAGTCGTGGCGCGCGCGGGCCGGCGGCCAAAGTCAAACGTTTGAGCCGCACCAGCGCCCCCGCTAGATCAATCGGCGATGTACAGCGCCGGACGGCGATCTCGTCACAAACCATCTCGATCTGTTCGTTGAGCCAGCGATAGAGCCTCGCGGTCAGTGGGAAAGCGGGTGTGGCATAACGGCAGATCGTCAGCCCCCATTTCAGCAGATTGTCTCGCCGCGCATGATGCGCCGCTTCATGCTCCAACACGGCGACCAACTCTTCTTTTGTCAGAGCGTTGAGAAGTCCGGTGGAAACGACTAGCTTTGATCTGAGATATCCCCACACGAATGAAAACGGATAGTTGCTGACCACCAACCCGACCGCGATCCCGTGCCTGCGGCAGACCGCTTCAACTTCCTTGACGCTCTCCGGCGGGGCCGGCTGCGCGCCGATCTCCAGACACTCCACCAATCGGTTGATGCGAAAGTAAGCCCGCCAGGCCGCCCACGTTGCGACCAGCAACGCCAGCAGCGTAAAAGTTATCGCCGCGTAGCCCAGCATCGGATCGGCGACGACAGTAAAGGCGTTCAGCAGATGCAGGGAATGATTTTCAACATGTTCCTGCACCCACACCTTATCGCCGAGCCACAACGCGGGGAAGAGTGAAGCGCAGACTAGCCAGGCCGACGCGACTGGCGGGACGACCAGCGCCGCAATGTAAACACGCGCGCGGGCGCGCGGGCGCCACGACTTCATCAATCTGCTGCGGCGAAGAACAAACGCGACTATGAACGCCGCCATGGAAAACGCGGTGTTGAAGAGGAAGAAATTTTCTATACCCGCGAACACGATCTGCCAGCCGCGCGGTTCCATCACTTCTTCCCCTCCCGCTTCCGCCTGATCAACTCCTCCAACCGTTCCAGCTTCGCCTCGTCCGCGCCGACGAGTTCGACGAAGGTGGACAGCACGGGATCTCCCAGGCCTCCGAGCAGCGCGCCCAGCACCTCCTGCGCCAGCCCTCTCTCAAACTCTTCGCGAGTGTAGCGCGGCGCGTAGACGAACGCCTTGCCCTTTTTTTCGCGCGTCAGGTAGCCCTTCCGGTGCATCCGGTCGAGCGTGGTCAGCACAGTGGTGTGCGCGATCTGGCGGCGCTGCTGCAACCGTTCCTCCACTTGATTTACGGTCAACCCCGCCTCGCGCCAGAGTAGTTCCATTACGGCCGTCTCCAGCTCGCCGAGCACATGGCCCGCTCCGCGGGCGTTCGGCTTGAAGCCGCGTAAGGTGATCTTCGGACGTATCCGCATAGTTAGGATCCTTCTTGTTTCATTTGCGATAATGTCGCGCAGCTTAGCTGCTTTTTCTGACTACTGTCAATAGTCGTAGCGGGTTCAGCAGTACTCAGCGCAATTCTTGGATCCCCTCCCGCCTCTTCTCAATTTCTATTCAATTTCTATCGGCCCAAATAGAAGATCAACTCACATGCACATTAATACATGTTGCCCGCCCACCTCTCCAGGCTTGAACTCTATTCCCCGCGCCGCCTTCAATGACTCATCCTCCAAACCGAACCCGAGACCGCGGACTACGAGGGTGTGTTGGATAACGTTGTTACTTCCGAATAGGACCTTCGCACGCCCTGTTCGTCCACAACCAAGAACTTCTGCAGCGCCAGCGTGCGTACGCCGCTCCACACTTTAGTGGCGAACGACTTCACATTCAGCCGCCATCATTCGCGAAAATGCGGTTTTCATAAGTACCTAGCCGTACCGACTCCCCAAACGCTTCGCCATAAGATAATCACTTTCTCTCATAAGAAGCCGGTCGCGCTGTTTCGCGGTGTTAAGGAGGATTATCGTGATGAGACGAAAGTGGTTTGTGGCGGGCCTGGCGGCTTGTGTCTGGTCATTGGCGATGGCGACGGGGAACGACGCGCAGCAACCGGGACATGAGCAAATCCACCGCATGGTCGGTCATCTGGCGAAGCCGGAGCGCAGCGATTTCAGCGAAGACCTGCTGAGCTTGCTGCTGCTGCCCGACGGTTTTGAAATCAACGTCTTTGCGCGCGGGCTCGGCAATCCGCGCATGCTCGCGGTGGGACGCGACGGCGCGGTTTACGTCGCGCGGCGCGAACAGAACGACGTAATCGTCCTGATTGACCGCGACGGCGACGGTCGTTCCGATTCAACGCGGACGGTCCTGCCGAACCTCAAGGGCGCTCACGGCATCGCCGTCAATAACGACCAGCTTTACATTTGCACTGACACGAAACTCTACCGCGCCGAATTGCGCAGCGACGGCTCGGCCGGAACGCCGAAGCTGTTGATTGAACGTCTGCCCGACGGCGGCCAGCACCCGAACCGCACGCTCGGTTTCGGCCCCGACGGAATGCTCTACATTTCGGTCGGCAGCAGTTGCAACGCCTGCGACGAATCGAATGAGGAACACGCGACTATGTTGCGCGTACGCCCCGACGGCTCTCAGCGCGCGATTTACGCGCGCGGGCTGCGCAACACCGTCGGATTCGCCTGGCATCCGCAGACGCGGGAACTGTGGGGCATGGATAACGGCTCGGACTGGCGCGGCGACGACACGCCGCCTGAAGAACTAAATCGCATCGTGGAAGGCGGAGATTACGGCTGGCCCTTCTGCTACGGCGACCGCGTGGTGGACCGCTACCTCAACGCCGAGCCGAAGGGAATGACCAGAGAGCAATACTGCGCCCGGACACTACCGCCCGTGCTCAGTTACGAAGCCCACGCGGCCCCGCTCAATCTGGTCTTTTACACCGCCGGGCAGTTCCCTGCCGAATACCGGAACGACGCTTTCGTGACGATGCGCGGTTCGTGGAACCGCAACCCGCCCGTCGGCTACAAGATCGTCCGAATCAGGTTTCAGAACGGCAGGCCGGAGCGCGTCGAGGATTTTCTGACCGGTTTTCTGTTCGACGAGGGGCAATCGTATTTCGGGCGGCCTTCCGGCATGGCCATCGCGCGCGACGGATCATTGCTCTTCTCCGACGACACAAACGGCGTCATCTACCGCATCGCTTACCGGGAGGCTCGCGCCCGGCGTTAATGATTCCAAGCGAGTCGCCGAGCGTGCCCTCGATGACGCGACTCGGGCATGTCCCTGCGGTCGCCGATCACATAGAGGTCGACGGCTGGCGCCTTGAAGTCGTAGACATGGATCGCCAGCCCGTGGGCAAGGCGCTCGCAACTCCTATCGGGATTATTAAGCGCGCTCCGACCTCCGGCTGAGCGCCGGAATGAATCGCCCAGATACTTTTCAAGAGCCAAACGCTATAGCCCTACGCGCGACGCAACGGATCGGGCGATATCCGCAGTCGCTTCATCAGCAGGGTGAAAAGTCTCGATTCGCAGTTCTTGCAAGGTAATGTCATGTGGGCTGCCGAGGGTGGCGATCGTGCTGATGAAGCGTAGAGTTTGATCACCGAATCGCATCTCGATCGGAATAATAACGTCCTGCGGCGACTCAAAGTTCGGCTCGCTCCAACGCTTCGGGACACCGGGGTAAGCGAGAATTGCGCTGAGCAGTTCACGAGTCGCAGGGTCTCTTTCCAAAACGATCTCTCGGTGAACACGCGAAATTAAGGAGCGGGCGACCACATCCCAATTCGTGATAAACGGCCGCCATCCCGCCGGGTCGAACAACATATGTAGCAGGTTCGGACGGGGCGGGGATATGACCCTCAGCGGCGCCGGGGCAATATGGTTTGAGCCTAAGAGAAGGCTGGTGAAGCGAACGTAAGCCGCGTTGACCATGACAACATCCCAATGGCGGTCAAAGACGACCGCGCCGAACGGCTCCTGATTTTCGAGAATCAACTCCAGCGCTCGGCGCACTTGCGCCATCTGTGGGTCATCCAGGCTGGTTTCGCTATATAACGGCGCATAGCCTGCCGCGTGTAGTAGAAGGTTGCGTTCGCGTAGCGGGACGTCGAGCACTGTCGCCAGGATAATTACCATCTCCTGGCTCGGGTTCGCCCGCCCCGTCTCGATGAAGCTGATATGCCTCGCCGACACTCCGGCCTCCATGCCGAGCTCGAGTTGGCTGGCGCGACGCGTCAGCCAACAACTGCGAAGTAGATCCCCGAATGTATTCGTCTTTACGACGGCCATCTATTCTTCCTTCCGCACCTGCAGAATTGCACGATGATGAGCTTGCGGCCATTACCTCACAGGTAATGGCCACGCTACCTAACAGATAATTGCGCCACTAACGGCGATAAGACAAACTCGCGGTCTCACTTCCGCTCGCATATCGTTGAGCAGGCTCTGCGACGTTTAATCGCCCCTGCTCTGCTCATCATTGCCGGATTCCCGATCAAAGCCGTCGTCTTAGCTGGAGGTCTTTTTACCGCCTGGGGGATGCTCAATCATTCAAACCTCAAATTGAACTTGCGGTTTCTGGAACCGATTCTGATCACCCCACGACTTCACCGGCTGCACCACGTTCCCGAAACGGAGGACCGGAATTTCGGGACGTTTTTCACATTTTGGGATCGAATGCGAGGGACTTTCGTTCGGGCCGAACTTGAGGGGACCTGTGCATTTGGCGTCGCCGGTGAGATTGATTCTTATCCTCAAAGTTGGTTACCACAATTTATCGAGCCCGTGCGGCGATTGTTGAGAACGGGCTCGATGCCGGCCGCTACTTCTGAAAGGCTCTCCTAGCGGACAGATCGTATGGCTCGCTAAACACCGCATTCCCTCACTATGATCGTTTCCGGGATCGTTCAATCCCGGAAACGATCACGGTCATCGTAAAAAGCCGAATATGTTCTCGATCAAATCGAGTTAAACCTCGCTCTCCTTGATGATGGCTAAGTGTGGATCTTCGTCGCGCCTCCGATCGCCTTCCAGGCCGAGTGGCCGCCCTTCATGTACTTGGCATCGAATCCAGCCTCCCGCAGCGCGGCCGCAGTGCTGCATCCGACGTGAAATCCGTAAACGCAGAACACTATCACCGGATCCGATTTCGATAGTTCACGCGCCCACTCCTGCACGCGCTCCGGGTCGCGCCAGACGGCGCCTTCAATGATGTCCTGCGTACGGGATATGTAGTGCCGCGGACGCGCATCGATGAATTGGACCGGCTTGCCCTCGTCCAGCATCGCCTTGACATCTTCCACCGCGACTCCCGGCAGATCAGCGAACTCTTTCTGCACCAGGGGGCGCGGCGGCTCGAGCTTCGACGCATCCTCGTAACGACCCTGTACGGCGTTCCAGTCGATGTTGCGTATGAAGGTGTCCACGTATGCCTTCACATTAGCGCCGAAGTCAATGTGATAGGCGTGCTCGTACATATCGAGAGCTAGGATCGGGATGCCGCCCGCGACCGCCTGACCATGGTCGCCCGCATACTGGTTTATGAGCCGGCGATCTCGCGGGACGTAGACGAGCAGTACCCAGCCGGATCCGCCCGCCAAGCCGTTCGCCATCGCGACGAACTCATCGCGCCAGCGGTCCACCGATCCGAAATCGGAGGTAAGCGCCCGGGCGAGCATCTCGGTCGGCCGGCCGTCGCCGAATGCCAGGCTCGCGAAGTAAAGCTCATGGAGCAGCGTGGAATTGAGGGCGATAAGCTCCTCGCGTTTTAGGCTATTCACGATGTAGGCCGGAGTATTGGCGAAATCGAGCGACTCGAGCTTCTCGGCGATCGCGTTCAGGCGCCGGAGATCGCCGCCGTAGTTGTTTTCGTAATGACTCTCGATAAGCTGCAGTGACAGTCCGTTTAGCGTCCAGGGGCGGCAGAAAATGGGTGTGAGTTGATAGCGCATGACAAGCTCCAAGCAAAAAGGTAAGGAGGCGTCGGCGCTGAGACTCGGACTTGATGGCGGGACCTGGCGCACAACGCTCACAATCTTTGCCTCCATTTGATTTGATCGTTATTCTTGCGAGCCTAAGTAGCGCCGGGGCGTCGAAGCCTGTGGCGCCACTCGCCGCCTGCGACTCGGCGTCTTGCTCCGCCGGGACGAAGAGGAACTCGGCCTCCGGATCGAGAAACCGGCGGATGAGCCAGCAGGCGCCGGTCCGGTTGACTCGAATTCCTGTGCGAGTGATCCATTTCATCATCACACCTCCATCAGAAGTTTTCCTGTCAAAAGCGGGGCGAAGAATTCGCCCAATCTTGAGCGACTTCACCCCGCGAAATTCAATGCGAGATGAGACCCGGCCTGTTCCGCCTTCTCATATACCAGCGCCGCAGCCGCCGCGTCCTGCAACGCCGTTCCCGTGGAGTCAAAGATGATGATTTCATCCCGTGATGTGCGGCCCGGTTTTCTGCCGGCGACCACCTGGCCGAGCTCCGCGTGCACGTCCGCCCTCGTAATTAATCCTTGATCCAGGGCGTGGTGAAGATCCCCGATGGCTGCGCACTGCTCCAGCAGATCGACCACGATCTTGTTTCCAGCGAACAGATGCGGATCCAACTCCTGCTTCCGCTCATCGTCGGCGCCGACGGCCGCAATGAAGGTTCCCGGGGCCACATCCTCTCGCTTTAGAAAGAACTGTCTTGACGGCGTGCAGGTAACGCAGACGTCACTCTGCCGAACGGCCTGCGCCAGATCGCGGACCGCATGCGCTTCAATACTCAGCTCGTCCGAAAGCTCGCCGGCGAACCGCTCGGCCCGGGCGTAGTCGAGGTCGAAGGCATAGACACGTTCGAGTGCGCGCACTTTCATGAGCGCCTTGAGCTGAATTCGCCCTTGATTGCCGCAACCGCAAATAGTCGCCACCTTTGCGTCATCACGGGCAAGGTATTTGGCAGCAACGGCCGTCGCCGCTCCGGTTCGGAGAATGGTGATTTCAATCGAGTCCATGAGGGCCAGCGGGTAGCCGTTTTCTCCGTCACAGAGCATGATGATCCCTTGAATGTTGGGCATTCCGTAACGCTCCGTGTTCCGAAAGAAGTTTCCATTCACCTTCGCGGCGAAGTATGTCCGGGCGAGTTTCAACCCCGCGGCTTTGATATGGAACCCTCCGTCTCGCGCGTGTACGCCCAGGACGCCCGGCGGCAATGTCTTGCCTTCAGCATATAACTTGAAAGCCTGCTCGACCGCTGTAATACACTCATCGAGACTGAGCAGCGCAGTCACGTCTCCCCGCTTGAGCAGTAATGTTTCCGGTGGCTTCATAAATCTTCTCCGTCTGTGTCGTTGTCAATGTGAAATGAGAGCAGTTCCGTGAGATTCGACCCAGGTTCGACCTCGAGGGGAGCCTGTCCTCTGCGGAAGATTCGGGCCGTCGTAACCCCTTTCAGCGTGATGGTAGCCCGCTCGACGCGGAGCATCGTGCCTTCACGCAGACCGACCACCGGCGCGTGATTCTCTTCGATATACTGATTGATCCGCTCTTCCTGCGTCTCTCCCATATGCGTCGAGCTGGGATCCTGGTCCAGGTAGTGCGGGCTGATCTGGAAGCCGACGAGACCAAGGGCGTCGAAGGAAGGAGGCTCGACGACCGGCATGTCTTTTGTCGTTTTGAGCGTCGGGCAGGCGACAATCGAACCGGCGCTCGATCCGAGGTAAGGCACGCCTTCGGCCACTCTCCGGCGGACTGGCGGCAGCAGTTCAAAGTCGTAGAGGCCTTTTAGGAGCCGAAACGTATTGCCCCCGCCGACGAACACCGCCTCTGCCGCGTTTACCGCCTGTTTCGGGTCAGAGGCTTCATGCGCGGAATCCATCTCGCAGTCCATCTCCGCCAACCGCTGGCGCGCCAGGGCCGCATAGGCGTCATAGTTGCGCTGCGCGAAGGGAATGAACAAAACGCGGCGAACCGCCCCCAGAAAGTTTCTGATCTCTTTCTCGGCGTGATCGAGATAGCCGCCGCCGTAGAGCGTCGAGTTGCTGATGAGCAGGAGCCTTTTTTTGTGATCTTCAACTTCCGACATGTTTCCACTTCCGTTGTTCTATTTTTACGCTTATCTCGGCTGTACCTGATCATCCGCTTCGTAAAGCGATGATTGGGTCCACGAGCGCCGCCCGCCGCGCGGGAAGGTAACAAGCCAACCAGGCCACGCCCAGGAGCAGCAGCGCGACGGAAACGAAGGTCAGCGGATCGGTCGCCCTCACGCCATAAAGCAAGCTTGCCAGCAATTGCGTCAGCGCGAGGGACCCGACCAAACCGAGGCTCACGCCCGTCAACGCCAGCTTCATTCCCTGCCCCGTAACCAGCATGAGCGCATCGCGCGGCTGTGCGCCTAAAGCCAGCCGCAGGCCGATCTCAGGCGTACGCCGGGCGACTGTATAGGCCATCACGCCGTAGATACCCGCCGCGAGCAGCAAGGCCGCCCCCCCGAAGACGCTCAGCAACAGCAGATTGAAGCGCTGCCCCGCGAGCGCCGCCGCCATGAACTGGCTCATCGTTCGCACATTCGAGGCGGGCACTTGCGGGTCGACCGATTGCGATTCGCGCCTCACGTTCGGCGCCAAGGCCGGCGTCTCGCGCGCGCTGCGCGCCACGACACTCAAATTGGCGGCGCGGGAAGTAATGACACTCGACGGAATCTGCGCCAGCGGCCCGCAGAGCGTGGCGGTCGGCTCTTCACTCAGGCCGACGTGCTTGACATTCCCGACCACGCCGATGATCTCGAAATCGCGCGGCTTTTCGCCCGTGCCGTAATCGAGCAACACGTGCGCTCCCAGCGGATCGCCCTGCGGCCAGTAACGCTGCGCCAACACATCATCAATAACTACCACTCCGGAGGCGCGCTCGTGGTCTGCCTCGGTAAATTCACGACCCCTCAGAAGCGGGATTCGCATGACGTGAAACTATCCCGGGCTAACCCAGCGATCCTGGGCGGCGGGCGTATCAGCGGCAGTGGCCGGCGGGCGACCGACAATCGTGAATTCGGTTCGCGCAATAACGCCGCTCAGCGGCAGCAGGCTGGCGACGCCCACGGCCTCTACGCCGGGCACGCCGCTCAGGCGCGCTACCAGCCTTTCATAAAAGACCTTCACCGCTTCCGCTTTACCATAACCGGCCGGCGGCAAGGAGAATCGCAAGGTGAGGAGATTGTCCGCTTCAAAACCCGGGTTGACGCTTTGCAAGCGCGCGTAACTTTTGCCGAGCAAGCTCACGCCGATCAAAAGCAGTGACGCGAGCGCTACTTCAACCACCACTAGCGCATTCAATAAGCGGCCTGACGCGGCGCCGGTCAGGGCGCGGCTCCCGCCTTCTTTTAAGTCGGCGCTGAGATCGGTCCGCGTCGCGCGCGCCGCCGGAACGAGGCCGAATACGAGGCCCGCCAACAATGAGAGCGCGAGTGAAAACAACAGAATGCGGCTGTCAATGACGGCTTCGCCTGCGCGCGGCAAATCCGCCGGGCCAAGGCGGAGCAGCAGGTCCGGGCCTTGCAGGGCGAGCAACACGCCAAGCGCGCCTCCGGCGAGCGACAGCAGCAAGCTCTCAGTCAACAGTTGCCGCGCTAATCTACCGCGTGTCGCGCCCAGCGCCGCGCGTATCGCCATCTCTCCGTGGCGCGCCATCGCGCGGGCCAACAGCAGATTGGCCAGGTTCCCGCAGGCGATCAATAACACCATTCCGACGGCGCACAATAACAGCCAGAGAGCCTTGCGATAATTGCCGGTCAGTTCGGTTGCTTCCTGGAGCCATTTAGCCAATTCCCTCCTTACGCTTCCCCCGGATCATTTCCCCCTGCCTACCAGCCTCTCCTCGTCCTCACCCGCTCAACAATGCTAGCGCCAGTCCGATCAGACCACCGCCAAGCACAACCCAGAGCACATCTGCCTTAAACCGATAGAGCGCGACAAAAGCGGCGGCGCTCGTGATTACAGCGAACCAGTTCGTTCCGCCCGCCAATCCATGCGGCCAGATCACCGCCGCGCCGAAAACAAGCGCGAGATTCAGAACCACTCCGACAACGGCCGCGGTGATGCCCGTGAGCGCGCCGGTCAGATCCTTATTGCCGCGCAAGACTTCGATGTAGGGCGCGCCGAGAAAAATGAAGAAGAAACAAGGGAGGAAAGTGGCGTAGGTTGGCGCCAAAGCGCCCGTGACGCCGCTGAGCGCCGGAGTCAAGCCCTCCGGATGATTCCATCCGGCCATGAAACCGATGAACTGTAAGACCATAATCAGCGGGCCGGGCGTGGTCTCCGCCAGCGCCAACCCGTCCACCGCTTGCGACTGCGTCAGCCAGCCGAAGGAGCCGACCGCGGCCTGTGTCACGTATGCGAGTACCGCGTAAGCCCCGCCGAAAGTAACGAGCGCGGCCTGCGTGAAGAAGAGATATTCCTGCGAATGCAGGCTGCTCCAACCACGCCATGCGACCAGAGCCGCGAACGGCAATGCCCAAAGCGCGACTCCCACCAGGATCGTTCGCACGGCGCGGCCGCGCGACGGGAGCGTGTGCGGCGGCGCTTGGCTGCGCGATTTTTGGTTCGCTTCTTGCCATTCTCTCCCCCTTTCGACTTCTCTTGATCCCGTCCGAGCAGTTCATAAAGGCCGTCAAAGATCGGAATGGATTGCGCGACCAGCTTCCGGTCATCTTTGAGCAGTTCGGCCAATCCGCGAATCACGAGATTGAGCCCGGCAGCTTCAGACCGGTTGAATTTGTCATCTTTAAGGTCCATGTCGTGGACGATTTCAGCCACCTGGCGCAGGCCCGCGTCCCCGCTCAGTCCCAACTGATTGATCATGGTCTCGAAGGTGCAATCTTCTCCCCGGTGCGTGAACTCTCCCCCATATAGATCGAAGCCGATCCCGCCTTCGACACTCTCCCCCTCGGCGACGAAGGAGAAGCGGGCACGCTTATCAATGAACCGTTTGATGAGCCAGATCGAGGCCAGGCGATCGATGAACAGGTTGCGGCGCGTCACCCAAAGCCGCCCCTGGTATTGCGACAGATCGGGCGCCGCGTCTTTCGTCGAGCTTGATTTCGCCAGTCGCTCGTGGCGATTTTGCGAGGCGCGAAGAGCCTTGTGGCTCCGTTCATAAGCGGCCAGGGCGGGCGAACGGCCCGGGGCGCCGAAGAAATCAATTGAGACGACGCGTTCGAGTTCCTTGTGCAGCCTGTCGAGATCGGCCTCACAATTGTCGACCCGCCCGGCCGAGAGATGGCCGCCGCGCTTCTGCTCGCGGATCGCCCCGGTCAGTCCGTCCAGTTCCGCCGTAATCTGCGCATACTCCTCGTCACGCGCCTTTTGGAATGCGGCGCGGATCTCTGCGTCGGTGGCCCCTTCGACCGCGCCGGCGCGAAAGACGGTCGCCTCGCCGCTTGACGACTCGATCTCCTGCTTAAGCCACTGGAAATCTTCGTGTGTCTTCTCGTTGAAGGGTAGGACGTAGACCGAATTCTTGATCGCCACGGCGCCGAGCTTCTGCAGCTTGCGCCAGATGCGGACGCGCAGGTTGGTCGGGTGGGGCGGCAACTGATGGATCAGGAGGATCCATTCCTGGTTGGAGGTTTTGCTTTTCATATGTAACAAGAATAGAATTGTAACTGGTGTTACTGATAGCTGCAAGAGATTTATTCTATCCTTTACGTGGGAGTCTTTTGGCAGGCCAGACTTTTAGTGTGGAAGGGCTGAGATAGGCGCTGTATCAGAAGCGAAGGGCGATCCATGAAACTCGACGGCATTCTCCAAGGAAATCAAGCGCTCCTCTACATGGAGAGATATGTCGATGAAGGGACGAGGACCTACAGCCCCTTCGCAGCCAGGTCAGAAGCCGCGCCGGAGTATCAACCCCGAAGCGGCCGCACGTCATTCGAGCTCATCACCGTCTTCGCCCCTCAATCGCAGGTCTCGATTTTCAAGGCCGACCCGCATAGAAACATACTGGAGTTCTACGTCCTGTCGGAGCAAGTGCGCTTCCTGATTCACCCGGAGACTTGGGCGAGTGCGGGAATTGACAACCTGGACGAGCTCCACGCTCTCCGGCGCGGCGAGCCGCTCCAGGTCGCGCCAACCGCCTCGACCCGAACGGCGCTCACGACGGAAACGCCGGCGAATGTCCCTCACCACTTCGTCAAACTCCATTACCCCCGCCGCATCTCGCGCTTCAATCGACGGCTCCGGCGGAAGAACATCCGCAACAGTGTTGAAGCCACTCACGACCTCGCACACGTCAGGTTCGACAAATTCGCCTACCTCCCGGATAGCCTCGGCTTTATCTACGGCGACGGCGGCAACCCCTGGGGTTTTCTGGTGCGGGAGGGAACTCCCCGTCCCTTCCAGGAGGCGCGATTCCTGATTCCCTACTTCGCCCTGTACGGAGGGGATCTCCGGCATCCCGAGGATCGCCCGCTGCTCGTCCAGATGATTGAGCGGCTGGGCGCCGAGCCTCAATCATTCGTGATCGGCGAGATCATGATCCCCGTTCTTGACTGCTGGGCTAAGGTTGTCCGTGAAAGGGGGATTCTTCTCGAATCCCATGCGCAGAACCTTCTTCTTGAGATCGATTCGGACTTCAGACCCCGTCGAGTCGTTCACCGCGACTTCGACGTCTGGGTCGATGCCGAGACGAGGAATCAAGCAGGTCTAGAGGTTATGGGCGCGAGTATCGGGACCGATACTCCCTATCCCCGAGAGCAACACTACAGCCTCGTTTACGACCACTTCATCGGCCGTGAACTCTTCGATTATCTGCTGGGCGTACTGACGCGCTTCTACTCTGCCAAAGAGTCTGCGGTTCGAGGCCGCGTGGCGGAGGCGTTCCACCGAAACTTCCCGGATGCCGACGTCTTTTTCCCCGGCGATACGACATACTACTTCTCGAACGAGCTTCTGCCCGGCAACGAGTTCAGGTTGGTGGATACGAAGCGGGCGCCCGAGTGGCGCCAGAGCCGCCGCTCTCACAAGAAACTTAGAACGTAAATCGCATTTGCAACTCCAACCGGCGGTTGTTCGCGGCCTCTGAGAAAATAAAGCCGCCGCCACCTGCCGGCTGGTTGGCCTGACCGAAAAGCGGTGAGGTGATGTTGCCGATGATCGGCCCGGGATTGGTGTGGTTCAAAAGATTGCGGACCGACATCGAGATGCTCAGGTTGTAACGCCGTCCCGCCTGCGCAGAGGACGAGCTACCTGGCGTACTCGTTCCAGTGCTGAAAACGCCTGGGGCAGGACGCCCTTCGCCGCCGCCCGGCCCGCGTTGCGCTGTGGAGGCGCTTCCCCGCTCTCCGCCGAATTCGATGGTCTTGGCGACGCGCAGATTCACCGTGACCGAGCCGGGACCGCGCCCGTAGTTGCGCGGCAGGATTCTCTGCCCCGGCGCCGGATTGGGGTCGAGTAGCCCGTAACTTGTTCTGATCAATCCCGGCTTGTTCGGGTCATTCGGTATGCCGGGTCTGCCGTTGAATAGCGTCGTCCCGTACAGGTCACGGCCCACGGAGATGTCGAACGGCGGGCCGGAATCCAAAATCACAAACGGGCTGAGACGCACATTCCACTTCGTGTTAAACGAACCGCTCAACGAGAAACGATGGCGCACATCGGTCGCCGCAGGGCCATACTCGCCCGTGAAGTCATAAGGCTTCGATGGGAACGTGCCGAGGCCGTCCGTGTCGCTCATCGCGCGGTTGAACACGTATGAGCCGGTCAGCGAAACATCCTTGTTTATCCTGGCGTTGACGTTAGTGATTATCTGATGCTGGTTGTAACGGCCGGCAGACTCCATCTGAAAAACCGGGCCGGGATCACCGAGCGGAAACACGCCGCTGCCCGGGACGAGCGGGTTATACGTGACCGGCAGCGGCGCATTGATGTCTTGAGAGCGAAGCAGATGCAGCCCGTGTGAATTCGCATACGTGACCGCGACCGTCGTATTGAATGGCAGTTGGCGTTCGAAGCTGACCGCGGATTGCATAATGTATGGCGCGCGTAGCGTGGCGCTGACCTGCTGAATGGTTTGCGTCGGTTGGAAGCCGGCCGGCGAAGAGAGCGCGGGAATTGTAGGGAAGAAGTCCGGATTCGCTACCACGAACTGCCGCTGAACGACGCCGTTGTAACGCAGCGCGATCAAGGTGTTCGAGAGCGAGAAGCGGTCGTAAAAGACTCCGAAGCCGGCGCGAATCACGGTCTTCGGGCGAGAATTCTTGCCTCCGGCTCCGGGCGCCCACGCGACTCCGATGCGCGGCGCGACATCACGCCAGTCGTGGATGTTGGTCTGCGTTTCATAGCGCAGCCCTAGACTCAGCGTAAGATTTGGTCGCACGCGCCAGTCGTCGCCCACGAATAGCCCCACATCGAACTGACTCGCCGACGACGCGGGATTCCCCGCGTTGATGCTGAATTGCGTTGCCCCGCCGCCCAATTCGCGGATGCGCAGAGGCGTGAAGCCGAGTTTCTGGAAGAGCAGCGTGCGGCGGTATCGTTCGATGGAAGTAATGGGGGCGAGCGCGAATTTGCCGGAGGAGTCCAACACGGGCTGATTATTGGAATCCAGCACAGGGGCGTCGCCGCCGCCGAAGGTAAACGTCCCGCCGAAATTCTGCGGCGACGTATTGTCTACGGTCTCACCGCGCAGTCTGACGCCGAACTTCCAGTAATGCGATTTCCGCGCGACGGACATGTAATTCTGAAATTCATAGCTGTTCTGCCCGTTGAATGAATGCCCGACCTGCGCTCCGCCGCCGTTGAATGATCCCAGGACCTGTATCGCCGTGGCGCTAGTGTTGGCAATCGTTTCGCCGTTCGTATGAATGAACTGGAAGCGCGTCTCGTTTATGACGCTCGCGCTCAGCACGGCGGTCTCGGTGAGCTGAATCGTTTGATTGTCGCCGAGGACCTGATAGCCGCGCGAGGCAAGATTGAAGCTGCCCAGCCCGGCGTCGCGGACGTCGCTGTGCTGATAAACATAACGCAGCGTCAGTGTGTTTCGGGCATTGAGTTGATAATCTAGCCGCGGGTTAACGGAAATGCGGCGTTGCGGCGTCTTGGGCGTGTCGGTGAACGGGCTGATGACGCCGAGCGTCTGAGGGTCGAGCGTGATCGCGTTAATGATGGACCCGTTGTCTACCTCGTCTCGCCGCACATCTAGAAAGAAGGATGATCGTTTGTTGAGAGGGCCACTAAGATTCCCGCCATATTCCTGCAACAGGAACGGAGCCTTCTTCTGCGCGTAGGGATTGCGTGAATTCCAGAAATGGTGGGCGAAGTTGTAGAACACTGTTCCGCGAAACTTGTCCGTCCCCGGCTTGGTGAGGACCTCTATGCGGCCCAAGCCAAGCCTATCGTATTCGGGCGAGAAAGGGTTCTGGTTGATGCGAATCTCACGGATTGATTCCTTCG
>WNFU01009856.1_pt1 | contig 17555 bp, 14 predicted proteins | sample 5400121 | NCBI WGS metagenome assembly WNFU01 (sample SAMN13153360, study PRJNA577476) | soil metagenome | isolation source: 100 cm soil or saprolite under grassland replicate 1 | place: USA:California | collected 2016-06-15
AGCTTCGTCCCGCGCCTGCGGGATTCGAAAGATTATTGCCGCGCGTACTCATGAATGGCGACATGACGCGGGCGGCGGCGATTCGCGCCATACATTTCCCGAAAAATTGGGAGGAGCGGGATGCCGCGCGCGAGCATTTGGTCCTCTCCGAATTCTTCGCAATGCAAATGCTGATTGCATCCCGACGCACCGATGCGTCGATTCGCACTGGCGAGGCGCACTGCGGATCCGGCGTATTGTTGGACAGATTTCTGAAGGCGCTTCCGTTCGAACTGACGCGCGCGCAGGAGAAAGTCATCGCAGAAATCCACCACGATCTTGCGGCTATGCATCCGATGAACCGTTTGCTGCAAGGCGATGTTGGCTCAGGCAAAACGGTCGTCGCAATAGCGGCGATGCTTCTTGCGGTTGAAGGCGGATATCAGGCAGCATTCATGGCGCCTACGCAAATTTTGGCGGAGCAACATTACGATGTGTTGCGGCGCTGGCTCGAGCCGCTGGGCGTACGCCTCGCACTACGAACGGCCGCGCGACAGGAGGAGAGCGGGCCGCTATCGTTGTTCGCATGCGTGAACCGGACAAATTCTCCCGATGAACCGCAGATCATTATTGGGACGCACGCATTGCTCTACGACAACGTGTCGTTTTCGAATCTTGGACTCGCGGTGATTGATGAGCAACACAAGTTCGGGGTGGCGCAACGTGCCCGACTGACTGCGCGCGAACCAGCGCCCGATGTGCTGGTCATGACCGCCACGCCGATCCCGCGCACGCTAACGATGACGATTTACGGCGACCTCGATGTTTCAACCATCGACGAGATGCCACGGAACCGGGGAAAAATCGTTACTGCGGTGCGCGATAGTACGAAACTGGGCGAAGTCCTCAGCTTTTTACGAACGCAATTAGAAAGGGGCCGCCAGCTTTACGTGATCTATCCGTTGATAGATGAGAGTGAAAAATTAGACGTGAAAGCCGCTGCGGCGGAGTACGAGTTGTGGCGGGAACGCCTCCATCCCTTTCGCTGCGAATTGGTCCATGGCCGAATACCGGCGCCGGAGAAACAAAAGATCATGGAACGCTTTCGGCGCTGCGACACGAGCACGTTGATCAGCACGACTGTGCTCGAGGTCGGCGTCGATGTTCCCAATGCCAGCGTGATGCTGATTGAAAACGCGGAGCGTTTTGGTCTGGCTCAACTGCATCAACTTCGGGGACGGATCGGTCGGGGAGAGCATAAATCCTATTGTATCTTGCTGACCTCATCTCAGGCGAAGGAGGCTTCGGAGAAGCTCGCCGTTTTGGAAAGAACCAGTAACGGCTTCGAAGTGGCCGAAGCAGACTGGGAATTGCGTGGCCCGGGCGATTTGCTCGGCACGGCGCAGAGCGGTCTGCCTGCGCTGAAGATCGGTAACTTGAAGACGGATGCGCATTTGATGCGGCGCGCGCGGGGGGCTGCCATGTCAATCTTCCAGGCAGATCCGCGGCTGGAATCGCCTGAGAATCAACGTTTCCGGCGCTTAATTGTCGAAAAATGGGGACACACTTTTTCCAACGTCAGCTAATGAAAAATCTCGCGAAATTTTTACTGTTTGTCCTGCTGGTCAGCGCGGGAATTTCCCTCCTGTACGATTACCGCCTCAAGCATGGAGGCTTGAAATTACCTTCCACGCGGACGCCGGAAAAGTACACGCTGGCTTTGGACCCGAGCGTGGACTCAAAGCAGGTAGCTTCTTTAGAGGCGTTGAACCGGGAGCGTCGCTCTCTGGTGAGCAGCGTGCTTCCGTCCGTTGTTGCCGTGAAAACATCAAAAAAAATCGGCATTCGACGCGAGTATGGGCTTGATCCGTTCGAGTTTTTTTTCGGCAACCGGCAGCGGCGATTTCGCAGTCCACGCGACGAGGCGCTGGTGCAGAGTTCGCTGGGCTCCGGTGTGATTGTGACCAATGAAGGTCACATTATCACGAACAATCATGTAGTCGCCCAGGTGGACGAGATCGAGGTGCAGTTGAGCGACGGACAAACCAAGAAAGCGCGCTTGGTCGGCGCAGATGAGCAGGTCGATCTGGCTGTGCTTAAGATCGACAATCCCGGCGTAAAGCCACTCAAACTTGCTGACTCGGATACGGTGCAGCCCGGAGATTTTGTCTTGGCCATCGGCAATCCATTTGGTTTCGAGGAAACGGTCACAGACGGAATCATCAGTTCGAAGGGGCGGCCGAATCGGAGCGATTTTTTCGGTGACTTACTGCAAACCAATGCGGCAATTAATCCAGGGAACAGCGGTGGCCCTTTGATCAACCTCCGCGGCGAAGTGATCGGGATTAATACAGCGATCGCCTCAACGACGGGCGGTTCGCAGGGAGTCGGGTTCGCGATTCCCTCAAACACGGTTCGTACTGCGCTGGAAAGTTTACTGAGACAGGGCCGGATCATTCGCGGGTACCTTGGCATCCAGACGCGAGCTTTGCAGCCCGGTGAAGACGGCGCGGACACCGAGGGCGTGACGGTTGCGGAAGTAATGGCAGGGTCGCCCGCAGCTCAGGCGGGCGTTCAACCGGGCGATGTTGTCCGCAAATTCGATGGGCACGAGGTGAAGAATTTCAGCGCGCTGCGGAGTCTCGTGGCCCAGACCCAGTTGAATAAACAAGTCGAACTTGAAATCGTACGCGACGGGAAACCGCTTAAAGTGAAGGCGCAGATCAAAGAGCAACCGATTGATTCCGACACAGCGCGGGCTGTTCCTCGGCAAAACGAGCCGCAGCCGCAAACTCCGCGACAACCGAGCGATGAAGAAGCGGCCAGCAGTCCTCTTGCTGCGATTCATGTGGAAGAGCTGACGCCGGAGATGGCGCGTCAGCTTGATCTACCCTCGAATGTGCAAGGCGTATTAGTCACAGGCGTCGATCCCGATAGCGGCGTGGCGGAATTGCAGAAAGGGGATGTGATTGAAGAAATCAATCAGCAACCGGTCACATCAGTTTCAGATTACAACAAGATCGCTGCCGCACTCGAGCCGAGCCAACCGCAAGTCTTATCGGTTTGCCGGCATCGGGCGCGTTCGTTTCTCGTCCTGCGACCGCGGTAATCACGTCGGAACACCTGGAAACGTTGGGAATGTGCTGGCCTTTTCAGGTACCCGCGAATCACGCGAATTGACGCTAATAAAAATGACAGAAAATGATTCATGGGGACGTTGAGGCTGAAGCACGGTGGTGAGGTGTTGATACGAACGCGTCGCCAGCCTGGTCGGACAAAGACCACAACTGACTTTCCCGATCTCTCCTTCTGATGTATTCGCGTTTATTGCGTGATTCGCGGGCTCGTCCGATTCAGCACGCGATGGCGTGACGCCGGCAAACGCCAGAGAGCATTTCCCAAAGCGCGTCGAGCACGCAGTTCATTGATGCTTTTACAGACTCGAAATTCTACTTGTCGATGTACGCAGCGAGCATCTTTCGTTCAGCGGCAGAATGTTCGCGATCTGCTTCGATGTGAACCGTGAAGTATTCGTAGTGCTGCGGATTCGTGAAGCCGCAGTGTTTTTTGAGCCCGTCGATCTTCGATTCACAGATCGCTGGAATTTGGCTTTCGTACGCGTAGAGCGCTGCCAGACCTTCCGCAGTCGATCCGTCGCGGCAAACGGATCGAAATGTGTCGATCAAGTTTTTCGTCTCCGGTTCTTTTGTCGTCGTGCGAACATCGACATCGGAAACGCCGAGGCCTTCGGCGAACTTGAGCCAAAGCTCGGGATGATTCGGTGAGCCAGCTCCTTCATCGATCAAATTATTGAGCAATTGTTTCCGTGTCGCCTGATCATCGCATTTCGCGTGCACAGCCGACAGATAGGTCGGAAACGCCGCAACATGGTGATAATACTGCCGTGCATAATCGGTCAGCGCCTCTCTGGTCAGCTCCCCACGCGTCCACGCGAGATAAAACGGATGTTTCAAGAGATGTTTCGCCGCGATGTTTTTATCTATTTCGTCGAGATGTTTGTTCATAGGACCTGCTATCTTCCACAGATTACGCAGATTGACGCAATCTCGATTTTTTCAATCTGCGCTAGTCTGCGAAATCTGTGGACATTTTTATGCCGATTTCAAAATATGTTTAATGCCGCGGATGGGGATGACGACCCAGGTGGGGCGGTGATTTAGCTCGTAGCCGATTTCATACACCGCTTTGTCGAGCAAATAGGCTTGGAGCATGATTTGAAGGTCGTCGCTGTTTTTTGGGATGAAAATCGCGCCGGCGGTCGTGTTCAAATAGCTTTGCAGAAAGACGCTGCTCGCCTGGCGATACCAAAGATCGGCCCAGCGCTCAAGGAACGGCACGTCTTCTTTACGCATGGCAGGCTGCCAGAGCGCGCTGTAAGCCGCGTATTGAAACGAGCGCATCATGCCGGCGACGTCACGCAGTGCCGAGCGTTTCAGTTTGCGCTCGCTTAGCGCACGGGCCGGTTCGCCTTCAAAATCGAGAATCACAAAATCTTTGCCGGTATAAAGCAACTGCCCAAGATGATAGTCGCCGTGAATCCGAATTTTCGCGGCATTGGTGCGGCGATCGAGCAGCCGTTTTTCGCACGCGAGGATTTCCTGTTCTGCAGCGAGCACTTCCTTCGCTTCATCTCGAAATGCTCGGGAAAGATCTGGCAATTTCTTTTTCAGAAGAGTAAACGCGCGCCGCAGTGATGCCCGCATATTTTGGTAAACCGAGCGCTGCGCCATGGCGTTAAAAGCCTCCGGCGCGAACGCGGGATTGTCCGTGCGTGAGGCGAGTGCAAGATGCAGTTCGCCCGTACGTTGTGCTAATAGCTTTGCCTTGTCGGGATACACCCCGCCAATCAGTTCGTCGAGAAGCGCACCGGGCGGCGCTGTTTCATTCTGAAGATCGGCTTTGCGCTCCAGCACTCGTTCATAATAGCGGCCGATCGCGTCCACGGTGAGTGTCCAAACATTGCCTTCGCTCGCGACCGCGCGTTGCAAGAGGCAAACCACAGTCGGTTCAGCCTTTGTCCGGCGGTATTCGAGTGCCCCGACGAAAGCCGGCACGTTTGGAAACTGGGTATGCTCCGTGAGGAACCGGTTTAGTTCAACGTCAGGGTTCACCCCATCTTCAAGTTTACGATACAGTTTCAGGAAAAATCCGTTGTCGAAGAGCATCGAAGAGTTGCTTTGTTCCGCGCCGAAAACCTGTGACTTACCGGAAGCAAGGAGATGATCTGGCTCCAGCTTGTCGCTGGCGAGGCCGACAAGATCGGTGACCTGTCCTTTGATAGCTTGGCGTTGCACGATCGCCTCGAACAGTTGCGAGCGAAACGTCGTGTCCCAGACCGCATCGAGCAGAATCGCTCCGCCGGTGTCCGCGAAATGCGCGATGATCGCGTGCGAGGCGCTCTGGGAAACCGAGCGCGCCGCTTCCTCGGAGGCGATCTTCACCGGAATGGCATACGTTTCCGTAGGAGCATCCAGATAGTTTACCTCAACGAACAAAAGTCGCGCGCCGTTACGGTCGGGGGAAAGGGCAAGCTGCTCAATCACCTTGAGATCGCGAAAGGTCCGCGCCTTGGAGCCAAACCAGCGGGAGTTGCGGACGTAATTGGGCAAAATTTCGCGCTCGAGCTGTTCTCGCTGGCTATTACCAAGAAGAATGTCCAGATCGGCCGGCGCCTTGATCGTTGGCACAACCCGTTTCTTCGACGCACGGCGAGCGTCGGTCGGTGCTTGCAGCGCGAACCAATAATAGGCATGCGGGCCGAGCGTGATGACGTAGCGCGATTTCCTGATCGGCCGAAACAGATTGCGGCTAAAAACTTCCATTGGCACGTAGCCGGCGAAGCGCGATAGATCCAACTCCGCGGACTGCGCGAAGCGCGAAAGGTTCGCCACGACCACTATGGTCTCGTTTTCCCAACGGCGGAGGAACGCCAGAACTTTCGCATTGTCCGGGTTGAGAAATTCGAGGGAGCCGCGCGAGAACGCCTTGAAGTTTTTTCGCATGGCGATGACCCGTCGCGTCCACCACAGCAGCGAGGAGAGATTCTTCTGCTGGTTCTCAACGTTGACGGCTTCGTAGTGATATTCCGGATCGATCGTGACCGGCAGATAAAGCTGCTGTGGGTTCGCTCTTGAGAATCCCGCGTTGCGGTCCGGGCTCCACTGCATTGGCGTGCGACAACCATTGCGATCGCCCAGATAAAAATTGTCGCCCATCCCGATCTCATCGCCGTAGTAGACGATGGGGGTGCCAGGCATTGAGAATAGGAGCGTATTCAGCAGCTCGATTTTGCGGCGATTGTTTGCAAGCAGCGGAGCGAGCCGCCGGCGGATGCCAAGATTAATCCGCGCGTGCGGATCGGTAGCGTAAACCCGATACATGTAGTCGCGCTCTTCATCCGTGACCATTTCGAGCGTGAGCTCGTCATGGTTCCGCAGAAACATCGCCCACTGGCAATTCTCGGGAATTGACGGAGTCTGCTCCAGAATGTCGATGATCGGAAAGCGATCTTCCATCTGCAGCGCCATGAACATGCGCGGCATGAGTGGAAAGTGAAAACTCATGTGGGATTCGTCCCCTTTGCCGAAATAAGCCGCCGCGTCCTCCGGCCATTGGTTGGCCTCTGCAAGCAGCAAGCGGTTCGGGAACTTCGCATCGACGTGGGCGCGTAACCTCCGGAGATATTCATGTGTCTCAGCCAGGTTCTCACAATTACTGTCTTCCCGTTCGTACAGGTACGGGACAGCATCGAGACGAAGCCCGTCTACACCCATGGACAACCAGAAGTCGCAGACCTTCTCCACTGCATCATGCACGGCCGGGTTATCAAAGTTCAGGTCTGGCTGGTGCGAATAGAACCGATGCCAGTAGTACGCTTTTGCAACAGGGTCCCACGCCCAGTTCGATGTTTCAAAATCTTTGAAAATGATTCGGGCATCCTTGTATTTTTCCGGCGTGTTGCTCCAGACATAGAAATCCTTGTAGGCAATGTCCCCACCGTAGCCCGGTTCGATGGCCCCGGCCGCTGCCGCGGCTACAGCACGTCGGGACTTTTGGAACCACGGATTCTGATCGGAAGTGTGATTAATTACGAGTTCCGTGATGACGCGCAGGTTACGTTCATGCGCAGCGTCCAGAAGCGCCCGGAAATCATTGAGCGAGCCAAAAGTCGGATTGACGTCGAAATAATCGGCGATGTCGTATCCGTCGTCGCGTAGAGGTGACGGATAGAATGGCAGCAGCCAGATTGCAGTGACTCCCAGGTCCTGGAGATAATCCAGTTTTTCGATCAGACCGCGGAAGTCACCCATCCCGTTGCCATCGCTGTCGTAAAAGGTCTTAACGTGCAGTTCGTAGATGATGGCGTCCTTGTACCAAAGCGGATCGATAGATGTGTCATTCGGCCCCTGTGTCATGCGTTTAACTTTTGACCTACAAAGCGCGGCGCGCAATCAACTGTTCATCGTTGCTCGCGCGAACTCGGCATCGGCCCTAGTCAGAACAAAAGCAGCCACGTTGCCGTGGCCGCTTTCACGAAGTCTGTGCTGCTTAATTTTGCTATCCCTTGATCTTCATTACGTGGCTCGCAACGCATTGCCATTGACCGCCGCGTTGCATCCAGGTGTCGGTGAAACGGAACGCGCGATCAAATGGCTTACCGTCCTTGGTCGTGCCCTTTTCGTGCGCCGTGCCAATAACGACTGCCACGCTTGGTCCGTAGGTGTACACCGCGAGCCTTTCATTCGCAGCAGACTTGTAAGTGTCTTTATCTTTTTTGATCTCAGAAATAACGGCGGACTTGTTCATCACTCTTCCATCCCAATAAACGCCAGCGAAATCGTTGGCGACGAACGATTGAGCAACTGAACTATCGTGAGCCCCATAAGATGCTTCCCATCTGTTTTCGTTGTTCTTCAGCGTTGCTTCGACGCTCATGTTTTTTGACGGCGCAGTAGCAGGCGAGGAAGGCGCTTTCGCTGCAACCGGACGTTTCTGGTTCGCCGCCGGGGCTGCGGGCTTTTCCTTTTGCTGAGCCGGAGTTTGTTCCGGGGCTTTTGCAGTCGTCGTTGTCTCCGGTGAAGGCGCGGTTGCTTGTTCAACTGTGGTAGATGGCTTCTCCTCAGGCGCGGGAGATGCCGTTTGCTGTTCTTGTGCCACTGCCAATGTGGCGAAGCTCAAGCCAGCGATGCCGATTAAGGATGTAATTAGTTTCATATGATTTTTGCGAGCTTAGTGAACCGACTGGCGACGGGTCAAGATTTATCGTGACGTATGAATCGGACATATCAGCTTGTTCGCGTTCCAGTTGTACGCTGTGTTCGGAAAACTGGTGGACGAAGTCGCCTGGGCAGATTAAGACAGCAGATTACGATCCGGTGCTCAATCCTCTTTTGATTCCTGCAATTCTTCATCTCACATGGGGCGATCCAAGCTAATCTCCTCCATCCAGCGTAAACCAAAGAAACGTGTCCGCCTGGCAAAGTCGCGAGCGGGAACGCACGCGATTATGCCGCAACTGGAACCCGGAGCCCCCAGCGACCTGGACTTGATGCGGGGAATCCAAGCCGAGGACGCCAATGCGCTCTCGCAGCTCTACGATCGATACAACGGCATTTTGAAGGCGCTTATCCTCAGGGTGATCCACAACGAAGCCGAGGCCGACGATCTTTTGCAGGAGATCTTCATGGAGATCTGGAATCAGGCGAAAAATTTTTCCGCGCAGAAGGGCAAACCTCTCGGCTGGATGGTTACACTGGCCCGGCGACGGGCGATTGATGGTCTGCGCAAGAAGCAGGCTTATCAGCGCGCGGAGGAACGCCTGCAAAACGAAACCGAACAGCAGCCCGATGCCTGGGTGCATAATGCCACAGAAGAAGAAATCCTGCTGAGCGACACGCGCGCCCTCATCCGCAAGGTAATCAAGAGCCTGCCTCCGGCCCAGCAGCAGGCAATCGATCTCGCATTTTTTAAGGGCATGAGCCAGCGCGAAATCGCCGCCAAAACGAATACACCATTGGGCACCGTAAAGACGAGGCTTGAACTGGGACTTAAAAAAATTTATGACGGCCTTAAGGAGTTGAGAGATGAACTTTAGCGAATTCCAGAACCAGTCGCGGCTCTATGTGATCGGCGCGCTGGAGGCAGAAGAATTAGAGGAATTCGAAAAAGCGCGAAAGAAGTTCGGGAAAAAGGGCGAAGACTTCATCACCAAATGCTACGCGTTACACGAAGCATTCGCGCTGAGTTTGCGCCCGGCCAAGGCCTCCGGCGCAATCAAAGACCGGCTCATGGCCATGGTAAAGGCAAAGAAGGAAGCCTAGTTGCCGGACCTGCCTTCTCTCAATCCTCCAGGTCGCGCAGAATAAATTCTTGGAGAAAACCGTAGAAGTTTACTTGGAACAGACTCAAGTCTCGGCGCGATCCGATCGGTGAGCGAAAGTGGTCGTTCAGTTCGTTTTCAGTGAAACTATTTTTTGCGGCTATGACCAGGCGGGCCTGATTAAGCGCGCTCAACCAGGCATCGGCATGTTTGGCAGGAATGCGCAAGGTGCGGTTGGCGAGACTTTTCTCGTTGCCGTTCAGTTGCTCCAAATCAGCCGCCACAGTTTGCGTCGCCGTCTGAAAAAGGCGTCGCAACTCAGGTTCAACATAGGTCTTCCATTCGGCGCAAATCTCGGTTTCTTTTCGATTAGTTGGGAGACTGAAGAGGCGTTGTTCGGCAGCCGGCGCGCCCTCCGGGTTGGCACTTCCGGGAATTTGCCGAAGCAGTTCGGCCAGGAACGGATCCAGTTCCGAGATCTCGATCGCACCTTTGCGGCGGCAAATCTCCATATCAACCTGCCTTCTCCAGTGTGGCGAGCAGAAGATACCCGTGCAGCTGCTGCACATAAAGCTCGGCAGGCTCGCGCATGCCGCTCCACAAAATCGATCGCCCTTTGTGATGCACTTCCAACATGTGTCTCTCCGCCCTCTCGCGCGGATAGCCGAAGACGCGTTGAAAAACCATCGTCACGTAACTCATCAGATTGACAGGATCGTTATGCACCACCACTTGCCAGGGAAGATCGAGCTCTTCTTCCGAACGGGTTTCTTTTTCAATCGTAGGCTCGGCCGTCGTTATGGATCCAGTCTTCTCGTTTGAGACCTGAGTGATCCCTTTTGTTTCTTTGATCTGCGCCAGGCATCCGCCATCCCGCCGTGGCCCACAACTCATGCTTAAAAGGCTAACATACGGCGCCCTCAGTTCAAACGTGTAGCGCCCGGTCTGTGACCGGGGGATACGGGCTTGCAGATTACAACAGCTGCGCGGCATTTTCCGGCGCTCACAGAGCGCCGCTACAGTCGCTCAGAATTTTTTCCTGCCTCCGCGCCATCTTGCGTGCCTCCGCCGGCGTTCGGTCGTCGAATCCGTGCAAATGTAAAAGGCCATGGATGATATACAGCTGAAGCTCGCGCATGATCGAGTTCCCAAACAAATGAGCGTGCCGTTTTGCCGTCTCGGCGCTGATAAAAATTTCGCCGTGTCGAAACGTTAGCACGTCAGTCGGACCCGTTTGCCCAAGAAATTGCCGATGCAGAAGCGACATTCGCCGGTCCGAGATCAGCCAGACAAAGACCTCGCCCAATTCCCGCAAATCCGTTTGTTTCCCCTTTTGCAATTGCAAACAATGCCGCAGGACCTTTGCGGCGAACTTGTGGAGGGATGTGACGGATTGGCAATTGACAATTGGCAATTCACTACGCCGGCGGCCGTTGTTCCGATTGAAAGTTGCGCGTGATTAATCGTGCGCCTTTGTCGAAAGTTAAATACGCCCACGCCCATTGAAACAGGACCAGCAAGCGGTTGCGGAAACCGACCAGGAAAACAATGTGCACAAATAGCCACGCGAGCCACGCGGGGAGACCGCTCAGGTGCATGAACTTTAAATCTGCGACCGCTTTGTTCCTTCCAATCGTCGCCATGGTGCCCTTGTCCCAATAACGGAAGCGTTGCGGTTTACGACCTTTTATCATCGCCAGTACGTTGCGCGCGGCATGACGGCCCTGTTGCATCGCCACTGGCGAGATTCCGGGCAAAGGCTCTCCAGTCTGATGCGGAAAATTCGCCAGATCACCAATCACCTGCACTTCCGGGTGCCCAGGAATCGTAAGATCGTTGTTCACAATAACGCGGCCGACCCGGTCAACCGGTATGCCCAGAGTTTTCCCAACGAACGACGCGTTGTTGCCGGCAGCCCAGATCTTGACACGGCACGGAATAAATTCATCGCCAATTTGCACGCCAGCTTCAGTGAGATTCGTTGCCCGCGTGCTTGTGCTTACTTCTACACCGAGCTCCACCAATTGTTTCCGCGCGCTCTCCGATAAATCCGGCGGATAGGCAGCCAGCAGACGTGGCTCGCCTTCTGTGAGAATCACACGCGCCTCCGACGGATTGATGTGGCGAAAATCTTTGGCCAGCGTGTGGCGCGAGATTTCTGCGATCGCGCCCGCCATTTCCACACCCGTTGGTCCGCCCCCGATGATGACGAAGTTCATCGCCGCACGGCGCGCCGCTTCATCTGTAGTTTTTTCGGCATACTCGAATGCCAAAAGAATCCGGCGGCGCAATTCAACCGCGTCCTCGAGGCTCTTTAATCCAGGGGCGAGTTTTTCCCACTCGTTGTGGCCAAAATAGGAATGTCGCGCGCCGGTCGCGAGAATCAAATAGTCGTAGTCGATTTCCAGATCGACCGTTTTCACTTTTTTCGCATCGACATCCACGGACTGCACTTCCGCAAGGATCACCTCCACATTCCTGCATTTGCTCAAGACTGCGCGCACAGGAGCAGCAATGTCGGCCGGTGAGAGTGCAGCTGTCGCGACCTGATAGAGCAAAGGTTGGAAGAGATGGTAATTTGTGCGGTCGATCACAGTGACGCGCACATTTTCGCAGGTAAATTTTTTCGCCGCCTCAAGCCCGCCAAAACCCGCGCCGACAATGATGACGTGCGGCTTTCCTGTGAAGGCGTTTTCCATGCGGAAATTGTAGGGCGTTTGATTCGCTCGCGCCACTCGCTCACCCTCTCGGGCTTCCCGTCTATGTCGCTCGGCGCCCGCCGACTCCATTCTGTGAAACGCCAATTGCGGCAATAAACAGTTTGTCATTGCTTCCGCGCGAATTACCTTTCCGGCCTTATGCCGAAGCCAATTGCGCGAAGCAAAACACGTAAATCAGTAGCAAAGCGATTTAAAATCACGGCGCGCGGCAAGGTGCTACGAGCGCACTCTTCGCGACGTCATTTGTTGTCGGCGAAAAATGCAAAGCGCAAACGCCGGCTGAGCAAAGCAGCTCGCGTGGACGATACGGATGTGGCACGAGTTAAGGCAAACTTGCCGTTCGGTTAACAACTGCGCGTTACTTTTCGTCGTTTTAGTATTGGTCCGGCGGCGGCAACGCTTCTCCGCGTGACCTTGTTCTAGTTGTCGTGGTCGTGATCCCGTACCACTGGCGGGCAGCCTCCAATGAATCGGGCCCGGGCTTTGGGGCTGTAAAGATCGCGCCGGTTAACCAAGGTTGTGCAGGAGTTTGTTGCGGCAAAAAGAAAAGCGAGCGGAGCAATAGCTGAGCCATATCACGCTGCCGATGCAATCAGAAGCATCGTGCCTTGCCAATGCGCCGATTTTTTCCTGAAAGGGTTCGCAGTTGCGCGTCGCGATTCTTGCGAGAAGATTTGATCTCCGTCAGGGGCTATGGATTGAGGACTTACAAATCCCGCCAGGGCAGGAATGCAGCAACGGTAGTCTGATCCTCCTTGCCGTAGTTCTCTGGCGGACTTTTTTGCTCAGATAGGGCGCCACCGCGCGCGCCGACTACAATTGAGTCATGAAACTCCTGAAAGTTAAAACGGCTCGCTTCTCGGAGGTGGTTGAAAAGTGCGGTAGGCCGCACGTTTACACACTTTGGCAAAAGCCGTCAGCCGATCATCATTTCCAAGCGCAAATAAAGAATACTCGGGTTATGACAATCCAAAAGAGCGAGAGCGGGACAGACTTCGGAATTGCCGGCTTCAAAGAAGCAAAAGGCGCAAGTTATCTCGTCTTTCCAAAATCACTGAGACGCTTTGCGGACAAGCGAATCGTTGGAATCGACTGGGTGCTTGTTCGTGAGTAGCCGCCCTATCCCGGGGGCCAGGCAAGAGCGCGTTTGCCCAGCAAATGGACATGCAAATGCGGGACGCTTTCGCCCGCGTCGGGGCCGCAGTTGATCACGACGCGATAGCCGCTCGACAATTCTAGTTTCCTGGCCATGTCGCGGGCGACCAGAAGCAATTTGCCGAGCAGCGCGCGGTCGTCGTCCGTCGCGTCCGTGAGCCGCGGAACGACCTTCTTTGGCACGATCAGCACATGCACGGGCGCTTGCGGATTAACGTCATGAAAAACGACTGCGTCGTCATCTTCCCAGATGATTTTCGCTGGAATTTGTCGTGCGATGATTTTTTCGAAAATGGTCATGACATTTTATGAGCTTGGACTGTCGGATCCTGGGTCGGTGTAAATCTGCGCAATCTGACGCTAATTCAAATGCGAAAGCTGTGCGGTTTGGGCGAGTCAGGCGAAGGTTTTCAACGCAGTGAACAATCCAATCGCGGAAAATCAGCCGCGGCTGTTAGTCTTTCGCGTACGAAGCAGACGATTTCCTCGCGCAGCGCATCGCAGGTGCGCGTCCACGTTTTGACGCCCCGAAGCTGTTTCACACAAGATTGGAGCGAACAAAGCTGAACATTATTGGCACCGGTTCCGATCAAGCTGCTGATTCGCTTTTCCAAAAGATCAAAAAACGCGAGTTCATACCCTGCGCCGGCGTGGTGCGCGATGTCCAGCAACGATATGGAAATAGGCGGCGGCGAAGGCGCAAAATGCGGCACAATCTCCTTGTAACCGATCGCTTTCAGAACGTAACGCACAGTCTGCGAGAGCTGATTGAACGCGACCACGTTTTCGTCGTTTCGCAGATGCAGGTAGAAAGCAATGCTTTCAGTTACGTGATCGGTGAGCCACCAGCTGGGATAACCGGCTTCGTCAGCCGCCCGCGTGATCGCCGCGTGAAGCCAATCGCGATTGAATTCAAAAAGTTGTCCCGACTCCGTGCGGAGATACGGAAATTCCTCTTTAAACGCGACCATGGTGCTTGTTCGTCGAAATTTTGCGTGGTGCTGGTGTGGAACTTTGCGGGGCCTCAGGAGAAAACAATTCCCGCTGAAGCGCATTGGGTTTTACGCGACGCCCCAAGGTGTGAACGGCATCTACAAATTCATCGACATCCTGAAATCGCTGATACACCGAGGCGTAACGTAAATAGGCGACTTCGTCGATCGCCCGTAGTTTTTCGAGCACTTTAGCGCCAATCGCCGACGAAGGAACTTCGCGTCCGCCGGTTTCCAGTTCGTGCACAATCTCGTCTACCATATCCTCCAGGGTAAGAAGACTGGTGGAACGTTTTTCAAATGCTTTCGCAATGCTGGCGGCGAGTTTACGCCGATCAAACGGTTCATGTGTTCTATCGCGCTTCACCACGCGCAGGTCCGAGCGCTCGATTTCTTCATAGGTCGTGAAGCGATATTTACACTTCAAACATTCGCGACGGCGACGGATGCTGGAGCTATCGCGCGACTGACGGGAATCGATGACTTTGTCATCACGAGACCCGCACTTGGGGCAACGCATAGTGTTGAAGCGCTAATTAGCACACCATAAGTTGTGGCGTCAATGCTTCTTTAGGGTTGTCTCCATCTTTTTCCTCATACAAGTGATCGAGCGATTTGGTAGGGCGCGTCACTCCGTGCGCGCCGCGGGCGATGCCGCCACCGCCGCGTTGACGCATCAATGCGCCGACGCTACACCCAATTCGATGCAACAGCGCACAGTAAAGAGCGCAACCTACGGCCCGTGGCTGGTCGGCCTGGGTGCAGCGCTCTGGGGCACGGAGAGCGCGTGGCGCATCCCGCTAAATGAATTGTTCGACGCCAAGGTGATCGTTTTCTGGGAACACGTTTTCATCCTCATCATGTTCCTGCCGATTCTGATCTCGCACATGAAGGAGATTCCTAAAGTCAACGCGCGCACGTGGGGTTATATGCTTTTCTCCGGCTTCGCAGGGTCTGCTGTGGGCACCGTCTTCTTCACGCTCGCGCTGAAATACGGCAATCCAACGGTCGTGAACGTGATCCTGAATATCCAGCCCGTTATCTCAACCGTCGGCGCATTTCTGCTTTTTGGTGACCGGCTTGCCCGACGCTTTTTCTTTTACGCCGGCGTCGCGATCATCGCCGGCATTTTCGTCTCTGTTGCGCATCCAACCATGATCGGCGTCTCTTTCGAGCGCGCCGGGTTAAACCTTGGCACTGGCTACGCACTGATCTGTGCGCTGTTTTGGGGCCTCTCAACCGTTGCTGGACGCGGCGTCATGATTGGGATGTCACTTCGCCTCGCATCGAGCATGCGTATCGTTATTGGGCTCACCTGCATGACGCTAATTCTTTTGGGCTATGGAAAACTGACCGGCGCAGTTCTGTGGCCGATGGCCGCGCAGGCGCACGCGATGAAGGCGATCGTTTTGCTGTTTTTTCTCGCGTCAGTCTCAGGCGGGATTCCGCTCTTGATTTATTTTCAAGGCCTGCGTCTCACGCGCGCATCGACGGCGGGTTATTTCGAAATGATGCAAACACTGGCTGCCGTTTGCATCACCTGGGGTTTTTTCCATGCCAGCCTTCACCTGCACCAGGTAATTGCCGCCGTCGTGCTGATCGCTGCCGTGGCCATGGTGCACCACGTGCAACTAGAAATCGAGCTGCACGCTAGCTAATGTTCGCTTGCGTGGATTCGCTGGCTCGCGCAGTTTTCTCGGGGAATTCGAAGCTGACTTTGCCGTCCTCAAGTTTCAAATAGGCAGAGAACGGGCGTCCGCGTTTTGAGATGAAGCCGTCGAGGAGATCGGTTTTTCCTGCGCTGAGAAGTTTCTGGGCCTGCTCTTTTGGAATGTCGCGGCCGAGAATCGTTTTGCTCAGCTTGAATTTGCAGGCCTTTCGATCTGCCTGCGAACGTTCGCAAATATAACTATTTTCAGTTTCGAAAATTTTGCCACCGCACTTGGGACATATGCCCACTGATTGCATTCCAGTGAAATCAATCTTCGGCGCAGGCTCTTTGGGCTTGCGTTCTCCTTTCGGCTTCGGCTCGCGCTTTTCGAATTCAAAACCAACGTCTTTTTTGTCGGTCAACACGAGAAACGCTTTGAAAGGCCTGCCCTTGCGCGAAATGAAACGTTCGAGCAAATCGGTCCTGCCTGTTTCGAGCAGTTTCTTCATCTGCTCGCGGTCAACCGATCGTTGCAAGATGACTTTGCCCGATCGAAAGTCGCATGTTTTGTCCGGGCCGACTGAATTCTCGCAGACGTAACTCATTCCGAATTCGAAAACGCGCCCGCCGCACTTTGGACATTTGCCAAGTGACTCCTGCCCCGAAAAATCCACGGGTTTCCCAGCGCCGTTCTCTTGACCGTTTGGCCCGAAATCGAACTCTGCTTTGAACTCGTCGCTCAGTTTGAGCAAGGCATGGAACCGTTTGCCCTTTCTGCTGCGAAAGCCGCCCAACGGCCCGACTTGTTTGTCGCGGACGAGAGTCTCGAACTCGTCTCGGCTCAGCAACCGGCCGGCGATCGTTTTCCAAATCGTGAAGTCGCATTCCTCATTTGTACAGGTGAAGCTCTTGAATCGCTCGATGATGGGCGAGCCGCACTTGGGGCACTTGCCGAACGGCTCGGTGTCGGGCATGTGCTCGTCGGGATGAAAATGTTTGGCTTTGCCAACGATATCGTTCGTGAGCTCGCGGATGTCGTGCATGAACGTATCGCGTGTAAGCTTGCGATGCTCGATTTCGCGCAGGCGAAATTCCCATTCGCCGGTCAGTTCCGGGCTGGTCAATTCCGGCACCGCATTCTTCAAGAGGGTGATTGTTTGGATCGCTTTCGGTGTCGGTTGCAGCTCCTTGCCGTGTCGCACCAGATAATGCGCTGAGATTAATGTCTCGATAATGGCTGCGCGCGTCGCGGGCGTGCCGAGCCCTTTCTCCTTCATTGCATCGCGCAATTCTTCGTCTTCGACGAGTTTACCGGCTGCTTCCATCGCGCCCAGAATTGTCCCTTCGTTGTAGCGCACCGGCGGCTTGGTCTGTTCTGTTTTGATTTCGATGCGCACCGTTTCGACGCGTTCGCCTCGGGTGACGGGCGGCAGATTCTCCTCCGGCTTCTCACTGGTTGCTTCGCGCCCATAAACTTCCAGCCATCCGGGCGCGACAAGAATTTTCCCTTCCGTTTTGAACGGCTCGCCCTCCACGCGCGTGATCCGAGTCGTGTTCTCGTATTGCGCAGGCGGAAAGAACACGGCCACAAAGCGTTTGGTCACCATGTCGAAGAGCGCGCGCTCGTGATTGTCCAGGGACCGGGGAACGGCGCCGGTTGGAATAATCGCAAAGTGATCGCCAACTTTCGCGTTGTTAAAGATGCGCTTGTTTGGCTT
>WNFU01012596.1_pt1 | contig 17555 bp, 21 predicted proteins | sample 5400121 | NCBI WGS metagenome assembly WNFU01 (sample SAMN13153360, study PRJNA577476) | soil metagenome | isolation source: 100 cm soil or saprolite under grassland replicate 1 | place: USA:California | collected 2016-06-15
GGGTCGACCGCGACCCGGGCGGGCCCGGAGAAGACGTTGCCCCACACGATCGAACTGCCCGCCTCGCCGGTGTCCAGGTCGGGCCACTGCGCCCGCAACCGGCCGGTGGCGGCGTCGTACAGGCGTGGATGCCGGTACAGGCTCAGCACGCCGTCCCCGATCGGCAGCAGGTCGCCAGCGGTCTCGGCGAGCTGGTGGCGCCACACGAACTGCCGCGCCGTCATCGACCACCGGGCCAGCATGCTCGGCCCGAGGTCGTCGGGCCCGTCCGGCTCGTTCGGGCTCCGCCGAGGTACTCACCACCACGTCGTCGCCGACGAAGCACGCGCCGCTGATCTCCGCCTGCACCACCCCGCGCATCCCGAACAGGTCCCCTTCCACGCTGTCCAGGGTCCGCGGATCCGCCAGCGCTGCGGGCAGGTCGAACACCACTACACACCCCCACGGCTGCCACACCCAGCCCGCGCTGAGCAGGTACCGGCCGCTGGGCGAGACGGCCAGCCGGGAGTGGAAGAAGTCCTGCGGCTCCCGTCCACCCGCGGCGGTCAGACGTTCACCCGTGCGGGCGTCCTCGATCTCCAGCCGGTTGTAGGCCTGCGGGCGGTGCACCACCCCGGTCCGCCCGTCGGGCAGGGTGAACAACGCCAGCGGGTACCGGTACGCGTCGGCGTGGTAGAAGCTGCGGTTCACCTCACGAATCAGGTGCCCGCCGGCGTCGAGCAGCAGGCCCTTGGTACCCGTGCCGGACAGCAGAGCCACCACATCGCCTACCGGCGCCGCCAGCGCGGTGTCGAACACCGGCCCGTGGCCGGAGTACCGGCGCCGAGGTGGCGACCCGTCCAGCGGATAGCGCGTCCACCCGGCCGCCGCGTCGTACAGCTCGCCGCCCACCCACACCAGCGCCCGCGCTCCAGGCGCCGCCAGCTCGACCCGGCCCACCTCACGCACCCGGGCAGTGTGACAGGCCACTCACCCACCCGCAGCCCAGAATCCAAATCAACCCGGGCAAGCCCGGGCCGCGACGGCTGCCCGCCGCGTTGACGGCCGACCCCGTTTGCCAGGCTGCAGGCCACGACCGGAAGGCTGCTCGACGACGATGCGCTGCACGCCTGCACCGTAGTCGCCCAACAGCGCCATCTGGCGTACACGGCTGGTCCCGGTCAGTCGTGGGCTTCGTCGGTGCGCAGCGCGGGCGTGAGGACCGCGCCGACCTCCCCCAACGAGCCGTGACACGAAACGAGCCCGGTCCTACCATGTCCTGGCTGCAGCAGGCGATCCTGCGCACCGACCGCCGATTCTGGCAGATCAGCGCCCACTGTGACGACGTCCGCTGAGTATTGGGTCCACCTGGTGTAGCGGGACGTTTCCCTGGCTTTTGAATTGTCTTCAGTCCACCTGCTGCAACCGTTCCAAGAACGCCGTCCAGCTTCCCGCCTTGAACGAGATGTTCTCCTCACTTGGCGGCTGTCCCTCGTCCGCCTCTTCCTCGTGGTCCCAGAACCACACCGACCCGAAGTCGCTGGGCCGCAGGGAAACGGCGTACAGGTTGCCGTAGGCGTCATCGGCAACGGGCACCAACCAGCTCGGCATCCGGTCCTTGAGCACATCGAGCTTGTCCCACATGCTCGCCCAGTCCGGTACGTCACCAAGCCCGAAGATGGTGTCCACCGCGCCGTCGTTGCTGGCCAGCCGTCCGCCGTCCTGGGCCAGCAGGTAGTCGCGGTAGTCCGCGGGCAGCGCTCGTCCCAGGCGCTCTTCCAGCCGAACGATTTGCTCCGGCGAGGCGGGTGGTTCGCGGTGCCGGTAGGCAACGGCCATGATCACTCCCTGCCTTTCATCATGCTGATGCCGCCGGCATGCCGGACGGCCAGGTGCAGATCTTTGGGTACCAGCTGCATCGTTCGCCGGTCTTGGTGATGGTGCCAGGTGTAGCCGGCCGGCATCTCGCTGAGCCCGGCCTTCTTGTTGGCCTCGGTGAAGTCGGTCGAGTGATTGCCCAGGAAGTGCGGCTCGAACGTCACCGTCGCCACGGCGTACGGCGCGAAGTCCGGGAAGCCGTCAGCCGTGAACCGCACCCCGCTGGGGTACTTGGCTGCCAGCTTCGGTGTCCATTCCGGCCCGTCGTACACCTTCCCGGCGTAGCTGAAGTTCTGCAGATACCGCCCACTCGGCAGCCGCTCCACGTCCGCCGGCACCGCACGGCCACGCGAGTCCCGCCGAGCTGATGCGGCCACGCCAAAAGGAGGAGTCGGGGGCACTGACGGCGGCGCGGCACCGCCAGTGCCCCCGATCAGTTTCCCGCGCTCCCAGTCTGCCGTGCCCTGGCGATCGCGGCCGCGACCGCCTGCCGGGCTGCATCACTCTGCTGGATCAGTTCGCCGGCCAGCTGCTTAACCTGGTCGAGCGCGGAGATCATCGGCCCTGGTTCGCCACCCTGCAACACGGCACCGGCCTGCTGCTGAAGCTGGCTAACCTGGCTCAACACGCCAGTAAGGCCGTCGCGGGCAGAGCCGGTCCGTTCATCGGCCGCGCCGAGCACGTGAACCGTCTCCTGCGGCGACGGCTTGGGCGGAGCCGCCGCCACCAACCCCATCGCCTCGAAGACCCCGCGCCCCATCGACAGCAGGTGCTGGCGCATCTCCTGGATGCCGTGCCGGATCTGCTGCATACCCAAGGCCGTGCCGGTCATGCCGACAACCATCGCCTGGCCCATGATGTCCTCAGCCCGCTGATCGGCCATAGCAGCGGTCTGCTGAGCCCGGTCTACGCCGGCGCCGATGGCCCGAAGGCTGTGGCTGATCGCTTCCAGTTCCGACATGGCAAGAGACCCTCCCGGGCGGCATGAGTCGTTACGGCTGGCATCGATGCTGGTGATTAGGGGTAGGGGCAGACGCCCTGGACCTCGACGCAACTTGCGCACCCGCTGGTGCGACCTGCCGATGACCGCGGCAAGGTCGCGGTTCGTCCAGCCCTGGCTGCGGGCCGGCAGCCCGCCAGTCAAGGCATAGCCCCGCCCCGGGCCGCCCTGCCTCCCCGCAACGCCGGATTGACCACCCGCCACAAGGCGGTGCGCATCGAGGGCAGCTCGGCAACCGTGTGCCACTGGGGTTCGTCACTGCGGACGAAGCCCTGCTCCCGCAAGCCGGCGCCGAGGCCGGGCATGTGCGCGACGCCCCAGACCAGCACGGTGTCGCGGTCGGTGCCCGCGACGCCGTTCAGCGCCGCGGTCGTACGGTCACCGAGCAGCACAGTCTTCCTCGGTTCCCGATCATTGAGTTGGGTGACATGGCGATCGTTGGCCGTGGCACGAAGGGTCGCGGCGACGCGCAGGCGGAGCCGGTCGATTCCCTTGTGGTCGTCGTCGGGCCAGTCGAACGCCTTGGTCTTGCCGTGCACCAGTCGCTGGATTGCCGTGACTCCCAGCCGCCGGAGGATCTCCAGGTAGCTCAGGTCGATGACCTGCCAATGCGGCGGGTAGCCCAGGCCGTCGATCTGTCCGACCCAGCCCAGGTGGGCCAGCCGCCGCTTCTCCAGCTCGTCACAGCGCCGAAGCTCGGCCAGCAGCTGTTGCTCCTCGGCGGTGATGTCGGGATCGTCGCAGGGCAGCAGCCGGGAGCCCTCGCAGTGCACGAGGGCGCCGGCCGCTTCCAGCTCGTCGATGACCACGCGCAGCCCGGCGAAGTACGCTCGTTCGCCAACGTGATGCGTCCCGATCATGGTGACCCGCCGGCCGGTGTCGGGGTGGGCGTAGTAGTGGATCGACGTTTGCAGGTGGGTGCGGCGGATCAGCCGCAGGTACTCGGCCATGCTGCGAGGGCTCCTTCATGCTTGCGGGATGGGGGCTGGTCGTTCGTGCTCGTGCGAGGAAGTCGGGACGGTAGACCGCGATTAGCCGCCGGCGTGTGCTCGTTGCCGATCAGCCGGTTCGTGGCGGACGAACGGTTGGGGTGTCTGTGAGGCCCAGCCGGGCCGTCTCCGCCGACGGTCCCGGATGATCTGTTCGGCGCCCGGCACGTCCGAGCGCTCGCAAACGAGGACGGCGCCGTAGATGAGGACGAGAGACATCGGCAGGCAGACCACCCCGAAGGCGACCAACACCGGGCTGCTGAGTTGCCAGGCCCAGACAAACAGCCAGCCGTCGCTCGTCGTGCTCACTGTGGCCAGCACCACCAGCACCAGCCGGGTCCGCTTCGCCGCCTCGGGCAGCGGCTCCGATTCAGCGGTCCTCATCACCCGTCGCGTCTTAGCGCTGGAAGATCGGGGTCCGGCCAGGGCACCCAGTCGAGACCCACGGGTCGCCGGCACCCGCTATTGATGAGGAAGTCCTTGACGGCCCTTGGCACGTCATCCAGCGGGACGAGCGAGTCCGGCGGGAAGGCCAGGCGGCTGCCCGTGAGCTGGTAGGCGACCGGGTTGCCGTCGTCCGGCAGCTTGCCTTGCGCGTACCAAACCACGCCGTAGGTCACGAGGCGCAGGCTGCCGACTCCCTCCGCCGGGTCGACGCCGACCACTAGCTCTTGGTCGAGGGTGTTCGCGCTGGAGCTTGGCTGGACCGACGGATGCAGCGCCAACCGGGCGGCCGGGCGCGGACCCGGTGCTTGGCTCAGCCGGTCGACCAACCAGTCGACGTCGTCGAAGGTGACAAGCAGAACCGGCGCCTGATGGTGCAGGGCGCACCAGGCCAGAAGCGCGGTCATGGACGGCCTTTCGGCGAGGGGGACGATGCCGGCTCAGCCGAGGTAGTCCGGCTTGCGACCGCTGGTGGAAAACAGCAAATGGCCGCGCAGCACGAAGGCCGGGTTGTCGAGCAGCGCCTTGACAGTGGCCAGCTCATCGGGCTGGAGCCCAATGGCGATCAAACGGTCGTGCGCCTGGTCAATCGTGGATTGGATCATCCGGGCACCGGCGCTGCCGCCGGCCCAGGCCGTCGCGTGGATGACGGTCTGCACGTCTTGCAGGCCGGCATCCAGGAGTGCGCCGTGGATCTGCCGCGCCCAGTCGCGGTCCGTGCCACTGGCCTCGAAGAGTGCCCCGAGCGTCTCCTGAAATCGCGTGTATAGCTCGGCCGTTTGTGGACTTGGTGTGGCTAGCACCATGTCAGTGAGTACCGCCCACCAGTCCTCGATGAGGATCACACCGCCGGGCGCGAGCGTGCTCATGAGCCGGGCCAAGACGTGCCGGCGCTCGGGGATGTGCGCGAGAGTCAGGCGGGCATGCACCAGCCTGATGTCACCGGGCAGCTCACAGGTGGTCACATCGTCCTTGATGGCGGCGACCTGCTGAACGCTCAACAGCTTCGCCCTCGGGGAGCGGTCAATGGTGAACACGAACCCCTTGGGGCCGACCTCGCCGGCGAGGTACCTGGTCATCGTGCCGCCGCCGGTGCCGACCTCCAGCACCCGGAGGCCGTCGAGGTTGAGGAGGCTGGCGATGCGCTCCCGGGAGAACAGGTCCAGCACTTGCGCCCGGGCGGTGTCGTGCTCGGGCGGGTAAGCCAGTGGATGGGGCGCGGTCACGAGGTCCTCCTCGGCGAAGCTGATGCCAGCGCGGCGTCGAAGGCAACGAGCTGTTCGGGGTCGAAGCCGCGGGCAAACAGGCCAAGCCCTTGCAGCAGGGCGATGCCGCGGCGCACCTTGGGCGCGTCGAAGCGGCCGGGGTCGGCGCCGACGTAGGCGCCTAGGAGCGTCAGCTCGGCCGCGGCCGTGGCGGCGTCGGTGGCGGGTACGGCCTTGTGCAGGAGCTGGCCGGCCTCCTCCGGGTGGCTGGTGGCGTAAACCAGGCCGCGCAGCAACGCAGCCGTGAAGCGCTGCACCAGGTCCGGGCGATTCTGGATGAGGTCAGTGCGGGTGACCAGCACGTTGCCATACAGATCGCCGAGGTAGTTGGAGTACGGCAGCACCACCACGTCCCGGCCCCCGCCCGCCTTGGCGATCGCCGGCTGCCCGACCACGAACTGCCCAATGGCGTCGACCCGCCGGGAGGCCAACAGCGCCGGCAGCTCCTGGGGCGTGAACTCCAGCCAGCGCACCGTGTCTGGATCGAGGCCGGCCATCCGGGCGTAGGCCGGGAACAGCGTCTTGATGACCGCACCCTGGGCCTGCCCGATGGCCTTGCCCTTCAGGTCCAGCGGCGCCTGGATGCCGTACCCGGCCAAGCTCATGAGCGCGATGAGCGTGCGGTCGGTCAGCGCGGCCACGGCGCGGAAGGGGTCGAAGGCGCCAGTACCGGCCCGCACCAGCGCTCCGGCGTAGTCGATGACCGCGAACTGGGCCTGACCGGCGGCCAACGTCTTGAGGTTGAGGTCTCCGGCCGCGCCCGGCTTGATGTCCACCTGAAGGCCGGCCTCGGCGAAGAACCCCTTGTCCCGCGCCACCCAGGCGTACCCCTCGCGCCCGAACGTGCCGAAGGCCGTCAGGTAGGTGATCCGCTCAAGCGTCGACGGGCGGGCCGCGGGCTTTGGCTTTCCAGCACTGCATGCCCCCGTGGCAGCAGAGGCTGTGAGCAGACCGGCGGTGCCGAGCAGACGGCGTCGGGCGTACATCGCAAACTCCTTTCCGCGGGCACGGCGAACCGGCCCGCGCATCGGCGGGCTTGACCTAAGTGGGCTGGTTCAGGTCAGGGTTGCGGCGGGGTAATCGGTGGTGGCTGCGGCCGGGCCGTGGCCAACCACCGGCGCGGATAGGCGTTCCAGACCACCGGCGCGCCGCACCAGGGACAGCTGCCATGCAGCCGGCCGCCCGGCTCGACCACCAGCTGCGACGGCCGCCAGTGCGGCAAGCCGTACTGACACTCCAGACCCATCACAGGCCCGCCGCCTGGTTCCGCGGGTCGCCGGACTCCGGCACTGCCAGCAGGTGATACCCCCGCCCGTTCGGGCACGCCATGACCGCACACAGCCCCGCAGACCGCGCTACAGCAGCCTCAGCCTTGGCGCGCGTCATGGGCAGGGCGTAGCCGGCACAGTGGGCGCAGTTGGTACCGGCTGAGGCGGGTCCGATGCCGTGGGTACTACGGATCAGGGTCATCGCCGGTCCTTGGACAAATAGGGGGTGTTCAGGGCTGTGCAGTCCGGACACCTCAAGGCCATGCCATGGCGGGGACACCACCGGCTCTTGATCTTGAAGCTGAAAAGCCCCAGGAAGAAGCCGACCAGCACGCCGAGGCCGAGTGCCGAGATGACCACGGCTGCTCTCCTTTCCGGGCCGTTCGACGGCAGCCCGGCCGGGCGGAGCCTGAATGTCACGCCCGACCGGGGCCTTGGGAGCGACATCGGAACGGTTGGAGGCCTGGGAGGGCAGTCAGCCATCGGCCTCCTCCGGCCGGCTGCGATCTGGCACGCCGTTCCAATGCCACGGCAACAGCCTTCGCCACGAACGACGTCAGACCAACCCGCCTATGGCAGCACTGAGAAAACGATCTATACACGGGCGGATAGGCCCGAAGGCGGACGCTGCGCGATGCTAAGGCTGTGCCGGTAGCGGATGACCCAGCCCAGGCGTCGCAGCGCTTCTGCCTGGATTGCGGCGCGGCCCTGCGCCGTACCAACCTCGGCTTGCAGTGCGCGGCCTGCACGGCACGTGGCGGTGACGATCACCCCATCCCTGAGCGCTTCTGGTACGCCGAGGATGTCGCGAGCGCCCTGGCACAGTGGGATCTGCCCGCCGTGGTGCGGCTGATCCATACCAAGCTCGGCCTCACCCAAGTCGCGCTCGCCAACCTGACCGGCTACTCCCAGGCGCACATCAGCCGGTGGCTGCACCGCGACGGCAACCCGGAGGGCGTCACCGCCCAACGGCTGCGCCGGTTCGTCGAGGGCTTGGCTATACCTTGGGCGCTACTCGGCCTGGTCGACCCTGCCGCGCGGGAGTCGTCGTCCCAGGCCGCGCGAGGTAGCTTCGGCAACGGCACCGTTGCCGAGGAGGATCACCAAGCAATGAAGCGACGCACCCTCGTCGTGAGCGGATCGGTTGCCGCCGGCCTGGCCGCCTTCGCGCCCGACACGGCCGGAATGTGGCAGGGGAAACTGGGCGTCATGCACGCCAAATACGTGCACCACGCTGCCCGTCAGCTCATTGAACAGAACTTCCGCCTGAGTGGCGACATGCTCTTCGGCCATGCGGCCGCGCAGTTCGAGCTCGTGTACGGCAAAATCCGCTCCGGGGACTACGCTGCTACCGCCGAACCAGCTCTATTCACCGCCGCTGGCGAGCTGGCCCGCTGTGCTGGCTGGATCGCTCATGACGCCGGACGGGAACACGACGACCGCTATTACTTCAATGAAGCACTATTGGCCGCGCGTCTGTCCGACAACCGGCAACTGGCCTTCAAGACCTACTACTCCATGAGCGTCCAGGCTGACGAGCAAGGCCACCCCCGCGAAGCTATGCACCTGGTACGCGCCGCCCAGCGGGCGGCCAAGGGCTGGGCACCAGGACGGCTCATGAGCTTGCTTGCCTGTGCGGAAGCGCGGGCCGTGGCTGGAATGCACCAGCCTGGACAGGTCAAAGCGCTGCTCGGTCAGGCACGCAGCTTGTACGACGACGGGAACAGCAACGGCCTGACCGACGAAGCCCACGCCGCCTTGCTGTGGGATATCTACTTCTTCTACGACGAGGCCGAAATCCTAGGCTTTGAAGGCATCTGCGACCTGAAGCTAGAGGCGTACCCAGCCGCGGAAGCCCTGTTGCAGCAAGAAATCCAGCAGCACGCCACCGCGCGCGGCGCGGACTACCAGCGCAACACCACCCTTGAGTACGGCCGCCTGGCTCTTGCCCAGCTCGGCCAGGCCAACGTCACTGACGCAGCGGCTACCGGCCAGACCGTGCTGGCCACGCTCGGCGACGGTGTGGTGTCCAGCCGCACCCTGAAGGTGGTAGGCAGCCTGGCCGAAGGGCTGACGGCCTACCGTAGCGTGACGGCCGCCCAAGCCTTCCTGAAGCAGTTCCGCGAGTCCACCAACGAACCATGACATCACCCACCTGCCGTTCTTTAGCCGGGAACGGTTTGAGGCGTCATTCGTTAAACAGCGGGCACATGCCGGGTTTGAGCTAGTGACGGCCCGGATCGATGGCAAACTTGTCGGCGTTATCTTCGGCTTTACTGAGATACCGAACGAGCAGTACGCCATCTGTGAAATTATGGTCGCCCGCGAGCATCAGCGCCGAGGTATTGCGAAGCGGCTGCACGACGAGCTGCTTCGCCTTCGGCCCGAACACCGCGCCGACCTGTACGTGCGCAAGGACAACTCCAAGGCCCAAGCTGCCTACCTGAAATGGGGCTGGAAGAAGGTCGGCGAGGTGCAGCCAACTGCTGACGCGCCCGTACTTGACGAACTACAGCTGCCGTTGCCGATCACGCCCCCGGCTGCGTAGCTCATGCAGGTCGCCGTCATCGGGCCGTCGCAGCCGACCGAGCAGGAGGCGGCACTGGCTGAGCGGGTCGGACAGCTCCTGGCCGAGCGTGGCGCAGTTCTGCTGTCGGGGGGCGAAGAAGGCGTCATGGAGGCCGCCTGCAAGGGAGCCAAGGAAACTGGCGGCGCCGTGGTCGGCATCCTCGGCGGCAGCAACACCGCCGAGGCCAACGCCTTCTTGGCCGTCAGCGTGGTGACAGGCATTGGCATGGCGCGCAACACCATCCTGATCCGCTCGGCCGAGGCCGTGATCGCGGTCGGGTGCAGCTGGGGCACCTTGGTTGAGATGGGTCTGGCGGTGAAGCTCGGCCGGCCGCTCATCGCCCTGCACGGCTGGCGCGTCACCGATGAGCGCGGCGTCCACGTCGATGGCGAGGTGCGTAGGGCAGTGACCGCGGAGGAAGCAGTCGCCTCGCGGTCGAGCCTGACCGGTCCTCAGCGGCGAGGAAGCCTACAGCTCCCGCCAGCCGTCCATCTTCGATGCCGTGATGAGGTCGCGCACACACTCCAGGGCCAGGTCCTCGTCCGGCAGCTCGAACCAGCGGCTACGACCGTCCGCTCCGCCCTCTCGGGCTTCCACCATCCAGGTGCCGGCGTCTTCGTATACGAGGACGTCCATGCGGGTCAGGCGACCCCAGCGGTTGTTCCAGTAGTGCTTGCGCCGTTCCACCAGCTCGACGGTAGTCGTACAGGCGTACGAGGGACAAGCTCGCCCAGCCCAGAAGGACTGTTGGGCCCGAACCTCCCGGTTGCTCCTTACTTGCCCGCCTCGGCCTCATAGCGTTCGATAACGTTCGCCGGAATCCGGCCACGGTCGGATACCTCGATGCCCCAGGAGCGGCCCTCGGTGGCGTGGTGTCGCCGACAGGTACGCATGGTCTGGAAATGCCTGCGCCTGCCGTGAACGGTGCCGGACGGGCTGGCTAGACGTGTCGGTCAGCCGGCGAGTGGAACGGCCGGCTCCATCCGCCTCGGGTGGTTGATCTCACTCGTGGGTCATCCAACCTTGGGGTGGAAGGAGCCACATCGGAAGGGAGCCGGCCGTTATGGGTACCAGTCTCGCGCGCTGCGCCGGTCCGATCCACCTGGGGTTGGACACCAGCAAAGAACGCGATCTTGGTGGGGATTCTGCGTCCGGATGAGGTGTCCCCGGACGCGGAGAAGATCTTCAACGATGAGGCGTCGGTGCGCCGGCTGGTCGACCGGTTCCCGGATCGGAGTGCGCTGCGGGTGTGTTACGAGGCGGGGCCGACCGGGTTCGGGCTGTACCGGCTGCTGGCCTTGATGGGGGTGGCCTGTGATGTGGTGGCCCCGTCACTGATCCCGAAAGCGCCGGGGGATCGGGTCAAGACCGACCGGCGGGACTGCCGCCGGTTGGCGCGGCTGCACCGGGCTGGGGAGCTGGTGGCGATCCGGGTACCCACCGAGGCGGAGGAGGCGGTGCGGGACCTGTGCCGGGCCCGCGTGGACATGGTGGGCGACCGGACCCGGACCAGGCACCGGTTGGGTAAGTTTCTGCTGCGTCACGACCGGATCTGGCGGGGCGGGGACGCCTGGACCGGCAGGCACGAGCAGTGGCTTGCCGGCCAGCGCTTCGACGAGGCCGCGCTGGCGGCGAGGTACGGGCACTACCGGGGCATGCTGGCCGCCCGCGACGCCGAGCCGGCGGCGGCCGAGGCGGACCTGGCGTACTGGTACACCCATGGCCCGTTCGCCACCGGGGTGACGCGGCTGGCCGCCTACCGCGGCGTGGCGCACCTGGCTGCCTTGACGATCGCCAGCGAGGTCGGTGACTGGCGCCGGTTCCCGACCGCGCGGACGTTCATGGGGTTCACCGGCCTGGTGCCATCCGAGTACTCTTCCGGCGAGGCTGTCCACCGTGGACACATCACCAAGGCGGGCAACACGCACCTACGTGCCCAGCTGATCAAGTCGGCCTGGTGCTACCAGCACCGCCCCAACATCGGCCTCATCCTGCGCCGGCGCCAGCAGCAGGCCGGCCCGGCCACCGCGGCCCGGTCCTGGACGGCCCAGCAACGCCTGTGCGCACGGTTTAGGCGTCTGATCTGAGCGCCCGCAAGACCAGCCGCAACGTGGTCACCGTGGCCATCGCCCGGGAGTTGGCCGGGTTCCTGTGGGCCGAAATGACCGCCGGCGACTGATAGATGAAGGCCCACCTCATGTACTCGCGCGCGGACCCCACGGTCGGCATCACGACCGCGCGCGCCAACCGCACGACGCGTCGGGGCACGCCGTGGCAGGACCGATCCCCGTTTCCGCTATGGACCACCGCCCCCACGGCGATGGCCGCCGCTAGTCAGGGGCCACCTCCTGCGCATCCCCGACATGCGATCTCGACTCGCGTACATCAGCAAGGCGGCGCACCGACCCGCACCGCCCCGACGCGTCGTGCCCCCCAACCCCGCCCACCACCAGCACGCGCCAACCACACACTCCCTGCCCCGCCGCTTGATGATCCGCTGCTGGCAGAGCGCGTCAAGGACGCCTCCGGCGTCGCTACGCGATCAACGACGTTGATCCTTGACCCGCTCAGCCATCCGCGATCCAGGCGACGATCGGAGCAGGGAGCAGACTGACCCGCGCTCAAGAAGGTCCAGACTCCGCACGGAAACGGTCACACCGCCACAATGCCGTACAGCACTTGACAGGGCCGTTCCACATCAGCGGATGGCCGCGCGGGTCGCGGCATGTGCGGATGGGACCATGGGGCAGCCATGATCGGCGGCGGAGACCGATGGCACACGGTCGAGTTGGCATGTAGCGCCGCAAGGCGACGGTGTCGGGCGACCGAACGTGTGAGGCTAGGCTTGACCGCTGGTGTCGAGAAGATGGGGACATGGATCATGTCGTCTCCTGAGAAGCCGCAAGCGCCGGCCCGATCGGAGCAGATGACGGCCGCCCGGCAGATGCACGAATTGATCACACGGAGCTTGCTGGTTCAGGCGGTCTTCGTCGCGAGCCGGCTACGGATTCCCGACCTGCTCGGCGACGGCGCCATGACCGCCGACGAGTTGGCCGGCCCGACCGGCGCCCAGCCGGCCGCCCTGCATCGATTGTTGCGGGCCCTGACCGGCCTCGACGTCCTCACGTGTGACGGTGACCGGTTCGCGCTGACGGCGCTGGGCCAGTCGTTGCGATCGGGTCCTCACTCGGCGGCGGAGAGTGCACGGTTCTTGGGCAGCCGGTTCGTTTGGTCAGCCTGGGGCGCTCTCGGCGACGCGATCATGGACGGACAGGCTGCCTTCCGGCATGCCCACGACACCGACATGTTCCACTACCTGGGCACCCATCCGGACGCGCTCGGATCTTTCCATGCCTTGATGAGTAGCCAGTCCCAGCTGCAGACTGCTGCCGTCCTGGCCGGTTGTGATTTCTCGGCAGCGCGAACCGTCGTCGACGTCGGCGGCGGGCACGGCGCGCTGCTGGCCGCGGTGCTGCAGGCCAACCCCGGGCGCCCGCGGGCTCCTCTTCGACCGGCCGGACGTGGTAGCCGGTTCCGGTCCCCTGCTCGCCCCGGTCGCCCAACGATGCACGGTTGTCCCTGGCGACTTCTTCCGTTCCGTCCCGGCCGGGGCCGACACCTATCTACTCAAGCTCGTCCTGCACGACTGGGACGACGCCCGTGCCGGACGGATCCTGCACAACATCCGCGACGGCATCACCCCCGACGGCCGGCTCGTCATCATGGAGGCGGTGATGCCACCCGGCGACGGCTACCACCACGCCAAGTTTCTTGACCTCAACATGCTGGTCCTCGCCGAAGGCGGCCGAGAGCGCACCGAGGAGGAGTATCGACGCCTGCTCGACCAAGCCGGATTCGATATCGCCCGGACCGTCGCGACCGCATCGCCCCTCAGCGTCATTGAGGCAGTTCCCAGGTAGCTGCTGCCGTAGGCTAGCCGGACTGACCTTGCCGGCTCCGCAACCACCGCCGTCAACGCTCGCCTCTCGGCACGACGGTGCGCGTGCTGTGGGGCGGGCCGGTCACGCTCCGTCGCACTCGATCAGCGGTAATAGCGGACGTTCGAGGGTATTTGGGGATCTGGTATCACCGTCGATACCCGAGAGGACGTGGCCAACAAGGACCTCGGGGGTGCCACCCGCATCTGAGTAGGGCTTGACTCGCTTCGGCATCATCGAGGGCGATATCGCTGGCCTGCCGGTCGCGCGGCTAGAGGTTCGACCTGCCCGGTGGACGCCGCCGCGGCGCCCGCCAAAGGTCGCGGCCCGCCGCGCCGACGCTGCTCGGCCGGCGCCTGCCCAGCCAACCTGCGAGGAGCCGTGGGAGAAGTCGTCGCCGGTACGGTCGTGATCTTGCTGCTGTGCGGCGTCGCAGCGCTGAGGTCGGTGCGCCTCGTCCCGCCCGATCATGCATACGTGGTCGAGCGGCTGGGCCGACACTGGTCGAGACGATACGAGCCAAGGTGGACCTCCGTGAGCAAGAGTTCCGGCTTCCGCCCGTGCCCGTCCTCACCGTGGAGGACGCCATCGTCTCGGTCGGCCTGGCGTGGCGCTACCGGATCCTCGACCCTGTGCGCGCGACCTACGAGGTCTCCGACGTGCAAATGGCGATCTCGATGCTCACGGTGACCCGACTGCGGACCATCATCAGCAGGCTCGATCTGGCGCAGACGCTGGCCGGCCGGGCACGGATCGTCGAGGAGCTGACTCCGCTGCTCGGCGAGTCGGTCGACCGGTGGAGCACCGAGGTGACGCACCTTGAACTCGCGGAGATCACGCCGGTTACGGCCTGAGCGGGTGCCGCTCGCCCCGAGCACCTGCGCCAAAGTCGCGGCCGAACCTCGAACATCGACTTCCGTCGCCATCTACTGACGGACCACACCGCTGCGCGGGCAACCAGATTCTGGTCGGGCAGGACGCACCCGACTGGCGGCCCAATCGCAACACCGCGCAGCGGGACACCGGTCGCACGCCATCGCGCATGCGCCGATCGACAGCGCCAAACCGACGGCCGCAAGCACCAACGCCGCTGTGCTGCGGCGAACGCGGGACGAGGGCGGGGTCGTCTCATTCACCGCTCAAGACTAGGGTGCACGCTCATCGGCCATGAGAGTGCGAATCTTGCCCCACCTTCGGCGTGGACGTACGGTCAGGCGTCTGGTCCGCCGTCGGTGGTCTGATACTTCAGCCACCACGCTGCGAGGATCTCGGTAAGCACGGAAACCGCGACCGCCCGGTCGCCTTCGGACAGCGTCGGCACCAGGACCGGCGCCTCAACCACTACGGGACGAGTCCGGGAACCCTGCCCGGTGCGTTCGACGTTCGCCACGCGATAACCAACGCGGTCGGGGTGGGACCCGTCGCGCCACGAGCACCGATTCGCTGTCGTGGGTACACGGCCCGCGACGCGAGCCCGATCAGTGTCGTTGGGCACCGTGGTAGCCGGCACCCGGCCGGGTGCCACCAACGGGCACCAACGGCGCTAGCAGTTGCCACTCGGCATCGGAGGTGTCCGACGGGTAGGTACGAGGCCGCTGCGTGGGCAGGTGCTCACCGCTGTCGCACACCGCGGGTGCACCATGCCCCCTGTTTGCTTTCGGTGTGCGGTGATTGTCTCGGCGCGTTTGATGGTCTTTCCGACGTCGTAGCGGGGTGCGGGTTGGCGGTTTTTTGAGCCGGGTGGCCGTCCGGGGCCTGCCTTGGCGGGTTTCGGCGCAGCGGCGGGGTGGGTGGTCTTCGGGTGGATGTGACGAAACCCGCGACGGACCCGCGCCGGGGTGAGTCGTCCTGGGGGTGTGGGTCGTTCCCACGGTCGGCGCAGATCGTCGGTGAGGTGCCGGGCCAGGCGCAGTTGGGTGTGGCAGGAGATGATCAGCCAGGTCCACCGGTCGGCGGCCTGCGGTGTGCGGATGCGCGGTCGGGTCCAGCCGAGGGTCTGTTTGAGCAGCCGGAAGGTGTGTTCCAGGTCGAATCTGCGTAGGTAGGACTGCCAGCTGCGGTCGATGTCTATGGTGGTGGCGGTGGTGATCGAGGTCCACAGCCAGACCGGTTTCGGGTGGCGGTCACCGGGCAAATGCTGCACCTGCAGCCGGATCAGGGTGCCTTCGATGATGGGCAGGTCACCGTCGTGGTCCAGCCAGCAGGTGCGGCGGGTCAGCCGGGGGTGGACCCGGTTCCAGGCGGTCGCGGTGGCGGTGCCGTAGCGGCTGGTCATGGTCGTGGTGGTGAACTGTGCCGGTGGCCAGGTGTCGGGCTCGGCCAGGGCGAGTTCGGGGCCGTGTTTGGGTGGCCGGCCGGTGTCCCCGGGCCGCCGTTGGGGTGGTGGCAGCGCCAGCACCCGGTCGGACCGTAGCCGTCCGAGTAGGTCGACGGGGAGGTCGGCGAGAAGGAACGCCAGGCGGGGAATGTCGTAGCCGGCGTCGCAGATGATCAGGATGCGTGGGTCACCGCCGGTGTGATGGCCGGCGGTGATGAGCCGCTCGACGACCTGGCGCAGTTGCTGCGCGGTGAGGGCGGCCACGTCATCGGCTGGTCCCAGCCGCACCGCGTCCAGCACCGCGGTCCATGAGGTACGGCCGGTTTCCAACGCGGCGACGAACGAGTACGGCCAGCCCGGGATCAGCTGTGACTGGTTCTTGGCCCGCCCGTAGACGTGGCAGAACAACCGGTCCGGGCTGGTCGCCGCGTCCGAGCGCAGCCACGGGCTGACATCCACGGCCAGCACGATGCGGCCATCGGCGGCGCGAGGTATCGGCAGGCCCGCCACGGCGCGGCGCAACCGGTCGACGTCGACCCGGCCGCTGCTCAGCCCGTCGTAGAGGGCGCCGTGTCCACGACGATGTTCCGGCGCCAACACCAGATCGACCAACGACTTGACCGGCCCATCCGTACACAGCAGTGCGTCAGTGACCTCGAACAGGGCGTCAGCCCGTGCGGTCAGACAGCGATAGAAGTCCGTCCGGAACGTGGACAAGACCCGCATGGCCTCGACGCGGCGCGCGTCATCTAGCACAATCACCCTCACGGCCTTGGTGTCGATCACTGGCGTCCTCAACAAACACCATGATCACCCCAAGGCCGCTTACTGTCCACAGTGGACGCCAAGTCCGAGTCCAAGACAGCCGCAGACCCGGGCCGACAGGTTAACGACAAGCTGAGGCACGCCTGGTGCAGATGCTCGACTCGCTGACCGGCTCCAATAGGGTGATGGCAATCGCGGCGCTGGGCGATGCCCAAGGCGATAAGGGCCGGGCGTCACCGCAGGCGGTGTGGAGCCGACGGTGGCTGTACCAGTCGAGGTATTCCAGGGTGGCCAGCTCGAGGTCATCGGTGCCACGCCAGGGCCTGTACCGGCGGATCAGCTCGGCCTTGAACAGACCGTTGAACGACTCGGCGAGCGCGTTGTCGTAAGAATCTCCTTTACTACCAACGGACACGACCGCAACAGCGTCGGAAAGCCGTTCGGTGTAACGGATCGACAGGTACTGGCCGCCCCTATCCGAGTGATGGACCAGCTGGGAGAGATCGGCCTGTCCGCGCCGGCGACGCCAGATCGCCATCTCCAACGCATCCAGCGCCAGGTCGGTGCGCAGGTGGGTGGCCAGTTGCCGGCCCACGACCTGGCGGGAGTACACGTCGATGACGAACGCCGCGTACACCCATCCCGACCGGTACGGATGTAGGTCAGGTCGGCCACCCACAGCCGGTTCGGCGCCGGTGCCCGGAAGTCCCGCTCGACCAGGTCGGTCGGGCGAGCGGCCTCGACGTCGGCGATCGTGGTCCGCCTCGCCGTCCCGCGCACCAGTCTGGTCAGACCCAGATCGCGCATGAGCCGCTGCACGGTACAACGCGCGACCACGATGCCCTCCCAGTTCAGAGGACATCATCATGTCCACGACACAGCCTTCATGGCGGACTACGGGCAGTCGACGAGTGTGCGTGTCGTGAGTTACCGTCCCGGGCTTGGTTCACGTGTGCCGGTGGCCGGCCGCCGTGATGATCGGAGCGGGGCCGGCTGGTCCGGTGCGGGGCATGCGCACTGTCCCGGGCCGGCGTGGACTGCCTGATCCGCGGCGGTCGTTGGTCCGTAAACCGCCGGCCGGGTGAGACGGTGCCGGACGACGGGAGGTGGCCCGCCGGCCGGCACCGGACGTATGTGAACGGT
>WNFU01013519.1_pt1 | contig 17555 bp, 19 predicted proteins | sample 5400121 | NCBI WGS metagenome assembly WNFU01 (sample SAMN13153360, study PRJNA577476) | soil metagenome | isolation source: 100 cm soil or saprolite under grassland replicate 1 | place: USA:California | collected 2016-06-15
ACTGCGATATCTTCAAGAGCGGCGACCCGGGCAAACCACTGTTTTCTGTCATTTCCCCTAGCAGGCGGAAACCAAATGAATGCAAACGGTGTATTCGACAACCCAGCGGCACTCATCACAGTTGTGATCACGCTCGGTCCGGGAATGGGCACAACAGGAAGTCCGGCCGCTCTCACCGCTCGTACCAGCGCAGCGCCCGGGTCGGAGATCGCTGGCGTCCCGGCATCGCTCACGAGAGCCACGGACTTGCCCGCGTTCAACCAGTCGATCACCGTGGGTATTCGCGCGTACTCGTTGTGCTCGTGAAGGCTCAGGAGCCGCGTCCTGATCTCGTAGTGGCGCAGGAGTTTAGCGGTGTGTCGCGTGTCCTCTGCCGCGATCACGTCGGCCTCGCGCAACGTTCGCAGTGCCCGGAGGGTGATGTCCTCGAGATTGCCGATGGGGGTCGCAACCACGAACAGCGTGCCGGGTGAGGTCACGACGGAATTTTAAGGTAGGATTGAGGGATCGCCCACCGCGCGCTGGCGCTCACTTTGCCGGGGCAACTCGGCCGAACGTCCAGCCGCATGAGAGCCTCTCGTGAAACGGGGCTGGTCACGTCATTGAAGCTGGGGCCTGAAATTGATGCAAGCGGCCGAGCCACTTCCACATTTTATCGACGATTATCTAAATTACCTGTACGAGGCGCATCCCACTAGCGCGACGATGGACGGCGTTCACCTCCACGATGATCTTCTGGAGGACTTTCGAAAGCCTGCCGTTGACACGCATCTGAGCGCTCTTGCCGGATTTGCCCGTCGTCTGGACGCCATTCCTGTCGAGAACCTGCCGGACGTCGAGCGTGTCGAACACGCGATCGTTTCCTCCAATATCCGCGCGAGAGTCTTCGAGTTCGAGCAGGTGCGATCGTGGGAGCGGAATCCCTATTACTACGGCGAAACGTTGGCGTCGAGCCTGGCTGCGCAGGCGATCTTCGATTACGCGCCAGAGGCCGACCGTGCCCGCCGCGTTCTGTCGAAGCTGCGGCAAACGCGCCGGTTGATCGACGCCGCCCGCGAAAACATCAAGGAGCCGCCCGCCATCTTCGTGAAGGTGGGCCTCGAGACGCTTCGCGGCCTCATGACGTTCATCGATGCCGATCTGCCGCGCGCGTTTTCCACGGTCGACGACCTGCATCTGCTTGGCGATCTCGCCGATGCCTCTGTCGAAGCGGTGCAGTCGATTGGCAGCTACGTCGAGTATCTCGAGAACGACATTCGCCCACGCGCGAAGGCATCGTTCAGGCTCGGGAAAGAGCGGTTCGAGCAGAAGCTCCGACTCGACGAGGGCATCGCGCTGCCGGTCGACCGTCTGCTCGCGATTGCCGAGCGAGAGCTGCGTGCGACGCAGGAGGAGTTCCGCTCCATCGCCGGCCGCTTGAACGGCGGCGATCCGATCGAATCGTGGAGACGGGCCAAGGAGAAGTCTCATCCACAACCGGGAGAGCTCCTGTCGACCGCACGTGAGCAGCTCGGCGAGCTGAGAACGTTTCTCGAGCGCAACTCGATCGTCACGCTGCCCGAAGCGGCGAGTGTGGAAGTGGCGCCGACGCCCGAGTTTTTCCGCTGGTCGTTTGCGAGCATGTGGACGCCAGGGCCATTTGAGCCGCGGGCATCGCGTGCGGTGTATTACCTCACCGACGCGGATCCGAGCTGGCCGCGTGAGCGGCAGCTCGAACATCTGCGCGATTTCAATATCCCGACGCTGTGGACGATCTCCATTCACGAGGTGTTCCCAGGCCATTACCTGCACTATCAGCATCTGCGACGCGTGGACTCCAAAGTGCGCCGCTCGACACTGTTCGCGCCGGCGTCATATGTCGAGGGATGGGCGCACTACTGCGAGCAGATGATGCTCGAAGCGGGGTTTGGACGGCGCGATTACACGCTCAAGCTGGGACAACTCGCCGAAGCACTGGTGCGCCTTGCCCGGTTTGTCGTCGGCATTCGTCTGCACACCGATGACTGGTCGGTGGAGCAGGGCGTGCGTTTTTTCCGCGACGAGGCCTTCCTCGAAGAACCGAGCGCGCGGCGCGAAGCGGAACGCGGCACGTTCGATCCGACGTATCTCGTTTACACTGCAGGCAAACTGGCGCTGCTGAAGCTTCGTCACGACTGGCACGAGCAACAGGGCGGCAAAGCCTCACTGCGGGCGTTTCACAACACCCTGTTGTCGCACGGCTCGGCGCCCTTCTGGGCGCTGCGCAGCTTGATGCTCGGCGGCCAGGCACCGATGCAAAGCGCGCCCAACGGTCTTGGTGCCCGGCCGGCGGACGCGGTTCTGGAATAGGAAGCCCATGCCGCTCTACGAATACCAATGCGAGGTTTGCGGGCACCGATTCGAAGTGATCAAAAAGTTCTCCGATCCGCCGGTCGAGAGTTGCCAGAAATGCGGAGGCGTGGTGAGGAAGCTCTTTTCTTCGCCCGCCATTCAATTCAAGGGCTCCGGCTGGTACATCACCGACTACGCGCGCGCGGGAAAAGGCGGCGATTCGGGTGATGGCGGTAGCGCGTCGAAGGACGGATCCGAATCGAAGAGCGGATCGAAGACCGAATCGAAGAGCGACTCGGCCGGCGAGTCGAAGACGCAGTCAGCAGGCGAGTCGTCGAAATCGGAATCGAAAAGCCAGAGCAAGCCGCCGCCGCCCTCTACTTCGTGAGAACTCGCCCGTCACGTGGCGATGTTTCGCGACATGCTGCCTGTCGCTATCTCTTGACAGTTGTCGCTGTCAGATTCTCCAGGTATTCCCTGAACGGCTCCGCAAGATCCGGTCGCTTGAGCGCGAAGTACACGGTCGCTTTCAAATAGCCGAGTTTATTTCCCGTATCGTGGCGAACCCCTTGGACTTCGTACGCATAAAGCGGACGTTGCTGCAGAAGCCGGCGAAGGCCGTTCGTGAGTTGAATTTCGCCTCCGCGATCAGCGGCGGTGGCCTCCAGCGCAGCAAAAATATCCGGCGTCAGAATGTAGCGGCCAATAATCGCGAGGTTCGACGGCGCTTCGGCACGCGACGGCTTTTCCACCAGATCGTTGATTCGGTGCACCAGCCGGCCGGTGCCGTCGAATGAACCAGTCACAGTATCCGGTTGAATGTCAACGATCCCGTAATTCGAGACCTCGGATTCCGGCACGCGCTCGACGGCAAGAACGGGTTCCCCTCCGACGCGTTCGTACACATCGATCATCTGCTTCAATGCAGGCGGATCTGCGTCGATGACGTCGTCGCCAAGCACCACGGCGAACGGTTCGTTCCCGACGAGCGACTTGGTCACCAGCACGGCGTGACCGAGTCCGAGCGGCTCGCCTTGACGCACGTAGGAGAGGTTGATGAGATTCGAAATCTTTCGCACTTCGTCGAGCTGCTCGCGTTTGCCGCGACTTTCGAGAAACGTCTCGAGCTCGGCGGAGCGATCGAAGTGATCCTCGATGGCGTTTTTTCCGCGTCCGGTCACGAGGATGAGATCAGTGACGCCCGAGGCGACAGCTTCTTCGACGCCGTATTGAATCGTGGGCTTGTCGACGAGCGGGAGCATTTCTTTCGGCTGCGCTTTCGTCGCTGGCAAAAAGCGTGTTCCGAGTCCAGCCGCCGGAAACACAGCCTTCCGAATAGGCGGGGGCATCCGGAATAGCATACAGGTATCAGGTATCAGGTATCAGGGGATCAGGGAATAGGTGACAGATGCTCGATCCGGCTTTTGTTCGCGACAACATGGATCTCGTGCGCGATCGTCTGCGCGCCCGCGGCGTCGACCTGCACGTGGAGCTCGAGGAGCTCGCCGGGCTCGAATCGCGTCGGCGGCGTTTGATTCCCGAGCTCGAGGGGTTGAAGCGCGAACAGAACACGGCGAGCGACGAAGTCGCGCGCGCGAAGCGGCAGGGCCTCGACGCGACGCCCATCTTTGAAGCGAACAAGCAGCGTGCGCAGAAGATCAAGCAGATCGAGAACGAGCTCGATGGAGTGGAGCATCAGCGCCGAGGCTTGCTCGCAACCATCCCGAATCTTCCACACGCGTCAGTGCCTGTCGGCGCGAGCGCTGCAGACAACGCCGCCGTGCGGAGCTGGGGCGAGCCGCGCGCGCTTGGCTTCGAACCGAAGGCGCACTGGGATCTGGGTCCCGCGCTTGGCGTGATCGACTTCGAGCGCGCGACGAAGATCTCAGGCGCGCGCTTTGCCGTCCTCATGGGAGCGGGCGCGCAACTCGCACGCGCGCTCATCAACTTCATGCTGCACGTGCACACAACGGAGCACGGGTATATCGAAGTGGAGCCGCCGTTTCTCGTCAACGCGGCGACGCTCTACGGGACGGGACAGTTGCCGAAGTTCGAGCAGGATCTGTTCAAGATCGGAGGCGACTGGGATCTCTATCTGATTCCTACAGCGGAAGTCCCGCTGACGAATCTCCATCGAGCAGAGATTCTGGACGGTCGAACGCTGCCGCTGAAATACACGGCCTACACGCCGTGCTTTCGGAGCGAAGCGGGCTCGCACGGCGCCGACGTTCGCGGTCTCATTCGACAACATCAGTTCGACAAAGTGGAGCTCGTCAAATTCAGCGCACCAGCGACATCGTACGACGAGCTCGAGGGCCTGACGGCCGACGCCGAACGCATTCTGCAGAAACTCGATTTGCCGCATCGCACGGTGCTCCTGTGCACGGGAGACACCGGCTTTTCATCGGCCAAGACGTACGACATCGAGGTGTGGCTGCCGAGTCAAAACGCGTATCGGGAGATCTCCTCGTGCTCCAACTGCGAGGCGTTTCAGGCGCGCCGCGCGAGTATCAAATTCCGGCCGGAGGGGACAGGCAAGGCAGATTTCGTACACACGCTCAACGGCAGCGGCCTAGCCGTGGGACGCACGCTGATCGCCATTCTCGAAAACAACCAGCAGCGCGATGGTTCGGTGGTGATTCCAGAGGCGCTGCGGTCGTTCATGAACGGACGGGAAGTCATCGAGCCCAGGCAGTGAGCCCGTCGACAATCAGCTGATTGTCAACTTGGCCAGGTGAGTCGAGTGGCGCGATCCACGTCCTCCACGGCGCTGGTCTCGGTCGAACCCGACGCAAACGCTGTGGCGGACTGTCAACGCGCAGCTTTCCGAATAAAATGGCCGTCGGAGGGATGTGTGAGTGGTTGAAACAGGTGGTCTTGAAAACCACTGTACGGGAAACCGTACCGGGGGTTCGAATCCCTCTCCCTCCGCCAGTAAATGGGCCACCTACGCTACGCATTCCGGATCGGCACGCTGACGGGCGTCGCCGGGGGGCGCCTCGTCCACGTGTTGACGCGATCGACCCCGGACCACGTCGCGGCGTGGGAAAAGCAGCAGGAGCTGCGCACAGGGCAGTGGCGCCGGCGGCTGTTTCATCCACGATTGGCCACCCTGTCGCTGCGCGCGGTGCATCGTCGTGCCCCACGGACTCGGCGAGCTCACGAGCGCGGTTGGTAGTGGCGGCACCCTCACGATCATCGGCTGACGGCGGCCACCTGTGTTCGAAGAGCCACGGTCTTTCGCGCCCGGACCCACGAGTTCGAGTTCCTGCTTCAACGTGAACCACGTGACGGCGCGCGGCGTCGCCGCGCTCGAACAGACTCGCCGAGCGCTTCAAGCAGGTACGCGCGGCTGCCGCCGGGCGCCTGCTCGAGCAGGCGATCCCAGAGTTGCAGCGTGTCAAGCATCTGCTGCCGCCTGGCGATCAGTTCGCTGATCTCCACGTCCACAGCGGTGACCATCCGCTCGGCGGCCGCGCGCACTCGCTCGCACGGTTTCCCGCCCGCGGCACGCACGCGGAAGAAGTCAGCGATGTCGCGGAGGGCAAACCCGAACCGCTGCGCGTTGCGAATTACTTTGAGGCGGTGAACCACGTCCGGTGGATATTGACGATATCCCGCCGGCGTGCGCGCGGCGTTTGGAACGAGGCCCATCTGCTCGTAGTAGCGAATGGTGCCGGTCTTCACCCCGGCAGCCGCGGCCACTTCGCCGATTGAAAGAAGAGCACTCACGATCGCGATGGTACTTCGGGCTTGACCTTGCAGTCGACTCGAAGGTTTAGGCTCGATGCATGAACACACACGCTCGTTCGATCATCGTCCTGGCGCTGTTGCTCACGTTCGACGCATCAATCGCCGGAGCGGCGCAGCATGCCGCGATGCCGCCGGGAATGACACACGAAGACCACATGTCGCAGATGCGCAAGGAAGACGACTTGAAAAAACGCGGCGCGGCCGCCATGGGCTTCGATCAGGACAAGGTCACGCATCACTTCCGCGTGACAACGCAGGGTGGGGTCATTCAAGTGGATGTACGCGATCCTTCGGACCACACGAATCGCGAGGCGATTCGCCTTCACCTGCGGCAGATCGCCGCGGCATTCGCTGAGGGCAACTTCGAGACACCGTTTGCCACACACGCCGAAGTCCCACCCGGGGTTGCCGCGCTGCAACGGCTGACGACGATGGTCACGTACTCGTTCGAGGAGACCACGACGGGTGGTCGCGTGCGGATCGTCACTACCAACCGTGAAGCGCTGGCCGCGATCCATGTGTTCCTGCGGTATCAAATCCAGGAGCACCGCACCGGCGATCCGTTAACCGTCAAATAGAGGCGTGTCGTTTTGCTCGAGTCATCTGCGGTTGATGCCGAGCGCTTTGATTCTGGAGGCCAGAGTTGTCGGCTTCATCCCCAGCAGCACTGCGGCTCCCGTCTCGCCAAAGACGCGACCCTGAGTCTGTGCGAGTGCGGCCTCGATGTTCCCTCTCTCGAGCCGGCGAAACTCCGCGCGCGTGACGGGCGACCTCCGTCCCTCCCAGAGACCTCCGTCCCCGCCGGAAGGGATGGAGGTCGCTAACGGGGACGGAGGTCTGCGGGCGCGGAGATCGGGAACTCGCGCGGCGGCGACGTCAACCACGAGCGCGAGCTCTGAAAGAATGCGATCGTCAGGAATCTCGCGGTCGAAGATCGCCAGCACGCCAACGACGCCTGCATCGTCTATCAGCGGCAGACCGATGAACGCGCGAACGCCCTGGCGCGCAACCCATTCCGGGTTGATCAGCCAATTCTCGTCTCCGCGGAGTCCCCGAACGACCAACGCGACGCCGGTGGTGGCAATCTCCGCAATTCTGGACTCGCTGATGGCCATCTGCCGAAACTCTCCGTCCAAGCGCTCATAGCTTCCGCCACCACTCGGCGTGCCCGCACTCGCGTAGAGCTGCAATGCCCTGCCGTCCTCGTCGTCCGGGGACTGAAACCAGAGGCGAGCGAGCGCCACCGACCGTGAAGCCGCCATACCACCGGTGACCCTTTCAGCCAGCATAGAAGTCGAGGCGGCTGAAGCGACTGCTCGCAGAATCGAAGAGAGGGCCAGGTGCACGCACGAATACTACGATTATTCGTAGTAATGCGTCACGAGAAATCGTAAGGGACTTCCGCGGCCTCGACGCCTGGCGACGAGAATTCGTAGGTTTTGGGGTGCCCGAGGGTCGGGCCGCCCAATTTCACGAGCTCAATGCGAACTGTGATACTTTTTCCGGGCGTGAAACGGCCAACTGCAATTGCCTTGCTCCTGGGCGGTTTGTTTTGCATCTCCTGTTCCTCGGGGTCTGGAGTGACGCAGCTGCAGAAAACTGACACCACGGTTGGAACAGGGGCCGAGGCGCGCAAGGGCTCGGCTGTCCGGGTGCATTACACCGGCTGGCTGTACGACCCCAAGACCGCCGATCACAAGGGGAAGAGGTTTGACAGCTCACGTGACCGGAACGAGCCGTTCGAGTTCCACGTCGGCGCCGGCGAAGTCATCCCGGGCTGGGATGAAGGCGTCCAAGGCATGAAGGTGGGTGGCAGCCGTCAATTGACAATTCCACCTGCGATGGCCTACGGCGAGAACGGCGCCGGCGGCGTCATTCCACCGAACGCGACCTTGCTGTTCGATATCGAGCTCCTCGACGTGCGATAGATCGCTGTAATTCCGGTGGCGCAGCCACTTTGTCGGCATTTTGGGCCCTGCGGCGGCTGTGACTGGCAGAATCTCGCCTATGCCGAGCAGCTCGCGCGGAAAGAGCAGTTGCTCGCGGATCTCCTGCGCGCCCGGTTGAAAAAACGGGTCCCTGCGATCGATTCAATCCGCAGCATGCCAGTCGATCGCAGCGGCTGGCCCTGGCATTTCCGGCACAAAGCGTCTTTCGTGTTCGGGATGAGCAAGAGTGGCGAGCTCGCGATCGGCCACTACGCCGCCCGATCCAACAACATCGTCCCCATCGTCGAGTGCCCGGTGCATACCGATCGCGCCAACAGAATTGCGTTTGCGCTGCGCGAGCACCTCGCGCGCGCGCGCATTCCGGCAGCCGGCGGCGATTTGCGTGGTGTCGTGCGACATCTCGTCATCCGTACGACGATCGATGATCGTGAAGCCGTCGCCATGCTGGTCGTGACACGTAACGACAAGGCACTGCGCGCGCCCATTCGCACGTCCGACAGGTTTTCTCTTGAATGTGCACGACGAGCCTGGACCGTTCATGGTGGGACGTCACACCATGCGGCTCGACGGTCCCGCGCACGTTCGCGAACGAGTCGGCGGCATTACGTTCCTGGTGTCGCCAATCTCGTTTTTTCAGACAAACGCACTGGTCGCGGCGACGCTCGTCGATCTGGTTGTCGAACAGATTGGCGCCCCGCCTCGACACGTCGCGGATCTCTACGCTGGCAGCGGCCTGTTTGCGCTGCCGCTCGCCGCGCGCGGCCACCTGGTCAAGGCAATCGAAGAAAGCGCGCAAGCGGTTGAAGATGGTGAAGCCAACGTCCGGTTGAACCGTCTGTCGAAACGCGTACGGTTCATCCGGAGTCGCGTGGAGGACGCACTCGATCGGTTCAAATCACGCGATGTGGACGCGGCCATTCTCGACCCGCCTCGCGCTGGATGCCCTATACGTGTGCTCGATCGAGTATTCGGGGACATCGCACCTGAAACGGTGATTTACGTCTCGTGCAATCCCGAGGCGCTGGCCGCGGAGCTTCCGAGTATTGTCGATGCGGGATACGACGTGCGCCGTGTGCAGCCGGTCGATATGTTTCCACACACGACGCACCTCGAGACGGTCGTTACGCTCGGACGCCAGCAGTCGAAGCCATCGAAACGCGATCACAGAGCAACGAACGCGCACACATGATCACGCTTTGTGGCGAAGCGTTTTCAGCGCGCGCCCGAGTGACATTCTCCTGTCCACCATCAGATATCTGAGCTGCGCGAACGACACATGATGCGTCCGCGACGCGTTCAGCGCTTTCATGAACTGACCGCGCGAGCGGAATCCCACTGAAGCCTGTTCGAGCGACATGCCCCCGAGCACCGGCGCGTATCGGGCGCGCTCTTTCGAGTTCCAGTGCCAATTGGGTTTGGGTTTGTACGGTTTGGGGGGTTCCGATTTGTATAGTTTCGCCGGCTTGGGTTTGGGAGGCTCTGGCTTGTACAGCTTCGCTGGCTTTGCCTTATACGGCTTTGCAGGTGGCGGCTTGTGGAACTTCGCGGGCTTCGGTTCGTGCGGCTTCGGCGGTTCCGGTTTGTAGAGCTTCTCCGGTTTGGGTTTCGGCTTCTCCGGTTTCGGCTCGTACAGCTTCGCCGGTTTGGATTTCTCCGGCTTCTCGACATGCGCCTTCTGCCAATCACCAAGCGTGGGTTTTGCAAACGCGGGTGTCGCAGCGACGCCGGACAATGCAAAGGTCAGCGCGCCAACAAGGGCGACCCGTCTGAACATAATGACCTCCTGCGAACACAAAAAGAAACCAAGACGTGTGCCAGCGAACGTTGTGGTCAACGCTATGCTTTTAAGGGATGGATATTGTTGAGCCACGGCCTGCGTCGACCGTGGTGGTCATACGGCGCTCTGCGACCACGCCGGTCGAGGTCCTCCTCGTGCGCCGCAGTGACACCGTAGCCTTCATGGCGGGCGCGTTTGTGTTTCCTGGTGGCCGCCTCGACAACGAGGATCGCGCGCATGCGGCAGCAGCCGGCCGATCCGAGACGGAAGAATCGCGCTTCGTCGACCTCACCTATCGCGAAGAGCTGTCATTTCGTGTCGCCGCGATTCGTGAGCTGGCGGAAGAAGCAAATGTCAGCGTCTCAATCGACGATCTGATTCCGTTCGCGCATTGGGTGACGCCCGAGAGCGAGCGGCGTCGATATGACACCAGGTTTTTCATCACGATGATGCCCGCCGATCAGGAGGCGCGGCACGATGCAAGTGAAGCGACTGCGCTCGCCTGGTTGACGCCCGCAGATACGATCGAACGCGCACGCGCCGGCGAGATCATGCTGCCGCCGCCGACGTGGACGACACTCAAGGAACTGCGGCAGTTTGGTTCGATCGATGCTGCTCTCGCGTGGGCGCGCGGACATCCGATCGTGCGCATACAACCCGTGCTCATCGAATACGGCGAGCACAAGATATTGACCTTGCCTGGTGATCCGCTTCATCCATCGATGCCTGCGGCGCAGATTCCGGAGGACACTCGATTTGTCTTCCACAGTCGTCGAGGATGGCTTCCTGCTTCGGAATGACTCGACGCCGGCGATCAGACCGGATCGACGTGTGCCGTCTGATCGTCGCGCGTGTCGAGGTCCGGCAGTTGCAGCGCGGCTCGCACGAACATCTCTTCCGGCAATGCGCCGAGAATTTCCACGCTCTCGTTCACGATCGTCTTTGGCACGCCGGTCACGCGATAGCGCCGCGTGAGATCCATGAATTCTGTTGCCTCAATCGACGACGCAGTGATGAGTGGATTGGCAAACGCCATCTTCTGCGCCAGGACGACCGCCCTGGGGCAGTGCGGTCACGTCGGCGTGGAGAACACCTGCAGGTGCATCGGCTTATCGACCGTCGCGAGAAGCTTCAAAGTGTCGTCCTGGAGTTCGACGTTGCCCGTTCCAGCAAGCAGTACGGCTTCGACCAGCGGCACGAATTCGTAGCCGGTCGGTGCGCCGAAAAAGCGCATGCGCGTGTCCTCGCCGCCTGAGAGCACAATGATGGCGGGTGACTTGTCGATCCCGTACTTCTGACGATCGTCGAGATCGAGGATGAAGTTCTTGTCAACAACCGAAATCTTTTCGTTGAGACGCGCAATTTCGTCGAGCACCTGCCGCGCGACGGGACCGCTCTCGGAGCCGCCAATGGTTTGCGTGAACAGCATCAGCGTGACGGGTTTTTCAATCGCGGAGAGGTGTTGCTTGAGTACTTGTTCGTCCTGAGCCGACAGCAGGGCCATTAGTCAATTGTAAGTCTGTTGATCCGCCGATGGGGGATGTAGAAGTGACGACGCGAAGATGTGTGGAATGAGGAAGTAACGATAGGGGCGCAGTGAAAACGCGGAAAATGTCTAGAACTTGAACAAATCGTCGAACGCTTTTCGTGCACCGGAGGGTTCGGTTGCGGCGCTGGCCGTCGCCGATGAGGTTTCGCGCTCCCACGTCGTACGCGCGGAAAAAAACTGACACTCGTTGGCAGCGTCCTTTGGCGAAATGCGTGCGGCAATCGGCTGTGTGCATTCGAAGCGTGCGCTGGGATCGAAATGCACGCACTGTGCGCACGATCGCAGATCCTGATTGCATTTGGCGCACTTGCTTCGCGAATAGATGCTGCCATCGACAATAGTGCCGCAGCGCGAGCAACGCGCGACCTGCCGGTAACCCGGCATGTTGGGATTTTTCGCGCCTTCCGACGAGATGCGGCGCGCGCCGGCGGGCGCACCCGGCTCCCGTTCGGGCCGTCGCTGCGGCTGACCCTCAGGTGTGCCCGGCGGTCCGGTACTTTCGGTCGCTCATGCTCTCGACGCGATTATAAGGGCGATTTCGTCGTCGTTATAGCCAACTTCTTGCAACACCTCGCGGGTGTGCTCGCCGAGGAGCGGTGCCCTGCGATTCACGACGGGTGGTGTCTCGGACATTTTCATCGGCGACCCGGCAACGCGCAGATCGCCGAGCGTTGGATGCTGGATGTCGATCACCATCTCGCGCGCCTGCACCTGCGGATCCGCAAACGCTTCTGCGTACGTGTTGATCGGCCCGCACGGAACCCCGGCCGCCTCGAGCCGGTGGATCCAAACGGCGCGCGGGTGGCTAACGGTAAGTGCCTCGATCCGGGCAACCAGATCGACCCGGTGCCGAACGCGTCCGGCTACTGTCGCGAAGCTCGGGTCCTGTGTCCAGTCCGGACGCCCGAGCACTTTCGTCAGACGCTCGAACAGACGGTCGCTCCCCGCGCCCAGCGTGATGTAGCCATCGGAGCAGCGGATGGCTTGGTAAGGCGCGAGCATTCTGTGCGCCGATCCCATGGGCTCGGGCGTCACGCCTTCGGAAAAATACTGGGCCGATTCCCACACCGACAGTGCCAAACCGGCTTCGATCAGAGATGTATCGACATGCTGGCCGCGGCCGGTTCGACTGCGGTAGTGCAAGGCGGCGAGGATGGCGCTGAGCGCGAACAGCGCGGCGCCAAGGTCAGTCAGCGGCACGCCGACTTTCATCGGCGGCCCGCCCGGCTCGCCGGTAACGGACATCAGACCTGACACGCCTTGCGCAATGAGATCGAACCCGCCCTTTTCGCGATCGGGTCCCGTCTGGCCGTACCCGGAAATCGACGCGTAAATGAGCGCCGGATAGTCACCCGAGAGCGACCCGTAATCGAGGCCGAATTCGCGCATCACGCCTGGACGATAATTCTCAATCACGATATCGGTGCGCTGCAGCAATCGCCGAAAAACCCGTTGGCCCCCGGCACTCTTCAGATCGAGGACAATGCCGCGTTTGCCGCGATTCAGCGCATTGAACCCGGGGCTGTCGCTGCCAATCGCGCCCGGCATGCGGCGCGTGGAATCCCCTTGAGGCGGCTCCACCTTGATTACGTCCGCGCCCATGTCGCATAGTTGCATCGCGCAAAAGGGCCCGGCCATCACCTGCGTGACATCCAGCACGCGAATCCCGGCGAGCGCGGTTTGACGTGTTGTCATGTCTATCCCTGAAGCCCAGTTCACGTCCGACGATCGCATTGCCTACCTGACATTCCAGCGGCCCGAGCAGAAGAACGCGCTGACGTGGGCCATGTACGAGACGCTCGTGCAGGCGTGCGAATCGGTTGATGCGACGCCTGACATCTCTGTCTTCATCATCCGATCGCACGGCGACGCGTTTGCTGCCGGCACGGATATCCGACAGTTCACGACGTTTTCCACCGGCGAGGACGGCGTCGCCTATGAGCATCGGCTCGATGCGGTCATCGATCGCATCGAACGCGTCAGTGTCCCGACCATCGCGCAGGTGCAAGGCATCGCGGCAGGCGGCGGGTTTGCCATTGCGCTTGCATGTGATCTTCGCGTCTGCACGCCCAACGCCCAATTCGGGATGCCGATTGGACGCACACTCGGCAACTGTCTCTCAGCCGCCAATTATGCGCGCCTCATCGACTATATCGGCGCCGCTCGAACCAAAGAGCTCCTCCTGACGGGCCGCATGCTCGATGCCTCCGAAGCGGCGACGCTTGGATTGATCACCCGAGTGGCGGATCCCGCCGCGCTCGATGCCGTCGTCGCCGATCTCGCCGGCATAATCGCGGCGCAGGCGCCGCTCACGGTTCGGTCCACCAAGGAAGCGCTGCGTCGAATTGCGCAGCACCGGCGGCTGCCAGCGACTGAGGCTGACGACCTCATCAGGGCCTGCTACGCGAGCAACGACTTTCGCGAGGGCGTGGCCGCGTTTCTGGAAAAGCGTTCGCCGCGGTTCAGCGGACGCTGAGCGCCACCGCCGTAGGCCACAGATGGGCACAGATAGACCGCAGATACACACAGATAGGCCGCAGATAACCGCAGATAAACCGCAGATAGGCACAGATACGCCGCAGATAGCCGCAGATACAGCGCGGATCGACGCAGCTATCGATCGCGAATCTCTCCGTCGCGCGCTCGCACGGCAGATTGCAGGCGAGGTGCGTTTCGACGACGTCTCGCGTGCCCTGTACTCAACCGACGCCAGCGTTTACCAGATCAAGCCGCTGGGCGTGGTCGTCGTGAAGTCACGCGACGATATCGTGCGTGTCGTGAATCTGTGCCGGCAATACAACTGTTCCTTGACGATGCGCGGAGGAGGGACGTCGCAGGCGGGTCAGGCAATCGGCAACGGCCTGGTGGTGGATACGTCGAAATATTTCAATCGCCTGCTCGAAGTCAACGTTCCCGAACGTTGGGCACGCGTCGAGCCTGGAATTGTCCTCGACGCGCTCAACGACGCGCTTCGCGAGCACGGTCTTCGTTTTGCGCCCGACATCTCCACCGCGAGTCGCGCGAGCGTGGGCGGAATGATGGCCAACAACTCGTCGGGTGCCCGATCGGTTCTGTACGGCAAGACAATCGATCACGTGCTCGAGCAGCACGTGGTGCTGTCGGACGGTTCCATCGCGCACTTTCGTGAGCTCTCTGCAGCGGAAGCGGATGCACGATCGAGAGGGGATTCACTCGAAGCAGTCTGTTATCGCGAGGTTCGTCGCATTGCACAGGAGTGCGCGGAGCAGATCGAGAGCCGCTTTCCGAAAGTGCTTCGACGTGTTGCTGGGTACAACCTCGATGCTTTTGTTCGGCCGGATCAACCGGTCAACCTGTCAAAGCTGATCGTCGGCTCCGAAGGAACCCTGGGCGTTGTCGTCGAAGCGAAGCTCTCGCTCGTGCCGCTGCCGGAGGCGAAGGCTGTGCTCGCCATTCAATTCAGCGACCTTCTCGAGGCGCTCCAGGCGGCGCCCGTCGTCCTTGCGCATCATCCGTCGGCCGTAGAAGTCATGGATCGATTCATCCTCGATCACACGCGGCAAAGCCCCGCGCTCGATCGGCTCCGACAGACTTTCATTGAAGGTGACCCTGCGGCGCTTCTTTGCGTCGAGTTCTATGCCGATCGCGCCGAGGATCTGCCGTCCCGTCTCCTGGCACTCGAACGAGAGCTCGTCGAGCGGCGCCTCGGCTATCGCTATCACCACGCGTTGGACGCCGCGGCGCAAGCATCGATTTGGTCGCTGCGCGAGGCTGCGCTGGGACTCTCGATGGCCATGAAGGGCGATGCCAAGTCGCTGTCGTTCGTCGAAGATACGGCCGTCGCGCCGGAAAGGCTCCGGGATTACATCGAGCGCTTTCTTGCGCTCGTTCGCCGCCACGGCACCGATGCCGGCGTGTATGCTCACGCCTCGGTCGGGTGCCTGCACGTTCGTCCCGTGGTCAATCTCAAGACCGAAGGCGGTATCCGTCAGTTCGAAGCCATTGCGCGCGGCAGCGCAGATCTCGTGCTCGAGTTCGGCGGCGCGTTGTCTGGCGAGCACGGCGACGGTCTGGTGCGAAGCCCTTTCATGGAGCAGATGTTCGGGCCCGAGCTGTATGCGGCCTTCCGCAGCATCAAGCAGACGTTCGATCCTCATGGGATTCTCAACCCAGGCAAAATCGTCGACGCGCCGCCCCTCACGTCGAACCTGCGGTACGGAACGGCATATCAAACGCGCAAGCCCGTCACGTATTTCGATTACACGGAGTACGGCGGCCTGGCGGGCGCGGTTGAGATGTGCAGCGGCCTTGGCGTCTGCCGCAAGACGTTGGACGGCACCATGTGTCCATCGTTCATGGCGACACGGGAGGAAGCACACTCGACGCGCGGTCGCGCGAACGCGCTGCGTCTCGCGATGTCGGGCGAGCTGCGAGAGGCGGGGCTGGGCGAAGAAGGCGTTCACTCGGTGCTCGATTTATGTCTGGAGTGTCGAGCATGCAAGGCCGAGTGCCCTGTTGGCGTCGACGTCGCGCGATTCAAGAGCGAGTTTCTGGCCGATTACTGGCGGCGGCGCGGCACACCGCTTCGCGCGCGCGTCCTCGGCAACGTACACCGCATCGCGGCGTGGGGCAGTGCCCTGGCGCCAGTGTCCAACGTTCTTGCTCGGAGCGCGGTGGCGCGCTGGATCAACGACGCGGTGCTCGGAATCGACAAACGCCGCCGGCCTCCTCGATGGTCGCGACGAACCTTTGAGCGCCAGTTTCGCGCGCGCGCAGGTGCAGCGGGCGCGAGAGTGACGATCTTCAACGACACGTTCACGAATTACTACAATCCCGACGTCGGCATGGCAGGCGCCAACGTGCTCACGCGTTTGGGCTTCGGGGTCGATCTCGGGTCGAACGTCTGCTGTGGACGTCCCCTGATCTCGCAAGGTTTGCTGGATGCGGCGTGCCGGCATGCGGCGCTCAACACGGATCGATTGTTTCCACTCGCGGCACGCGGCGAGCCGCTGTTGTTTTTTGAGCCGAGTTGCCTGTCAGCAATTCGCGAAGATGTGCCGGCGCTCTTGAGAGACGAACGTCAGCAGAAAGCTCGACTCGTCGCAGAGCGCGCACTGCTCTTCGAGGAGTTTCTGGAGCAGCAATGTCAGGCCGGCCGCGCGCGACTCGATCTCCATCGCGGCCCGTCGCGCATACTGCTGCACGGCCACTGTCATCAGAAATCGATGGGCAAGGTCGCTTCTGCCAGAGCGCTGCTGAATCGGGTGCCGGACGCGACAGTCGTCGATCTCGACGCGGGTTGCTGCGGGATGGCCGGCTCCTTTGGTTACGCACGCGAGCATTTCGACGTCTCGCGTGCGGTCGGCGAACGCCGGTTGTTGCCGGCCGCGCGTCAACTGGGACCTGACGACGTGCTGGTGGCAAGCGGCGTTTCGTGCCGTCACCAGGTTGCCGACTTCACGGGCGTTCGCGCCATGCACGCGGCCGAGCTCCTTTGGTCTCTCATGTCGGAGCCCGCATGAATCTCGCCGTCATCTCTGTTTGCGCCCTGGCTTTGGCGGTACTCGTGAGCTGTGTCAGTCGGCTCAACGTGGGCGTGCTGGCGGTGGCGCTGGCGTGGATTGTGGGCGTCTACATCGGGGCGCTGCCGGTCAATACCGTGATGGCGGGGTTCCCGAGCCAGCTTTTCCTGACGCTCACCGGCGTGACGCTCCTGTTTGCGCTGGCGCAGAGCAACGGCACGCTCGAGCGCATCACGCATCATGCCGTTCACATCTGCCGCGGGAACCGCGGCGTCATCCCCGTGATGTTCTTTCTGCTTGCGGCGGCTTTGTCGTCGATGGGCCCGGGAAACATCTCGACGGCGGCGCTGATGGCGCCGCTGGCAATGGCCACCGCGACGCGATCTGACATCCCGCTCTTTCTGATGGCGATTATGGTCGGCAACGGCGCCAACGCAGGCGCGCTCTCACCGTTTGCTCCGACAGGCATCATCGTGGACGGACTGATGGCGCGTAACGGGTTACCAGGTCTCGAATGGCAAACGTATCTGTACAACCTCGCCGCGCACGCCACGCTGGCGTTCGGCGGCTACGCGCTTTTCGGGGGACTCAAGCTCTTTGGCACCGGGTCTGTCGCGGTGCCCGAGCTCGAAGACGGATCGGACGGAGTGTTCAAGCTGCGGCACTGGATGACGATCGGCGTCATCGCCACGCTCATCCTGAGTGTCGTGCTCGCG
>WNFU01009602.1_pt1 | contig 17553 bp, 13 predicted proteins | sample 5400121 | NCBI WGS metagenome assembly WNFU01 (sample SAMN13153360, study PRJNA577476) | soil metagenome | isolation source: 100 cm soil or saprolite under grassland replicate 1 | place: USA:California | collected 2016-06-15
CGCCGACCTTGACGTCGATCGGCACCCGCTGCCCCTCCTCGAAACGGCCCGGACCCACCGCCACGACCTTGCCCTCCTGCGGCTTCTCCTTGGCCGTATCGGGGATCACGATGCCGGAGACCGTCGTCTCCTCCTCCTCTTGGGGCTGGACGACGATCCTGTCCTCCAGGGGCTTCAGGTTGAACTTGGCCATACCTTCCTCCTTGCCGTGCTCCGTGGCGTCCTGGTGGGGCGGTTAGCACTCGCCCCTTGCGAGTGCTAACAGGATACCCACGGGAACGCAAGAGGTCAACGGGCTCACATGCGGGAGGGACGCCGGCCGGGGACAGGAAAAGGAGGGCAGGGCCTTCGCCGCTTGCTTCGGATCTCGATCCCGACTTGCGGCCATGTTGGACAGCGCACCGTCCGGGTGGTCATTTCCCGTTCCCTCTGACCTCCAACGATGATGCGCCGAGGTCGAATCCGAGGCGCTGCAGAAGACTTGATCCCGGCGAAGTTCAGCTTCCGTCGGCTCGGCGTTCGCCGCGCAGTCACCTCTGGTACTTAGCTTGCCGAACGTGGAGTTGACGTCCCATGCGGAGCCGCCCGCCTCACGCAGTCTCCAGCCTTCGAAGTGCGCATCCCAAGCCGTAGTGGCCGTCGATCTGTGCGATGCGGCTCTGGGGATGTTGGTGAGCCGGGATGAGCTCGGATTCGGCGACTTCCCGTCCCGGCTGCGTTGGGGCCCAGGCTACGAGGACACGGTCCTCGTCCGATCCGTGGGCCATCGAGAGGCCTGACATGAAGCTCGCCCTCATGCTCATTCCGTCGTGGCTTGTCGCGTCGGTGCCCATCAGCATCGTGCTGGGAAAGGTGCTGAAGCGCCTGGACTCACCGATGCCCCCCTCGCTGCCAGGGGCCCCCTAGTTCGGATACTCGCCCCAGCCGGAGCCGACAATCGAGGGGCTGAACGCCGAGACCGGGAAGGTGACCGGCTCATCGCGGGACACTTCCCCTCATATTTCCGGCCAAATTCAAGGCCCAGGAAGGTTGGCCGCCAATTCAGGAGGGCGCGGCGGGAGACGAAAGCCTGTCTCCTGACTCTGCAAAAGGCCACCGCAGACGTGCGTGCGGGACGGGTCATTGGTCACCTCGCGGTCTACGACCCTCTCCCGAAGAAGCCTTCCAAAGAGAGCAGTTGATGAAACCCGCCATTCGGGGAGGCGTGACTATGTGCCGCGCATCCGGGGTGGAGGAAGAAGGGATTCCACCCGAGCGAAAGGGGAAAGTTCCACGGCCCTCCATTCCAGCTTCCACCGCTCTAGCTGGAGCTCTCGATGCGCCGGTATCATGCTCCTCGTGGCATCACATTCCAACGGAAGCACAGTGGAGCGGGCTCCGTTTGCCCCCGCCACCGGCGTCGAGTTTCGTGAGTACATCGCCGTACTTCGCAATCGCAAGTGGTCCATCGCGGTCGTGGTGACCCTCGTGCTCGGCGCCGCCCTCACTTTCTCGATCCGGCAAACGCCGCTTTACGAATCGAAGACCAAGGTCCTCATCGAGGCCCTCGATATTCGGGGAGGAGGGGCCGAGGGCAACATCACGACGAACATGGATACCGAGAGTCAGGTCGTGGAGTCCTCCTCGGTCGCCGAGCTGGTGGCGTCGGATCTCGGGGTGGACGAGCCCATCGAAAACTTGCTGGAACCCCTCCGGGTCGAGGTCGTCCCCAACACCGAGGTCCTGACCATCAGCTACCGGCACCCCGACGCCCAGGAAGCTAGGCGCCGAGCCAACGCGTTCGCCAGAGCCTACCTGGACTTCCGACGGGAGCGCCTCCTGAGGCAGGTCACGGCTGGCATCGAGCGGCTGCGGGTTGAGGTCCAGGACCTGACCGTTCAGCTGGAGCAGACGATCAAGCAGATCGGTAATGAAGAGGACCCGGTCGTTCGAATGCAGCTTCGTGCGCAGGCGAACACGCTCGCCGCACAGATCGGTCTCCTCCAGCAGCAGATCCAAGATGTCGAACCGGACGCCAGTCTCCTGGTCGGCCAGATAATCCTGCCCGCTAGCCTTCCGCAATCTCCCGTCGTTCCCAACTACCCGATGAACATCATTGTCGCCCTCTTCGCAGGGCTGGCGCTTGGGATCGGTTTGGCGTTCCTTCGGGAGCGTCTCGACGAACGACTGCGGGGGACCGACGACCTCGAGGCCCACGCCCACGCTCCAGTCCTCGCCGTCGTTCCCAAGCTCTCAGTGTGGAGGAAGCGCGAAGAGGACATGCTCGTCACCGTAAGCGATGCCGATTCGCAGGCCGCGGAGGCCTACCGGACCCTTCGGGTGGCCGTGCTCTTCGCCGCGGCAAATCGAGGCATAAAGAGCCTCCTCGTCACGAGCTCCCGTCCCGATGAGGGAAAGACGATGACCACGGCGAACCTCGGAGTGGCTCTCGCCCAGGCGGGGAAGCGGGTGGTCGTGGTCTCGGCGGACCGCCGAAGGCCGCGTCTCCACCGCTTCTTTGGATGTCCAAACGGCATCGGCCTGACGAACGTGCTCGCCGGCGAAGCGAACCTTCGAAGCGCGCTCTATCAGCCGGGGATCGACAGCTTGAGGGTCTTGTCGAGTGGGGCGTGGATCGGCAACTACGACGCCTTCTTCGGATCCGATCCGATGGTCCGACTTCTGTCCGAGCTCCGGGAGTACGCCGACCTCGTCCTCATCGATGCCGGCCCGGTGCTCGGTGTCGCGGACACCGTGTCGCTGGCCCCACTGGTGGACGGAGTCTTGGTGGTTGTCAACGCGGACCGGACAACCAGGCGCTCCGTTCGGCAAGCGATGCAGCAGTTGGAGAAGGTCGACGCTACAGTCGTGGGCTGCGTCCTCAACAACTACGACGTCCACGGCGTTTCCAACGAGTACCCCCGCAAGTACGTCCGACGGAACCTATTTGCCCTAGTCCAGAGAGCCAAATCCGGGGCACCCACGATCCACACCAACCCGGGGAGTCCCAAACGCCTTCGGGAGACTCACTAGGGGAGGGATTGGAATGGAGTCGTCTCAGGGGCACGGCGAAATCCTTCCTGAATCGATCACTCTCGAGAAGGTGCATCTAGTAACGGTGGCCCACCTCGTCCAGACGACCTCCGCGCGCAGGCGCCATCTCAGCTGGACGGTGGCCGCCTCGATCGTCCTCTTGCTCTTCGCCACGCTGCTGGTCGGTCCCCTCTCCCCCGTCGCCTCCAGCGATCCGGTGATCTTCGTCCGCAGCAACTGCTCCGGGGTGGCTGTCCGCTCGGGCGCGAACCTGCATCGCAAGATCGCCAACGGGAAGGCCCAGACGTACTGCCTAGCTTCGGGAACGTACGACCTGGGGTCCAAGCCGCTTCGCCCGGACAGCGGTGACGTGATCGTCGGCCAGCCGGTCACGTTCGGCTCGAAGGGTAAGGTGACCGCGCCCACGAAGATCTTCGGGACCTCAACGGATGGCGTCATCCAGGGTGTTCACTCCAACATGTCCCTGAGGCTGAAGAACCTCGACATCTGTTGCTCTCCGCGGTCCAGCAGCGCCTCGTCCGGGCGAGGGGTGAACGGGAACACCGAGATGTTGGTCAAGCTCACCGTGCGCAACTCCCGCATCCACAACAACGCATCCGCAGGCATTAGCGGCGTCGGGCAGGGGCTGGTGGTGAAGAACTCCGAGATCGACCACAACGGGTCCGGCAACGATGGCCTTGATGCCGGGATCAAGACCGTCTACTACGCCGTGGTCCGAAACAGCTATATCCACCACAACAGCGTGTTGGGTATGTGGTGGGACTGCGACGCTCCCGGCGGGATCATCGCGAATTCACGGATCGAGGCCAATGCAAGAACTGGGGTAGAGGTGGAGATCTCCTCGGGGGACAGTGGCTCGCCGAGGCCTCTTCCGCTCGGCGCCTCCTACGGGTTTTCCATCCGCAACAACCGCATCGAGGGCAACAATACTTCCAACACGTCAGGCCACGCCGGCATCCTCATTGAGTCTTCGACTAACGTTACGGTGGACGGAAACAGGGTTATCCGAAATCAATGGCAGGAGATTCGAGCAGTCGACGGAGGCCGGGCCGGTCAAGGTCACAATGGTTGCTCGTCGGGCTTCTTCCTCGATGCCGTCGCTATCACGAACAACGACTACGGTCCCCTGGACATCGGCGGGTGTGACGCGTCCGGGGTGAGCTGCTCGGGGAACCGCAAGATCTTGTAACAGATCAGGGGAGGCATCGCTGCTGCGATACGAGGAGTGAGCCCGTGAGGCCGTCTGCTGCGTTCGCCCCTCCCTTGTTTCGCCTTGGCCTGAAGAGGTTGTTGGGCTGGCCGATTCTGGCTGTCGCTGCGTTCGTTGTCGGGGGGGCGATCGTCGCTGACGCAACGACCGGCCTCCTCGTCGCTCTGGCTGCATTTGGGATCGCGTTCGTCGCGTTCGACGCTCCGCGGGCCGAGCGATGGGGGACGGTGGCTCTGGTCGGTGGGAGCCTCCTCCTGGGGTACAGCTTCTCCAATTTGGGGATCCCCTCCGCGTTCATCCCCGTGCCCCTAGCCGAGCTCCTGCTCCTTCCCCTCGCCGCCGTGGCCCTGCTCGACTCCAGGTACCGACCCCCCGCGCGGTTGCTGTTGCCGCTGGCACTGTTCCTCGGGATCATCACGATGCGGCTGTTGATCGACTTCCCCACCTACCAGACCGATGCCGTCCGGGACGCGACGACAGCCGTCGAGGCCCTGGCGCTGGTCGTTGGATATCGGGTGGTGAAGCGAGACGGGGTCCAGCCGTGGATCCGCCGCTTGGCCTGGATCTACCTCGGGGTGCTCGTGTACATGTCGTTCTACCCGGTTCGGGAATCCCTCCGAGCGTTCAGCCCGATCATCGGCCTGCGCCGGGACGTCTACCTGCTCGGCGGCTACATCGGGGTGCAGGCTGCTGTCGCGTCCGCTGCCCTGTTCTTCGGAGCCCATGCCCGGGGCGTCCGCAGGATCATGCTCGTCGCCTGGGGGCTGGTGCTCACGGCCATGCTTCAATTCCGCGGCACCTACGTCCTCCTGCCGATCTCCGCGGGCGTCCTGGGCTGGGCCTTGAGGCGGCCCGTGAAGGTGATCCTAGGGACCTTCGTCTCGATCGCCCTGGTCGGGGTGGTCCTGTCGTTCCTCGCCGGGGCCGGCGTGGAGGGAAGGCACGGACCGCTCACCACGGACTTCTACACGCAGCATATTAGGACCCTCTTCGGGGAACAGGGTCCATCTGCCGGTTCCGTGGAAGACCGGGAAGAGTGGATCTCGAGGACGATTGACCGGGTACGCGAGTCCCCCGTTTACCTGGTCTTCGGAGTGGGCCTGGGGCCCGACCTCGCCTTCGGCTTCCAAGAGCCCACCCCCGAGGGGCGGGTCCTGGTGAGGAAGCCCCACAACGACTTCCTGGAGGTGTTCGCCCGAACCGGTCTGGTGGGGTTCGTCCTCTTCCTGTGGCTGCTGCTCACACCGCTCATGGCGATCATCAGAGGGGCCCGGGCCGACCAGGGTCCGACGGGACGCTTCTGCGCCTGGATCCTGGCGGCGCTTGTGATCTTCCTCGGGATCGCGGCAACGCAGCCCCTCCTGGCGTTTCCGCATGGCGCTGTCCCGACCTTCTTCCTACTGGGGATGGGGGCCGCGGCTGCGGAATCGATCGCTTCGTCGCAGCGCTCTGCGCGTGTCCCGGTGGCAAGCGCCGCAGGCTACGCCGAGACTCGTCGTGGAGTCCGGGAGGGAAGCAGTCTGGACGCCGATGCGTGATCGGAATTAACCGGGAAGCGTAAGGTCGTAAGCTTGCCCTGCTTTAGTCACCTCGCTTCGCAGCTCGCCCACGGTTTTCGGCGACTCCGTCCCCCGTATGATGAAGATGGTTTGACACCTGATCCGGAGCAGCCGCGGGAGAAGGCAATCCGCAACCGCAACCTCGGCACGGAGGGGCCAGAGATCACCGTGCTCGGGCTGGGGACGTGGGCCATCGGTGGCCCCTACGAGTTCGGTTGGGGGCCCGTCGATGACCAGGAGTCCATCGCCGCGATTCGGCATGGGGTGGAGTCGGGGATCAATTGGGTGGACACCGCTCCCGTCTACGGCCTGGGGCACTCGGAGGAGATCGTAGGGCGCGCGATCCGCCCGTGGCGGGCGGGGGATGAGGTCTTCCTCTTCACCAAATGTGGCAGGAACTACTATTCGAAGAGTCGTATCTCCTCGAACCTGCGCCCAGAGACCATCCGCGCGGAGTGTGAGGAGAGCCTGGAGCGCCTTGGCGTGGATCGCATCGATCTTCTGCAGTTCCACTGGCCTGACCCGGATACGGGAACTCCGATCGAGGACTCATGGGGCACCATGGTCGAGCTCATCGACGAGGGCAAGGTCCGGTGGGTTGGGGTATCGAACTTCGACGTCGCGCTCCTCGACCAGTGCGAGGCCATCCGTCACATCGACTCCGTCCAGCCTCCGTTCAATCTGATCCAGCGCTCCGCACGCAGGGACGTCATACCCTGGTGTCGAGAACATGGCACCGGCGTGATCGTCTACGCCCCAATGGCTTCGGGGCTGCTCACGGGAAAGTACGACCGAGAAGCCATCGAAAACCTGGCGCCAGACGACTGGCGTCGACGGTCGGCCAACTTCACCGAACCCGCGCTCTCGAGGAACCTGCGTCTTGTCGAGGCGTTGCGCCCGGTGGGCCAGCGGCTCGGAACAACGCTTGCGGTTCTGGCGATCTCGTGGACGCTCTCAACACCCGGTGTGACCGGGGCGATCGCGGGAGCCCGACGCCCAGATCAGGTGAACGGCTGGATCGGCGCTTCTGAGGGAAGAGATCGAGAGCCTCATCGCCGACGTCGGCGCCGGGCAAGGGTGACGGCTCCAAGGTAGTCGGCTAGCAGCTTGCCGTCGTGACGGAGCCCATCATGTCGTGCCAGGACACCCGTTCGCCAATCCTGCTCAGAGGAAGGTGTCGGACGACAACAAGGAGGTGATCATGATGAGGCTGCTCCAGAATGACGGCAGACCTGTACTGAGCGCAACGGCCCAACGGTGTGTTGAAACAGCAACGCCGTCAAGCAATCCATTTCACGGGATTCCCGTACAAGCCGGCCAAGGCCACGACCTGGCGCTGGCCCCCAGGCCACGACGTGAGCGCCACTTCAGCGAGACCGGCCCCGGACTCCATCTCCACCCATGCCAGCGGCGCATCCGACGTTGTTAGACGTCCAGCCCGCTCCAGTATTTGGCGCATCCGAGCGCGCCCCGATGACGACAGGAACTGCATCACGATCGAGTGGAAGACTACCGTGTCGACGCCACTCCTAGGAGCCAGAAGTTCATGCTCCAGCCAGTCCAGGGCATCAGCTTGCTCGATGACAGCCGGCACCCGAACCGCCACTTGGAAGGCCGATCTCAGCAGGTGGAGTCGATCAACGTGCTCGGCCCACACGTAACTTTCTAGCGTCAACTTGCCGTCGGGTTTGGCTACGTCAACCGGAGCCAAATCGCAACCCCGACGTTCGAGGATGTCGGGAATCACGTCCAGCGGCGGGCGCCCGTGCCCCTGCAAATCCCATTTGATCCGGACAGGCGAACCAGCGTCTCCCCACACCCGCTCACCGGCTTCGTATCGATAGCAGTCCCATCGGAGATTCAGACCTGCGCTGGCGCCCACCTCCAGCAGTCGCATGGGACGTCCCGTTCGTTTGGCCTCGAGCAGGAACGCCCCGAGCAGTGCGGAACACCGTCCAACCTCGTTCGTCTGGACCGGACGGCGGACGAGCTCCCGCAACTCGGGAGTATGCTCTTCGACGGTCGCGGAGAACGCGCCCCACCTGTCGTTCGCGGACCCTCCCGCTCCTCCGACCGACGGGTAGAAATGAGCGAGCGCGGGACTACGACCCTCGAGGACGAGGCGATGTATCGACCCCATGAATCGGAGGGCCATGGCCGAACCCTTGGGATCTTGTTCCCGGCCCCGGAGTACGGCCCAACATGGACCCCCACGCAACACGTCTTGAGCGGAGCGTTCCAGGAGCCCCGCATAGAGCGGAGCGCAGTGTGCGAAACAATAACCCGCCTTCGCATGGAGTCTTCGAGCCACGACCACGCGAGGAGCCATGCGGCGCAATGGTTTCGTCTCGAGGAGCGCGTTGGCGGCCCGGCCTACCGTTAGCTTCCTCTGGACTTCCATGTGTTGTGGTCACCCCGTCTCGTCACGGCGTCACCATTCTCACGGCGACGCCATCTCGTTCTGGCGACATGGGAATCGCCCTGCGCTCTATTCCTACCCGGGAGCGTTCCCGGCCATTCAGGCAGACCCTCTCGCTATCGCCCGCTGGTAAGCCTGTTCTAGCCCCTCGAGTCCCCGCTCGGGACTGAAACGCTCCCTCCAAAGCTGCCACCCTCGCTGGCCAAGACGAACGGCCTCCTGGTCCAAGAGCAGCTTCTGCATGGCCGCCGTCCATGCCTCTGGGTCAGTCCGGGGAAGAAGGAACCCTGAGCGGCCATCCTCGACAAGCTCCGGCAATCCCCCAACATCGCTCGCCAACACCGGCACCCCCGCTGCATATGCCTCCAGGACCACTCGAGGCTGTCCCTCGTACCAATTCGATGGGAGCAACAGGGCCCGGGCTCGTTGGAGCAGGCCCGGTACGGCAGAGCCGTCGACCGTGCCCAAGAACTCAATTCCCGAAGGCGCCATCGCCCTCAAGCGGCCGTCCTCCGGCCCGGATCCGGCCACAACGAGCGTCCCGAGACCCGGGCGCCAGGCGCGAAGGATCGTCTCAACGCCCTTCTCAGGGGACAGCCGACCCAGATACAGGAACACTTCTCCAGGCCCCTCCCTTCGCGGCATGGGCCAGGAGAAGTTCGGTTTCACCAACAGCCGTTCGGGAGAGAAACCAGCCTCGAGGTGCTTACGCCTCAGGAACGTGCTCACCGCCAGGAAGAGGGCGACGCGATCGTAAGAACCGGCGATCCGATGGAGCGTCACGGATGTGCCGAGCACGACGCTTCCCGCCATGGATCCCCGATAGCATCGATGGACGACACCGGGCCAAGGAACACGGCCCAGACAATCCTCACAGGTTCGACCATCTCGGATGAACGTCGAAGGCAGACACATCAACCGATAGTTGTGGAGCGTCGCGACGACGGGGACGTACTCTGCGGCCGTCCGCAGCACCGCAGGCGACAGCGTGGGAAAGAGATTGTGAACGTGGACGACGTCCGGCCGGTGGGACCGGATGAGCCGTCGCACCCTTTCCGCCGAGGAGAACCCCCACACCGCTCTTCCTGCGGTTGCAACCGTTTTGAGTGTCGTCCCTGTTTCGGGCTCGGGAGTCCAGCTCGTCACCGTATGCCCATTCCGCTGAAGGAGACGGGTCTCGTCGTCTACCACACTATTCTCACCGGAAGCGGGCCCAGATAGGTACCGAGAGTGGAGGATCAGAATGCGCACGCCGTGACCTTCCGTTGTCCGAATCGGGCCCGGCTCGTCGCTCGTACCTGCAGCTCGTCTGCATCCGCTGGTGCTCCCGAGCAGAGGTGGCGAAACCCTGTCTTACGCCGTGGGATCACTGACCTGCTAGAGCGTCCGCTGGAAAGCGAGGACCGCCTTCTGTTGCCCACCAACCACATAAGGCTTGCCTCGAACCACCAGTCGCAAGCGACCATCGGTGTCGCGCAGCACGTTGGGATACTGGTAGTTCAGGCCGCCCTCGGCACCGATCTCGACCCGATCGGTAGTGCTCCATCCCGAGTCCGGGGTGTACTGGCGCGATACCAGGAACCCATCGCTCGAACGGATGAGCACGATCCACGAATCCACGCCGTCGGTGGCAATGGAGGGCTGCGAATAGCCAACCAGTTGGAGCTCGGTGGTCACGGTCGATCCGTCGGCCGAGAAGCGCGCGACCGTGATCCCGCCCGACGTTGCACTGGCACCTACGGCGAGGACATCTCCCGAGGCCAATCCCACCGCGCTTGGCTTGACCGTCCCGGCGCAGAGCACCGTGGCCACACCCTTGCTCCAGGTTCCCAGGGGTGCAGCTGCATCGTGCGTCCACAGTCGCAGCTTGGGCCCATTGCCCGAAGCGACCAAGCGCATCCCGTTCGCGGTCGGCACGAGCGTGGAGGTGAAGTTCGCCGATGTGGCGGTGTAGAGGACCGTGCGCGCCTCGAAGGCCGGGGCGTCGGAGTCGAGGTCCGTGAACCAATTCAACACGTGCTGGTACGTGGCATCGCCCGCGCGGTGGTAATACGAGACGATCCCACGCTGACCGCCGCCAGGAACGCTCTCGAACCCCACGTCGACGCGGACGTTGCCCAAGCCCATGTCCTCGACGGTCACGGCTGGGCCAACCGTGGGGCCGTCGGGTGAGTCGAGGTGGCTCAACCGCCTCATCTGAACGGCGCGAGGATTGGACCAGGTGTACCCACTGAAGACCGCCCATGCGTGCTCCGCCCCGGTTGAGTCTCGAGCCACCGCGATCGACGCGGGCCAGTCACCTGTGCTGGCTGGGTCAGGGACCAGAAGACCATCTGTCACGTCTCCTGTCGTGGCCCTTTGCCATCCGCCTCCCGGATCACGCCAAGCGAGCTGCACGCCGCTCTTGTGGCGTCCATGGACGACAAGAAGCCGGCCGCCGGATGTGATGGCCACATGGTGCTCGTTCGGATACGCGGTCGCGTCACTCGACCCGGTATAGGAATCGGCGATCTGGCTCAGGCCGTCCAGCACCAGACCGGGCACCTGGTCGACCTCGACAATGAGTTGCGGCTGCTTCAGGGACTGACGGCTAGCCCACTTCGCGCCGTTCGAGCTCGTCGAGTCGATGGCCAGCGACATGGGACCATCAGTCAATAAGACTTGACCCAGGTCAGCCTCATACCACGTGCCGGTCGAAACTGCGTTGAAGCTCCCGAGCTGGGGCCCATCGATCGCCGGCCGCGTGTTCCACGTAATCGCCTCGTCCCAGGTAGTGGATGTCATCGAAAAGACACGACCGCCCAAAGAAGAGGCGTGGGTCTGGTACATGCGCAGGCGGACATCTTCGATGGTGCGACCCGAGATATTGGTGAGATCGAAGCGGAGAAACGACTGCTCCTGTGGATTCGAGTCAACCCAGATGGAGCCCGACGTGCCATAACTCGTGGTGGGCGTGCTCGCGTTCACGTACGTGTCAGCGACTGGACTGAAGATGAACCGATCGACGGATGAAGTCGCGTGACCTGGTCGGATGCCGGTCAATGCGGTCCCGAAGACCACCAAAAAACAGAGGGTCAGCCATCCGATGGTCCGCCATCGGCCGTCAACGGAGTACGGAGCCCCGACCTCACCATGAGTTCCACGCGCCACGGACCACGGGCGGACCGCCCGAGTTCGACTAGACATAAGGCTCAACCCTCCCATTTGAGATATCCACGTGCCCGCTCCGCTGAACGCGCCTGGACTCGTCCTCTACCACACGATTTCTGCCAACCCACGCAGACAGGTACCGAGAGTCGAGGATCAATCTGCATGCCGCCACATCCCGTCTCCGGCCGTCGGGTTCAGGCACGCCGCTCCCGGTGTGCCTCATCCAATTGGCGCGAGCTCCCGCTCGGCGAGTTCCGACCGGAGCTGCTCATCGAAAGCATTCTTGAACTGCCGCCAGAACACCGCCGCCCCCAGGAAGCCTGCGATCGCAAGGCCCCAGGCCGCCCCGCGGGCTCCGCCTGCGGCTGCGCCACCTATAGCGCCGGCGAGCTGGAGCAGGGAGACGAGCAAGCGGGCCCGAAGGCTCCGCCTCGCGGCCACCAGCGCGCGCAGTCCGATGGCCGCCCCCGTGATCGCCCCGGCCGCCGCTTGGACCAACGTCAGGGGGACGAAGACGCTCCGTGCCGCGGGCCAGCTCAGCCCGAGAATTGCATTCCCCAGAGAGGAGGGCAACAAGACAAGCACTGTTCCCAAAGCGACGGCCGTGGTGACAAGGACGGCAGCGATGACCCGCACCATCGACCGCAGCTGCTGAACGGAGTCTCGCCCGATCCGTACAGCCTCCGGAAGGGCAACGAGCCTGATGCCGATGCTGAGGATGTGAAGAGGGTTCAGCAATAGCTGCCCTGCACGGATGGCGCCGACCGCGGCCAGCCCTGCGCTCGCTCCAATCCCGTATTGGCTCAGCTGCGTCGAACCCGTGAGCGCCATCATCTCCCCCAAGAATCGGGGGGCGATATCGCGGTGCTCCCGGAGCCACCCTGCGGTCCGGCGCGGATTCGGGACGAGCCTCGCCTGAAGCATGCCGACCAGTGCAGCGGCATTGGCCGCCCCACCCCACGCCAGGGTCAACCAGAACAGGGAGCCTCTCCCGTTCAGGAGCACGACCGCGAGCGCAGGGAACATCACCACGGCCCATATCACGTCGTTGACCAGGGCGTGCTGACCGCGCCGGGACGCGAAGAAGATCATTCGCAAGTTGTCCTGGACGAGCAACCCGGGCAGGGTCAACCCGAGTGCGGTGAAAGCCTGGCCCAGGGCTCCGGACAACACCCAGCCGATCACGAGGCAAACCCCTCCGACGAGCACCCCAATCGTCAGGGCCGTCCCGCTGGCGGAACGTGCGCCCTCCTTCAGGGCTTGGGATCGGGTACCGCTGTACCTGACGAGGAGCGGCTCCGATGCCACCGTCTGCGAGATGCTCAGGGCAACCACGTACGTTGCAAAGGCCAGTCCGAATGCACCGAAGTCACGGGGCCCGAGCGTCCTGGCCACTACGATGCCCAGCGCGAAGTTCGTGAGACTCGAGAAGGCCTGGTCGCTAACGCCCCAACCAGCACGGCGAGCGATCCGAAGCCAGGCCCCCGTGGTCACGATGCGCGGTTCCCCTTCGCTTTTCGATTTGAGGCACGGCGCGAGGACGGGGCCGGCGTCGGCGCCGCCGCGGACCCTACCCACATGTGGCGATCGTCAAGGATCAGCGCGAACGTGAAGGATCCATGGACGAGAGCCCTGGACGGAAGGCTAGGCGGCATCTCGATCTCTCACGCTTTCGGCGATGCGCTTGGCCGCGTACCACAAGCGATTGAACGTCGGCCCCGGATCGGCAAGGGATTCGGTGCTGTGGGCGGTGCCTCGACGGGGTCGCAACTCCCGAAGCGCCTGCCCGGCGCTCATCTGGCCCAGACGCACCGCCTTGAGGAGATGCCGCACGTCACCCTCCAGCCACCGGAAGAACACTCCGGCGCGAGCCCGCACCGGCGACACCTTTTCACCCCTGAGAAGATCGCAGTAAATGCCGACCAGATTCACGCCAGCGGCCTCAGCCAGCGGATGAGACGTGTGGACGCAGAGATTGAGGTCGAGCAGGTACGGGCCGGCGAACTGCGCGTGGAAGTACCCCTCGTAGCCTTCCAACAACGCCAGCAGGCGTTCCTCCAAGGCGAGGTCCGGTTCAGTGGTCTGCGCGGCGGTCGGTGATCCGGCGTAGAACCTCCAGATCCGGAACCACCTCTCGTGCACCGCGGCCACGAGGCTGCCCTTCCAGACGACGCCGGAGACCGCGCGCAACCCATCGTCGAGGAACGGCTGCACCAAAACCGGCCCGTCCTCCAGCACGCTGGCCGTGAGACCCTCTGGAGACTCCACACGTGATGCGTAGTAGCGATGGACGGCCGGCTTCACGATCACCGGGTAAGGAAGTTCATTGGCCGCACCCAGGAGGTTTGCGGTTCCCTCGAAGTGGAGAGATGGCGGAGCCGGTATTCCGACGTTCTCTCCTCGCCGAGCGAGCTCGGCTTTATCGACCAGATGGGGAGTCGAGACTCCGAGGGCAAGGACCGCCACCTCACTGGCAGGTAGGAGGGTGAGATAGTCCTTCCGGGACAGTTCTTGGCGGATCGCCGGAAGCCATCCCTCCGTGGTGAGGTGAGGGACGTTGATCCGTCGGCGACAGAACCGGGAGGCCGCGGCGAGAGACCCACCAGGCGACACTGCGACGGCCGGTTGGAACCCGGCGGCCGCCAGGGCTCGGACCGCCACAAGCGGAACACGGAGCTGAGGCCAGTCGGCCGTCACCAAGACCCACTCCTTCCGCGCGCTCACGCGCCTCGCTTCCTCAATTCCGAGAGCAAGCGGGTCGCGACGTCGATCGCTAAGCGCCCTTCGGAACAAGCGGTGCCCAGCGTGGACAGCTGCGCTTCCAGATACGTAGCGAGATGCGACGGGGCTTCGCTTGAGAGGCGTCCCGCGCCTCGCGCGTACGCGTGCACGGCACGTCCCACCGATCCCTTGCCTTCCAGGCCAGCGAGCAGCGAGCGGTAGCGAGGTCGTCCGAGATGGACATTGGCCCGGAAGAGGAAATGAAAGAGATCCTGAAACGGAATGCCTTCGCCTGCGTGCTCCCAGTCGACGAGGCGCCATCCTGATTGGGTCCGAAGGAGGTTCCATGGAGCGACGTCCCCATGACACGGAGTGGGAGTTCCACGAGCAAACGCGCCGAGGGCTTCCGCGACGTCGGCGGGGAGCAGCCAGGGACGGGCCCGCGGCTCCCACGCAACGGCCTCTAGAACGAGCAATCCCTCGTCGACGGAGAGAACCGCCGGGGCCGACAGCGGAGGAAACAGACGCATTCTCATGCCTTCGAGGTTCCGCGTCTCGCTGACAAGCAGACGACGGCCCTCCGGATCCGTTGCGATCTTGGCCCAGGCCGCCTCCCGCCCTCCCCTGTCGAGGAGGAGCGCAAAGTGTCTCCCTGGAACGTTTGCTCTAGCTATCGCCATCGCGCCGCCTGGAGGCGTCCAGGGGGCGAGCAGCCGTCGAACGTCCACCGGGGGTGGTTCGCCTCTAGGAAGCAGTCGCAGCGCCCCCAACGCCGCCAGAGCCCGAGACATCCGCCACGCCACGAGGCCGCGCCGGGTCATCGGGTGGTAGATACGCAGGGCAGCACGAGAGATACGACGGGGGCCGCGGGGGATGATCCACCGGGGATCGGTCCTGGAGGGCAAGCGTATCCATCCCGCTCCCGACATACGCGCAGTGCGCGCTTCCAGGAAACGTTCGATTTCCTCCCGTGCTCTGTTGACCACCTCGAGGGGCGGCGAACCCACGTCGAGGAAGACGGCACGATCGGTTGGCAACAGGCTCCGCCGCGCCCGCATCTGCCTCTCGAGCTTGCCCTCGGCCAGCTCCGACTTTCGACCGCGGATCACTCCCGGGTCCACCTCCAGAACGAGGATGAGATCGGGCCGAGGTAGGAGCCTCCCCAGCAGGCGGGCCAGCCACGGCATCGGCCGGAGCCGATATCGGCGAGGATCCACCACGAGGTCCCACCAGTTTCGCTGGAGGATCACCCAGCCGCCGGCATTGACGAAGGGGCGCGTTCGGATCACGAAACCCAGGAGGAAGTCGAGATACAGATATAGGAGCTTTCCCGCCGACACGAGGCGCCCATAGGGAGGGTGACGATGCGGTTCGGAAGTTGGTCCTTGTGGTTTCCGCGCTGGAAGGACTCCCAGCCCTCGCCGGTGATGGGCCAGCAGGAGCGGGCGATCGACGAGAACCGTTTCCTCCAAGGCTCGCAACAGGGTGGTCTTGCCGACTCCGTCAGGACCGGCGAGCAGCAGCACGCCACCACGCCTCGAGCGTTCGTTGTCGGGAGCTAGACTTGGGGGTTCTACGCGCTCCGCCGCGCCTCGACCGATCATCGGTCACGCTCCCAACGATGAGAATCGAGAAGCTGCCGCCCCGCGTTGTCCCCGCTTCGCTTCAGAGACTGCTTAAGCCCCGGGCAGCTCTCTGTGGGCAACCCTCGGATCCGTCGCGTAAGGATGGTGGGATGTCGCAGAGCGTTCCGAACCGCCCACGCCTCGAGCACGAGCATGGAGCTCCTCGACCAGCTGCCAGCGGCCACGGCGCTGGTCACATCGCGTGCGGCCAAGGCCGCCCACCCGAAAAGGGAAGCAGCGGCTGCCGCCCCCTCGGGGTCTGCGGCCACAAGTCGGGAGATGTCCTCCCTGGCCACCCGCTCCCACTTCGGGGTTCCCCACCGCGAGACCCCGTTGAGCAGGAGCTTGAGCAACCCCTCGGCTCCCGGACGGAGCCGGCGGAAACCGAGATCATCCCACGCTACCAAGGAACGGAGGTCGGTTGCCTCAAAGAGAACCGAGCGGTGGAAAGTGCCTCGGGACTTCACATCGAGCTCGAAGGCAGGTGAATCATCGTCCTCAGCGCGAAGGAAGAGCGAGGTAGGGACGTGGTCACACAGTGCCAACGTGAGTCCCTGGCCATCCGCCCACCGGGCGAACCCTTCGACGATCACCGGCCAGTCAGAGCGCGCCGCCACGACGTCGAGGTCTCCTTCACCCCGCAGTGTTCGGTGGGCGTTCTTCCACACCACTAGGCTTGGAGCGTCTTGGGTCAACTGCCGGAGCAGCGGAAGCCAGCGACTACCCCCCATCGACCCTTCTTCGATCGTGCGTGGCGCTTTAATCGAGCCCGAGCGCGGTACCGTCGAGGCGAGCTCGAGTAACTCGCCTGGTGGAAGCCACGACAACTCCTGGGCGGCCGCCCGGAACACCTCCTCCGCCGACCGGGACGCATCGATGTAGATGCGGTGTTGGCGCTCACTCAGAACGCTTCTCCACGCACGCGCCTGCCGCACGACCTCGGACTCCGTCAGCTCCGCTTTGCGGGATCGGACCACGCCGGGGGCCGCCTCCAGAATCAGGATCACGTCTGGACGCGGGGCCAAGCGGCTGAGTGCCCTGGTCAGCACGGGGGCGGGGCGGAGACGATACCTCTTTGGATCCACTAGCGTGTCCCACCATCCCCGCACGATCACGACCCAGCCCCCACGGGCGACGACCGGTCTCACCCGTGAGAACCAAGTGAGAAGGAAGTCGGCGAACAAATAGAGGGTCTTGACTAGCGAGACTGGTGTGGCGTAGGGGGGGTGGCGATGAGGGCTGGTCGTTGGGCCCCGCACGCGACGATGCGGCAGCACACCCGTGGGTGTTTCACCACGCCGATTGGCCAGCAGTGTAATATTAGCATGCTTCTGTGCGGCGCGAACGAGGGCATCCGCGAGAGTGGACTTGCCGGCTCCATCCGGACCGACAACCACGACGACACCACCCCGTTGACGGCCTACGAAGGGGCGATCGATCCCTTTCATGGCTGAACCTCGTGGCCCGCATTGCGTACGACATGACTCTTGCGGACCTCCGTAAGCCACCCCTCAATGTCGGCGGGGAGCTGCCGGTTCTCGTAGAAGACGGCTCGGAGCACCGGGCAACGCCTCTTGCTGAACAGTCGGAACTTCGCCCGTCTCAGAAGCGTGAGGGGATCTCCCACAGCCTTGAGCAAGGCCCACGCTTCCAAGAGCAACAGGGACCCACGATCCCACCTTCCCCGCGAAACGGCCGCGGCGATCCGTCTCACCAACGAAACGGGAAGCCCAAAACGTCTGGCGGCGAGGTCAACACCCTCCCGATCCTCCGATAGCAGCTCGGCGATGCGCCGTCGTCTGAGCCCGTCGGGGTTGGGGCGTCCGCCCCACCGGA
>WNFU01011561.1_pt1 | contig 17545 bp, 25 predicted proteins | sample 5400121 | NCBI WGS metagenome assembly WNFU01 (sample SAMN13153360, study PRJNA577476) | soil metagenome | isolation source: 100 cm soil or saprolite under grassland replicate 1 | place: USA:California | collected 2016-06-15
TCACGGTCCGCCCGACCGGTCGGTGCGAAGGAGGCTCGCTCGCCGGTCGACGGATCCCCACAAGGACACGAGGTCAGTAAAGAAACGGGTCAGGCCGGCGAGCAGAACCCTCCGGCCACATCATCACCGTAAAGAAACTCGATCCCGGGGGATAAGCGGTGGGTTCGCTAGGATCCCGCGGGTCGCCCGTCTCCAGCGAGGACCGGATCTGCTCGCGCAGACCGTCCGGACGGCACGATCGAACAGAGTGCGACAGCATCGATAGATGGTTGCAGCGCCCCGGATCGCTCCACGAGTCAGGCGGCCATCCGGGGGCCGTCGCGAGCGCGAGTTCCGGAGTCCGCCGGAACCGAAGTCACTGATGACGGCGGCGGAGCTCCGAAAACGGCGATGGGATTGCCCTGGGGACCGAGCGGGGCCTCATTGATCGATTCGTGGTGGTCGTCGGCGACTGGATCGTCGCTCACCGGAACGGGCATGTGCCCCTGCGGGCCGGCCACGAGATCCTGGAGGTCTTCCCCCTGGTCGGAGCGAGGTTCGGGGAAGAGCACGGCGTAGGCCTGGAGCCTCAGGAACTGCGTCCACGTGGGGCCGATCCGACGCGGCGCCGGGCCGAGTCCGCCTTCTCGGAGCACCGTTGCGATGGTCGTGGCCGAGACATCGATGCCGAGCTTCAGGAGCTCCCCTCTGATCCTGAGGTAGCCCCACCGGGGGTTCTCCCGACCGAGCCGAAGGATCAGGTGCTTGATCGAGGGATCGAGCGGAGGACGACCGGGCGGCCGCGAGCCGAGCCTTCTCTTCAGGAGGTCTCGGTGCCATCTCGCCATCGTGTCCGGGCCGACCAGGAAGCTGCTCCACCGGTCTCGGGAGAGGAATCGGGCCACCGCCGTCAGGAAGGCCCGATCGGCGGTGGTGAAGAGGAGTCGCCTCCCTCTTCGCCGGCGGAGGATCTTCAGCTGGTGGCGGAGCACGGCATTCTCGAGATCCAGCTCATCGAGGCCGCAGCGGACGAGCAGGCGGAGCAGGCCACAGAAGAGCCGGTAGCGGATGGACCAGAGCATCCGGGCAGTGTGACGGTCGATCGGAAAGCTGGCGAACGCGCAGGTCGGAGAGCCGATCCAGTTTCTTTACCCCACAGGCAGGCACGAGCGCGTTCGTCAAGCGGATAGCAGGTCGCTACGTGTCTGTCGAGGGACGGGCGCGCGCGCGAGCCGTCTTGCCGCATGGGGAGTGACGAGGTGTACAAACGGAAGGGCCTATGCCCCGCCATAGAGCATCAGCACCGCACCAAAGAACAGAATTACGAACACGGCAACAGCTATGCCGACGATCAGGATGAGCATGCGATATAGAACGGGACGCCCCGCCTCGAGCGGCCACTTGACGGCTTCGAGTTCGGTGGCATGTTCAAGTCCCCAGGGATGACCCTGATCATCTAACCCGAGTGATGATACCGCGCAAGTCACGCCGCTATGGAGAGTGGTGGACCTTCGACCGTGACCCGTTGGATCTCGCGATGTGTTTCAGTGCCCGGCTAGCGCCGGTCTCAGCAGTTCATGGCCATGCCGCGGCCTGAATAGTGACATTGATCCACACGGTTGCCATAACGGAGTTCGAGCGTCGCGGTATCCCCATCGTTGCCCCAGATGTCCCCGAAGCCCCAGTTCCAATACAGATCGTTCCGGTCGTCGATGCCGATACCAGTGTGGATGGTGACGCTCTTCCCAGCCCCGAGACGGAACGTGTCGAATGTGTAAACGTGCCACTCACCCTTATCCTCAAGTCGCCAACCTGTGAGGGTGACAGTCCGGCTTCCTATGTTCTTAAGGACCACGAACTCCTTGTTCAGGCTGGAGTTCTTGTGCGTGTCGATTCCAGGCGGGTCATACTGAATTTTCGTGATCTTGACCGCCACTCCGGAGGCAGGTGGGCAGCCGTTGAAGACCGCCACCAGAGTCACAACGAGAGACGCGAGCAAGCGTGCGTGCATCGGCTCACCTTCCCGCGACGTGCTTCAGCATCATCTACCATCCCAGACATATCGTCGGATGGCGCGACCAAGAACGTCGAACAATCCCTCCGACCTCGTAGACAAGAGGACGTAGCTGAGACATCCAGTCAACGCAAACGCAACGAACAATACCTTCCAACCGACACCAATGTTGGTGAATGCGATCCACACAGCGGCTCCAAACCACAGCCGCGCTCCGAAGGCTCACATCTTCGAGATGGCGGCGATGATGGCCAGCCAGTCCTCGTCGGGGCGGTGCTTCATCCTCGGTAGCGAGTAGAACCATGGGATGCGGGCGTACAACCAGCGGTTGTACCGGAGGTTGAACTGGGCGTCTCGGCGGGGCTCCACGATCTGAAACACGCCGTAGCCGATGCACGCGAGACCAAGGATCAGGCCAGCGACCGCTCCGCCCACACCTCCACCCAGCATGGCCATGGAATCGTCCCGGACGGAAGGTTCCTTGAGGCGATCGAGCCGTGTTTGGCGTCGGCAAGGAAGTCGCAAAGGGGTTGGGTCGTCCTGCACACCGCCGGAACAGCGTCCGAAGCCTAACTCGCCACCGCCTCCTGCGACTTGATGCAGTCAATTCCCTGACGCAGACAGGGATCGAATCCGCACCTTCGCTTTGCATCGAAGTCGATAACGGTCGCAGCCTCGTACTGAGCTGCAGACCATTCGACAGGCGAGTTCTCCAGACGAAGCAGCACCTTACCGGGCAGACGAGTCCGGGAGAGCGATCGAGCCATCCACGCGTAGATCGCGGCGACATCCTGCCACGCCGAACGCACGTCCGCTGGCGCGATCTCTGCAGCCTTGCTCGCAACGTCGATGACTGCCACACTTGCCTGTCGAAGCTGGCGAGCCTCGGCCCGTGTTCCCTTCCCCTTGATGTCGACGTAGACATCGCTGTGCAAGGCGATCGCACGACCCACCGCAGGCAAGTCTCGACAATAGCTGCCGAATGGCGAGGCCGACGGGGAGCGACTGCAAGCACTCGCAGCGACGAGAACGACCAGAGCTTCCGCCAGGAATCGTCTTTCCATTCCGGCAATATCGTCGCACATGGGTCCGGAGTCGGCTCCGAGCGACTCGGCCTTGGTCGGCTTGACCCACGATGCAGCCCGGAAGTGGGTTCTGAAATCCGCACGGCGAAGCGGATAGTCAGGTAGGTTACCCACATGCCGGGACGATACCGGTGGACTTCCGCTCAGAGGGCCTTCATGTGCGGACCCTGACTCCCCGACCGACTGCTCACCCTACCGATGGCAATGATGACGACGGCAAGGATTACGCCGGCGCCAACAATGATGACCTGAATATCGACACGGGGCTGCTCCAGAGGTGCTGTTCCGCGCTCAAGTTGAGCAATCGGCTTCGTGTAGCAGCGAGGTACGGCTTCGTTCCATCCCGTCGTCGTGAGAGTCTCGCCAGGAGGGCAGGTCTGCCGGTGAGGAATGAGCAACGTAATGCTGATTGCCACTAGGACGACGATCGCCGCTGCGATCGCCGGTCCTCTCATGGCGACAGAATAGGTCTTCCCTCTCGGCGTAACAAGGCGTTGCGCTGACTTGACAATGTGCCGTCCGAACGATTAAGTGTCAGTCTGGGCCCAGGAGTTTAGGCCGAGGGGGAACAATGGGCGCAAGAGGAAGGGCTGGGGCTCTTTTAATCACGGAGGTCCTGATCTTCCTTGTTCTGTTCCCCGCTCAGCCCGCCCAGGCAATCGATTGCTCAGTTGAGGATCAGGTCATTACCCAGATGAAGCCGAAGGCAACGCTCGGCAAGGGCGATGCGGGTTGGCTCTACGTTCGTGACCGCGATCTTGGGGTCAACTGTTCAGGCTCCGCCGCGTTTTCAACCGTCAACATCCACAACATATCCTTCACTCGATGGGTTGAGGGCGGCTGGGTTGAGAAATGGGACTGCTACACATGCAATCCGCGCACGAAGAAGTGGCGGGGATTTATGGAGGGCATGTCCGCATCTGGCCAAGGCTTCGGCGGATTCAACCAGGGTTGGTCGATTCCGGGAAGCGACGTCGGAACCTGGGACAAGTTCAGGATTAACAACAACGCAGGGACGACGCTCTGGAATTGGTGGTGGGCTGAGGACGCGAATGGTAGCTACAGCGAGATGCAATGGGCTCCGGGAGGCTTCTACGACTGGGACTTCGGGTTCTCTCAAAGCTACGTATTTGCCGAGACAGGTCGCTACCCGGCTGGCACCAACAGCGGAACCGGGGCGAGGGATCACTTCAATAACCTTGAGTACAAGTCCTCTGGCTGGCAAGGCTGGGAAGACAACCTAGACCCTATGGGCGGGAACTACGGGTACGACAACATGGACGGGTGGAAGTGGTCTCACGTGGGGGCGAGAGAGTATGAGATCGTCTCGTGTGCGTCGCCGTGCTAGCAACCATCGTCGGAGCCTCTGGCGGGCAATCACTCTGAGCCTTGTGATTCTCGCTCCTCATGTTGGCGATGCTCTCATCGGCGACCCCTGCTGCATTCGAGCCGACCCGGGATGAGCCGCAGCTGGACTGGGATCATTGGTTCCCCAGCGCCACCGCGCTCTCTGCCAACGCGTCTCTTCCCACGACGCTGCCCTTCACGCCCGTCGAACCGCAAAGCATTGACGCGACCGCGGCGCGCTACCTCAGCCCGAATGGAGACGCCATCGCCTTCATCTACGACAGCCCGACCTACGGGAGACTCGTAATCGTGGAGGCCCTACCAGACATACCGGATCCGACGATGAGAGCGCAAAGCTTCAGTAACCAAGTCGCCCAATCGAAGCTTCCGCAAGCGTTTGGGAGCGCCTCCATTGTCAGCATCGCAGGGGAGATGGCCCTTCTTACCTCGAGCGAAGACCTGAGTCGTTCCATGGTTGAGGTTGTCAAGAACGGCGTTCAGTTCAGCGTTCTGGGCCCAAGCCTCCAGCCTTCCGTAGTAGTCGAGGCCGCCACGGCCGCTCTCGGGGAGAGCACCAGCACTACGCCGCCCCTGAGCTCCTGATTCCAGGTCGAGCCTCGGTCCGCGTCATGGCGCTCAGATTCAAATTGGGCAATTGCTGCACGAACTCGCCATGCTGGCCTCCTCTGCGACGAGCCCGGTAGACGCACGAACCTTCGCCGAGGTGACGGAGCCGGGCGGAATAGGCTAGCTCTGAGATGTCGAACGGGTGCGCCTCAGCCGTCAGCGCCTTCGAAAGACGCGCGCGACGGCTGGGGTCGAAGCAACGATCGAGTCCGTTCGCGGATATGGGCTTCCTGAAGGGCACACAAACCCCTGATCGTCGCCGCAACCAGCGCGTTTCGTACCATCGGCCTCCTTCTCGTGGGAGGTTCGGTCCGTGCTCTTCGCGTTCGCGTACCTGCTGCTGCGCCGTGTGCTCCAACTCGTCGCTGGCTCCTCCACCGATCTGAGCAAGGATGTCGAGCTGGTGGTCCTTCGCCACCAGCTGAAGGTGCTGAAGCGCCGGGTTGACACACCCCGCCTTCGCCGTCGCGACCGGCTCTTCATGGCCGCGATGAGCCGGAATCTCCCTCGGTTCCGGTGGTCATCCTTCCTTGTCAGCCCTCAGACGCTCCTTCGCTGGCACGGGGAGCTGGTGCGAAGGAAATGGACCTACGCACGGCGCTCGCCCGGTGGCAGACCGCGGATGAGCGAGGAGCTCAAGGAGCTGGTCCTGCGCATGGGAAGGGAGAACCCCCGGTGGGGGTGCATCCGGATCAAGGGCGAGCTCGCCAAACTCGGTGTCCGTGTCTCTGCGACCAAGATCCGTACGCTCCTTCGAACGAACGGCCTCGGCCCGGCTCCCCGGCGATCCGGCCCGACCTGGAGCGAGTTCCTTAGGGCCCAGGCGGAGGGGGATCCTTGCGCTCGACTTCTTCACCACCGAGACGCTCTGGCTCCGGACGATCTACGTCCTGTTCGCGATCGAGCTCCGGTCCCGTAGGGTGCACGTCGCGGGTGTCACGCGGAACCCGGACTCAGCGTGGGTTACCCAGCAAGCCCGGAACTTGGCGGTGGGTGGCCGGCTGGAAGGGTGTGGGGGTCAGAAACTCCGATAATCTGCTTGACCTGCGGATTCGCGACGCGCGACGAAGACGAGCGAGCGCTCTTTCGAATGCCCGGGAAGCGGGCAATCGGCCTTCGATACCCGTTGCCCCTGGGGACGAAGCCTTGAGTGCATGCGGAGCCGCCCCGGGCAGGACTTGAGTCCGTCGGACTCAGATCTCATCCAATCCGGTTGGGGCGGGAGGTGCTCCACGCGGGCCCTCGAGAGGGCTGATTAGCGCCTATTTGACCGGCGGCCAGCTCGGGCGAAGCGACAGGTTACAAGGGTGATCGGAGTTTCTGACCCCTACAGGCGGAGACAGCGCCCTTCACGGCCTTGGCCTCCGTGGCGGTGCGGGGGTTGGAGCTGACCGACCGGGCGTGCTGGGACTCCCTGGCACGGGGTGAGATCGGGGCGTTCGACCGCGAGGCTGCGATCTGCACGGAGCTGTGGCAATTCGGGGTGTGCGCCGGGATGCTCGAAGAGCGTCCGTCGATCGTCTCAGACACGGGATCAGATACGTGATCGCGTCCTGATGCCCGTCGGTGCGTCAGTCCGTCGTGCTGAGTGTCGCCTCACGTGGAGGGTGCATTTGTTCAGATCATGCCGCCATGGACTGCTTTACCCCACGGGTCCGGCACCTGCGAGTCAAGGGCACTCCGTAACCGAAAACGCCGGCCCGCCGCCCGGATTCGGGCGCCGGTTCCGGCTTGGCGACCTCGCTTGCGCGGGGAAATGTCAAGGAGCCTCGCGGTTCGGTTCGTCGGTGCCGCGTGTCCAGCACGGCACGGGATGGGCGCTCAACCAATGGCCGGCTGGTTCCGAGGAGATGAGCCGGCACCTGGAGCACGCACTGTCGAAAATCGACACTGACCAAGAGAGGGCATTCCAGCCGGGCCTGAGAACGGCGCGTCCAAGTTGCCTGAAGTGGACACAAACCGCTGATGGTGCCCACGGCCAGCGCGCTCGTTGGATCGGCCCTTGGGCAAGGCGTCGGTTCTCGGCACACCGCTGTCGGTGGTCGGGTCGCAGGGGGAGGTCCGAATGCAGCTGAAGAACGCAGGCCTGTTCGGCCGGGACTAGTCGAGGTTGACCTCGGCCAAGGTCAGGGTGTGCGAGGTGGGGGAGGGGTCGGCGGCGTTGATCCAATCGACGAAGGTTGTTCGTAGCGAAGGATTAGGGCTGCTCGATTGAGCATGGTCGTTCACCGGGGAGTCATCTACGCAGGTCACGGGGCCCTCGTTCATGCCGCGCGGGCATCGTACTCGTGGATCAGCCCACCGAGGATCTCGCGACGCTTGATCGCCTCGGGCCGAGCGGGCCCCGGGCCTGGGATCCGCCGGCGGACATCGTTCGGACGTCGAAGACCCAGCCCACGACGCGGTCGATGCGAGTTGTGATGCGCGGCGTACTCACGCAACACGTCCACCAGGTGTTTTTCGATGAAGGATCAACACGTGATCCAGGACGTCCCGCCGCAAGTCTCCGATCAGCCGCTCGATGTGACCGTTGGCCTGGGGGGTCCGGTAGGGGGTGAGCACGACCTCGACACCCTCAGCGGCGTTGCGCGAAGCCGGGGCCCTGAAGCTCGACTACGTGGGACCTGTCGACAGCGTTCACATCTCCGGGCTCGACGAGGAGCTCACCCACATCACGTGGCTTGAGGAACCACCTCTCGGCTGACTGCCGTCCGCACTCCGGGTCGAGCACGCCGCCTGCCACAGGATTCGCGCGTATACCTGGACGCCTACGATGCCCTCTGCCGCCTGCCGTCCCACCCGATTTCGCGGGCCAAAGAGCTATTGCGCGGTCCGAACGATCCTGGGACACTTTGGGTGAAGGTCGTTGAGGGAGGCAGCCATGTCTCGTCCGAGCAACGCAACCTTCAGCCGAGCCGCAATCGTCACCGGGGTCATGGTCGCCGCGATGGCGATCGCACCCGCGTCCTGGGCCGCAGCGCCCACGATCTCCTCGTTCTCGCCCACCAGCGGCCCGGTGGGCACGTCGGTGACGATCACCGGAACCGACCTCATGGCAGCGACGAGCGTGACGTTCAACGGGGTGTCCGCCACGTTCACCGCGAACTCGAACACGATCCGGGGCGACCACGGGGCCGATCAGCGTGACCACCCCCGAAGGGACGGCGACCAGCTCCCAGAACTTCACCGTCACGGCCGCCGCACCGCCGACGATCACCTCCTTCTCGCCCACCTCTGGGCCGGTCGGAACGACCGTCACGATCACCGGGACGAACTTGACCGGGGCGACCAAGGTGACGTTCCACGGCGTTTCCGCGACGTTCACCGTGAAGTCCTCGACGAAGATCACGGCGACGGTCCCAAGCGGCGCGACGACGGGGAAGATCTGCGTGACGACGCCTGGCGGAAGAGACTGCAGCTCCCAGGGCTTCAAGGTCACATCGACCGCCGGGGCCCCGACGATCACCTCGTTCTCGCCGACCTTCGGGCCGGTCGGAACGACCGTCACGATCACCGGGACCAACTTCACCGGGGCGACGGGCGTGACCTTCAACGGCACCGCCGCGACGTTCAAGGTGGTCAAGTCAACCAAGATCACGGCGACCGTCCCTGCTGGTGCGACGACCGGCCCGATCAAGGTGACAACCCCTGCCGGTTCGGTGACCAGCACGAGCAACTTCACGGTCAGCACCACGCATGCAAGGAGCGTGACCCTGAGGCTACGGAGGCACCTGGTCGCGCGCGGAGTCGTCAGCGTTGCGGACACGATGGCGGCGTGTGTGGCGAGCGTCCCCGTCAAGGTTCAGCGTCGCGTGTCGGGGCACTGGAAGACGGTCGGGCGCACCACCACCACCTCGACGGGGATCTACAGGAAGCGGATCCCGGACAAGCCCGGCAGGTATCGGGCCAAGGCCCCGAGGGTCATCCTGAACGCGGGAGCCGATATCTGTTTGGGCGCCACGTCACCCGTGCGGAGGCACAGGCACTAGGCTCCGTCCCGAGGCGTTCGATAGAAGAACCGACCCCCGCTCGGGGGGGCGGTTCTCTTTCGAGGCGCAAGCCGGGAATCAGCCGGTCGAGCAGGGCTGTGTTGCAGATTCGGCCCTCGCTAGGGAGGACGCGCGTGAACCATCGCTGGATCGGCGAGGCTCGCCCGAGATCGGAAACGAACCCCCCGCGCCACTTCTTCGGAAACAAGGCAATCTGAAGCCGTTCTTAGCCGTTCCGACTAAGGACTCAGCCCTCCGTACTTCCCTCTGCCCTGCCCACGCTGCATCGAGGACGTCTACGACGCGCTGTCGCAGAAGAAGCAGTCGCAGAAAGAAGCTGTTCCTCGTCAGGCGTCTCAGAGGGGGCCTGTGGGGTAAACAAATTCGATCGGGCCATTGACGGGCGGCGTTGCCGTGACGCCTGGGAGCCCGTCAGACTGCCCCCGTGCTCGCATTCCTCCTGTATCGCGTCCTGAGCGGCCTGCTCCGCCTGCTCGTCCGAGCGGGTGTCGATGATCGGGACCTGGAGATCGCCGTGCTGCGCCATCAGCTGAGGATCCTGCGCCGGCAGGGGAGGCGACCGGGCTACAGCACTACCGACCGGGTGAGGTGGGCGGTCGTGCGACTCCGCGGTCCCGTGTTCAGCCGGGGACGAGCGGCTCGAGCCAGTCCGGAATCTCGCGGCCCTCCACGCGGACGAACGGCGGCTCGTAGTCCTCGACGGAGGATAGCTCCGCCCGCACCTCCTCCTCCGAGAGCGAGCGCCACCGACGCTCGGCCTCGATCATCAGCGGCAGGAGCCGGACGTCGCCGGCCGTGCAGAGACCGGTCGCCTCGGATCGGGCAAGGGCGAACGCCACTGCCGCGTCGACGTGTCGCTGCTCATCCAGCGGCTCGTACCACGTCGAGTAGCGAGCCCCCTCCGACGTCTTCCACAGATTGCGGGCGACGGCCTTGATCAGCCGCAGGCCGACGTCCTGCTCGACGATGGCCTCGGCGAGGGCGTCGAAGTCGCGACGGTATGCCTCCTCCTTCGAAAGCCGGTAGTTGTATGGCGTGATCACGGTGTCGAAGGGGAACCGACGCAGCGCCTCTAGGTGCGTGGCGGGGGCGCTCATCCCGTGGCCGGTGATTCCGATCGCGCCGACCAGGCCCTCGTCCCTGGCCCTGGCGGCACCCTCGATCGCCCCGCCCGGTCTCGTCGCCCGGCCGAGATCCTCGACGTCGCCGATGGCGTGCAGCTGGATCAGGTCGACGCGGTCGACGCGGAGCCGCTCGATCGAGCGCCTGATGCTGTCGTACGCGCCGGCCGCCGTTCGATCGCCGGTCTTGGTGGCAAGGAATATCCCATCCCTGATCCGAGACATCCACCGGCCGAGGTGCAACTCCGAGTCCCCATAGTCGGCGGCCGTATCGAAGTGGTTGATGCCCGCCTCGAGCGCGAGCTCGATCGATCGATCAGCGACCTCGTCGGGCACCTCGATGAGCGCAGCCCCGCCGTAGATCAGCACCGAGCTCATGTGGCCCAGCCGTCCCAGCCGCCTCGTCTCCATCACGCCTCCTCGGACCTGGTGCGTGCCGACCGAATCCCTGCGCCGTCCGCTCCGCTCACACCCGACGTCGTGCGGCCGTCTCGAACCACCACGGGTCGAAGCCCCGATCCCCAGGGTCGACGACAGTCCCGGGCGGAACGACGGCGTCGATCGCGTCCAGCGTCGCTTGGTCCAGCCGAAGGTCGGTCGCCGAGAGGAGGTCGTCGAGCTGGTCCATCGTCCGCGGCCCGATGATCGCCGATGTGACCGCGGGGTGGGCAAGCGTGAACGCTATCGCCATCCGCGTGAGCGAGATATCGGCGTCGGCGGCGATCTTCAGCAGCTCCTCGACGAGGTCAAGCTTGTGCGCGACCTCATGACGCGACTCGTCGTATAGCGCAGCGAGCCAATCTGCCCGCTGGGCGCCGCGGGTCGCCCGCGACTCCGGCGAGTGGTCGAAGCTGTCCCGTCGGTAGCGTCCGGTCAGCCAGCCGCGGCATAGTGGACTCCATATGAGGACGCCCATGCCGTAGCGCTGGGCGACCGGGAGCACGTCATGCTCGATGTGTCGGACGAAGATGGAGTACGGCGGCTGCTCCGTCCGGAACCTCGAGAGCGCCCGTCGCTCGGAGGCCCACTGTGACTCGACCATCTGCCATCCGGGGAAGGTCGACGACCCGAAGTAACGGATCTTGCCCAGACGCTGGAGGTCGGTCAGCGCACCGAGGGTCTCCTCGACGTCCGTGTCCGGCTCGGGTCGGTGGATCTGGTACAGGTCGATGTGGTCCGTGCCCAGGCGCCGGAGGCTGTTCTCCACCTCGCGCGCGATCCAGACCCGGGAGTTGCCCCGCTCGTTCCGGCCCGGCCCCATGTCGCCGTGGACCTTGGTCGCCAGGACGACTTGCTCGCGGCGGCCCTTCAGCGCCCGCCCGACGAACTCCTCGGACTCGCCGGCCGAGTACACGTCCGCAGAGTCGACGAAGTTGACACCGCCGTCGATCGCCGCGTGGATCATCCGGACGCAGTCGTCGACGTCCGGGTTGCCCCAGCTCCCGAACATCATCGTTCCCAGGCAGTGCGTGCTGACGCTCAGGCCCGTCCCGCCCAGTGTTCGGTACTCCATAGCCCGCCTTTCGCTATGCGGACGTTTGCGATCACCCGGCCCGGCGACGCGCCGCCGGCCGTCGAAGCCGGAACGCTATCACCTGCGGCTGCGTGGTCGCCGCAGCGACCGACCCCACATCCGCGGCGTCAGCGCATGCTCGCCTGCGAGTTCTTCCGCGCTCAAAGGACGCTGGGCCGACAACAAAGGGGTCTGAGCCCGCCCGGCTTGAGCGGCGCTGGCGCGACCGACCGGTTCAAGGGTTGAGTGCTTGCCCTCAGGGATGGTTCTGCGAAATCGCCGCGGGAGGCCGGCAATGGTCCGCTCGGCGGCATCCCCGCCGACCAGGCCGGCACACAGCTGGAACCACGAACCTGCAGCTCAGGGGTGTGAACTGAATAGTTACACCCCTCAGGATCTCGTACACGGTCTTGGGTGCGAGCGCGGCCCTCCCGTCGCGGGGGTGGAGCAGCCCGTCGTAGAAGGCCTCGAGGTGGTGCGGCCGCAGGCGCCGCAGGCCGATGCGGCCGAGGGCGGGAACGACGTGTCCCTCCACGTTGCGGCGATAGCCGTTGTAGGTGCTTGCCGCGAGCACGAGCCGCTTGCCCGGCAGCCACCGGCTGTTGAGGAACGCGCCGAAGCTCAGGGAGCGAGCCCCGTCGCCTGCGCCGTCGCGCTCACTCGCGAGCCGGGCGGCGAGCCGCTCGGCGTCGGCTCGCTCGCAGCCGGCCGGATGCCAGCTGCGTCGCTCCCTCCCGGTGATCGGGTCGGTTCCTTCGTAGATGACCGCGTACCAACGGTTGCCCTTCCTCGCGATGTAGCCCTTCATCGCGCTCCTCCTTCCGGGCGGCGCCGGTCGCCGCCCGGTAGAAGAATCGGTGGAAGAAGGACATTCCGCGGCTTGAGGAGTGGGATTACCTGGTCGGCCTGAACGAGAGACGGTAGAAGCTGTCGCCGACCGGCGGGCCGGTAGCTGGCGCGGCTCCCTCCCGATGGCGACGATGGGAAGAATGCGGGGCTCTGGGAGAGCGACTAGTGGCGCGCTGCTTACCTGCCGAGACACGGGTGGAGATACGCCTGATACCCGGAAACCAAGCGCCTTGTTCGGAAGAGGAGTTGGGTACGTACCTGGGGCTAGAGAAGGTCCGCGGTCTCGTGCGCCGACGTCCTGCATTGCTCCAGCGTTGGGACTTCGCCATAGATCAGCGGGCGCATAGAAGCCCACCCGGCAGCGAGGGCCTCTTGACAGGAATGAGAGGGGTCGAAGATCGGGCTTGTCGCGTACCCCTCAGCGGGGCGATCGGTGTGGGCCCATCCCCACTTCTGGCTGATCCCGTCGATGTCCGAGGCGAGTTCGGCCGCAAGTCCCGGCCGGCTCTCGAGCACAGAGCGAAGCTCTGGGTTCGTCATGAGCTTGAACACGTCGTAGAGATGTCGCGTGGCTTGACGCAGCTCATCCGCAGACTCTGGGTATTGGCTAGCGAGATGGTGGAGCAAGGCGAGCTTTTCGAACAATGTCCGTTCAGGGTTGAGCACCTCGACCTCGACCGTGGCGAACTCCTCGTATTCGTCCTCCGACAAGCCGAGAGTCTCGGTGGCGAACTGGCCGATGAACGAACGGATCGTTCTCCTCGACCGCGGGTCAGGCCCGCCTCTGACGCCCATCTCAAGTAGCACGCCGGGCCGCACCACCCGTGGCGTCAGTCGAGGCGGGTAGCGGTACCGGACGTTCCGGTGAATCGCTGTTTCGGATCCCTCCAGCACCAGGTCTTCCTCTCCGAGCCCAAGGTCGTCTCTCGCGCGAGAGCAAATGCTCTTGACGATCTTGTCGACGCTGCCTTTGCCGAAGGTCTTGTCAAAGGCGCGGGTCACAACGAGCAGGATGTCGACGTCTTCGGAGAAACGCTCGATGAGTCCGAAGGCCTTGGAAAGGCTGGTCCCGCCCTTGAACACGATGTAGGCATCGTCAACCGGCTGCCCCACGCTGCGAAGGAGTTCGGTGATCCAGAAGTCCTTCTCCACGAACTCCTGGGGGAGTTCCAGTCCCTCGCTTGCCCGCCCCACCAGAGCGAACAGGTCGTCCGGTGCTTCCCGGAGTCGTGCCATCCCTACGCCGGCACCAGGGCGTTCCTCGACGCATGGCCATCGAGATCGTTGACGAGCTCAGTGACCCGCTCTTTCAGCGCCGGGGCTCGTTCCTCAACCGCAGCCTTGCACACGCGATCGAGTGAGATCCGCCCGTCGTCTCGGAGTTCGCTCACCGTTCGCTCCACATCGGCCCACTCTGCTTCGGCATGCTCCGGCCAGTCTCGGAGCACCTCGAGCAGAGCGATCTCCTCGTAGCCGAGACCGAGCCGGACGAAGTTCCGCCGGGAGTGAAGCTTCACTCCCGGGATGCCGGTGGGAGGGGGGCCCACCACCGCGAACTCGGGCACTGCCGGCACTTGCGTGGACAGTCCCAGGACGTGGCTGGCTGACCACCCGGCTGGCCCCAGGCCTCTCGGCCCCGCCACCTCGCGAACGATGTCTTCGGCCTTCGGGCGGCCGGGCCCGAACCGGGACTTCACCCCCTTCCAGTAGAGGCCTCGGCGGACCCTGAGAAGGCTGTCCTCATCGGCGGCGATCCGTGAGAAGGCGGACTCGACCGCCCGCCGGGGGCCATCGACGTCGGACACGCGCAGGAAGGTCCCCGGGCGGGACCTCGCTACCTTCGATCGAACCATCGCAGCCATAGAGTCCATGCGAGGAAAGTATAACGAGAAGCTCGCAGACTAGCAAGTGCCCGTAGATGTCGAAATCGCGTCTCGCTGTTGATCCTGCGCCCGGAGTGCCTGTGGGGTAAACAAATTCGATCGGGCCGGTGACCAGCGGCGTTGTCGCGGGGGCACGGAGCCGGTCAGACTGCGCCTCGTGCTCGCGTTCTTCCTGTATCGCCTCTCATGCGGCCTGCTCCGGTTGCTCGTTCGGGCCGGCCTGGATGACCGGGAGCTGGAGATCGCCGTGCTCCGCCATCAGCTGCGGGTGCTCACCAGGGGAGGGAAACGGCCCCGCTTCAACACCGCTGACCGGGCCTTCCTCGCCGCAGCGAGCCGGTTCCTCCCCCGGGAGCGGTGGTCGGCCTTCGGGGTCGTCCCCGAGACGCTCAAGCGCTGGCGCCGCCAGCTCGAGGGCAGAAGGGACCCGAGGCCGCGCCGGGGGCCGGGGCGCCCTCCCATCGATCCCGAACTGCGCCAGCTGATCCTCCGCCTGGGAAGGGAGAACCCCCGGTGGGGCTACCTGCGGATCAAGGGCGAGCTCCTCAAGCTCGGGATCAGGATCTCCGCCGCCACGATCGCGAACGTGCTGCGCCGAGGCGGCCTGGGGCCGGCGCCCCGGCGGATCGGACCCACGTGGGGGGAGTTCCTGCGGGCCCAAGCCCTCGCCTTCATCCCCACCGGCTCCTCCGCCTCCGACCTTGAGGATCGGGCTCGGCGCGAGTCGGGCCCTGCGCCTGCGGCCGTCGATGCAGCAGGGCCGCTCCCGCCCGATCAGGCGCCTTGCCCCACGGCTCCTGCCGGTCGGAATCCCACCCGTGATCAGCCGGAGCCCGATCGGGAAGAGCTCTGTGACCCCAGGCCACAGAAGCCCGTCCGAATCGACGTTGCGCGTCGCCCACCACCGGGCGGCGGGCGACCTCGTGACGGACCCACCCCTGCTCACCTTCGTCTTGTGGCCTTGCCTGACCACGGCAGGTCTGTTGGGTCGCGCCGGGTTTGGTGCACGATCGGCCGGCGAGGTTCCCTTCGGGCCTCTGAACTCCGCCGATCGTCGCTCGTTGGCAGCGGTTCGATTGCGCGGCGTGGTTCGACGCTCGATGCGGCCGCCTGATCGAATACTTGTACCCAACACCCTCGCTGCGACCTACGTGCAGATTCGACCTCTCGCAACACGACAGAGGGCTCATTCGTGGGTCCAGCTGCCAACATCTTGCAAACATCCGTTCCACGAGCCTCCGTCGCCGGTCTTCTGATCGTCTACCCGCGGTAGACACTCCGCCGGTCGGCCGCAGGAGCGTGCACAGCATCTTGATCGTCGCCGACCTCCGGGAGCCGTTCGGTCCAAGGACCGAAGATCTCCCCTGGCTGTACGCTGAACGTCACGCCGCTCACCGCGACGAGATCGCCGAACCACTTCGTGAGCCCGCGGGCGTCGACGGCGAGGTCGTCCCTCGCTCGGGGCCCCGCGGTGGGCGTCCACGGTTCCGGCGTGGCTTCGACGGTCCTCATGGTCGCCGCCTCCCATCGTCACCGCGTCCGAAACCTCTGAGAACGGAATGGATCTTCGATGACCAGCCACCGTTTCGGCCACCCCGGGTCACCACAACAATGTGTTCGGTCATCTCCGTACGCCTGCTAACGTTTGGGGCTCCTGCACCTCCGGGCTAGCGCGGGCCGAGTCAATCGAGTGATGAGCATAGCCAGGGCCATGCAGCCCTTTGCATATCTTCTCGCGCCGATCCTGGCCGTTCAGGGACGACGCCTGAGCCGGCGGATCCCGCGGCTGCCGGAGGCGGGCGGAACTGCAGGGACAACGGCAGGCGCCTCTCCGCCCGTTCGACTGGCCGTGTTCGGCGACTCCACGGCGGCCGGCGTGGGGGCAAAGGATCATCGACATGCCCTGGCGGGCCTCCTCGGCGCCGCCGTGGGGAACGCGACGGGACGCGAGACGTCCTGGCGGGCAGTGGCCCGCAGCGGGGCCACTGCGCGCTCTGCCCTCGGCCTGGTTCCCGACCTCGTCGACGGGGACTGGACCCCGGACGTAGTGGTATTGCTGATCGGGGTCAACGACTTGAAGGACCTCCGTCCCCTGCGCGCGTGGGACCGAGACGTGCCGGCGCTCGTCGCGGCCATCCGCGAGAGGACCGGTGGGGTTCCCCTGATCGTGTCCGAGATGGCGCCCGTGTCCCGGTTTCCAGCCCTGCCACAGCCGATGCGCGCCGTGATGGCCTTGCGGGCCCGGGCCATGGACGAGACTCTTCGCCGCGCCGCCGGGGCTCGCCACGTGGCAGTCGACTCCAAGATGATCGGCGACGGCTTCTTCGCCGAGGACGGATTCCACCCATCGAGTTCAGGGTACGGCGCGTGGGCCGACCAGCTTACCGGCCCCCTGGTAGACGCCCTCACGCGGTGATGTCGCGCCGGTGGAGACGGCGAACCGGCGGCCGTTGGCACCCCGACGAAGGTAGTCACTTTGGCGAGGACGCATCCGGACGACTGTCCGCGAAGTCCATGGGCGGTTAATGTCCGCGCGGACGGGCACCGCGTGGGCGTGTTCGACTACGGATCATGGAGGTCGGACGACGTAGCGGGAAGATAACTGATCGATCAGGAGCGTCCAAGCCCGCGCGTCGCGAGGAGCCGCGGGAGCCGCTTCAGGTCGGGATTGATCGGTCGTCCGAGCGCCTGGCCCCATTCGAGGGACTTGCCCGCCTGGTGATCAAGCACCGCGCCGCTCTCGGACTCTCCCAGGAAGAGCTGGCCCGGCGCGTGGGTACCGGTCACTCCGCCTTCTCCCGCATCGAGAGCGGCCGGCACAAGACCAGCGTGGAGACGCTCCAACGACTGGCCCAGGCCCTGGGGGTCCGGCTCATCCTGGGCTTCGAGAGCGGGCCCCGGGAGCGACCGACTCGCGAGCTCATCAGCGCTTGATCGCCCGGCGCTGGGACCTGGTGCCGACAAAGTCATCGATCGAGGCCTAGGGCTCCTTTGGTGTGACGGCGTGGAGAGCTGAAGCAAGTTTCATGCGGCAGGTCTGATGCGGGCTCCGGTGACGTAATCGTCCACGGAGCGATCGATCTGCTTCAGAGCGGAACGAAGCTCGATCGGTGCCGG
>WNFU01004592.1_pt1 | contig 17542 bp, 12 predicted proteins | sample 5400121 | NCBI WGS metagenome assembly WNFU01 (sample SAMN13153360, study PRJNA577476) | soil metagenome | isolation source: 100 cm soil or saprolite under grassland replicate 1 | place: USA:California | collected 2016-06-15
GGTGTTCCTCGCCGCGGTCGCGCGGTAGGCGGTCGCGGGGGAGCGCTACTGGACCTGGACCTGGACAAGTCGAAGTCGAAGTCGAGGTCCACATCCACGACCACGACCACGACGGCTTCCCTCACCGCCCGAGCCGCGCCCGCACCGCGGGCTCCTCGCCCTCCACCCTCTCGACGAGCGCCGCGACGTGCCTCGCGAACGGCGGCGCCACGAGTTGCACGGCCCCTCCGCGCGCCTCGAACTCCGCCCACGCCTCGTCGAGCCCGCTCGTGTCGTCGACCCACGTCACGCGCCAGCGCCCTCGCGCGAGCCCGCCGAGCGAGACGCTCGCGCCCGCGATCCTCGACCCGTAGCCGCTCGCGGGCGCGTGGAGCCAGACCGCGACCGCCCGCTCGCCGCCGAGCACGAGAGCGCGCGCGCCGGCCGGCGACACGGGTGGATCCGGCGCGGGCGCGAGCGAGCCCTTCGCCTCCGCGCGGCGGAGGAATCCGGCGAGCGCGCTGAAGTGTCGCCCGCGCGCGGGCGTCATCGGCGCGTCCGAGTCGACCGTGAACGGGGGGGCCGAGTGCGCGAGCACGCCCGCCCCCGCGAACGTCGCCGCCCAGATCCCCACGTGCGTGTGATCGTGGAGCGGCGCCGGATCTCCGCCCCAGCCGAACTCGCCGAGGAGCACGGGCTTGCCGTAGCGCGCGGTGTCGCGGATCGTCGCGACGAGCGCCGCCGCGAGCGCGTGCACGTCGTAGACGTCCGGACCGTAGCGGTGCCACTGGACGACCTCGCACGCGCCGCTCGCCCACCACGCGCGCTCGTCGCGCTCGACGTTCCAGTGGAGCCCGACCGGCCCGGCGGTCACCGGCCGCGCGTAGGGATCCTCCTCGCGCCAGGTGCGCGCGAGGTCCTCGGCCCACGGAATCCAGGCGGACTCGGGGATCGCGCCGTCCCACTCCGGCTCGTTCAGGAGGTCCACCGCGAGGAGCGCGGGTGACGCGCCCCAGCGCGCGAGCACGTACCGGAGCCGGCGGCGCGCCGCCTCCCGCGCCCCGGGATCCGTGAAGAAGTCGCGGGGCGTCGCGGCGGGCCCGCCGCGCACCACGGCGTACGGGTTCTCCTCCCAGCCCTTCCACGCGTCTCCTTGCGTGAAGCCGATCGCGAACGCCGTGAGGATCACCTTCACGCCGTGGCGCTCCGCCGCGTCGAGCACGGCGTCGTACCGCGCGGCGACCGCCTCGTCGAACCGGCCGAGCCCGGGCTCGAGGCAGCCGGGGCTCGGGGCCGTGCCGGCGCGGCCGCACGCGGTCATGACGAAGACGCGGAGCGTGTTCATCCCGTCCGTCGCCATCCGGCCCACGTACGCCTCGATCGAGAGGCCGTCGGACCAGGTCGCGTCGTAGACGTTGAACCGGTTCTCGCCGAGCGGTCGGAAGGTCCGCCCGCCCCCGGTGACGAGCGCGCCGCCGCGCACCCGCACCGCGCCGGGCGCGCCGAGCTCCTCGGCGCGAACCTCGCCGCGCCCGACCTCGCGCGCCGCGGTCCCGGCACCGGCGCCGGCGCCGGCGAGCATCCGCCAGGTGTGCACCCCCGGCTCGAGCGGCCGGAACCGGACCGCGAAGGCGTCCCTGCGAGCGAACGCGGCGACCGAGACCCGCGCGCCCGACGGCGCGGTGATCTCGGCCCGGGCGGAACCCTCCCCTGGCCGGAGCGCGCCGAGGGCGACCCGGAGCTCGTGCACGCGGTTCACGACCGCGGCGGGCGGGGCGGGCGCCGTGCGCACCTCGGCCCCGCACGCCGCGAGCGCGAGCGACGCGGCGAGCGCGGCCGATGCGGCGACGGGATGGAAGCGCCGGGCCGTCACCTCACGCCGCCATCGGGAGCAGGCCGCGCGTCTGCTTCTCGACGAGCGACGCGTAGTACCCGCCGCGCCGGACGAGGTCGGCGTGGCGCCCCTCCTCGACGATCCGCCCCTGCTTCAGGACGACGATCCGGTCGGCGTCGACCACGGTCGAGAGCCGGTGCGCGATGACGAGCGACGTCCGGCCTCGCATGACGCGGTCGAGCGCCTGCTGCACGAGGTGCTCGGTCTCGGCGTCGAGCGCCGAGGTCGGCTCGTCGAGGACCATGATCGCGGGTGACTTGAGGAGCGTCCGCGCGATCGCGATCCGCTGCCGCTCGCCGACCGACAGGCGGCTGCCGCGCTCGCCCACGATGGTGTCGTAGCCGTCGGGCAGGCGCGAGACGAACTCGTGCGCGTTTGCGGCGTGCGCGGCGGCCTCGATCTCCGCGCGTGAGGCCTGCGGCCGTCCGTAGGCGATGTTCGCGAGCACCGACTCGTTGAACAGGAGCGAGTCCTGGAACACGACCCCGATCTGGCGCCGGAGCGACACCTGCTTGAGCCGCTTCACGTCGATGCCGTCCACGCGCACGACGCCCTCGTTCGGATCGTAGAAGCGCTGCACGAGCGAGACGAGGGTGGACTTGCCGGACCCGGACGGCCCGACGATCGCGACCCGCTCGCCCGCGCGGACGTGGAGGTCCACCCCGTCGAGCAGCGGCGGCGCGCCGGCGTCGTACGCGAACCGGACGCCGCTCCACTCGACGTCGCCGCGGAGCCCGTGGACCTCGCGCGCGTCCGGCGCGTCTCCGAGGTGATCCTGCGCGTCGAGGATCCCGTAGACCTCCTCGACCGACACGCGCGCGGTGCGGAGCGTCTTGTAGACGCCCGAGAGGCCGAGCACCGGCCCGAAGAGGCCACCGACGTAGCCGAGGAAGGCGACGAGGGTGCCGACCGTCACCTCGCCGCGGACGACGAGCGCGCCGCCGAGGGCGAGCGCCGCGACGCGTGCGCCGATCTGCACGAGGTTCTGCGCGGCGCCGACCCCCGAGTCCACCCCCACGCCGCGGATGACGACCTCGTTCGCGGAGTTCACCTCGTCGAGGAAGCGCTTCTTCTCGGCGTCCTCCATCGCGAAGCTCTTCACCGTCACGATGCCGGAGAGGACCTCGTTGAACCGCGAGTAGATGTGGACCCAGCGCTCGAGCAGCCGCCGCTCCCGGCGCGTCTGCATCGGCGCCGCGACCCGCGCGATGAGCGCGGGGAGCGGCGCGAAGGCGAGGACGGCGAGCGCGAGCCGCGGCTCGAGCTTGAACATCACGACGACGGACAGCGCGAGGTAGGCCGCGGCCGGGATCACGTTGAACGCGATCTCGGCGAGCGCGCCGACGAGCCCCTGGATCGAGCGGTCGAGCCGGGTCATCACCGCGCCGACGCCCTCTGCGCGGTGGAAGGAGATCGGGAGCCGGTGGAGCCTCCCGACGGTCGCCTCGGTGAGCCGGTACTGGATGCCGATCCGCGTCCGCCAGGTGAGCCAGCTCGAGAGCGCCGCGAGCGCCTCGCGCGAGAGGCCCAGGACGACGAGCGCGACGAGCCCGGCCGCCGCGGCGCCGCCGGCCCGACCGCCGGCGAGCCCGTCGAAGAGGCTGCGGAGGGCGAGCGGCTCCGCCGTGTTCACCGCGGCGAGGGCGAGGGCGAGACCGAGGATCGCGGCGATCGCGCCCTTCGCAGGGTGCAGGAACTCGACCGCGCGGAGGAGGCCCGCACGGTGGGCCGGAAGGGGGGTTCGGGTCACGCGCGGGGAACGCCCCGCCCGGCGACCGCCATTCCCCGGGGACCCGCGCGACCGAGGTCCGGCGACGGTGCGCTCGGGGAGCGGGGAGCCGAGCGGGCCCCGGGGCCGCTGCCGCGTCGGGTGGGACGTCCCGTCGTGTGCTCGCTCGATGGTACCGCCTCGAGGCGGGGGGCGGGCCGGACGACGTCAGCCGAGCCCGCGCACGATCGCGAGGAGCTCGTCGACGCGGTGGCCGCAGGTGTGACGGGCGAGGATCGTCGCCTGCCCCTCCTCCGCGATCGATCGCGCGAGGGCGGGCTCGTGGAGGACCGCGCGCAGGTGCCGGCGCATCTCGGCGCCGTCGCGCGCGACGAGGTGGTCCGTGCCGCGGCGGAAGAGCCCCTCCGCGTCCTCCCAAGGCGCGCACAGGAGCGGCGTCCCGCACGCGAGCGCCTCGAACGGCCGGATCGTCGGGATGCCGGGGAGCGCCTCGGCGTAAGGGCGGCGCGGCACGTGGATCGTCACGCGGTGGCTCGCGAGCGCGCGCGGTGCCTCGTGGTTCGGGAGCCATCCGCCGTAGCTCACCCCCGCGGCGGCGAGCGCGGCGCGCGCGTGCGGCGGGTACCGGACGCCGAACACACGCGCCGAGAGGCCGAGGTCGCGCACCGGGCCGAGCAGGAAGGTGCGCAGCTCGTCGCTGCGCTCCTCGTCTCCCCAGTTCCCCACGAAGACGACGTCGGCGGCCGGCTCCGCCGCGATCGGCCGGAAGCGGCGCACGTCGGCCGCCTCGTGCCAGGTGAACGCGCGCCGGGCCCAGCGCCGTGCGAGGTAGAGGTCGCGCACGACGCGCCCGAACGCGAGCACGCCGTCGTAGCGCGAAAGGTCGAAGCGCGCCATCTCGTCGGGGCGGGTCGCCGCGCGGTGGTGCGTGTCGTGGAAGAGGAGCCGGAGGCCGGGGCGGCGCGCGCGCTCCGCACCGAGCCGCGCGACGAGCGCGGGCTCGTTCCACTCGTGGACGAGCGCCACGTCGGCGCCGTCGAGCGCCTCGGCGAGATCGAGCGCCGCGGGGTCGTAGACTCGCACCGCCCCGGCGAGCTCCGGGTACGCGCCGCGCCAGGCATCGAGCGCCGCCGCGCCGTGGTCGCGCGCGAGGTTCGCGGCGCTCCACGCGCCCGCGGGCTCCCACGCGACCACCTCGTGCCCGCGGTGGACGAGCTCCGAGGCGACGCCGCGCACGAAGTGGGCGTTGCCGTGGTTCCAGTCGGAGCGGAGCGAGTGGACGAAGAGCACGACCTTCACGGCCGGCCTCCGGGCGGGCTTGCGCCGGCGAGCGCGCGGTAGAGCGCGAGGTAGCCCGCCGCCATCCGCGCGGGCGTGAGCGCGAGGGCGCGGCCCCGCGCGCGCGCCGCGAGCGCGCCGCGGCGCCGCCCGTCGCGGGCGAGCGCGGCGATCCGGTCCGCGAGGGCGTCGTCGTCCCACGGCGGGGCGAACTCGGCGGTGCCGTCCCACAGCTCGCGCAGGCTCTCCACGTCTCCGAGGACGAGCGCGCAGCCGGAGAGCGCCGCCTCGAGCACCGCGAGGCCGAAGGGCTCGTACCGCGCCGGGTGGGCGAAGATGGCGGCGCGAGAGAGCCAGCGCGCGAGCTCCTCCTCCCCGATCCGGCCGAGGAACGTCGCGGCGCGCGCCGAGCTCGAGGTGCGCGGCGCGCTCGCCGAGGACGCCGGCCCCTCGGTCTCCCCCGCGACGTAGACCGGCCACGGGAGGCGAGGCGCGATCCGCGCGAGCGCGCCCGCGTTCTTCGCGTCGTCCCAGAGCCGGCCGGCCGCGAAGACGAGCTCCTCCTTCGGTCCCGGCCAGAAGCGCGCCGCGTCGCGGCCGTTCGGGACGACGTGCGGCGCCGGGATGGGCGCGTGGTGGCGGACGAGCGCGCGCGCCATCCACGGGCTCGGGGCGACCACCGCGCCGGCGCCGCGCAGGCCCGCGCGGACCGCGGCGCGGTAGCGATCCCAGGCGGGCGGCGCGGGCAGGCCGCGGACCGCCTCGAACCAGGAGGTGACGCAGGAGTGGGCGGCGACGAGCTTCGGCGCCCGGAACGGGAGCGCGCCGTGCGCGAGCTCGCAGGTGTGGATGACGTCGGGGCGGACGCGCTCCTCGAGCGCGAGGAGCCAGCGCCCCGAGGCCGCGACGTCGTCCCACGGATCCGGCATCCACTCGAGCCGGTAAGGCCGCCCCTCGTGGACGACGCCCGCGAGCCCATCCACCGCGCGCCGCCGGTCGGACGTGAGCTCCGCCCCCTCGGTCGCGAGGACGACGCCGGCGCCGGCGGCGACGAGCGCGCGCGCGAGCTCGACCGCGTGCGTGAAGACGCCACCGACGGCGTCCGCGACGAGGAGGACCTTCACCGGGTCACCCCCCCCCGACGTGGACGTGGAGTGGATGTGGTCGTGGTCGTGGACGTGGACGTGGACGTGAACCTCGACCTCGACCTCGACCTCGACTTCGACTTCGCCGTCTGGTCCAGGTCCAGGTCCAAGTCCAGGTCCAAGTTCCGCTCCGTTCACGCCGTCTAGAGCTCGTAGATCCGGTCGAGCGTCGCCTGGACCTCGACGATCGAGGCGATCTCCGGGTCGAACCGGCCGCCGCGCGCGAGCGCCTCCGCCCAGGCCACCGCGGCGCGGCCGCCCCACGCGTCCGGCGGCCCCGCGATCCGCTCGCGCCGCGTCCCCTGGAAGCGCTCGACGACGAAGTCGTAGAAGGAGCCCCCCACGTTCCGCAGCGAGCCGCCCCCGGCCGTTCCGTAGAAGGAGGCCTCGATGAGGCAGTCCTGGCCGGCGGCGAGCCGCCACGAGCAGGCGAGCCGCACGGAGGTGCCGTCGGCCAGCTCGAGCTGCGCCGCCGCATAGTCTTCCACGAGGGCGGGGGGGCCTGCGTCCCCCCCGAGCCCCCCGCTCGCTCCGGGGGAGGCTCGTCCGCCTCCCCCTGCGCTCGCCCCCGCCAGCACCCGCCCGCGCCCGCGGATCGGCACGCCGCCCGCCCGGAGGGCCGCGGAGAGCTCGTTCACCTCCGGGAACCCGAGCACCCAGAGCGCGAGGTCCACGAGATGGATCCCGAGGTCCATGACGCAGCCGCCCCCCGAGAGGCGCGCGTCCTGGAACCACGCCTTGTCCGGCCCGTACGCGTTGTGGAACACGAGATCCGCCGCGTAGACGCGCCCGAGCGCGCCCTCCCGCACGAGGCGCCGCAGCTCCGGGACGCCCGCGACGTGCCGGTACGAGAGGTCCACCCCGAGCAGCCGGTCCGCGGCGCGCGCCGCGTCCACGACGCGCCGCGCCTCCGCCGCGGTGCGGGCGAGCGGCTTCTGGCAGAACACCGCGACGCCGCGCTCGAGCGCGCGCACCGCCTGGTCTGCGTGGAGCGCCGACGGCGTCGCGATGACGATCCCGTCGAGCCCGAGCGCGAGCAGCGCGTCGAGCGACGGGACGACGACGCAGCCGGGTGCGTCCGCCGCCGCCACCGCCGCCGCCGCCGGGACCGCGTCGGCGATCGCGGCCGCCTCGGCGGCGCCCGCGTGGACGAGGGCGCGCAGGCGGTGACGGCCGATCCAGCCGACGCCGAGGAAGCCGAGCCGCGGGCGCGCGGACCGGGCGCTGGGGATCGCGATCACGGGGTCACGAGCGCCTTCACGAAGCCGTCGGGGCGCTCCTCCATCGCGTGGAACGCCGCGCCGAGCCGATCGAGCGGGAAGGTGGCGTAGAGCGGCGTCACGTCGAGCTTCCCCTCGGCGACCGCGCCCACCGCCGCGAGCACCCCCTCGCGCTGCACCCGGGGATCGCGCTCGTGTGCGTTCACGACGTCGATGCCTCGCCAGTTCCACAGGCCGAGGTTCACCGTGCGCGGGCCGTCCTGGTGGTAGCCCGCGATGACGAGCCGCCCGCCCTCGCGCACGAGCTCGCTCGCGACGTCGAGCGCCGCCTGGTTCCCGACCGCCTCGACGACGACGTCGAAGAGCCGGTCGCCGGCGCTCCGCCGCGCCGCGGCGACCGCCTCGCCGCGGTCCGCGAGCGCCACGACCTCCGCCGCGCCCATGTCGCGGGCGCGCCGCAGGGACGTCGCGCGGCGCGAGAGCGCCACGACCCGGGCGCCGGCGAGCGCGGCGAGCCGGAGCGCCACGAGCCCGATGAACCCGGCGCCGACCACTGCGACGAGGTCGCCCGCGCGGATGGCTGCCCGGCGGAACACGTTCACGGCGCACCCGAGCGCCTCGCCAGGGAACGGACCCTCGACCGCGTCCGGGATCCGGACGACGCGGTCCACCGCGGCGAGGTCGTACTCGGCGAACGCGGCGCCGGAGAGGAGCGCGACGCGATCGCCGGGCGCGAGCCCCGCGACGCCCGCCCCGACCTCCGCCACCCGCCCCCACCCCTCGTGCCCGGGAGCGCCGGGCGCGAACGGGTAGCCGAACCACTCGCGACCCTGCCACGGCACGAGGTTCGAGCCGCACACCCCGCAGCCCTCGAGCCGGACGAGCACCTCGCCCGGCCCCGGCGACGGGCGCGGCACGCGCGTCAGCTCGATCCGTCGCGGCGCGGCGAGCACGGCGGCCCGCATGGTCGTCATGGAGCGGCCTCGGTCACCGGGACGGGTCGCGCCGCTCCCGGCTGCTGCTCGGAGAGCCACGCGTGGAGCCGGGTCACCCCCTCGCGCACGGACGTGCGCGGCGCCCACCCGGTGAGGCGCTCGAACGCGGACGGGTCCGACACGTACCAGCGCTGGTCCGCGAGGCGCCAGTCTTCGAAGACCACGCGCGGGCGGACGCCGCGCAGGTTCGCGACGAGGTCGATGAGCTCGAGCAGGCTCGTCGTGTTCGCGGCGCCGCCCCCGAGGTTGAACGCGCGCCCGGCGACCTCCCGCGCGCGCTCGCGCGCGAGCAGGAACGCGTCCACGAGGTCGTCCACGAAGAGCACGTCGCGGACCTGCTTGCCGTCGCCGTAGAGCGTCAGCGGCCGCCCCTGGATCGCCTGGATGAGAAAGTGCGCGACCCAGCCCTGGTCCTCGGTCCCGAACTGCCGCGGGCCGTAGATGCAGCTCATCCGGAAGACGGTGGCCGGGACGCGGTAGGTGTGGGCCCAGTCGAGCACGTACTGCTCCGCGGCGCCCTTCGAGCACCCGTACGGCGAGTGGAAGGCGAGCCCGCGCGCCTCGGAGATCCCGCGCCGCAGCGCGGGATCGACCGGCACGTAGCGCGCGCCGACGTCCACGAGCGCCACGTCCTCGAGGGCGCCGTACACCTTGTTCGTCGAGGTGAAGAGGACGAACGGCGGCGGGTCCTCGCGGCGCGCCGCCTCGAGGAGGTTGAGCGTGCCGCGGGCGTTCACCTCGAAGTCGAGCACCGGGTCGACGAGCGAGGTCGTCACCGCCACCTGCGCGGCGCAGTGGAAGATGGCCGCGGCCCCCTCCACGGCGCGCGCGACCGCGGCGGGATCGCGGACGTCGCCGGGGACGTGCGCGAGGAGGCCGCCGTGGGTCGCGGTGAGCCAGGCGAGGTTCCGCTCCACGCCGGGGCGCGAGAGGTTGTCGAGGACCCGGACGCGCGTCCCGGAGGAGAGGAGCCGGTGCGCGAGGTTCGCGCCGACGAACCCCGCGCCGCCCGCGACGAGGACGAGCTCCCGCGTCATAGCGAGAGCCCCCGCGCGGCGAGCTCCGCGCTCGCCTCGAGGACGCGGTCGTGCGCGATCCGCCCCTCGAGCCAGCCCCCGAGCTCCGCGATCCCGTGCTCGAACGAGACCTGCGGCTCGTAGCCGAGGATGCGGCGGGCGCGCGAGATGTCGGCGAAGCAGTGACGGATGTCGCCGACGCGGTAGCGCTGGGTCACTTCCGGCGCGACGTCCTCGCGCCCGAGCGCCTGCGCGAGGCGGCCCGCCACCTCGAGCACGCTGAAGCTCCGGCCGCTCCCGATGTTCAGCACCTGCCCCGCCGCGCCGGGCACCTCGAGGGCGAGACGGCAGGCGCACGCTACGTCCTTCACCGACACGAAGTCGCGCCGCTGGCGGCCGTCCTCGTTCACGAGCGGCGGGCGGCCGTTCAGGTACCGCGACGCGAAGATCGCGAGGACCCCGGTGTACGGGTTCGAGAGCGCCTGCCGCGTCCCGTACACGTTGAAGAAGCGCAGCGCCGTCGTCGGGATCCCGTAGGCCTCGCCGACGAGCAGGCACATCCGCTCCTGGTCGAACTTCGAGAGCGCGTAGATCGACGCGAGCGCGGGCGCCTTCGTCTCGGGCGTCGGCATCGGCTCGAGCGGCTCGCCGCGCGCCGCGAGCGGCTCCCAGCGCCGCTGCACGAGCTGGTCGCGGGTCCGCTCGGCGGTGACGAGCCGCCCGGCGCCGTCGCGATAGAGCCCCTCCCCGTACAGGCTCATCGAGGAGGCGGCGACGAGCCGCTCGACCGGGCTCGCGATGAGCGCCTGGAGCAGGACCGCCGTCCCGAGATCGTTCACCGCCACGTAGCGCTCGACCTCGTACATGCTCTGCCCGACGCCGACGGCGGCGGCGAGGTGAACGACCGCGTCGACGCCGCGCAGCGCGCGCCGGACCGCCTCCGGATCGCGGCAGTCCCCGACCACGAGCTCGACCGCGGGGTCGAGGTACTCCGGGCGCCGGCCTCCGTCGCCGTGCACCTGCGGCGAGAGGACGTCGAGCGCCCGCACCTCGTCCCCATTGGCGAGGAGGTGGTCGGCGAGATGGGATCCGATGAACCCCGCCCCGCCCGTGATGAGGATCCTGCGGCTGCCCATCTGCCCTCCCCCGGGTCGTCGGCACCTACGGTGAAACGGACCGGCGGACGCCGGGCGCCCACCTGCTCCAAACGTGCGCCGCGGTGGGTGGCGGGGCCACCCCCGGCCCTCTCCCGGAGCGCAGCGCGGCCGGCGAGCCCACCCGGCCTCCTGCGGGCAGGGAGGCGGGGGCATACATTTCGCGCGTCGCCATGCCCGAGCGGCTGCAGATCGCGTTCTTCGCGTCGAGCCTCGTCTCTTCTTTCTGGAACGGGGCGGCGACCTATTACCGCGGGCTCGCCCGCGCCCTCCACGGGCGCGGGCACGCCCTCACGTTCTACGAGCCTGACGCGTTCGACCGGCAGGCGCACCGCGATCTCCCGGACCCGCCCTGGGCGCGCTCGGTGGTGTGGGATCCATCGCCGGCGGGCGACCTCGACCGCTGCCTCGAGGAAGCGCGCCGCGCCGACCTCGTCGTGAAGGCGAGCGGCGTCGGCGTCCACGACGCGCTGCTCGAGGCCCGCGTGCTCGAGCTGCGCCGGCCTGGGAACCGCGTCGCCTTCTGGGACGTGGACGCGCCCGCGACGCTCGAGCGGCTCGCCCGCGACCCGGAGGACCCGTTCCGGCCGCTCGTCCCGCGCTACGACCTCGTCCTCACTTATGGGGGCGGCGACCCGGTCGTCCGCGCCTACCGCGCCCTCGGCGCCCGCGCCTGCGTGCCGATCTACAACGGGCTCGATCCCGACACGCACCACCCGGTCGCGCCGGATCCGCGCTTCGACGCCCACCTCGCCTTCCTCGGGAACCGCCTGCCCGATCGCGAGGCGCGCGTGGAGGCGTTCTTCCTGCGCGCCGCGGGGATCCTGCCTGCGCGCGGGTTCCTGCTCGGCGGCGCGGGGTGGGACGACAAGCCGCTCCCCGCGAACGTCCGCCGGCTCGGCCACGTGGGCACCGCCGACCACAACGCGTTCAACTGCACGCCGCTGGCGGTGCTGAACGTCTCGCGCGACTCGATGGCCCGGAACGGATTCTCGCCCGCGACGCGGGTGTTCGAGGCGGCGGGCGCGGCGGCGTGCATCGTGACCGACGACTGGGACGGGCTCGACCGGTTCCTCGAGCCCGGGGTGGAGGTGCTCCCCGTGCGCGACGGCTTCGAGGTGGCGGAGGTCCTCGCCGGGCTCACGCCCGATCGCGCGCGCCGGGTCGGGCTCGCCGCGCGCCGGCGCGTCCTCGCCGAGCACACCTACGCGCGGCGCGCCGAGGCGGTGGAGGCGGCGCTCGGACTCGTCCCGGCCCCGTCGCCCGCACCGCGCCTCGAGCCGGTCGGCGCGCCCGGAGGCGCCGCGTGACGGCCGAACGGCTCGACGTCGTCGTCCTCGGCCTCTCCATCACCTCGTCGTGGGGCAACGGGCACGCGACCACCTACCGCGCCCTCATGCGGGCGCTCCACGACCGCGGCCACCGCGTGCTCTTCCTCGAGCGCGACGTGCCCTGGTACGCGGCGAACCGCGATCTCCCGGCGCCGCCGTACGGCCGCACCGCGCTGTACGGCAGCCTCGCCGAGCTGCGGGACGCCCACGGCGTCGCGCTCCGCGCCGCCGATCTCGTCCTCGTCGGCTCCTACGTCCCGGACGGCGCCGAGGTGCTCCGGCTCGTGCAGGACCTCGCCCGCGGCACGGTCGCCTTCTACGACATCGACACCCCGGTGACCCTCGCGCGGCTCCGGCGCGGGGAGTGCGAGTACCTCCGCGCGGAGCTCGTCCCCGCGCTCGACCTCTACCTCTCGTTCACGGGCGGACCGACGCTCGACCGCATCGAGCGCGAGCTGCGCGCGCCGCTCGCGCGGGCGCTCTACTGCAGCGCGGATCCCGAGGTGCACAGGCCGTCCGACGCCGTGCCGCGCTTCGACCTCGGCTACGTCGGGACCTACAGCGCCGACCGGCAGGCGGCGCTCGAGCGGCTCCTCCTCGAGCCCGCGCGGCGGAGCCCCGCGCTGCGCTTCGCGGTCGCGGGTCCGCAGTACCCGGCGGAGCTCCGCTGGCCGGCGAATGTCGAGCGGCTGGAGCACCTCCCGCCCGGCGCCCACGCGGAGTTCTACGCGGCGCAGCGGTTCACGTTGAACGTGACCCGGGCGGACATGGTGCGGGCGGGCTGGTCGCCGTCGGTGCGGCTCTTCGAGGCCGCCGCGTGCGGCACGCCGATCTTGAGCGACCCCTGGCCGGGGCTCGAGGAGTTCTTCGAGCCGGGGCGCGAGATCCTGCTCGCGCGCACGACGGAGGACGCGCTGCGCGTCCTCGGCTCGATGCCGGACGACGAGCGCCGCGTCGTCGGCGCCCGCGCGCGGCGGCGGGTGCTCGCGGCGCACACGGCGGCGCACCGCGCGCGCGAGCTCGAGGGCTTCGTGCGGGAGGCGAAGGAGCGGCGGGCGAGGCGACGCGCGCCGAAGGAGAAGGCCAGGCCGGCGGCGTCCTGAGACGCCGCGAGTCGCCCTGAGGGGGGCGCGGGCGGATGAAGATCGGGGTGATCGGCGCGGGGTACGTGGGGCTCGTCACGGGGACGTGCCTCGCGGAGTCGGGGAACGAGGTCGCCTGCGTCGACGTCGACGAGGCGAAGGTGAAGCTCCTGCAGGACGGGCGGAGCCCCATCTACGAGCCCGGGCTCGAGGAGCTCGTCCAGCGCAACGCGAAGGAAGGGCGGCTCCGGTTCACGAGCGATCTCGCCGCGGCGGTGGGGCGGGCGCGCGTCGTCTTCATCGCGGTCGGGACGCCGGAGCGGGACGACGGCGACGCGGAGCTGCGCCACGTGCTCGAGGCCGCGGAGGAGATCGCGCGGGCCGTGCGCCACTACACCGTCGTCGCGACGAAGAGCACCGTGCCGGTCGGGACGGCCGACCGGCTTCAGGAGCTCGTGCGCCGGCGCGCCCGCTTCGAGGTGGACGTCGTCTCGAACCCGGAGTTCCTCAAGGAGGGCGCGGCGCTCGAGGACTTCCAGCGGCCCGACCGGGTGATCGTGGGCGCGCGCAGCGAGCGGGCGCGGCGGGTCCTGAAGGAGCTGTACGCGCCGTTCGTGCGGACCGAGCGGCCGATCCTCTTCATGGACCCGCGCTCGGCGGAGCTCGTGAAGTACGCGTCGAACGGCATGCTCGCGACGCGCATCTCGTTCATGAACGACATCGCGCTCCTGTGCGAGCGGGTCGGCGCCGACTCCGAACACGTGCGGCGCGGGATGGGCGCGGACTCCCGCATCGGCTACCCGTTCCTCTTCCCCGGGATCGGCTACGGCGGGTCCTGCTTCCCGAAGGACGTGAAGGCGCTCCTCGCCGCCGGGCGCCGCCACGGGATCGACCTCGACCTCCTGCGCGCCGTCGAGAAGACGAACGAGCGGCAGAAGCGGCGGCTCCTGCGGCTCGCGCTCAGCCACTTCGGGCAGCACCTCGCCGGACGGACGTTCGCCGTGTGGGGACTCGCGTTCAAGCCGAAGACCGACGACATGCGCGAGGCGCCGTCGATCGAGGTCATCGAGGGGCTCCTCGGGAAGGGCGCGCGCGTCCAGGCGTACGACCCGGTCGCGACGGAGCGCGCGCGGCGCCACTTCGGGGATCGCGTGCACCTCGCCCCCGGCCCGTACGAGGCGCTCGAGGGCGCCGACGGGCTCTTCGTCGTCACCGAGTGGAGCGAGTTCCGCAACCCGGACTTCGAGCGGATGCGCGCGCTCATGAAGGAGCGCGTCGTCTTCGACGGCCGCAACGTCTTCGACCCGGACGAGATGCGCGAGCTCGGCTTCACGTGGCACGGCATCGGGCGCCCGCCGAGGTGAAAATTCCGATCGCGCCGCCGCGCGAGCGACGCGCTGCCGGCCTGACCGCCCGTCCCCATCATTGATCGGGGAAGATCATGGAGGGCGAGATCATCTGGCCAGGGCGTGCGTTCCCGCTCGGCGCGAGCTTCGACGGCGAGGGGACGAACTTCGCCGTGTACGCGCGCCACGCCGACCGGGTCGACCTCTGCCTCTTCGACGCGGCCGACCCGTCGCGCGAGACGCGGCGCACGCCGCTGCGAGAGAAGACGGGCCACGTCTTCCACGCCTACCTGCCCGGCATCCGGCCGGGCACCCTTTACGGCTTCCGGGCCCACGGACCCCATGAGCCGGAGGCCGGGCTGCGCTTCAACCCGGCGAAGCTGCTCGTGGACCCTTACGCGCAGGCGATCTCGGGCGAGGTGGACTTCGACGGCCCGGTCTTCGGGTACCCACGGGGCGCGCCCGAGCAGGACCTCGCCCTCGACGACCGCGACAGCGCCGCGGCGATGCCGAAGGGGGTCGTCGTCGCGAACGACTTCGACTGGGGCGGCGACCTCCGGCCGGACACCCCCTGGCACCGCTCGGTCATCTACGAGCTGCACGTGAAGGGGTTCACGGCGCGTCATCCGGAGGTCCCGCCGGAGCTGCGCGGCACGTACCTCGGGCTCGCCTCGCCGGCCGCGATCGACCACCTCGTGCGGCTCGGCGTGACCGCGGTCGAGCTCCTCCCGGTCCACGAGTTCGTGGACGACCCGTTCCTGCGCTCGCGCGGCCTCACGAACTACTGGGGCTACTCGACGCTCGGCTTCTTCGCGCCCGAGCAGCGGTACGCCCGCGGGAGCCGGGGCGAGCAGGTGACCGAGTTCCGCCAGATGGTGAAGGCGCTCCACGCCGCCGGCCTCGAGGTGATCCTCGACGTCGTCTTCAACCACACGGCGGAGGGGAACCACCTCGGCCCCACGCTCTCGCTGAAGGGGCTCGGCAACCCGAGCTACTACCGGCTCGTCGAGGACGCGCCCCGCTACTACTCGGACACGACGGGCTGCGGGAACTCGCTCGACACGACCGACCCGCAGACGCTGAAGCTCGTCATGGACTCCCTCCGCTACTGGGTGGAGGAGATGCACGTCGACGGCTTCCGCTTCGACCTCGCGGTGACGCTCGCGCGCGACCCCGCGACCTTCGACGTCCGCTCGCGCTTCCTCACCGCCGTCCACCAGGACCCGCTGCTCGACCGCGTGAAGCTCATCGCCGAGCCGTGGGACCTCGGCCCCGACGGCTACCAGGTCGGCGGCTTCCCCGTCCGCTGGTCGGAGTGGAACGGCCGGTACCGCGACGTCGTACGCCGCTTCTGGAAGGGCGACGCGGAGCTCGCGGGGGAGATGGGGTACCGGCTCACCGGCTCCCCCGACCTGTACGAGGTTGCCGGGCGGAAGATCTTCGCGTCGGTGAACTTCGTCACGGCGCACGACGGGTTCACGCTCCACGACCTCGTGTCCTACGACCGCAAGCACAACGAGGCGAACGGCGAGGAGAACCGCGACGGCACCGACGAGAACCACTCCTGGAACTGCGGGGCCGAGGGCGAGACCGACGATCCTGCGGTCCTCGCGCTGCGCGACCGTCAGGTGCGCAACCTCCTCGCGACGCTCCTCGTCTCGCAGGGCGTGCCGATGATCGCGGCCGGCGACGAGATGGGCCGCACGCAGCGCGGCAACAACAACGCCTACTGCCAGGACAACGAGCTCTCCTGGCTCGCGTGGGACCTCGACGACCGCCGCCGCGCGCTGCTCGGCTTCACCCGCCGGCTCGTCTGGCTCCGGCTCTCGCAGCCGGTGCTGCAGCGGCGCCGCTTCTTCCGCGGCGCGACGCTCTGGGACTCCTCGCTCAAGGACCTCGCCTGGTTCCGCCCCGACGGCGCGGAGATGACCGAGGACGACTGGAAGAAGCCCTTCGCCCGCTCGGTCGGCTTCCTGCTCGGCGGAGACACGATCTCGACGCCGGACGAGCACGGCGAACGGATCGTGGGGGACACGCTGCTCGTCCTCATGAACGCGTGGGACGAGCCCGTCACCTACCGGCTCCCCGACGTGAGCTGGGGCCGCGAGTGGGAGATCCTGCTCGACACCGCGGGCGCGACCGCCGCGAAGCGCGACCTCGTCGCCGGCGGGGGCTCCGTGGCCGTCGAGGCGCGCTCGCTCGTCCTCCTGTCGCGCAGCGCAGACCGGTAGCCCCGCCGGAGGCGCGCCGGCTATGCTGCCGGCATGGACGGCACGAAGCAGGCGATCCTCCTCGTGGACGACGAGCCGAACATCCGGCGCGCGCTCCGGATGGTGCTCGAGCCCGAGGGGTTCGCGATCCTCGAGGCGGAGAGCGCCGAGAAAGGGCTCGAGATCCTCCAGGCGGAGCCGGTGGACCTCGCCGTGTTCGACATCCGGCTGCCGGGGATGGACGGGCTCACGCTCCTCGGCAAGGCGCGCGAGCTGTGGCGCGACCTCCCGGTCGTCATCATCAGCGGCCACGCCGACACGACCGACATCGTCGACGCGATGAAGCGCGGCGCGACCGACTTCATCCCGAAGCCCGTCGACCGAGAGCGGGTCCTCGTCTCCGTCCAGAACGCCCTCTCCCGCAGGACGCTCGAGGAGAAGGTCCAGTCCCTCGCGTCGCGCGAGCGCCGCTTCGCCGACGAGATGCTCGGCGAGAGCCCGGCGATGGCCCGGCTCCGCGACGACATCGCGAAGGTCGCGCCGACGACGGGCCGGGTCCTCGTCCTCGGCGAGTCCGGCACGGGCAAGGAGCTCATCGCGGCCGAGATCCACCGGCTCTCCCGGCGGGCCGCCGGCCCGTTCGTGAAGGTGAACTGCGCGGCGATCCCCTCCGAGCTCATCGAGTCGGAGCTCTTCGGCCACGAGAAGGGGAGCTTCTCCGGGGCGGCGTCGCGGCGGCGCGGCCAGTTCGAGGTCGCCCACGGCGGGACCCTCTTCCTCGACGAGATCGGCGACATGAGCCTCTCGGCACAGGCGAAGGTGCTGCGCGCGCTGCAGACCGGCGAGATCACCCGCGTCGGCAGCGAGAAGGCCATCCAGGTGGACGTGCGCGTCGTCGCCGCGACGAACAAGGACCTCGAGACCGAGGTGCGCGAGGGGAACTTCCGCGAGGACCTGTACTTCCGGCTCGCGGTCGTCCCGCTGCGCGCCCCCGCGCTGCGCGACCGGCTCGAGGACGTCCCGCTCCTCGCCGAGCGCTTCTTCCAGCTCGCGGTGCGCGAGAACGGGCTGCGGCCGAAGCCGGTCGACCCCTCCGTCCACGAGCGGCTGCGCGCCTACCGCTGGCCGGGCAACGTGCGCGAGCTGCGCAACGTCTGCGAGCG
>WNFU01018736.1_pt1 | contig 17540 bp, 17 predicted proteins | sample 5400121 | NCBI WGS metagenome assembly WNFU01 (sample SAMN13153360, study PRJNA577476) | soil metagenome | isolation source: 100 cm soil or saprolite under grassland replicate 1 | place: USA:California | collected 2016-06-15
AATTCCGAAAACCTGAATTGAATTTGCCCGCGGCCGCGCATGACCCTGGAGAGTTCGCGAAGCCTGCGGATAGTTCACCGCGGAGACGCTGAGGACGCTGAGGGGAGGTTTTGAAATAAAAAATCTCTGCGTACTCTGTGCCGCTGCGGTTAAATCCCGCTTTTTCCACCTTTGGGTGCGGCATCGCCGCGGTGGGTCTCTGCGGTGAATACGATCCAGTGTGGATGGCGAGGAGATTGCGAACAGCAAGCGTTGAATGAAAGAAGCTTTTTCGATAACTTCCGTACAGCTTACGCGTCCCACAGTGGACCTCTGAAGATTTTATTAGAGGAGCTTTTATGAGCGGGAAAAAAATTCCAATCTCCACTATATTTTTTCTTGCTTTCACCGCGGCTGTCTGCGCAGGGCCGGCGGTCTCCGCTGAACTCTCGTGGGAGTCGGAGTGGGAACGGACGGTCAAAGCGGCCGAACAGGAAGGGCAGGTGGTGATTTACAAGATCTCCGGTGATTCAGAATGGCATGCCTTCCAAAAAAAATATCCCAGGATCAAAGTCGTCTTGGTCGCGGCCAGTGCGGCGCAAATCCAGCAGCGGCTCTTGGCCGAGAGAAGAGCGGGTAAATTTCTTGCCGACGTCGTCCGACTCGGAGGCGGAACCACAACAGCGCTCTACAAGGCCAAGGCGTTGGATCCGACGCCGCCTGCCTTTGTCCTTCCTGAAGTTAAAGACGTCTCGAAGTGGTTCGAGGGTAAGCATCACTATAACGATGTCGAGAACCAGTATGTTTTTGCCTACGCCGCGTTTCCGTTGCACTTGCTGGGTTACAACCAGAAAATCGTCGACCCGCAGTCGCTGCGGAGTTTTTGGGATCTCCTGGACCCAAAGTGGAAAGGTAAGATTACCATCAAGGACCCGAGAGAACCGGGCGGCGGAAGCCCGCTGCTCTTTCTCTACCACAACCCGCAACTCGGCCCGGACTACATTAAGAAACTGTTCACCGTGGCAGGGCTGACGTTTATTCGCGATGAACGCCAACAAACCGACTGGATCGCTTCGGGCAAATTCCCAATCGCCATAACGGCCAAGGCGTCGGAAGTCGAGGATGCCAAGAAAAAGGGTTTGCCAGTCGATGTGCTTGATGGGCATGCGTTCAAAAAAGACGGCGTCGGCTTGGAAGCCGGCGGAACCATGGTGGCGCTAGTCAACAAAGCGCCGCATCCTAATGCGGCCAAGGTGCTGCTTAACTGGTTTCTCTCGCGTGAAGGGCAAATGACCGTGCAAAAGACCGGACCTGATGAGCCGGGCCAAAACTCGCTACGCGAGGACATCCCGAAGGAGAATCTGCCGGCGTGGGCCCAACGCCAGAAGGGAGCAAAATACATCCGCCTGTGGGGTCCTGATGTGTGGGACCGTACACCCATTCGCGAATTGGTCACCGAGTTGACAAAGTAGAAGGGGTCGCAGCATGTGTCTTGCAATGATTAAATTGGGCGAGCTCACTTGGGATCAAGTCGTCTGGGTTGGCTCCGGCACATTAGGGACAACTATTTGCGTTGGTTTTGGTGGAGACCCTCGGTCGTGAAGTTGTCGCAAAGGCTTGTCTTACAGGTTCTCGTGGGTGCCTTACTCGCGCTGGGACTGGCTTTGACCAAGGTCTCAGTTGAGGCGGCCGAATTTAAGCCGGAATGGCAGGTCGAGTGGGAGAAAACCATAGAAGCAGCCAAGCGGGAAGGCAAACTCTCCGTGTATTTTTGGCAGGGTGGTAATCTCGAGAAGGTCATCCTCGCATTTCAAAAAAAATTTCCTGAGATTCAAGTGACCACGGCGGGCGGGCGCGGCTCCAAATTTGTCGTCCGCCTGACGAGCGAACAGCGCGCGGGCAAATACCTTGCCGATGTTTGCATGTGCGGCGTCACTTCGCCTTACGAGGTTCTACTCAAACAGGCCAAGGCGCTCGATCCCATCAAACCGGCCTTTCTATTGCCCGAAGTGGTGGATCAGTCCAAATGGTGGGAGGGCAGACATCATTTTCAAGACCCGGAGGGCCAATATATTTTCGCTTTTTGGGGGCGACCGTCCGCGACGCGAGTGTCCTACAATTCGAATCTCGTCGATCCCCGCGACTTCAAATCTTACTGGGATATCCTCAATGCCAAGTGGAAAGGAAAGATCGTCGCTATCGATCCAAACGAGTCTGCCGGTGGATGGCGCGCAGTTTATTACAAACCATCAGTCGGGGCTGAGTTTCTAAGACGGCTTTTCGGAGAATTGGATATCACGGTAACGCGGGAAGACCGCCAGGCTGCCGACTGGCTCGCGACCGGCAAATTTGCTCTGGGTTTATTCGTGACGGGAATACCGGAAGCCAAAGCTCAGGGGCTTCCGGTTGATGAATTCAGAGATGCGAATTTTAAGGAGCCGCCGAGTCTCGACACCGGCGCCAATGGCACGATCGTGCTATTGAAGCAGTCCCCCCATCCTAATGCTGCGAAGGTATTTGTTAACTGGTTTCTCTCGCGTGAAGGGCAGAGCCTTTACCAAGAAGTTATGAACACACGTTTTGATTATGTCGAGTCCATGCGCGAGGATATCTCGAAAGAATCTATCCCTGCCGAGTACCGGCGTCGAAAAGGGGTAAAATACATAAACATGTTTGTGCCGGAGCACATGGACCCTGCTCCCATGTTAAAGCTTTACAAAGACACCATGAAACGATGAAGGACACACGGCATGCTGAGCAAAAAGGAAAATCAAATATTGACTAGAGTCGGGCCCGGTACCCCTGCCGGCGAGTTGCTTCGCCGCTATTGGCACCCGGTGGCGGTGGCAGCTGAGTTGAACGATAAGCCGATCAAACGCGTGCGCATTCTCGGCGAAGATCTGGTCCTGTATCGCGGTGACGGCGGCGTTTATGGTCTGGTCGCCGAGCACTGTCCCCATCGCGGCGCTTCTTTGGCCTACGGAAGTATCGAAGCAGGCAATATTCGCTGCGCCTATCACGGGTGGATGTTTGGGCCGGACGGGACATGCGTCGAACAGCCGGCGGAGCCGCCCCAGAGCACTTATAAGAATCGGATTCGCCACATCGCCTACCCGGTGCAAAAATTAGCGGGTTTGATCTTCGCTTACATGGGACCCAAGCCGGCGCCTTTGCTGCCGAGATATGATGTGCTTGCGAGAACCGATGGGGAACGCAGAATCGTCGTACTGCCCCGGTTGGACTGCAATTGGCTGCAACCAATGGAGAACTCGGTGGATCCGACGCACAACCATTACCTTCATAGTCAGAGAACCGGTCGACCGGTGCACGGCGACAGCAACGTGGAGACTAGGAAGTATGAGTTCGAGGTGTTCGAGCGCGGCATCATGAAAAAGCGCTTTGCCTCTAATGGCAGCGGGCAGCTCGAGCTCGTCAACGCTCACCCTTTGGTTTTTCCCAACATGCTGCGCCAGCATCACAGTAGAGAACATTACTTGCAATATCGAGTGCCGGAGGATGATCACCATACGCTGTTCTTTGAAGTTTATCTGATCGAATCCACAGACGCCTCGCCGGTTGATCAGCCTGAAAACCCGCCGGTCGAGTACGCCTCTTACCACAAGACGGATGACGGTGTTTATAAAATGGAGAAGGTCTGGATGCAGGACTACATGGCCTGGGAAACGGCGGGGCCGACGTATGACAGAAGTACGGAGCACCTGGCGACCGGAGACAAAGGCGTATTGATTTTTCGCAAGTTGCTGAAACGGGAGATCGATAAGGTCAGGCGCGGACGAGATCCCATCGGTGTGGTTCGGAAGCCGGAAAAAAATGGGATCATTCATTTTGCGACTGTCACCGACAGCAAACGAGAAGTAAGGGATGCAAGGCTAAGATAGGACGGTTGTGGACCCAGCACGAAGGACTATTGCGGCGAAGTCACAAGCAAAGTGAATCAGAGGAGGGACTGGCAGTTTTTTGAAATACCAAAAAAAAGCAGCCAGTGCCCGACAAAGCAATCGCCGAAAAAGCTGCCTGTCCCCTTTTCGCCCCAAACGCTGAAGCAAAAAATGCTAGAAACAAATTCTCGGACTGAACCGCGCCAAGGCGTACGGTTATTACTCGGTGTAGCGGGTTTAGGTAACGCCGGGAATGCGGTGTTGCGCGATCTGGACAAGGTCGCAGGCGTGGAGCTTGTGGCGGTTGCCGACGTCCGAGCTCTGGCGTTGGAGATTTCTGAAAGAGAAAATGGCCTGGTCCGGAGGTATGACAGCGTTGCAGCAATGTGCGGATGCGAAAAAGTCGATGCCGTTTGGGTCGCTACGCCCACAGAATTCCATGCCGAACATGTGATTACCGCGCTCGAGCGTGGAAAGCACGTCATCTGTGAGAAGCCCATGGCCCTTTCGCTTGATGACTGCGACCGCATGATCGAGGCGGCGGAGAAGAATAGTTTGATCTTGCTCATGCATAGCAAGGCGATGGATCCGCCGATCGTCAAGATGCGGGAAGTGATCGCCGGCGGTGAGTTAGGTCGGGTGATCCAGATCAACACGTGGAGCTATAAAGGATGGCTGAGAAGCGCTCGGCTCCCGTCCGAGGTGGATAGCGCCAAAGGAGGGGGTGTACTTTTCCGACAGGGGCCTCATCAGGTGGACATCGTGCTCGCCATCGGCGGCAAAAGAGTTAGAAGCGTACGCGCGACTGCGGGAAGGTGGCATCCGCGTTTCGATACCGAAGGAAACTTTACTGCCTTCTTGGAATTCGAGGATGGCACCCCGGCAACATTGGTTTTTAATGGTTACGGATTCTTTGACACGAGTGATTTGACTTGGGGTATTGGCGAGGGCGGTTACCAAGCTTCGCGACAGGAAAATCGTCAGGCCGATCCGCAGACGCCAGTCGAGGAATCGCTCCGCTATTCGATGCCTCTGCGAGCCGAGGCTCGGCGGCGCATGGGCGAACGTAAGCAGCCTATATATGGATTGACTCTGGTAAGCTGCGAGAAGGGCGACATGCGCCAGTCGCCCGATGGGGTGTATCTTTACACGAGAGACGGATGCCAAGAAATTCCCTGTCCGGCTTTTCTTGACCGGGGTGAAGCGCTCTTGAAGCTAGTCGAGGCTGTTACTGAGCATCGTCCGGTGGCTACGGACGGGAGATGGGGCAAGGCTACTTTAGAAGTGTTGCTGGCAATTCTTCAATCGTCCCGAGGAGAGCGCGAGATCACGCTGGCTCATCAGGTCCGCACCGTGGTTTAGATGAAGATGCATTGTTTTTTTCGGCACAGCTTTCGCATTAGAATTTCAATTGCCGCGCTGATTTTTCTCCCAATAGCGGCGCTTCCCACCGGCCACCGCATCCTTGCGGCGGAAGGCGGGGCGACGTGGCAAGACCAGTGGGAGAAGACTGTCAGGGCGGCGGAGCAGGAAGGACAGCTTGTGCTTTACAGTCTTTCCGAAGTCGGCGACGCGATTGCCAACAGCGGATTTCATTTCCCAAGATCAAAGTTTCCGTCATGGGCGCACGCGGCGGTGAGCATGTGTCCCGCATCATGGCCGAGCGGAGGGCAGGAAAATTTCTTGCCGACGTCGGCAACCTTGGCAACACTTCTCCTTACACGCTTTATCAAAGCAAGGCGCTCGATCCGATTGCCGCGGCGTATATTTTGCCGGAAGTCAAAGACGAGTCGAAGTGGTGGCAGGGAAAGCAGCAGTTCATCGATCCCGAAGGAAAGTATATCCTCGTCTATGTCGGTGCGCCGCTATTTTTGGTCGGCTATAACACTAAGCTGGTGAATCCCAGCGTGTTTAAGTCTTATTGGGATCTTTTGGATCCGAAGTGGAAAGGAAAAATTGTCGCCTTCGACCCCAAAGCCGGAGGGTTCGCGGCAACACGTGATCGCTTCTTCTATCACAGCCCAGCGCTCGGGCCGTCATTCGTGCGGCGTCTCTACGGTGAAATGGGATTGACCTTGTATGCTCGCTATCCCCAAGGTGAAGATTGGTTGGCGGCGGGTAAATACACGCTGTGCCTTTGCCGCCATCAATCGATCAGCGAAGCGAAGAATCAAGGGCTCCCTGTGGATTTGGTCGATCCCGCTCTCTTCAAAGAAGGCGTGGGCGTGGAAACGCGGGCGAAAACGCTGGTGCTAATAAACAAGGCGCCGCACCCCAACGCGGCCAAAGTGTTCATCAATTGGTTTCTCTCGCGCGAGGGGCAAAGCGATTTTCAAAAGACTTCAGGAAAGTTTGTCGATGCCGGCGCCGAAGCCTCGCTTAGAATGGACATTCCCAAGGACGACATTCCACAGCGCAACCGGTTAAACCCGGAAGTGAACTATGTTCCGCAGTGGAACCCGGAGTACTTTGACATGAAGCCGATTGCCAAGTTAATCAGTGAAGCCCAGGCTGAGGCGGGAAAGAAGTAAACGTTGGATGGAGTCGGTTGGTGCAAGGGATTTATCCCGGGATTCTACCCTGGTTGCCTCCTCTCCCTTTGGGATAGGAATGAGGTGAGGGAAGACGAAGTAAAATCACCACCCTCACCCTCGCCCTCTCCCGCAAGCGGGAGAGGGAAATTATTGGAAGTGCGATGATGACGAAGTTGCTGCATAGAATTTGAGACCTACGTCGATGATGATTCTTCCTTCTGGAATGGAGAACTAACTTATGCTTAGCCGTGAAGAAAACGAACTTCTGACAAAAGTTGGGCGCGGTACGCCAATGGGGCAACTGCTGCGGCGCTATTGGTACCCCATCGCCGCTTCCTCGGAGCTCATCGAGAGGCCTACCAAGGCGGTGCGCATACTCGGCGAAGACTTGGTGCTCTACCGCGACAGACAGGGCCGGCCGGGGTTAATCGGGCCACAGTGCGCGCACCGGCGCATGTCGCTGCTGCTGGGAATTCCTGAGAACGATGGCCTGCGTTGTCCGTACCATGGATGGTTATACGCGAGCGACGGAAAGTGCTTGGAACAGCCGTACGAGCATGCCGAGGATCCCAACAGTACTTTTAAAGACCGCGTCCGGTTGACGGCTTACCCGGCGCAGGAACTTGGCGGTCTGGTATTCGCCTATCTCGGCCCCGAGCCTGCGCCGCTGTTGCCGCGCTGGGATTTGCTCGTGCGCGATGGCGTGCTGCGCGATATCGGCGCGGCGGTGATCCCGTGCAATTGGCTGCAGATCATGGAGAATTCGCTTGATCCGGTGCATGTGGAGTGGCTTCATCAACATTTTTTCAATTACGTTCAGGAACGGTTGGGACGCTCTGAGGTCAAAGGCGAGCCGGTGCGCCACAAAAAGATCAACTTCCGTGTGTTCGAGCACGGCATCATCAAGACTCGGATGTTGGAAGGCGAAACGGAGGACAACGAAGACTGGCAGGTGGGACATCCGGTCCTATTTCCCAATATTCTTTTGAGCGGAAGCACTAGCCGGCCGACGTTTCAGATCCGTGTGCCGGTTGACGACACGCATACGCTACATCTTTGGTACACCTGTTACGCCCGTCCCGACGCAGGGGAACCCCAAGAAGTCATACCCTTTTACAACGTCCCCGTGCCGGGCATCGACGCGGCCGGCGAGCCGCAATGGTCGCTGTTGGACAACAACAGCGGCGAAGATATGATCGCATGGATCACCCAGGGTGGCATCGCAGACCGGACCCAGGAATCGCTGGGGCTTTCCGACAAAGGCGTTATACTTTATCGGCGTATGCTGAAAGACCAACTCGAAATGGTCCAGGCGGGGCAGGACCCGATAAACGTCTTCCGCAATCCGGAGAAGAATCGCTATATCAAGCTCCACCTGGAGGATGCCAAACTCAACAGTGGAAGTTTTCGCTCGGGTCCGCGCCGGCAGGGCGGCGCTACCAAGTACAGCCCGATTCTCGATCAGGAAGAGCGGACGGAAAAGAGAGATTAAACGACGGTTCCAAACGTTCCAGTCGTTCCAATAGTTCCAGCCCCCACTCTCTTCGATGTGGCTCGGGGCAGCCTTTCCTCCCCCGCGTCCTTCGACAAGCTCAGGATGAACGGATAGGGGAGGATGAAGGAGGGATGGACCGGCTCGAACAATTGGAACTTATGGAACCGAATCTTTTGGTGCTTGGACCATAGCGACAGAGGGCTTCGATTAGAATAGGCCTCGTGGGTCTTGGAACGGCGGGCCGCGCGAGCCGGTGGAAATCGATACAGCTCGGCGGACAAAGTCTTGGGATGTGAGACCATTTTGTTCCTGCGTTGCTCTTGAACTTGCTGTAACTACGCGCTAGAAACGCGCTGGCTTGGATAGGAGTCGAGTTTATGGCAAAAACCGAGACAATTGGCCCTGTATCCCTCAGCCGTTCTTGGCTGCCGCCGATGGATAGCGGCACGGCGCTGATGGCCGTGCTGATCGGCTTTATGGGCTTCTACGTGCTCTATCCATTGACCCTGATTGTTATCAACAGTTTCAATACCGCGACGATCGCCGAACCGCCGGTCTACGGCCTCAAGGCCTGGCGCGAGGCGTTCAGCGAGTACGGCATCTGGCGCTCACTGTGGAACAGCGTGAAAATCGGCATCGTGCTCCAAATACTCGCCTTACCGATGGGGATTTTCATTTCATGGTTGCTCGCGCGTACGAATATCCTATTCACTAACGCGTTGGAGTTCGGCTTTTGGATTTCGTTCTTTATGCCGGGGCTGGCTACCACGTTCGGCTGGATGCTGATGCTCGATCCGAGCACCGGACTGATTAATTCCTGGCTGCGTCAGATTCCCCTATTGAGCGGGCTTAATTTCGACATTTACACCTTCGCGGGGATTATTTGGGTTCATCTGGTCAGCAACGGTATTTCCACGAAAGTGATGTTGATGACGCCGGCGTTCCGCCGCATGGACGCGTCGATGGAAGAGGCGAGCCGGATGTCCGGCGCCAGCGCTTTCACTACCATGTGGCGGATCACTGTACCGGCAATGACGCCCGTGATCGTTGTCGTCTTCTTGCTGAGCGTGATCCGCATCTTCAGCAGCTTCGAGATCGAGCTGTTGCTCGGCGTGCCGTGGGGCTTCTACGTGTACTCGACAAAAATTGTCGATCTGGCGAGGCAGGAACCGCCGTTGGTCAGTCATGCGGCGGCGTTGGGCAGCGTTATTCTGATCTTTCTCGTGGCATTTATACCGATACAGCGCAAATTGATCACGCGCCGCCAATTCACCACGGTCACGGGCCAATTCAAACCCAAGATTATCGATCTCGGTGTGTGGCGTTACCCCGCGACGGCGTTTGTCGCCTTCATCGTTTTCATCCTGGACGTCGTGCCGCTCTTGAGCGTGTTGGGCGGCAGCTTCATGACGCGGTTTGGTTTTTTTAATCTGCCGAAGACCTGGACTTTGGAATACTGGAGGATGGCGCTCAACGATCCGCGTATTCTCCATGGCTTGCACAACACATTGATCGTAGCGGTGAGCGCCGGACTGGTCGGCGCGCTTGCCTTCTCTCTGATCGGCTATGTTCTGGTGCGCACGAAACTTCCCGGCCGCTCGGTGCTCGATTCAATTTGCTGGCTGCCATCGGCGATCCCCGGGGTGTTGTCAGGGCTCGGCTTATTATGGATGTTTCTCGGCACGCCGTTTTTCCGGCCGTTCTACGGCACCATCGTCCTCCTCGTGGTTGCCCAAGTTCTCGGCGGCATCACGATAGCCACACAAATTCTCAAAGCAAACTTCGTTCAGCTGGGTAAAGAGTTGGAAGAGTCGTCGCGCATGTCGGGCGCGGGGTTTTGGCGCACCTATTTACGCATCGTGTTTCCACTGATGGCGCAAACCATGGTGATGGTCGGGGTGATTAAATTCATGTTCGCCGCGCAGCATAACTCGGCAATCATTCTCCTGGCAACTTCGGAAACGAGAACGCTGTCGCTGCTCGCTCTGGATCAGGTGGCGGCGGGATATCGCGAGGTCGCGAGCATAACCATCATCCTGGTTACCTTGCTCACGCTTGGATTGGCGGTCGTCGCCAGATCGTTCGGCCTCAAGGTTGGCATCCGGGCCGAGTGACGTTTAAAGAACGTCGAGGATAGAGGGTCGAGGATGGAAGATCGAATATGAATATTGCCATCCTCCATCATCGATCTTCGATCCTCGGTTCTCATTAATCGGCAAGGATAGAGCACGTGAGCTTTCTGCGCATTCAAAATCTCTACAAAACTTTCGATCCGGTGATCGCCGTCAATCGATTGAGTCTAGAGATTCGCGAGGGCGAATTCTTCACGCTCCTGGGATCGAGCGGCTGCGGCAAAACGACGACGCTACGCATGGTCGGCGGCTTGGAAAAACCGGACGGCGGCGAGATCTATCTCGGCGATCGCTGCCTGGTATCGGGAGAGCAAAAAATATTTGTCAAGCCGGAAAAGCGCGACATGGGCATGGTGTTTCAATCCTACGCCCTGTGGCCGCACATGACGGTTTTTGAAAATGTCTCGTATCCGCTCAAACTGCGCGGCACGAACAGGTCCGACATCCGCACCAAAGTGGCCGATGTTCTCGGCCTGGTCGGCCTTGCCGGACTGGAAGACCGGCCCGCGCCGGCGCTGAGCGGCGGGCAGCAACAGCGGGTCGCTCTTGCGCGCGCGCTGGTTTTTTCTCCGAAGGTTTTATTGCTTGACGAACCTCTCAGCAACTTGGACGCGCAGCTGCGCGAAGAGATGCGACGCGAGCTCAAGTCCCTGCAGCGACGCGTCAACGTCACCGTCATCTTCGTTACCCACGACCAGATCGAAGCCCTGAGCCTGTCGGATCGAATCGCCATCATGAAATTCGGCGTGCTCGAACAGGTCGGGACGCCGGAACAGGTTTACTATAAACCGGCGACGCCGTTCGTGCGTGACTTCCTGGGCAAGACGTTTCTTTTGACGGGAAAAGTGATTGGAGTTTCCGACGAGCATGTGCAAGTCGAAGTCCATGGAGTCGGCGCCTCCTCCCTCACGCTGCAACGGAACAATGTCATTTCATCCGCAAATGGATTTCCCACCGTCGGCCAGTCAGCGATGGTCGCCATCCGGCCTGAAAAAATGACTCTCTCCGAAAAGATCTGTGAAGGGCAGGGTAACGTCGTCGAAGGAACTTTGCAGGCGACACAATTCCTCGGCGATCGTTACGAATACACCGTGACCCTCGGCTCAGAGACTCGGGTGATCGTCTCGCCGGAAGCCAAACTACTCAAACAGGGCGGCAAAGTTTTTCTCGAGCTCAAGCCGGACGGCGTCACCTTGTGGCCGCGGGAAAGCTAAACGCTTTCGCCGTTTCGGGTACGTGTTTTGAGTCTCGTGTTCAGGCGATGATCGAGATGCGAGAGGATTGGCCTGCCGTGCAACGGATCGATCATGCCGCAACGGCACGCGTCATCAAGTAGTCGCCATACCACCTCCATGAAACCGCCTTCGCTGAAAGTTCGCCTTTTGGTTCGTCTGTGCGCTTTGTTGCTGTTCAACCTGAGTTTTAATCCTTTTCTGACGGATGTCGTTCGTGGCGCTGAATTAAAGAGTGACAGCGAGTGGCAGCGCACCGTCGAGGCGGCGAAAAAAGAAGGCAAAGTCGCCGTATTCCTATATCAGCGTGAGAACATCGAAGCCGCGGTCAGAGTCTTCGAAAAGAAATTTCCCGATATTCAAGTTGTCAGCGCGAGCACGCCGGCGGCGGAGACCGGGCCGCGTCTGATGGCGGAGCGGCGTGGGGGGAAATTTCTCTGGGACGTCTGTCTCTGTGGACCGACAACACCGTTAACGGTGCTCTACCCGGCGAAAGCATTGGATCCCATCAAGCCGGCGTTGCTGCTCGCGGAAGTTACAGACGTGACCAAGTGGTGGGAAGGTAAACACCACTACATGGACCCGGAAGGAAATCACATATTCGTTTTCGTCGGCAGCGTCGATATGCCGAATCTCTTCTACAACAAGAACCTGGTCGATCCCAATGAATTCAAGTCCTACTGGGACATGATCAAAACCAAGTGGCGCGGTAAAATCGTCGCCGTCGACCCGCGCCAATTGGCTCGCGGTCGGAAAATATGCGCTGTGTTTATTCTGCGGCAATATCGAAGCGGCGACGGCGCAAGGTTTACCGGTCGCCGAGTTTGAAGTTTATCGCTGGAGAGAAACCCCGGCGATCTCCTCCGGCAGCAACGGTTCAATTGCGCTGATGAATCAGGCGCCGCATCCCAATGCCGCGCGGGTGTTTATCAACTGGTTGTTATCGCGGGAAGGTCAAGCCTCGTTTCAAAAGATCATGAATTCCGCCGATCTATTGGTCGAATCGATGCGTGTCGATATTGCAAAAGACCCGGTGCCGGCGGCGCAGCGGCGTGTGGCGGGGACAAAATACATCATCATGGATACGCCGGAGCGGAGCAACCAAGAGCCGGTGAACAAGCTGCTCAAGGAAATTATTAGGAAGTAAGTCGGAACGCTGAGATATCTTGGTGCTGCCATTTCTGATTATCCGTGAATTTTGTAGGGGCGGGTTTCAAACCCGCCCCTACAACGGAACGAAGATAGTAAGAAGAAATAACATGCAGGTTTTTTGCTGCGTGATAATTATTGTCTTCCTCGCTCTCAACCAAATCGTTTATGGCGCTGAAGCATGGACAGGGGAGTGGGAGCGAACGATCAAAGCCGCCGAGCAGGAAGGCGAATTTTCGTATTACACGCTGGGCGAGTTCAGATTTTTGAGCGAGTTCGAAAAAAGATTCCCTCGAGTCAAAGTCAAAGTCGTGCAGGGCAAAGGCAACGAATTGCTCGTGCGCATCATGTCCGAGCGGCGCGCGGGAAAGTTTCTCGCCGACGTGGCGCGCATCGGCAATACGTCGCCTTATTCGCTGTATCAAGCCAAAGCGCTGCAGCCGATCGCTAGTGCGTTTGTTCTCCCCGAAGTCAAAGACGAATCGAAATGGTGGTCGGGCAAGCATCAATATATCGACGCGGAGGGCAAGTATATTTTCGTGCCGGTGGGCAGCGTCTCGGTGAACATGGTGGCGCACAATACCGAGCTGGTTTCGCCGACGGAACTACGCTCTTTCTGGGATCTCCTAAACGAAAAATGGCGCGCCAAGATCGTCGTCACTGATCCGCGCTCCGGCGGCTACGGGCGCAGCGGCGCGCGCACGGTCTATTATCATCCGCAATTGGGACCGGAATTTTTGCGCCGGCTCTTTACCGAACAAGTGGTGATGGTTTCGCGCGATTACCGCCAAGCCATCGATTGGGTAGCTCAAAAGCGGTTTTCGATCCTGTTGTTCGGCAACGGCGACGATATACTGCAAGCCAAAGCCCAAGGTCTGCCGATCAACGTTTTCGACACGAGCGGATGGAAAGAAGGCGGCGCACTGGAGCCGGGCGCCTTTACGCTGTCGTGGCTGGACCGGTCGCCCCACCCAAACGCTTCCAAGGTTTTCATCAACTGGTTGCTATCGCGCGAAGGGCAAATGGCGGTGCAGCGAGACGGCGGGGTGAACGACTCGCTGCGGGTCGATATTCCAAAAACCGATTTACGTCCGCTGGCCCGTCGTAAAGAGGGCGCGAAATATATGGTGACCTGGAAGGCGGAGTGGATGGACCCTGAGCCGATGCAAAAAGTGGTGAATCAGGCGTTGGCGAAGAGCGGGAGCAAGCCATAGCAGGTTGAGGATTGAAGATCGAGGATAGAAGATCGCGATTTTCTATCTCTTCGGCGGAGTTTATCCTGGGCATAGCCAAAGGGCTGAGGACAGGCCTCCATCTCGGTCCCCGGTTGCTGAGTGGCAGCCCGCAACGGACTTAGTTATCATAACAGAGCGTACCCATCACGAAAGCGGGAGTACATCATGATCAGCATGGAAGATAACGAACGACTTACGCAAGTCAAAGCGGGCACGCCCATAGGCGATCTTTTGCGCCGCTATTGGTATCCCATTGCGGCGGTTTCTGAACTAGCGCGCCATCCGACCAAGTTCGTCAAGATTCTTGGCGAAGAATTAGTCCTGTTCAAAGATGCGCGGGGGAAACTCGGTCTGATCGATGCCCACTGCCCGCACCGCCAGGCGAATTTGGTTTACGGCATGGCCGAAGAGGATGGTTTGCGGTGTTCTTATCACGGTTGGAAGTTCGACCACGCAGGCCGTTGTCTCGAACAACCTTTTGAAGAGACCGTCAAGCCGGGCGGCTTCAAAGACAAAATACAGTTGACCCACTATACCGCCGAAGAGTTGGGCGGCTTGATCTTTGCCTACCTCGGACCCCAACCTGCGCCGCTGGTGCCGCGCTGGGACTTGCTGGTTGAAGACAATTACTGGCGTGAGATCGGTTATACCATGACGGCCTGCAACTGGCTGCAGACCGTCGAGAATATCATGGATCCGGTGCACGTCGAGTGGCTGCACGGCGTGTTTCGCAACTACGCGGCGGAACGGACCGGTAATGACGACCTGAAGCGCAAACGCGTTCGCCATCAAAGGATCGGTTTCGATCTGGCCGAGTACGGCATCATCAAGCGGCGCATTTTGGAAGGCGAGACCGAGGAATCCGACGACTGGAAGATCGGCCATTGGTTGATTTTTCCGACGATTCAAAAAGGGCCCGACATGTTGCGCTTTCGCGTGCCGGTGGACGGGACGCACACCGCGCAGTGGTACTACTCGATCCATCCGTTTGGCGAAGGCGAACGGCAGACGGCGGAAGAGATGCCGCTTTATCACATGCCGTCGCCGGAGCTCGACCGGCACGGACAGCCGCAGTTTCAATATTTAAATAACGACGTTGATCCGCAGGACAACGCGATTTTCGCCTCGCAGGGAGCGGTCGTCGATCGCACAAAAGAGCTCTTGGGCGAATCCGATCATGGCGTCGTGCTTTATCGCCACTTGCTCGACAATCAAATCAAGCTCATCGCCGCAGGCAAGGATCCAATGAACACATTTCGCGATCCGGTGAAAAACGTTCGCCTCGATCTCGCCACTGAGAGCAGAGAAGCATTTCTGACCGGACGAATGGGAACGCAGGGAATGCGCCGGCGCTATTCGCAGCGCTTTAAGCCGTTGGCTGATTCCGGCAAGCCGCTGCCGTGAGCGGCGCTACCGCGCCGTTCAAGGGTTAAACCGTGTAGATGCCGGAAAAAATTGTACGGTTTGAACAATGGCGTAGATCGCTTAACTCGCCGCTCGTTCTTTCTGCGTGCCGCGGACCGGCGGTACGTTGCTATCAAGTTGAGCCCAGGTAAATTTTGCTATTCCCGGTATGCGCCAGGCGGTGAGCAGGGTCATGATCGTGATGATCACGCCGCCCATGACAGTCGCTTCGCGCGCGCCCAACAAGGGCACCACCAGGCCGGTTTCGGTTTGCCCCAACGGGTGGAGCCCACGATTGCTCAGTTGAAACACACCCATAACACGCCCACGAAATTTTTCCGGAGCGAGCATTTGCATGATCGTGCCGCGGGCAGCGCCCCAAATGGTATCGGTAGCGCCGACGAAGGCGAGCAGCACCAGCGCCACCGGAAATGACGGCGATAGACCGAAGGCCGCGAAACCGGCTCCATAAAGAATCGCAGAAACTAAGAGAATCTTTCCCTGGCTTGAGCGGTTTCCCATCGCAATAAATAAGCTCGAGCCGATCACAGCGCCGACACCCCGGGACGACTGCAGGAAGCCAAATCCGTGCGCTCCGACGCGAAATACGTCACTCGCCAGGATGGTTAACATCGCGTGATCCAAACCAAAAACGGAAGCAAAGGCTTCCATGACAGTCAGGCCAAGGATCACCGGTTGCGAGACGATGTAAGAAAATCCCGCCTTGGTTTCCGCCAGGAAATCGCGTTGTCTCTCTCGCGCCGGCGACGGTGCGCGCATGAACAGCAACGCGACGACCACTGCCAAAAAACTGACCGCGTTGGCATAAAAAGCGCCCGCGGTGCCCATGGCGGCGATGGCGATACCACCGAACGTTGGGCCGAGCAGCGCCGCCCCTTTCCAAAGAAGCGAATTGAGCGCCACCGCGTTGGGCAACACCGCGCGCGGCACAAGCGAGGGAAACAGCGCCTGGCGCGCCGGGCCGTCGAAGGATCCCACCGATGAGCTGATGAAGGTGAATAGATAAATGTGCCATGCTTGGATGTGGCCGGCCTGATCGAGGATGCCCAGCCCGAGAGTGAGCACGCCGAGAATCACCTGCGTCCAGAGCAAAAGCCGTTTCCGATCGTAGCGGTCGGCGAAAGTCCCGCTAATCAATCCGAGGGCGATGGCGGGTATGGCGCGAAACACGCCGTTGAGCCCGAGCTGTAGCGGCGAATTGGTCAATTGGTAAAGCAGCCAGTTGGTCGCCGTCATCTGCATCCAGGTGCCGATGTTGGAGATAAACAGGCTGAACCAAAACAGTCGAAAGTCGCGATAGCGAAAGGCGGCGAGCCGCCCCACAGACTGCGGGTTCGCTGCGGTGGGGTCGTCGGTCATAGACAAAATTTAGGGGGTGACCGGCCGGTCGCCCCCTACGATCATTTTCGTTGTGAATTTTCTAATGCGGAAGAGGAAGTTAAACGCCGACAGCCTCGAATCTCCGATATCGTCTTCTCGCCGATGATTTGTTTAGTTCAAATCCCAATTAGCGAAACCCATGGCGCAACCGACGCCGGTGGTGGTGCGATAGAGCGGCGAATATTCGATCATGGTTCCCGGTCGATCAGCCGCCGCCGCGGTGACGATCCAGTTGCGAATCTCCGAGGTGCCTTCGACTAAAATCTCGGCTGGCATGGCGCTCATGTAATTCAAATCACTTTGTTTCAGCGCGCCGACAAAGTCGCGATCGAGGTTCTCATCGATCTTCGTGTGGCTGAGACCGCCGGAGCCGATGATGACGACGCGCTGATCGCCGGGAAACCGGCGTAACACATGCGCCAACGCCCGGCCGAAGTTAACGCACCTCTGTGCCGACGGCGCCGGCGGATAGTAGGTATTGACCATGACGGGCACGACGGCGTGATGGGCTTGGGGACTTAAAAACTTAAGCACGCGTGCGAAGGCGTGACCTAGGCCTCCCTCGTAACGGGTCTTTTTGGAATAGGACGGATCGAAACCCTCGTCCATCAGGCCGTGGACGAGAGCTTCGGCCATCTTGGCGTCGATGCGATATTTGCTGCGATTTTCCGACTTGAGCTGATTCAAATAGCGCAGGCTTACGCTCGCTTCCACTTCGGCGCCGACGAAGATCGTAAACGGCGGCATGTTGTCGTCGACCAAATTTTCATGCTGATCGTCGCCGACGACGATCAGAACATCGGGGCGCAGCGCGTCGATCTTCGCGCGCAACTTGGCGATGGCGTCCATGCAGCGGTTCCACTTAGCCCATTTGACCTCGTGGGTCTCTTTCTCCATACCCCGGCTTCTCCGGCAGCTGCTCTCCCGCGCGAGTATTGAGTAAATGCCAGTAGTCCGGATTGAGCATTAACTGTGGCGCATGGGACATGGCCATGCAACCGACGAGATTTGCCATAGCAGTTTCCTAACAGACCACTGAATAAAACTCATAAGCTTAATTGCCTCAAACAATTTTGGAGT
>WNFU01004603.1_pt1 | contig 17532 bp, 22 predicted proteins | sample 5400121 | NCBI WGS metagenome assembly WNFU01 (sample SAMN13153360, study PRJNA577476) | soil metagenome | isolation source: 100 cm soil or saprolite under grassland replicate 1 | place: USA:California | collected 2016-06-15
CGAGCGCCTGGCCGCAAAGATCCAGCCGCGCCCGGTCGTGCTCTTCGATCAGCTGTTTTTCAACGGCGAAGCCAAGGAAGCGGTGGCGTTCGCGTTCCTCGGTATGCAGACCGTGTCCGGGAAGGCGGGCAACCTCCCGGCGGCCACGGGGGCGCGCGGGCCGCGCGTGTTGGGACACATCACGCCCGCATGATCGCCAGTTTCACCAGATTCTCGCGCTTCCGACGCTGGGGGTACACGCTGTTCATGATCGTGGGAGTCCTACGGATTCCCACCCAGGCCCACTTTCGCCTCTACGTGCCCGCTTGCGACCTGGGGCTCTCTTGGGTGAACGTGCGTCTTTCCCTCACCAAAGTTCCGCATTTCGCGCTGTTCGGGGTGTTCTTTCTATTGACGGCGTGGCAATTCGATCGCCCGGGCCGCAGGACGTATTGGTCGCTCATCGCGACGCTGGCGCTGGGTGTGCTCGTTGAGCTCGAGGAGGGGGCGACGCGGACCGGCAATTGCCGGCTGGCGGATCTCGTGCCCGATCTCGGCGGCGCCCTCATCGCCATGGCGTTGCTCGGGGCGGTGATTCTCCTCCGCCAGCGCGCGGTGGATCGCCTTCCGCCCCCATGATTCTCACGCCCCGTGCGCGCCTCGTGTGTCCGGCGCTCCGTTGGCGGCGGGGCTCATTCAAGTCCGAACGAACGAAAATCGAGCAGGCGCTCGCTGCGGGGGTGGGCGGGTTCATTCTGTTCGGCGGCACCCGCGCGGCCGTCGCAGCGCTCACCAGTGCGCTCCGCGACACGGCAGGCCGACCGTTGCTGCTCGGCTCGGATTTCGAGCGTGGGCCGGGACAGCAGGTTCGCGGGCTCACAGAGCTGCCGCCGCCCGCGGCACTCGGCTATCTCAACGATCTCGACGTCACATATGCTTGCGGACAGATCACGGGGACCGAAGCGCGCGCCGTTGGGCTGAACTGGGTGTTCGCGCCGGTCTGCGATCTTGACATCGAGCCGAAGAACCCGATCGTGCAGACGCGCGCGTTCGGTGCTGATCCGGAGCGCGTCGCGGCGCATGCGGCCGCCTGGATTCGCGGGTGCCAGGAGCATGGCGCGCTGGCGTGTGCCAAGCACTACCCGGGACATGGGCGGACCACGACGGACTCGCACGAAGGTCTGCCCATCGTCGAGGCGTTGGGCGACGACGTGCAGCACACCGATGTCGCGCCCTTCAAGGCGGCAGTGGACGCCGGAGTCGGGAGCGTCATGCCGGCATTCGTCGCCTACCCGCGGTGGGACGCGAGCGGATCGGCCGCGACGTTCTCGCCGATCATGCTCGGCTATCTGCGCGACACGCTGGGATTTCACGGGCTCACCGTGACGGACGCGTTCATCATGGGCGGCGCGACCGCGGCGGCGCCGGAGGGCAGCGCGGCGGCAGCGGCGATCGCCGCCGGCTGCGACATGCTGCTGTACCCGACGGATTGGGCCGGTGTGGCGAGGTCGTTGGAGACGGTGCCGGCAGATCGTGCCGAAGCGGCGCTTGCGCGGTATCAACAGGCAGTCGCGGCGTGGGACAGTCCCGGTTACCCCGGGGCGTCGCCCCGGGGTCAGCCGAGTGACTTGGACGACGCTTTGCTCGGCGAGCACCAGAAGTTCGCCGATGGCCTCGCCGATCGAGCGGTGCATCTGGTGCGTGGCGAACGGCCGCGGCTCGGCAAGACGCTCAGCGTGACGATCGTCGATGATGATGTGGGTGGGCCGTATTCGATTCCGCCCAGGGATGTATTTCATGCGACCGTTAGAGTAGCGAGTGGTGTTCGGCTGACCCCGGGGCGGCGCCCCGGGGTTAGCCGAGTGGTACTGGTCTACGCAGAGCCGCGATCGTGGAAAGGTCGCGCCGATTTGGGACCGCAGTCGCTGGCGAAGCTCGAGCGGCTCGTGCCGGGCGCGTCGCTTGTGATTCTGTTCGCGCATCCGCGACTCGCGGCCCAAGTCCCTGGCGATGTGCCGGTGTTGTGCGGCTGGCACGGACAGGCGTTGATGCAGCGGGCGGCGGCGAGGTGGGTGGTGGGGACTGCTGACTAGAAGGTGATCCTCAGTCCCAGGGCGAGGCCGCCGCCCGGCGCCGGGCCAACGTTCAGCCGCTCGAGATGCACGGGCGCCCAAGTGACGGTCTTCGTCTCCGATCCGACAATCGTTCCCAGCAGCGCACCAGCGAGGCCGAACACCGCGAGGCGGGTATCGAGATGCGGCGACACCTTGTAAGCGAGGCACGGGACCGTCGTACAGTCCCCATTCTCGTCCACCCAATCCGGGTCGGCGGCCAGGGCGGTGAGCGTGCCGGCGAGCAGGCCCAGGCCCACGCCCTCCAGGGTCATCCGCCGCTCACGACGCACATCGATGCGCGAGAGCGAGTCCACCGGCACGATCAGGTTGAGTCCTTCCGCGTACCCGTCCACTTTCACCATCAGCGTGTCGGACTCCCACGTGACCAGCGTGCCGGTGAGTCGGCCGCCGAGGCTCGCGGCGTCGAACCGAATTCGCGCTCCCGGCTCGAGGCGGGGCGCCTGCGCGCACTCGGCAGGACGGGATAGCGCGAGGAGGGCCGGGAGGCAGACGAGCGCGACGAAAGGCCGCATGTCGTCGCGTGGGGCACGACTCGTGCCGCACTGGACCAGCGGCAAGTTCGCCCGGTGGCTGTCTCACGGGCGAGACAACCGTGTTCTGACGACTCGCGACCGCGGTCGCAGTCTAACGCGCCCATCTGCGCGACGAACCTGCGAGGCTCGAAGCATGATCCCGTCTTGCGTGCGGGAACCCGCGCAATAGACTGCGGGCTTGTGACCCTTGCAACGGCATGGTGGGTACACTCTCTCAGAGATTCCTCTTCGCGGAGGTATGCCCATGCGCCGCTCTTTCGTCCCCCTTTTCGCATTAGTAGGCGGGATGGCTTGTCAGTCGTTCCTCTTCCCAGGTGGCAACCTTGATGGGACGTGGGAATGGGAGTTCAACCGCAATCCCTCCGGTTCTAGCATCACTCTCTCCCTTGCTACCGCGGGAACAAGGGTCACGGGTACCGGGAATATCTGTGGGGTCGGCCCGGCTTGTTCGCCTGGCCCGGTGATGATCGCGGGTCAGCGCACTCTCAACACCTTCGAGCTTACCATTCGCGACCAGAGTGCCTTCATGGCCACGTATTCGGGCCACCTCGTACATAGCAACGAGCTTCGGGGCTCCTGGCGTCACGGTTCTGATTCTTCCAACGTGGTCTTCTTCCGCAACTAGGTGGCTTATCGGTGGGCCGCCTAACGCGCGCTTGAAGCTGACGGCGCACGTAGATTATGGAATGAATCTTTCCTGGCCCCAGGCCAAGATCGTCCAACTCAACACGTTCACCCTGGCGCAGCTCGAGGATCTCCAGCGCCATCATTCGACCTAAGCCACCTTGGACGCTGCCCCCCTCCGGTACCGCGCGGTAATAGGAGCCACGAGCCTGATCGTCGGCCCGGCGCTGATGAGCGTCGGAGACCTTTTCCATCCCCCCGAGAACTGGGACTCGGCTGCTCAGGTCGCTATCCTAGCCGCGTCCGCCTCGCGATGGTACGCCGCTCATCTCCTGTTATTCGTGGGGATGCTCCTGTTCGTTCCGGGCATCCTCGCGCTGACCAACGTGGTGGCGGATCGCAGACCCGCGGCCGGTTATGCGGCGCGCCTTCTCTTGCTCGCTTCGGTGGGTGCGCTGTCGGCGGTCTTCGTGTTCGAGATGGTGCTCGGGCGCTTCGTCTCCCAGGGCGCCGACCACGCGGCCGCAGTCGCCCTCCTCGACACCTTCCAGTCGGCCGCGGTCTTCGGGGCGCTCCTGCCGGGTCTGCTTGCGTTCTTCATCGGCACAGCGCTCGCCGTAGTGCCGCTCGCGTCCCCGGCAGGCCCGTTTCGTTTGCCGGCACTCGGTTTCGCGCTCGGCGCAATCCTGATCATGGGCGAGATCATCCTGGCGGAAGTTCTCCTGAGCCAGATCGGAAACATTACCATCCTTGTTGCCGGAATCGCCTTTGCACGATTGCTGCTCCGGGATCGAGGGGAAGCGCGTTAGGCGGCACTCCGTTAGGCCGCAACCGCGCAACCATGTACAGCCGCCACAGTGTCCAATGGTTGCCGTGTCAGTTCGCTCTATTACCAGTATGCTTGCGGTCGCTTTGGCCGCGTGCTCAGCGAATGCGACCTCTCGGCAGCAACCGCAGCCGCAAGCGCACACGGTCTACAGTCGACGCGATTCAAGTATCCTCGCCGTTTTAGATTCTTTGCGCGTGGCTCTCAGGCAAGGTGACTCAGGTGCCCCCGCTGCGCTTGATTGGTTGCTTATGGCTCTCGGGCGACGCCAACCAGCATGCCCGATGCCGGTCGTGCGTGGAGACTCGAGCCACGATACTTCGATGGTCTGGCTCAGGCCGAGAAGGAAGCCGCTCGTAATTGCTCCCTGCTACAACCCGCTCTTTCGCTAAGTGCGGTTCGTTTGCTGCCTCACACGCGCCTGACGCTTCCGCCGCCCGTCAGCTGACGTAGAATTCCATTGGGTATGCAAGCAGTGCGTTGCCGACTTTCGAGAACGGTTCGCGTGGAAGGTCGTCGAGTGAGACTTGTCCCGCTAGCGGTTGTGGTAGCCGCTGCCTGTGCATCTCTTGGACCAACTCCCAGCGCGCCGCCCGCGCCCGTGCTGGCCTCGATCTCTGATTCATCGTGCTCGGCGGCACTCGACTCGCTCATGGCCATTTTCCGGCACGACTATCCGGGATACCGCGATAAAGTGACAGGTCACGAGGCCGCGTTAGCCGCCCTGACCGATAGCGTACGCGCCGTCGCTCGCACCGCCTCGCAATATCAGGTCTGTATCCCGGCCCTGCGGCGGTGGGCTGAATTCTTCCAAGACCCGCACGTGACTGGGCCGTGGCAGTCCAGCCCACCTCCCGCGCGGAGAAACGCGAGCCCGCCGCCACCACCACTCGATCTTGGGGCTCCTGATCCCAACCGCCCCTCGTGGCGGTTCCTCGACGACAGCACCGCGCTGCTCCGGATTCCCACGTTCTCGGAGGAGTACGGTCGTGTGATCGATAGCGTGGTCGGCGCGAATCGCCGGCGCCTCGAGGCGACTCCATACCTCGTCGTCGATCTGCGGGGCAACGACGGCGGTTCCACCGAATCGTACCGCAGTCTCACGCCACTGCTGTACGCCAACCCCGTACGCTTCGACGGCGCGGACGTCTGGGCCTCGCCGGCGAATATCGCGCATTACCGAGGGATGCTCAGCGACACGCTGATATCCACGGGCGTTCGTCACTCGATCCAAGAGGCCGTTTGGCGTATGGAGGCGCGCGTGAATCAATGGGTCGAGCTCAGACGCGATACGATCGTCGGACTGGACACGGTGTTGCCCATGCCGAGGACCGTTGCCGTCGTGATGGACTCGGTATGCGCAAGCACGTGCGAGGACTTTCTGCTCGAGGTGCGGCAGAGTGCCAAGGTGACCGTGATGGGGGTTGGGCACACAGCGGGAGTTCACGACTACGGTGAGGTGCGCGGCGTCTGGTTACCTGGGTGGCGTCGCGTCGCACTTCCGACCAACCGCGCTCGCGGCCCCCGGATCGATCACGTCGGAATCGCACCGACCGTGTGGATACCACGGACCGAGCAGGATCCTGTCGAGTTCGCGCGACGCCATATCTATACTCGACCGGCAAGGTCGGTCCCTAGTCGCTGACCCGCTCAATGACACAAGTCACACAGCTTGCGGCCAAGCGTCGCCTCACACGCGCGTGAAGCTGGCGGCGCGCGTACATTAAGGAATGAATCCGATGATGCCCACTGTCCTTGCCATTTGGGGAGGCGCGATCGTCTTGGGATTGGTCGGGTTTGCGGCGGCACGGTTTCGCCGCTGGCTCGTCCTGCCAGCCCTCGGACTCATCGCCATCGTCGCCTGGTCGCGGCTCGGCAAGCTCGCGGACCCCACGGTCGGGCCAGCCATCGTCCACGATGCAGGACTCGCTTATCTCGTCCAGGCCTGCGCTGCGCTTGCACTCGCCGTGATCCTCGCTGTGCTCGGGGTGGTTCCGAAGCGCGCCGCCTAGCGCGCGCCCGATTGTATGATCCCTTGTCCGGCAACGATCCTAGAGGGCGCTCCGATGCTGGTCGTGTGCTCGGCATTCGTCAACGGCCAACGGGGTCGCACTAAACCACTGATCTATTCGGGAGCGCTTTGATGTCCCACGTCGCCTACGGTCTCGTTGCCGGCGTAGCCTTCGGGACTCTTGCCGTCGGTTTGATGCTCCCCCTGCAATTCCCCGACAAGCGCGCGGCACTCACGGCGGCATTTCTCGATCGTTTCGCAATTGGATTTGTCATCAGCGTGGTTGATCTCAGTTGGCCCCGCTGGGTGTTAGGTATTTTGATCGGCCTGCTCCTCAGTGCTCCATCGGCAGTCATTACGAAAGCCTGGGGACCCATCCTGGGATTCGGTGCCGTCGGCGGTCTTGTGATTGCGTTGATCATGCCGCTTGTGGTTCGGTAGGTAGGTACGCCCTTTCTTACGACGATTCGAGTACGGTAGGTTCTGGTAGATTAGGGAATGAGTCTTTCCTCAGCGCGCCGCAGCTCGGATAGTTTCGCTTCCGAATTCGGTATTCGGTGGGTCCCGACGATTATCGGGGCGCTGCTCGTGATTTGGGGCTTGTCCTGGATCTTCGCCGGCGGAGTTCGATCCGAGGCGTCCTGGGGCATGGTGGCCATGGGCATCGTGCTGCTTGCCGTCGGGATCACACTCCTGCGCGTGGGGCGTCGCGGGATCTCACGTTCGCTGCGCTCCCATCAGACTCCCCCCTAGAATTCACGGGTGGACCAAATCGAACAGCCGGAGGCCGGCCACCAACACACTCTGGAAACGCTGCAGGTGTGGAAGCATGTAGTGCCGGATTCGCGAACCGCCGTCCTTCCGCCCCACACGCACCATCCCAATCCGCTGGTCATCGGCGATTCGGTTGTCGCGTCGGTGTTCTCCGCTCGCACCATCTACGCGGTGCACAAAGAATCGGGGGAGCGGCAGTGGTCGCAGGAACTGGATGGGTACGCCGGAGCGCAGGTCGTCCAGGCCGATGGCAGGATCTTCGCCAAGTCCAGCAGGACCCTGTATTGCCTGGACGGTGCGCGTGGCACTCCGCATTGGTCGTTTTCCCCCGTTCAAAAGGGTCGAGAGACTATGTACTCGGCCCCGACATATCATCGCGGTCGCGTCTTTATTGGCGACCGCGCCGGGATGTTTCATTGTCTCGACGCGCCTTCCGGCAAGCCCCTCTGGAACCAGCAACTCTCCACGCGAGAGAACAACCAGGTGAATTCCACAGCCGCGATTCACGGCGAGTCCGTCGTGATCGGCTGCAACGCGGCTCTCATTGCCGCATACGACATCCCGACAGGCCGTCTGATCTGGCAGCAGTCGATTGATGGACCGTGCACCTCCGAAGTCCTGGCCCAGGGCGGCACGGTCTTCGCGACAACGAGGAGCTCGATCTATGGGCTGGACGGCGCCACGGGTGAAATCGTCTTCCACAAGAATTGGCCGTCGCTGGGCGTTCGTGCGGTCGCGCTCTGCCGGGATTCACTGGTCACTGTGCTCGCGCCTGAGACGCCGGGGAGCGGCGGAGAGCAGATGATGGCATTCAGGGGATCGTCGGAGCTCTTTCAAGTGGCAGCGGCCGAGTTCGTCGTCGGAATTCGCTTTCACGAAGACTCCGGGCTGCTGTACGAGTCTCGGATAGACGGACTAGGGCTCGTTGACCCATCAACAGGACGACGGCTGCACAACATCTATAGCGAAGACGATCTGGTCAATTTCGGGCTGGTGGATTTAGAGGACGGTCGGATCTATGCGATGGATATGGAGGGGGCGATCTACTGCCTCCGCTCTCCGGCAGCCCCAGCTCTTACGACGTGACATTGGAATTTCGCTGTCAGGCATTTCTCTTCGACCTCGATGGGGTGCTGGTCGATTCTCGGGCCGTTGTCGAGCGCACCTGGCGTCGCTGGGCCGAGCGCCATCCGATCGATCTGGTCAGGCTGCTGCACGTTGCCCATGGTCGCCGAGCGCGTGACACGCTGCGAATCATGGCGCCCACTCTCGCCACGGACGAGGAGGTCGCGTGGCTCGACGCGGCGGAGCTCGCGGATGCGGAGGGGTTGCGCGTCCTGGCGGGCGCCACTGAGCTGCTTTCCGCGCTGCCGCGGGATCGGTGGGCGATTGTGACGTCGTGCGGGCGAGATCTGGCACGGTTCCGGCTCGGGTCCGTCGGATTGCCGCCACCGGACGTGCTGATCGTCGCCGAAGAGGTGAGGCGGGGTAAGCCGGCGCCTGACGGCTACCGGGTCGGTGCAGAACGGCTGGGGTACGAGCCTTCGGAATGCATCGTGTTCGAGGACGCCCCTGCCGGCGTGGCGGCCGGAAAAGCGGCTGGCGCATGTGTTCTCGCGCTGACCACGAACTACGCGCCGCAAGATCTGCGTGAGGCGGATGCAACGATCGCGGATTTGAGGAGTATTCATGTTCGTTCCGAACATGACGCTTTCGTCGTCACACTCCCGACCCCCTAAGTTGTGTAGATTGTATTCCACTGCGGGACTTTGGGCCTGCGCCTCCAATTCAGTCACTGTCGGACATCGGGCCGACGTCAGATCACTCAATTGCCGGAGGCACGATGCCTGACTTCTTGGAAGTTCCTCTCTTGGTCGCGTTCACCGACTTCACACGTTTCGCCGCTCAGAGCGAGCGAGTCGACGATGCCGAGGTTGCTCGCGTCATGGACGCCTACTACGAGCTGGCCGGTCGTACGCTGGCCGCAGCCGGCGGCCGCGTCGTGAAGTTCATCGGAGATGCAACGCTCGCCGTCTTTCCGGCCGAGGCTGTCGATCGCGGCGTCCTGTCGCTGCTCGAGCTCAAAGATGTTGCCGACCGACTCATGGCGGATCGCGGCTGGGAATCCCGACTCACCGTCAAAGCACACTTCGGGCCCGTCGTCGCGGGTCAGTTCGGCGTGGCGTCGGATAAGCGGTATGACATACTCGGCAAGACGGTGAACGTGACTGCCCGGCTCGAGGCGAGCGGCATGGCGCTATCCGTCGAGGTCTTCCGGCAACTGGGGCCCGACGTGCGGCAACGATTCAAGAAGCACACGCCACCAGTGACGTATATTCGTGTAGAAGACCCGCATCGTCAGGGTCGCGCCCTGCGCCGGTAACGGAGACCATGACCGACGAATTCAAGGCCAAACTGCAGGCGCTGCTTCAGGCCCACGCTGCACAGGCGGCAAAACAGCAGCCCACGGACAGGACGCCGCACGATCACGCGGATCGGCGGACGTGCGGGGAGCGGCTACACTCGGTGGTGCGCCCCGTGCTCGAGGCGTTCATGGCTGAGCTCAAGAGTGCCGGGCACGAGGCCTCCGTCCGTGAGCACATCGAGCGCGACGATGCCTACCCCAGCGTCGCCCTGTCCTTCACACCTCGCCTCGGGCTCGCCTCGGCGCTCATCTTCCGCTACGACCCCCGGCACGGCATCGTTGCCCAACGCGAGGTCAAGCACGCACCCTGGAAGGGACGCCCGCCCACCGGAACCGGGGATCGGCTCGGCACTATCGGCATCGCCGCAGTCTCCGAAGCGTGGGTCGAAACCAAGAGCCTGAGCTTCATCGAGGCCGTCTTAAAGGCGAATTGATCTTCGTCCGCGTCTGGACTGTGCAACCCTTGGTGCCTTAGCGATCCATGGACCCTGCCGTTCTACCCATCGCCGCTGCCCGTGGGGCACGGATCCTTCACGTGGCGCTCGTGATCGGACAAATCCTCGTGGGCGCCACCTTCTTCTATCTGCTCCGTACCCAAGGGCCGCTTGGCGGCGGCGCCCCCCTCGTCGGCTATGTGACCGCCGGCCTGGCCCTCGTGAATCTCACCGTCGCGGTCGGTCTCCTGCGGTCCAGGATTCCTCAGCGACGCAGGGATCAGTCGCCCGACGATTACTGGAGTACGAATGAGAGTCGCGGGGCTTCTATCATTATTTGGGCGATGATTGAAGGAGCCGGACTGCTCTCGTGGGTCGGCTATGTCATGAGCGGAGGGATCGTGCCGGCTGCCGTTGCCACGCTGTCGATTGTGGCGCTCATCCTGCTGCGTCCTTCCCGACTCGAGGGTGACGGAGCGGTCTGATACCTCAGTCATGTCGCGAACCTCTCTGTTTGGTGTGCTCATCCTGCTCCTGTTCGTGATCGTCAGCGTCGCGCGGTGGCGGCGCTATCGACGCTAGCCGGTACTTTCTGCAGCGCATCCTCGTAATCGGCAGCGGGGGTTCCGGCAAGACGACGTTTGCGCGAGGCCTCGCAAAGCGAACCAACCTTCCGCTGATCCACCTCGATGCGCTGTACTGGCGGCCGGGGTGGGATCCGACTCCGGCCGACGAGTGGCGCACGAAAGTCGAAACCCTTGTGAGCGAGCCAGCCTGGATCATGGATGGCAATTACGGCGGGACGCTGGATATTCGTTTCGCGGCCTGCGATGCCGTCGTGTTTCTGGACATCCCGCGGTTCGTCTGCCTCTGGCGCGTGTTGAGACGACAACTGGAGCACGCCGGTCAGGCCCGCGTCGAGGTGCCTGGATGCCCGGAGCGACTGAGCTGGGAGTTCTTGAAATGGATCTGGACGTATCCCGCGCGTCGGCGCGGATCGATTCTGCGGCGACTGGATGATCTCAAGGCCCACAAGCGTGTGTATGTTCTTCGCTCGTCCAAAGAAATGGACAGACTCCTGAATCAGTTCAGCTGATGCTTAGGAGGACGAGGATGAGGCGAACGCGATGACGCGATGGAACGACGCGAGCTGATCCGCTGGCTGGTCGCGACGGCGGGCCTTCACGGCCTCGTGTCCCTAGCGCCTGCCGAGCTCCTGGCGTTCGGGCGCGACGTGCACCGCCGCGTTACGCCGCACGCCACACGCCGCACGCTGACCGCGCATGCCGAGCAAACCGTCACGATCGCGGCGGAACGGATCATCCCGGGGACCGACACACCGGGTGCCACCGCCGCCGGGGTGAGCGACTTCATCGAGAAAATGTTGATGGACTGGCACACTCTCGCGGAGCGCGAACACTTCCTCGCCGGGCTCACCGATCTCGACGCGCGGTGTCGCGCCCGCTCCGGCCGCGACTTCATCGATTGTGCCGAAGCCGACCAGGTGGCCGTCCTCAGCGCGCTCGACGAAGCGAAGCAGGACTGGTTCGCGAGACTCAAGTACCTCACCGTGTACGGCTACTGCACGTCGGAAGTGGGCGCACGTGCCCTGGGGCTCTTTCAGCTCGCCGGGCGATACGACGGGTGCGCATCGCTATGACTCCCCCCACGTTCGACGCCATCGTTGTCGGCTCCGGCATCACCGGAGGCTGGGCGGCGAAGGAGCTGACCGAGCTCGGGCTCCGCACGCTGGTGCTCGAGGCCGGGCGGCCGATCGTGCCAGAGCGGGACTACGTGGAGCACAAGCCGCCCTGGGAGATGCCGTTCCGCGGCCTGGGCGATCGCCGAGCCACCGCTTCGCGTCAGTCGATACAGAGCCACTCGGTGTCGTTCGACGAGTTGAGTCACGTCTTCTGGACCGATGACGTCGATAACCCGTACACGACACCGGCGGATCGACCGTTCTACTGGTTTCGCGCCCGCCAAGTCGGCGGCAAGTCCATCATCTGGGGACGTCAAGTCTATCGCTGGAGCGATCTCGACTTCGAGGCCAACCTGCGGGATGGCATCGCGGTCGACTGGCCGATCCGTTACAAGGACATCGCGCCGTGGTACGATCACGTGGAGCGCTTCATCGGTGTGAGCGGTCAGAAGGAAGGCCTCGCGCAGCTCCCGGACGGCGAGTTCCTCCCGCCGATGGCGCTGAACTGCGCCGAGCAGTATGTCCGCCAGCGGATGCAGGAGCGGTTTGGGCGCGACCGCGTGCTCACGATCGGTCGCGTCGCCAACCTGACGGCCCCACACAACGGTCGTGCGCCCTGCCACTACTGCGGACCGTGCCACCGCGGATGCATCACGCGGTCGTATTTCAGCAGCGTCAACGCCACGCTGCCCGCGGCGCGCGCGACGGGCCGCCTGACGCTGCGGCCGTTCAGTATCGTGAAGCGCCTCGTGTACGACAGCAAGAAGAACCGTGTAACCGGCGTCCGCATCATCGATGCGCAGACGAAACAGGAGCGCGAGTACACGGCCCGCGTCGTTTTCCTCTGCGCGTCGTCGCTCGAAAGCGCGCGCATTCTGCTCAACTCCGGCGTGGCGAACTCGAGCGGTCAAGTCGGCCGCAACATCATGGATCACATCAAGTGGGGCGGGGCGAGCGGGCAGCTCGACGGCTGGACGGACCGCCGGGTCATCGGTAATCGTCCGAACGGGATTTACGTGCCCCGGTTCCGCAATGTCACGTCCCGCCATCCCGATTTCATCCGCGGCTATGGCTTTCAGGGTGGCGCGGACCGCGACGGATGGGAGGCCGCGCTCCACGCACCGGGCATCGGGAGGGCGTTGAAGGTGCGCATGAGCGAGCTCGGTCCCTGGTCGATGAGCTTCGCGGGATTCGGGGAGATGCTGCCGCGCGAGGAGAATCGGGCCACGCTGCATCCAACGTTGGTCGATGCGTGGGGCGTCCCGTCGTTGCATATCGATTGCCGCTGGAGTGACAACGAGCTCGCCATCCATCGCGATATGAACGTGGCGGCGGCGGAGCTGCTCGACGCGGCAGGCGCGAAGCACATCGAGCCCAGCACGAGCGGGCCGAGTACCCCGGGCGGGACCAATCATGAGATGGGGACGGCGCGGATGGGTCGGGATCCCAAGACATCGGTTCTCAACGACTGGAACCAGACGTGGGACGTGCCGAACCTGTTCGTGACCGACGGCGCGGCGATGACGTCGAGCGGCTGCCAGAATCCGTCGCTCACCTACATGGCATTGACCGCGCGCGCGTGCCACTATGCGGTCGAACAACTGAAGCGTGGCGAGCTATGATCCGTAGACTCGGCTGGGGTCTGATGACCGTCCTCGCCCTGATCATCGCCGCGTACGCGATCGCACTGCTGTTCGTCCCCGCCATGCGAGCGCCATTCCTGCAACAGCGCTTCGCCATCATGCCCCTTGCTGCATACCTGCATCTCGCGGGTTCGGGCATTGCGCTCGCCATCGGGCCGTTTCAGCTCAACGCGCGCCTGCGGAGCCGTTTCCTCCGGGTCCATCGGTGGATGGGACGCACCTACGTGATCTGCGTCTTACTCGGTGGAGCAGCGGCGCTCGCACTCGCGACGACTTCGCAAGCGGGACTGCCGACGCACGCCGGTTTTGGGTTGCTTGCCGTGCTCTGGCTATTCGCCACCGGAAACGCGTACCGGCACATCCGGGCGGGCGACCGGGTTTCGCATCGCCGTTGGATGATTCGCAGTTACGCGCTGACATTCGCGGCGGTGACCCTCCGGATCTATTTGCCGCTGAGCCAGGTCGCGGGCCTGCCGTTCGATCCCGCCTATCAGACAATCTCGTGGCTCTGCTGGGTCCCGAATCTCATCGTGGCCGAGTGGATCATCCTGCGGCAGCGAGCGCCGGCCGCGGTCAGTCCACCCAGCGTGGTGGCAGTTTGATCAGACGAGTGGCGCTGCTGAGTGTCCTCGCGGCGTCCCAGGGCTTCGCGCAGCAGCGCAGCTACGCCAACCCGATCGACATCGACTACCGTTACAACTTCGAGCAGCTGAACCAGGGGATTTCGTACCGCTCCGGCGCCGATCCTGTGATCGTGGTGCAGGGCGGGAAGTACTACCTCTTCGAAACGATCGGCGACGGCTATTGGGAATCGACGGACTTGGGCACCTGGCGGCACATCACGCCGTCACGCTGGCCGCTCACCGACGTCGTGGCACCCGCGGTGCTCTCCGTGCGCGACACGATCTATCTCCTGCCGAGTACCACGAGTCCGCTGCCGATTCTCATGCTCACCGAGCCGGCGAGTGGGCGCGTCGACTTGTACAATCGGCTGCTCCCCTGGCTGCCCATGGCGCGGTTTCGCGAGACGGACGTGCTCGCAAAACCGGACTCCGTTCAACCGGGTCCGTGGGACCCGCAGTTCTTTCACGATCCCGACACCGAGCGCTGGTTCCTCTATTGGAATTCGTCGAACGCGTATCCCCTCCACGTCATCGAGCTCGATAAGAGCAAGCACCTTGCATATAAAGGAACGCCCAGGTGGCTCTTTGGTCTCGACCCGGCGCACCACGGCTGGGAGCGCTTCGGCCAGGACCATCGGGATTCGACGATCAAGCCGTTCATCGAAGGCTCGTGGATGACCAAGTACCGGGGCCGCTATTACCTGCAGTACGGCGCTCCGGGCACGGAGTACAACGTCTACGCAACGGGTGTCTATACCGCCGACGATCCGCTCGGCCCATTCACGTACGCGCCCTACAATCCCGTGGCCTACAAGCCCGGCGGATTCGTGCAAGGCGCGGGGCACGGCAACATGTTCCAGGACGTCTACGGCAATTGGTGGAACACCGGCACGCCGTGGATCGCCGTGAACTGGAACTTCGAGCGGCGCATCGGGCTGCATCCCGCGGGCTTCGATGCGGACGGGCAAATGTACGTCGACACGCGCTTCGGCGACTTCCCTCATTGGCTGCCGACGAAAGCAGGGCAGGCGAGCGACGAGCTGTTCACCGGCTGGATGCTCCTGTCATACCGCAAGCCCGCGACCGCGTCGTCGGCGCTCGACAGTTTTCCCGCGAGTCGTGTCACCGACGAAAATCCCCGCTCGTTCTGGGTGGCGAGACAGAATCCGCCCGGCGAATGGCTCACGATCGATCTGGGCGGGACGTATGACGTGAAAGCGATCCAGGTGAACTACGCCGACTACAAGTCGGGTCTGTACGGGACCGACTCGAGTGTGGTCACGCAGTTCCGCCTGCAGGCGTCGCTGGACGGCCGCGATTGGGCGGTCGTGGCAGATCTCTCGGGTGAGCGGCGCGATCGTCCCAACGCCTATATCGAGATGGCGACCCCGGTGCGTGCGCGCTTCGTGCGCTACGAGCACATTCACGTCGGTGCCGCGAACCTCGCGATCAGCGATATCCGCGTATTTGGCCACCAGTGGGGTTCGCAGTCACGCCCCGCAACGCCCAAAGGCTTGACGGCGCGGCGCGACCGCGACGCGCGCAACGCGGTCATCACGTGGCGACCGGTCCCCGGTGTGGTGGGCTACAACGTGCGCTGGGGCATCGCACCGGCGAAGTTGTATGAGACCTACCAGCGCTTTGCCGACGAGGGGACGACGCTCGAGTTGCGCGCGTTGACGGTGGGGCAGGGGTATTGGGTCGCGATCGAGAGCTTCGATGAGAACGGCGTGTCGAACCCTAGCCCGGTGATACGGATTCGATAACATGACCCGCGCGCGCTGGAAGGCTGTGCTCTTGTCCCTGGGTCTTCCCGGTCTCGGTGAGCTCTACGCGGGCGAACAGAGTTCGGCCGTGCTGACGCTCATTCTATGGCACGTCATGCTTGTATTCAGCGTGGCGTTGGTCTTCCTCGCATTACCAGGGCCGTTGATTGTTCTGCCGTTTCTTGTGGGCATCATCACCTGGATCGTGGTTGCGGTACGGGCTGCCCGCGCTGCTGCGCGAGCCCCGCAACCTTACACGCTGCAACCGTATGATCGATGGTACTGGTATGGTGTTGCGATTCTCTTCAGCCTGCTCGTCTGGCAGCCAACACTGCTCCGGTACATCAAGTCGCACTGGGTCCAGGCGTTCCAGATTCCTTCCACGTCGATGGAGCCGACCATTCTGCCCGGTGATTTCATTTTCGTTTCCAAGCGTCCGAGCGGGCCGCTTCATCGCAACGATATCGTTGTGTACGAGTCACCGACGGTGACCGGCATCATGATGCTCAAACGGATTGTTGGAGTCGCCGGCGACACGCTGGCGATGAGGGACGGCGTTCTCATCCTCGACGGTGATCCCGTCGCCGAGGCGTTCACCGAGCATCTATTCCCGAGCTACAGGGTGGACACTGTCAGGGAAGGCCGGCGCTGGCAGGTCCAGCATCTGGTAAGCGGCGATCCTCGGACATACCATCCCGACATGCGCAACTGGGGCCCGATCGTCGTCCCGAGGGACTCGGTCTTTATCCTCGGGGACAATCGAGACGATTCGTACGACAGCCGTTTCTGGGGAGCGTTGGGTGCGGATCGAGTCCGCGGCCGGCCCCTCTATGTCTATTTTAGCAAGTCGAGGGATGCGAACGTGGGTTTGTCCATTCGGTGGAATCGAATCGGCGTTCGCTTCTAGGGAGGTTGTGACCACATGCCATTCATCATTCCTCGAGCTGTGGGCGCTGACGGTGGGGCAGGGTATTGGGTCGCGATCGAAAGCTTCGATGAGAACGGCGTGTCCGCGCTCAGCGCGCCGGTGCCCATTCAGTAAGCTCGGAGGGATCATGCGTACGCTGACGATGCTGCTCCTCGTCGTGACGATTCCCATATCATCCGCAGCCGCGCAGCATATGCACGGGGGACCTGCCGCCGAGCGAGTGCTGGTCGAAGCGCGCCGCGCCGCGGCGCTTATCCCTGACACGGCCGCCGCCCGAGCGGCTGGCTACATCCCCATCGAGGAGATGGGCATTCCGGACCGGAACCCCTTCCAGGGGCAGCATTGGTACAACGGGAAGCACGCGGACACGCTCGCTGCTGCACGCCTCGACAGTCCCGCGTTCGTCATGTTCGCGCCGGTCAATGGCACCCTGCAACGTATCGCCGTAGCGTATTCCGCTCGCCTGCGACTCGAGGCGGCGCCGCCACCCGGACTCGGTGAAGATTCTACGGTGATGTGGCACAGTCATGTCCTGTGCGGGTTCACCGCCCCGAGTGGCCGTCCCGTCGTCGATCAAGTACCTGATACTGCCGTCTGCCGCGCACGCGGAGGGACTCCGAGGCCCCGCAAGACGCTCATGGTGCACGTCTGGACGGACGTCTCCAATCCCGAAGGCTTGTACGGTCATGACAACCCTGCGCTGCCATTCATCGCGCTCGGCCTCACGCCTCCGGAGACGAGCGCTCGCGAGGCGCGCGAGCTGGCGCTCGCGTTAGGGGAGTCCTACGGTGCACGGCTCGAGAACGGGTATCTCATCGAGCAAGCGAACGAGAACCCGGCGCTCGCCGATTCATTGCGCAGGCATCGCGCCGCGATCTCCGCGCTCGTGCCCGAGCTGCGGCGGGCGGATCGGGCGCACGACACCCATGGGTACGATCGTGTGGCCGCGCGCATTCGCGCCGAGGGGAGTGCCATCGAGCATGTGTACGAACGGATGGCAAAACCCGATGCGCTCGTGGATTTGCGGCGTCAATACGAGTCGATCCTGACCACGAGCGCGATGCGGTGACCATTCATCCAGCGAGGTTCTAAAGACATGCCTTTTTTCATTCCCAGCTGGGCGCTCGGG
>WNFU01004888.1_pt1 | contig 17513 bp, 20 predicted proteins | sample 5400121 | NCBI WGS metagenome assembly WNFU01 (sample SAMN13153360, study PRJNA577476) | soil metagenome | isolation source: 100 cm soil or saprolite under grassland replicate 1 | place: USA:California | collected 2016-06-15
CATTCTGGAGAATATCAAGCGCAATGTCAGTTAGTTGGAGCTTCGCAGTCTGCTTGTGGTAGATCCTTGGTGCGCAGCCGTGGTGCAACTGGGGCAAGGAAACCAACACCTGAATACTGGACAGCACCATGGTTGGGTCCTATCACAGGCTTCCTTCTTCGTACCAGACGAGGTAGTTGATCATGGGTATTTCCAATACTTCTGCAGGAGGGATGATGTACGGAATGGAGCGCACAGTGCCGCAAAGGGACTCCATGCAGAAACTGCGTGGTCCAATAAATTCTAGGTGACCAATATTGCACGGGAATAAAGACCAAGTTGTAATCACCTGGCAAATGGGTCTTCAAATATTAGGGGACAAGTGTGTGATGGCATGGTGACCCAAACAGGCCCCGCGGGCTTATACAAACATGGGGTTGCCGGTCGCACAAACCTGCGTCCGCCCATCGTCCTCATCACACGAGACGTTCCCATATGAAATTCTAGGCCTAGGATATAAGACACAAAATCAGTTTGTATTTATCCCAGTCAAAGATCCTATCCTGTATCCTATCCTATCCTGTATCCTATCCTATCCTGTATCCTATCCTATCCTGTATCCTATCCTATCCTGTATCCTATCCTATCCTGTATCCTATCCTATCCTGTATCCTATCCTATCTATCCTGTATCCTATCCTATCCTGTATCCTATCCTATCCTGTATATCCTACGTATTTTATGCTACCAGAGTTATATTCACGAAAAGGGCTGCGTCCAAACATAAGACAAGGACCCCCCTCATGTAAGAAGGGTGAAAACAACGACCAGAGTTTCCCCTCCTTGTTGCATTGAAAAGAACAAATAGCGAGGGAATCCTACTCATCGAGGAAAGAAAAACAACAGAGGGTTTTCCCTTCTGGTCGCGTTGCAAAGACAAGGGAAAGAATGAAAATCCCTCCTCGTCGCGTTAAAAAGGGAAAGAAAAAGGCGATTCCTCGTTACGGTGAAAAGGAAAAGAACGAAAGCGACAAGGGGGAAATGCCTCCTCGTCGCATCGAAACATACTGAATAAATAACAGAAGAAAACGAAAATGCATACCTGTGTAGGCGGCCGTCCCTATCCTTCTAGAATGTCCTTCACGGTTAATAAAATACGATGGCTGCTTGATGGTGGGTGGTCACGGGTGGTTAACCAAACAAACCCCGGCCTGTTTGTACACTTGTCCCCTGTTTGATTGTCGGACGCTCGAGTCTCGCCTAGCAGTCTGGCTTTCAGGGCAGATTCACCGGAAGGTATGAACAGTCCCCAACAACGACCGGCCGGCCAACTATGACCAGTGTTATGAACTCCTTTCATCTGAGCGTGCCTACGCCTCGGATCTGGCCCATATTCTGGGTGGGTCCTGGTTTCAACTTTTTTACTGTAACTACGATCCCTTCCATTAAAGCTTATGGGTGGACTGCTGCGATGTACTGTCTGCCCTTTCAACTCTCATTCACCCCTTTCTCTATCTGACAAAGCCGATCTGACATTGTCATTCAGGTTTGACAGTACCACTGTCTAACATTCACCACCGAATTCTTCTAGGTCGTCGTCCCGCACTCAGTCTACTATTTCGAATTCGCCCACGGCGAGACTCTCTAGGCCCTCCATGACGCAGGAGGATGCAAAGATTATTTTTGGCAACTTCACTGAGATCGCCATCTTTACGGATATGTTCACCGAGGAGCTCGAACTTGCGCTTGGATCAGTTGTAGAAGGTGGACAGGGGACTGACGTTCTTGGTGCATTATTCCTTCTCTACCATTCTCACTCTGACCTGTGTTTATTATCACCTAGGCGTCAGAGTTGGAACGACCATACAAGTACCACATTATGCGGCATCTAACAGCCATGCAACACTTGCAGAACCTACCACAGACACCAGCATTGCAAAACTACTTAACATACACTACTTTTCATCATCACTACCTCACGCATGGGATCTCGCTTCTCTTTGCTAAAATATCCTCTTTTCCTAACTACCATCATTGACGAAACACCAGACAACCAATGAAGGACCACGTGGCGCAGAAGTAGTCGAGGACGTTCTCGCCAGCAAGACCAAATGCCTTGGTGGGTGTAACTGTTTCGGTCGGCATCTAAAATGATGTCCATTCGCCATGGCAGCGTGCTGCAGCCATGCGGGTATCACAACTGGAAGGGCACAAGGAGGCAATGCAAATGGAGTCGCTACAAAGTGAGCTAAAACGGATCGACTTTTTCGCAAAAGATTTCGCAAAAGCCAGTCGACTGGGGCATTGCTTGGTTTGCGAACGTGGTTCCACTTTCGGAACTGTTATTGGTCTTCCCGCAGGCCAAGGCTCAGAAGCTTTCGAAGCGTTCTTGGCCGTCCCATTTGCCTCGAACCTGGAAGCGATACGGTTGCCGAGAAGGACACGCTCTGTATTTGGAAGGCGATCTGGTGCATGGGGTCTCCTGCGCTCGTCACATCCTTACAAGCAACAATTCAAGTTCTTGACTCGCTATATTAAAGGCCATGCTGACACCCTCGCCTTCAGTCGATTGGCCACCACTGCAAGTTCAGCTTCGAGGCTCTCCGCTTCCGGCTTGATCTCTCTGGCGTAGCAATCCTTGCGAACTGTCGTCTAGTCCCTTTCTCTCCAAAAACTTTCTCAACACTCGATTCTATCATGGGCTGACGGATCAGGATCTTCTCATTGGATCCTTACACTACTTCAACTCCGCCAACTTGAGCTTCGACGAAGGACCTGTCCTCTATGTTATCCATGCAACGGTGAGTACAAAATTATCATTTGCTTACGCATCAATAAATTAATTTTCCAGTTTGGCCGACAAGAATCCAAGGCTGGTGTCCCAGCTTCAGGCAATCGAACACTTAGAGATCATACCTTTGTTGGCGACTTGCAGTGGGCAAGTGATATCATCTACTAACATTACTCACTTTTGATAACTTTCCCAGTATCCCGCTAGGTCCCAATGCGTCTACCATATCTTTCCCCCGCCCAAGATCTCTATACCCCCATTCTCCTTCAAATGCGAATAAATGCCGCCTGGTTCATGAGCCTCACGCTCTCCCTATCGACCGCGCTGATAGGGATAATGTGCCTACAATTGCTCAGGCGTCGCGCTACGACAGATGCGCTATGAGCCCCCCTCGCCTGGCATGTCCCAGAAATACTTTCAGCACTCCTCGTCGTCGCCCAAACCTCCCTCCTCATTTTTTTATTGGCATACTCGACCTGTCGTCATGATCTTCCTTGCTATCACATCCGCCTTCCCAGCCATCCAACACGCCCTCGTCAAAAACCGACGCCTCCGTGTCTGCCAATGCGCCTACAAATCGCCCCAGTCACGTCTAGCCTACAGGTTTGGCCACATGGTCCTCTGGTTCATTCACTATTTAAATTTCCGCTGGGCCAATGAATCGCAACGATTCCACCGCCTTCTCAAGTCAACCGCTGACCTCGGCTGGATGGTGTTCGACATGCGATGGCGCCAGCTCAGAGACGCTGAAGTCGTCAGGGGTACAGCCAAAACCCCTCGGATTCGGACGATATCATCCATGAACAACAACACGTTCACGCAAAGCGTTGACGCTGTCCACCCCATCCAAAACCCACTTCCACAAGGACAGGCACCGCGTACTCAAACCATCATACCTCGAGTCACTCTCACTGCTGCGTATTCTGAATTCCCAAGATGTCCCGCAGCCGTTCTACGACTGGCTCTGAAATCCTCAAAGAGCTTGCCTCCGGGTCTCCTTCGCCCGTCCGACACTTTTGATCGTGAACACGAAATTGACGTCCAGATTCTCCTCTACACCTATCTACTCAAATGCGAAGCGCATCTTTCCAAATTTTGCTCCTTTTGTCAAGGATCTTATCATTACATGCTCATGTGCACAGTTGGAGAAAATAAAGATGCTCAACAAGAGCGTCAAGCTTTCTAGATGGGTCCTCGTGCCACTCCTCCACCTTCGACTTCGTCAGAGAAGTATCCTGATAGTTCTTGGCATGAAAAAGCTTGTGACGCGAACTCTGCACTCTGGACTTTGTCGTCGCGTGGGCACTGCTCCACCACCTCAACCAACTTGGAAGACTCCCATCCGTTTTGTTCAGCATCTCTTTCATTCCTCGCGGACCCTACCAATCCAAAGCTTTGTGGAAGCAGTCTGGTCAATACCCCGCTCGCGTGTCTTTGGCCGAAACGCTGTTGGAAATGCTGTAGAAGTCGCATCTCATCAGGACTGTCTGTCTGGCCAATGAAGACCGGTCCTTCTAATTCTAATTTCTCTCTGCTCTACCTTCCAGGTTACTCTACTTTCACTTCGACCATAAAGTCCTCTGTCACCAAGAAAGTGCAAGTAACACCACTTCAGAATCGCCAAGGGGTTGGTTCGGGAGATGAGACGGGACCTTGCCGAACCTGCTTTCGTTTCAAGTTGGAGCGCCTCGGTTTCCAGGCGAAGCGCCCGGATTGGGAGTAAGTCACTGTGACCATCTAATGAACATGTTAACGCCTCTCTAGATCAACTGAGTCGTGTCGGTCATATATCCCCCATGACGCCGCGCCTGCTCCTTCATCTAGAACGCCCTATACAGGGTCGAAGATGCCAATGGACGCTATCAAGATATCCTCAACAACAACCCATCTGAATTAGACCCCGCGCCTATGAGGTCTGGTGGAATTTAATCACCGGTTAAGATTGAACTGAAGACTTGATTTGATAGCTGCCCGGTGTGCTCCGATGGATGCGGCGTCTAGCATTGACTATCACTGATCAAGGCCAATGTGACGTTGGTGAGCGAATCAGAAAAATCCTACAACAATGGTTGACGCATGCCCTTCCTTGATTACCCCCCCACCCTCTTGTCGTATATCATGGAATGGGACCACAGTACTAAGAGATGCGGGGCTTCATCTATTTCAGCGGATTGCTTCATGATTGTCGTCGCTCACTAACAAAACTGTTACATTTGCTTCCATCTCGGTGCGATTCACCGATGGAGCTCTCTGATATCGACCCAGGAAACCCTCGAGAGTGAGATATTCGGCTTTTTTGTAAAATAGAATTATTCGTGTAACTCGACCGAACCCCTGGCCAATACCCGATGAACGCCGCTTCGGGAAATGATCCTAAATTCCTAATTACATAAGTTTGTTTTTTGGCCTTTGTTTCCGAACGCATGGACGACATTCCTGTTTCCCTTCCAACACCTCCTATTCCAGGAATCAGACTGAGGGCACCTAGTGCTCCTTCATTTAAAGTTCGACTCCCTACGCCTCCTCTTCCCAGACCCGGTTTAGGAGCAGTGGTGTCCCCACAGAAGCGAGGCCGAACCAACTACCCTCTTGGTCCTTTCAGTATCAAACGCTCAAAAGGACGTGGGAGCGAGGGGGCAGCAGCAGCAACATCAGTCGCTGAAAGTGGAAGTTCAGACGAAGAGGTGGAATCCTATTCGGAGTACTTGGAATACATTCAGTCTGGGGCAATAGGATTCTTAAAGTTGCATGGGGACATGTATGTTGTTCAAGGTTGGGATGGAAAGCGGAAGGCGGCGAAGGTCTGGTTTCCAGAGAAATATACTGTCACTATATGTACTCACTTTCGAGATAGAATAAATGGTATCACTTACACTGTTCCAGTATGGGAAAAGAGCAAGCAATTGTATGCTTCTGCCCGGCACGCAACGCACTTAATGATTGCGTTCACACAAAGTTTCTGAAGGAGTTTGGTGAGCAACAGTTTGAATGTTACGATAACAATGATGGCAGTAAGTAAGTTATATCTCCAAGGACTGTTTAACTAATAACACCTATGCCAGGTGATTATCCGATGGTTGCACTGTTCTATTGGGACACGAATGGATCACAACAGTTGGAACAGTTGTTCTCTGTTGCTTCAAGCAGTCAGAAGAGGAGCGTCAAAGCTCGGGCTATCGTAACTCATATCGGTGCTGAGGAATCTGGGGGAGAGTGGCTATGCTCAAAGGACGGCAAGGCTTCGACATTGTGCACACACGTGAGACTGGCAGCGGCGTATCTTCTGGGATTGTGGGGTCGGTCAGATAAAGTTGATGACGCTGCAGGCGAAATGGCACCGGATGTCTGTAAGTGGCTCGATGCATTCAATGGAATATAATTAATAGTTCCATAGCTGGCAGATGCTTGGGCGTGTCAAGTGCTCGTGGAATACCCGCCATTTCTCATGAACCCATACCAGTTCCGATTTGGACAACTCTACCAACGGACCAAGAGCCATACCCTCGGCCGCCACCTATTATATCACCTCCAATAAAGATCTCCTTGGATGAACACTCGAGATGCAGCTGCGGTACTCGCGGTGTCAGCCATTTGCCTACAACTTGGAGATCCTGCAAAGTGTATACTTCACTCAGGGTATTCACCTGTGAAATAGAGACTCAGGTCTGTCCAAATGGATGCTCTCGAGGAGGATACCGATTCACGGGCCCCGACTGTTCGAGGATCGGGTTGTTTAACTACAACAATCGCATTCTCTTCGCACACGATCTCCTGAACGACTACACATTATGCTACACTACGTCAGAAACACCTTTCACGGCTTGGGTAACGGTCACACAAACGAGATACATGCAATTTTCTCCCAACGCTACGTTTGTTACCGAGGAGATCTTCCGAGCAGCCTGGTTCTCCTTCTCCTTACTACAATGTTTTGGAAGCGAGATGCGGTGTCCGGCTTGTGGCCCTGAACCATCTGCGGTGATCTTTGATGGAGTGTCTATAGCCTTTGGAAGGAAGCACCTAACGGACACTCTGAAACCACCGACTCTCCCTGACAATTCTTCCCCAGTTAGATCTTGTCGCCCGGTTCCAGGACAGGCGGCTATTTCGGATAAGTCTCTCCGCAGCAATATTAGGAAGGTGATAAGTGGACCTTCATTAATAATCTCACTTGAAGAACTTGGCCAGCAAGTGGGTTCGACAGATTCCAGTAGTGACGCAGAAGAAGGAAGCTCTCAAGTCACGGACAAGGCCGTGAAGAAAGTTGTCGATAGGATAGATCTTATTCCTGAGGCTTCTAGGGGACTGCGGGCGGTTAACGTATTCCTCGGAAATCTTTTTCACAGGTACTGTGGGCTACAGCGGCTAGCAGAGCAATGTCCCAGTCCTGAGCCAATGGTACAGCTATTCCAAGAGGTAAGTGATTTTTCGGATTTTGGAACCATGAGGCAAAAACTAATGCTCTCAGATCGCAGCTGAAGGATCAATACTCCAATTTCTCCCAAATTCTTGTATCGCAACACTGAGGGAATTTCTTGCGGACCCTTCGAACACCAGTTTGCCCAACATAAAACCCATCCCCGCCCTTTATGAAGCCCTACGATACGAGTATTTCGAAAAAGGGTGTTTCTATAAAGATACCCTGGAAGTGTGTAATTGGTTAGCAAAGCGCGCTGACGAGGTGTTGAGCGCAGTGATCCAGCATAATGACAACCCCCTGGATGGATGTTCTCGATCAGCTAATGACTGGCTTAAGGTGCGTACATATACTTCCGTCATCACAGGCAAGTGAAGTAATGTATGAGAGGTAGACAGGCTCTTTATACAGCATGCCCCAAATTAGAAGCAGACCAAGGTATCCGCATCTCAAGGGTGACAACCGCGCCGAAGCAACTTCAGGAAGGAGGGGGGGGGGTTGTTCGAAACACTATGCTAAATATGGGCAGCGACGACTTACTGGAGGTATCATGGTTTGCTGGTGTTCTCATAGCATAGCCTATGGCTTTCATTGCATTCCAAATGCTGAGGGTAGGAACGATGTGTTTTCAGCTTTGTACACCCACTGGAGAATTGCCCCCAAATGGGTGATATACGACTTTGCTTGCTCTTCAGGTCCTTATTGCATGGCCAGAGAACCAGACTTCTTCAAGAATACAAGACAGGCTATCGATGATTGCCATAGTAATGGCCATACAAAATGTTCGGCCGCGTCCTTTCTCAAGACCTACGCTGATTTAGATCCAAGGCTCGCCAAAATCAACACAAGTGCCGCAGAATGTGGAAACAGTGTTTTGGGGCGTATTCGCAAGTCAGTAAGCTACATGGGGCAAGAACGGGCTATAATATATATTCGAGTATTCTTAGCCGTTTGGAACAGACTAAAAATTCGTAAATTACATCTCAGTCAGTATCAGTAAAAACAAAAGAACAGATAGTCATTTGAACACTGGCAGAACCCCCCCCGCAGAGAGCAGGACATTTGCTTCAGATCAAAAATCAATGTATCTACTGCCGTTTTTTCTCGCTTCTGCTCGCGCGCGCTTTTGCTTTTCCCTCCTCTCCCTCCCTTAGTGTATGCCCATACCTGTACCCCCTCAATTGATTGCTGCCGCTTTTGGGACTCAGGCGGCCCTACCAGCTGCGGAGTCGTCTTGCCTGCTATCCGCTATTGTGTGAAGGACCACCCGAGTGCACTTTGGTTAGATATATATATATATGTATTTAATAATAAATATAAATATTCTACGAAGGGGCAGGCCGCCTTCGTAGTGCTAAAAAGCCTTGACAGGGAGGAGGGGGCAAACCCTTCTCGCCGGTGACAAAGACACACCAACGGGGGTGTTTTTAGTGCTTGGCGCGCATGAGAGAGGTAGGAAAGACGCCGAGCACGAACAGACACCACTGAAGGTGTCTCTTCGTGTTCGGTGTGTGTCGCTGGATGTAGGAACGGCGTGTGTTGCTTGATGTAATGACGCCGAACACGAAAAGACATAGGTGGATTTCGTGCAATGCCTGTTGTGAAATAAAGTTTGTTAGTCACGGTGCAAGTGTTAGTCAAGAAAACATACCTTTTTTGGCACAACGGCCCATCCCCCTCTCAACCGTGCCTACCCCATTTCTCTTGTGGACATGTTGTGGCAACCGTTCCTTGCGTTGGTGTTGTGCTGGTGGTGTGGAACGGATTCTCATACCCGTGATCATCGGCCGCGGATAAGGACCGGGAGGGAAGTCAGGAGTCTAACAGCCCTTGATTGAACAGGAGCTGTCTTGATCGAGGAGTGAGAGGATGCAATAGATGTTCAACGCGTAGGAGCAACAGATGGATCCCTGACTGAACCGGGTGCTACGTGGCGGCAAACGAACGTGGGTTACAGTGGCTGGAGTCCTGCTCCTGTTCCGTACTGCTTGAGGTGTTTGCACCCCTGTGGGTGCTCGCGACATGTTTTGGTCATAGTATCAATGTCGTTCGATCCTCTAGATTGGGATGGATATATGAGTATTGAGTATTGCTGGAACCGGCTGCTATTCGAGAGGAGTATGCCTGATGGTGACCGAAATCTATCCCGAGAGTGTTTGTCTGCATATCGTCCGTGTCGTCCAAACCATCATCGTAGTTCATGAGGGTTGAGCGCAGTCCATTGTGTTTGTTAAAGGGACCAGATAGGGGGGAAGAGGTAGTGAAGTAGATTCGTGTTGGTTGTAAGGACAGACCCAGGACCAAGTACTGGGTGCTGAGCGAGGTGGCGCGTATGGAGCGCTCTTGAACGACTCAAGAGGGATGGCATCGGCAGTCTGAACAACACTGAGAAAAACGAAGTACATACCTCCATTGTGCGAAATGGACAGAACGAATGGCAGGACCGAAGGCCGTGTTATGAGAAAGTGCCGCACCATTGGAACGTGCAGTTGCAGGCGGAGGACCAGGACCAGCAAGCCACAGGAGCCGTGGGCACCTCCCGATCCAATCTGTCCGCCGGTTTCTGAGACCAATTCCATCCTTCTCCACGACCTCCGTATGTCTCTCTCTCACGAGTGCTTCGGTGTTGATCCTGCTTTGGGCGAGCATGGGCTGAAGGTGGACTTGGATGGCTTGGAGCCTGGGATGGGTTCTTGGAGTTTGAGTCCGAGGTGGTGCGATGGCTTGGACCGTTGAGGGAGTGGCAGGTGGGAGGGTTGGGAGAGGGAGGAGAGGCTTTGAGAGCTGCTTCGAAGGTTTGCGTTGTGCGCACGTTGGACTCGCGGTGTTGAACTTACCCGAATTCAAGGCGTTCATTGACCTTTTGGAACAGAAATAAGAAACCAGTCAATAAGAAAGAAATTGATTGACCAACCTCTGTGACTTGGGTTTCGATATCCCTGTGCTTCTTTTCTTCTAACAATTGAATCTTCAACGACTCAATCTTGGAGATGACCTCGGCAACGTCTTTCCCCATCTCCCTCACATCATTCTTCAAATCCTCACATCCCTCTCCTTCTTCTCCTTTTCGGCATCCGCATGCCCGCTCGTAAAATAAGGTGGAAAATGGCTCCGTCCTCGTAAAATTAAAATGTCTTGTGTCTTGTATTTGGCCACGCAAGAAGAACGTCTGTATGTGGGCCGTACGCGTGGATTCAGGGAATGAAGAGTGGGATAAAGAGAAAGCACTTTGGGTACTACGAGTTGAAAGCTATGTAAGTTAGAGAAGAGGCAGACGCGTAATCCTCGATCTTGCTCACGAGGTCGTGTTCGAATGATCGCTTGTTGTCGTCTTCGTAATGGACGAGTTCATTGTCTAGGTCTGTGATCTCCCTTCGAGTTTCTCCAAGCGATTGCGGTAGACCTCTGGTTCTTCAGGTAGATAGACCAGGAATGATTGCCAGTCGTCTTTCGTCTTCACCCTCACAAAGTCGTTGTCGTTTACGGCTCGGGAGTGATCCAGAACCTGTTCCAGCAGCGTTATTATTAGTATCCACATCCATCGTATCGTCCGCATGAATGTCATCTCCATCCCATCACCGCCCGCCGGAATAGGGAGAACAGGAGGCTTGGACTTCATCGCAATATCTCCAAGACCTTGGCCATCTTCTGCGCCATATCATTCAACTTCTGCACACGACGACGTATATCACGACGCTCCTCCTCTTTTTTGTGGACGGAGGAGGCGGGCCAAGAGGCCAGGAGCCCTCGTCGTGTGCCTTTTGAGCTTGTCACGATTGACGAGGAGCTCTGCGAGTTCGGTGTTGTATCGAGTCTTGCATCTTCGCTTACTGCGGAGAAGAAGTTGGATGTTCGCCATTGCAGGTTCCTGGACGAAAATGTTGAGTTGAACCGAGAAAAAGGACCGTTCCTACCTCACTGTCCTCTGAGCTCCATAGGGGCTGCCTTCCCTTTAGTCAGTTCCTTGTAGACCTCATCGATGAGGTCTGAGATGTGGTTATTAGGCTTTATTAAAGAGGTCGAATCTACAAGGTTAAGTAAGGCATACCCAGAGAAGGTCTAACGATAGTTCTTACCTTCGCTTTCTTACATCGCTATAGTGATCCCTTGCTCTTTGGACTCCTTTCGAGATTGCTCTGCTTCTCACTCAGTATCGGTCAGTTTGACTCCGACGTCATCTTAATAATAAATGATAAGTATTTATTAATGACAAAGAAGAACATCATACCGTTCCATGGCATTCATGTTGGGAGCCATCTGTTCGATTTCAGCAGTCTTATCGCTCATCTCCTTGTCCAGGCGCATAAATGAAGCAGCTGGTTCTTCAGGATCCTCGTCGTCATTAGAGGAAAAGTTGACTTGAATGCTGAAATCGGTTGCAGTCTTGGGTCTTTGCATGGCGTTTTCATCCTCGTCTATATCCATGGCCATCTCTTCACGAAGATTCTATGGTCGCCAATAAATAAGAAACGCTCGGTGACTAGATATATTAATTACCTTTTCCATGGGAACGTTCCAGAGATCCCCTTCAAGAAGGGGCAGACGACATCTTCTGTATAGAGCAACACGCGCCAACGAAAGTTTCTCGATTTCGTGGTTTCAAAATGAATTCAGATTCGTATCTATAAGTAAATTCTTAATCACTTACCCATGTGGTGTAGTGGCCTGGCCTGGTGAATTCATTATAAAATAATCAAATATATATTAATTAATTAAATGACAAAAAAAGGTAGATATAAGGGGGCGTACCTTGTGTGCCCACCCCTCCTCTATGCCCTGCTTCTTGTCGGGGCCAATGTCCTACCTTGAAAAGAGGGTCAACCCCTCCTCATTGTGTTGTGTCGAAAGGCAAGGACGAGGAGGGCCAACTCCCTCTCGTGTCGAAAGGCAGGGACGAGGAGGGGCAAGCCCCCCTTGTTGCATCGCGTCGAAAGAAACAATGATGTTGGAGGTGTCAAGTTGGGCGCAAACAGCCCTCTGTCACTCGTTTCAGATCGTAGTGGTTGTCGTACCGTTGCCCGCTGTGACACGTTTTGGGTCGCGTGGAGGGTTGTCATAGGTGTGGTGGACAAAACCACCTTCTGTCGCTTGAAACGAGAGGTGGAGGGATCGTGTTGGGCAAAAAAAGGTTGACAAGCAGGGGAGAACACACCCTTGTCACGTTCTATCATTTGTGTTAGTAGATAAGGAAAAGAATGAAATTGACAAGCGTACCGTATAGATCAGTCAGCATAGAAAAGTATCCGTTGAAAATGAATCAGGGTGTCATGTAGTCATGATTGGCCACCCTCGTTCGTCTCGACTCGGAGATGGGGTGATGGATGGAAAACCTCACGAGTGGCAGCAGGTGATGTGGGGGGCTGCTGTTGCTCGAAATTGGAATTGGCGTGGTGGGTCCTGTGTGCGGAAGTGTAGTATTAGAATAATGAAAGGGAAAATACGAACCAATTTGGGGAATTGGCACAACGGGCCCATTCCCCTTCGTCGTTGTCATCCTGCACCTTATTGTAGCAAATCGTGTTGGGCATGATGGCCATGAACTCTAGGATCATCAATGGAATATGGTTAGACATACAAATATGTTTTTAAAAAATTGGAGGGGAAACAGCGGGGCGGCCCTTTGTCATTGTTGCGTCGTCGTCATCGTCGTGGAGTTCACCGATCCAAAATAAGGATAGGGCCGGTAAACGGCAGTGCCCGCTACCTGTTTTTTAGGGCGCCGAGGGAATATTTCGGCTCGATACGCTTATACATCACGTTACGTCACGGTACATCACGGTACATCACGGTACATGTCGCGTGATACTATCCCTAACCCAAACATCGGACAGCGCTTCATATTTTGTACGCAGGTAAACTAATATGTACGGAATACATTCCGCACATTTTTTGAATGAAAATACAAGCATTTGTAGGTATGCAAAAATAGGTGTTTGTCACACTGCCGACTGAGCCGTTGCGGAGATTGAACCCTCTCTTCCTGATGATTTTCCAAGCTGCTGATGTCGAGCCGCTCGGGGTTTCAAAATCACCCATATTGGGACTGTGACACTGTGTGACTGACCGAACGATGGGTGCTGTCCGATGTTTGGGTTAGGGATACACTGCTGGGGTGAAGTCCTTTTGTAGCACCGCAAAATCCTTCCCAGGAGATGACATTTAAAAATTAGTTAAATTTCCGCTAAATTTCATATAAAAATTCCCTTATAAGGAAATAGTCAGCCTTAAATTCATCTTTAAATGAGTTATTTTTAAAATTTTATTTAAATGTCATCTCCTGGGAAGGATTTTGCGGTGCTACAAAAGGACTTCACCCCAGCAGTGATAGTATCGTTCGGTTGGTCACGCAGTGTCACAGTCCCAATATGGGTGATTTTGAAACCCCGAGCGGCTCGACATCAGCAGCAAATCATCAGGAAGAGAGGGTTCAATCTCCGCAATGGCTCAGTGTGACAAACACCTATTTTTGCATGTCTACCAATGCATGCATTTTCATTCAAAAAAAGCCCGGAATGTATTCCGTACATATCAGTTTACCTAGGTACAAAATATGGAGCCAGTTGGCGCAATGTTGAGTGAGGAATTTGAAGTGAACGAACGATGGGTGCTGTCCGATGTTTGGCTTAAGGTTAGTATATCTCTGTTTCTGTTTCTCCTTTTCTTTTTTTTGGGACTTTCTTTTATTTTATTTTATTTTTTATTATTCTTGCCACCAGCGTATCGAGCCATATTTGTAGTCGATGACTCATTCGACTGCATTTTCACATTGATGAATTCAACAAGAATCTCAAAGTCGCAAACCGTGTCTTTGAGATGGTTCTATGTGCTCATTGGTGGCGTGTGAAATAAACGTGGGTATTATATAACAGACCCCAATCTTGCAAATCTACAACAAAACATCCAATTTAGGTCCCCCAAGACCCTCTACCTTAAAAGGTAGCGGGAAAAAGTGTCTTTGTTACATAACTTCTCGGCCAATTTACAAACCCTTTTCTGATCATGAGACACATTACTTCCCCACACTTTTACACATCGAAGGCTCTGAAGAAGTGCATCACTAACAGATTCCAATGGATTTACGTACTACATGGACAAGGGTGATTGGGAATGGCTGGACAAGAATGATGGAGAAGGCCAGAAAAAGTATGGAAAAAGTATGTAGTTTGTACGTATGTACGCAACTCTAAAACGCGGATCGATCAGAGATCAAAGTATCACAATCAGGATCCCTTCCTTGGAGAATACTGATTGTAGGCCAAGGGAGGTTGGGTTGGGGGAGACTGGCTATACGCCAAGCCGGTATGACTATAGATCAAGGGACCCAAGTTTGAAGGAGGGGGACCCAAGGTTGAATGAGAGGGACCCACATTTGAAGGAGGGGGAAAGGTCAAATGGGGGGGACCAAAGTTCGGAGGAGGGGGGAAGGTCGAACGAGGGAGCAAGTTTGGAGGGGAACAAGTTGAGCTGACTGAAGGTTTGTGGCTGATCCGGGTGACCAGGGATGGGGATTGAGTGATCAAAAAAGTCAACGATATTTTGCAATTTTTGGTCAATTGCCATCTTCCACTCAGTGTCCTGAGTTAGCTTCTGAGTGATTTGCTGAATGTGTGTGCTGAGTTCTTGAAACTGAGCCTCAAGATGTTGTTGACAGTTGACTGGCCAAAATCTGATTAAGGCACTCATCTTCCTGAACCATCTTGTGAGCTGTATACTGATCAGTCAGAAACATACTGTTGGGAATTTCTCCAGCGAGAAATTTGGAAGATTGCTTGACCCTTTTCGAGGGTACTTCGAATGTCTTCGCACATTAGTTGGTAGTGTTTCACCAGGGATTGGAAACTGGAAAGGTGTTGATTATTGCCAAATTTCTAGGAATATCACCCACGCTCTGCAGCTTGCCATCGCCCAGAGTGTGTTGTAATGGAATAGACTGCTGCTTGTATATAATGGTCAGTACTTATTGTCAATTTGGGTACTCATTGACTCACCATACTAGACGAATAACTGGACTTGCTCGGTGGAACGGGAGATGGAGTTGATATGACAAAGGATAAATAATCCGAGGGAATTGGCAATCGGACAGTTTTAGAAGCCTCCCAATCTTGAATTTTAGTTAAGAGCTCTTCTTTCAGCTCTGCAGCATTCGAACCACCGAGGGCTGCCTTCAGCGTCGACAGTGTGTCCAGTGTGTCCGGCTGACCAAGAAAGGTCATGGAGTGAAGGTTTTCAGGCAAACAATATAAAGTATCAGGCTATAAGTATGCTCGTACATCAGTGCCAAGATAAAATGAGAATCAAAGACACATACCGCGACATTGATGGCCGCAACCAATGTTTCCTCATTTGGATAAGTAAGCGTGTTTTTCAGACCAGAGATCCATGTCCTATAATGATCCATGTTGTCAGTTCTTGGGAAGAAAAGAGAAAACAGAGGTCTTATATACGCAGGTGACAATGGACCCTTAGACCATTCGAAAATCACAAAACCCTGATCATCAATCTTTGTTCAGGGATCTTGACTCGCTACGCTCAAATCTTCGGCTAAAGCAGACAAGCATACCAAAACCTGTTGCAACCTTTTTGGCGCGATCCTCGGAAACTAAGCCTTGCCACCAAAAAGTCGGTCAGGAGTGACTAAATGTGATAAGCTCGTTATCCAAATGGTCATAGTGAAAAAACGTACACAGGTGTTGGAATGAGCCAGCTCTCTGCTCAATGGTTGACCCCAGGATATGTTCAAAACAGTACCCTTTAAAGTAGCTTGGACTTAAGAGTGCTGAAGGACAAGGCACAGAAGGTAGAAGTCAATCGTGGCTGGGAGTGTGTTTCGTTTCTTTTCAACATTTCTAAATTCACTCAAGTCTAGGAAACCTATTCTGATTCTCAACTGCAAGAAGCGAGTGATTCCGCCTCCCTTGGACAAATCTTGGGACAACTCCATGGACCAAGCCATTGACGCGGACCTCGACAAAAATGGCTCCGTTCTGCCCAGTCCTTCTGTGGTGATCTTACCTTTCATACTCTGTCTGATATTTGCACCCACAACAAAACACAAATAGATCACCACAGAAGGTGGTCGCGAGTCTAATAATAATGTAAACAGTGCGGAACCTTCCTGTTTCACAGCAAGGCCATATTAGCCTCATAACTCTGACCTTTCAGAAGGGTGATTCCATTTGTTCTTCAACCATGAGCACTTCTGAAGCGGCCAGGATCAAACACAATGCCCAATGCCGGATGGTTTTCCATGACCTGCGCCTTTCTGCGGCCCTACAAGCTTTTCAGAGCGACCCATGTGCAGGTCATCAAGAATGGTGGTTGCGAAATTTGAAATTTGAGCTGGTATAGATAAGCAATGACTAGCGACTCATCATCGTCTACTCACAACACACAATGGCAGGGCATTGCTTTAACATTCGTTGGACTTTGTACTATTCAGCAGTGGAATGTACCAGTCCCCCATCTGATTCACCTGCTTGCTGAGGTGTTGCTGAACAAGACCGACCCGGACCTGTCACCAACGTGTCAAATTTGGGAGACGGTTTATTTGTCGAACGAATCAGCTGCAGATCAGCTGCCCTTGGCTTGGTGGGCATGTCCTGATGGTGGCAAGGACTGTTGCACATTTGATGAGCTTGAGGAGGCATTTGAGCGATTTTTACCAGCGGTATGTCAAAGAATTAGTGCTTGTAAGTCTGGTTACATAACTGGAAATTAACCATGACTGAACCGGACTTTAACCGGAAATAACCACATGCGATCCTAACCGATCCTAACCGTAACCGCGGTCCGGTTAGCGGTTAGCGCTCATCTCGAAAATTTCCTAACCGGTCTTAACTGGTCTTATTCAGATATTTTTATTCACATTAAATATTATATTTTGTACTAAATACAAGATTTTACTGAATCTAAACAGAAAGAATATGATACGACGAGGGATTCCCCCCCCTTGTCGCATCGAAATGGACGGGATACGACGAGGAGTGAATACTCTTGTCACACTGAAGTGAATATGACACGACAAGGGGGGAAATTCCCCCTTGTTGTGTCCCTTGTCAGTCCTCTGAGGTGACAAGGAGGGACGATCCCCTCCTTGTCATGCCGACATGGAAAATCGACGTGGCAAGGAGGGTTGTAGCCCTCCCGGTCACGCCGAAATGGGAAATCGACGTGGCAAGCAGGGACCCAGCCCTCCTAGTCACGCCGAAATGGAAAATCGACATGGCAAGGGGGGCTGTAGCCCTCCTGTTCACGTCAGGATATCGACATGGCAAGGAGGGACACAGCCCTCCTTGTCATGCCGAAACGGATTGTCAATGGGGGTGGG
>WNFU01005409.1_pt1 | contig 17512 bp, 12 predicted proteins | sample 5400121 | NCBI WGS metagenome assembly WNFU01 (sample SAMN13153360, study PRJNA577476) | soil metagenome | isolation source: 100 cm soil or saprolite under grassland replicate 1 | place: USA:California | collected 2016-06-15
GCGCGATCGCTCCTGGCCATGGCGGCGTTCGCCACGCTAGGAACCCTCGCCGCGGCGATCACCCGCAACACCCTGGGGGCCTTCTTCCTGGGCTTCGCGTTCGTGGTGGCGTCGCTCATTCTGGCCGGGTTCCGCGCAGTGGCCCGGTACACCCTGGCGTACTGGGTCGCCGGGTGGATGGGCTTCCACGGCGGCGCGATCAGCGTCGGCCCCACGTACATGTGGAGGGACAGCTTCTTTCCATTGGCGGATCCTTCCAGGATGGCCGGCCTGGTGGGGCTGGTCGCGGCCATCGCGGTCGCGGCTGGTGTGGCCGTCCTGCGGGTCCACCGGTCCGACGTCACCGTCTGAGGGCCCGAGGGCCGCGCGACGCCTCTTCGGCGTCCGCGTCTAGGATGCGATGACAGAGCGGCGGAGGGAGGCTCATGTACCGCGTGCACATCTGGATGCGGAAGAAGGAAGACATGTCGAGCGAGGACTTCCTCGAGTACTGGCTGAACTCGCACGCGCCGATCGCGCGCGACGGGTACGCCGGGTTGAAGGGGTACGTGGTCCATGTGGTGACGGGCGCGCCGCGGGACGCGGAGATCCCCTACGACGGGGTGGCCGAGCTGTGGTGGGACAGCCGGGACGACTTCAAGGCCGACATGGGGAGTGACGCGGCGAAGGCGGCCACCGACGACCTGGCCAACTTCACGAGAACGTTCGGCCTGCTGTTCGTCGAGAGCCACGAGGTCAAGTAGGAGGCCCCGGATGCCGCTCGACCGTGACGAGCTCGACGCGTTCCTGGCGGAGCGCAGGCTGGCCCACTTCGCCACGGTGGCGGGCGACGGCCGCCCGAGCATCCGCCCCATCTGGTTCCTGTGGGCCGACGGGGCGCTGTGGTTCACCACCCGCCTGAGCGCCCGGCGAGGTGGCCGGGACATCGCCGCGGGGTCGGAGGCCGCCGTGAGCATCGCGTCCGACGAGCGCCCCTACCGGGCCGTCGTGGCCCGGGGGAAGCCGGAGGTGTGGGAGGAGGACGTGCCCGCCTGGCTCGAACGCATCGCGGTCCGCTACGGTGAGCGCGAGGGGAAGGCCTGGCTCCGCAACGCCCTTACCGAGCCCGACCGTGTGGTGCTCCGGCTCGTCCCCGAGGTCCTCCTCAGCTGGGACTACGGCCAGGGCGACTACCGGCGCCAGAACGCCGGCCAGTCCATGCGGACTCCCCGGTAGCCGCCGACGTGCGGGGGCTCTCGGACGCGGTGGCCGCCTTCGGCGTGGGCGCGGCGCTGGGCGCGGCCCCCGGGCCGGTCCAGTTCGTCCTGTTCACGGAGGCCGCCCGGGGCGGCCTGGGACGGGGGTTCCGGGCCATGGCCGGGGCGAACGGGACGATGGCGCTGTTGCTCGTGGCCCTCGCGGCGGGCGTCTCGGTCCTGTCTCCGGGCCCCGCCGTGGTCCGGGTCCTGAAGGTGGCGGGTGGAGCCTTCCTGCTGTTCGTCGCCTGGACCGCCGTCCGGGAACCCGGTGGCCTGGAGTCGGGCGGGACGGGCGGGACGCGGATCCCCCGGCTGGGGCCGCTCGCGAGGGGGAACCTGGCGGTCCTGCTGAACCCCGGCGCCTGGCTGTTCCTGGCCACGACGGGGTCGGCCGTCGTGGCGGGGGCGACGAAGCACGGCGGCCGGGCCGCCGCGTTCCTGGCCGTGGTGGCGCTGATGGCCGGCGTGGCCCTGGTCGACGCGACCGTGGTGCTCGTGGGCGGCGGGGCGTTCCTGTACCAGGGACTCCGCCCGTAGGCGACGCCGAGGTGGGCCGACCGGCCCGCACGGGTAGCATCCGGGTATGGGTCGCAGCAGAACAGGCCTCGGCGTGCTCACTACCGCGTGCGTCGCCGTCGCCCTGCTCCCGGCGTGCTCGCACTCGAAGGAGACCAGCACGGCGCTGCCGGCGGCGCCGGGCCTCCTGCGCGAGGCCTCCCGCGTCATGGCGGGCGTCCAGACGGTCCGGTTCACGCTGCACGTCCAGGGCGAGATCGGCGGGGTTCCCGTCCGCAGCGCGGTGGGCGTGCTGACGAGCGACGGGAGCGCCTCGGGCACGGCGGAGCTCGAGGAAGGCGGCTCGCTCGTCGAGTTCGACGTCGTGATCGTGAAGGGGACCATCTACCTCAAGGGCCCCACGGGCGGATTCCAGGAGATCCCCTCGTTCCTGGCGGGGAGCATCTACGACCCCACCGAGCTCCTGGACCCCCAGGCCGGCCTGTCCCGGTTGCTCGCGACGGCGTCCCGGGCCCGAACCGTGGGGTCGGAGACCGTCGGCGACACGCCCGCGTACCGGGTGAACGCGACGCTCGACGGGAAGGTTCTGTCGACGCTGGTCCCGACGCCGAGCGAGGAGGACGCGCCCAGCGTGCTGTGGATCGCGGCCGACACGTCGCAGCTGGTGAAGGTGCAGGCGACGCTGGCCCAGTCCACGGACGGCGAAACCGCCCCCTCCGTCGTGCTCCTCGAGCTCACCGACTTCGACGTGCCCGTCACCATCACGCCGCCGGGGTGAGCGCGGTGAAGGGATCGGGCCGGTGGCGGTGACAGCAGTTCCCCACCGGGCCCGCCGACTGGCCGTCGGCATCTCCGGGGCCGCGGTGCTCCTGGCCGCGCTCGACGCGTACGTCGTGGTGACGATCCTGGTCACGATCGTCCGGGACCTGGCCATCCCCATCAACCATCTCGAGCGGGCCACCCCGATCGTCACCGGCTACCTCCTCGGCTACGTCGCGGCCATGCCGTTGCTCGGCCAGCTCTCGGACCGGCTGGGACGCCGCGTGGTGATCCACGCGTGTCTGGCCGGGTTCGCCGCGGGCTCGGTGGTGTCGGCCCTCGCCACCGCGCTGCCGGTCCTCGTGGCCGGTCGTCTGGTGCAGGGGGCGGCGGGAGGGGCGCTCCTGCCGGTCACGTTCGCCATGGTGGGCGACCTGTGGGCGGTCCGCCATCGTCCTGTGGCGCTGGGGGCGGTCGGGGCGGCCCAGGAGCTGGGGAGCGTGCTGGGGCCGCTGTACGGCGCCGGCGTCGCCGCCCTCATCGGGTGGCGGGGGCTGTTCTGGCTGAACGTGCCGCTGGCGGCCGTCGCGGCCGTGGCCATCCACCGGATCGTCCCGGCGGGGAGGCTCGCCGGGACCGGGCCGAGGGCTGACGTCGCGGGGGGCTCGATCCTGGCCGGAGCCCTCGCGCTGCTCATCGCCGGCCTGTACAACCCCGACCCCGAGACCGGCGTGCTGCCGTCCTGGGGGGTGGGGACCCTCGCCGCCGGGGTCGTGGGGCTGGCGCTGTTCGCGGTGTGGGAGGCGCGGACCCGGACGCCGCTGCTCGACCGTTCGGAGATCGCGGGTGGTCCACTCGTGGGGGCCCTGGCGACCAGCTTCCTGGCGGGCGCGGCCCTCATGGTGACGCTGGTCGACGTGCCGCTGTTCGCCGAGACCCTGCTGGGCAAGGGCTCGACCGGCGGTGCGTTGCTGCTGGCCCGGTTCCTGGTGGCGCTTCCCGTCGGCGCCGTCCTCGGCGGTGTGGCGGCCGCCCGGGTCGGGGAACGGGCCACCGCCGCCGCGGGGCTCCTGCTGTCGGCCGCGGCCTACTGGCTCGTGGCGGGGTGGCCGATCCAGGCCCTGGCGGCCCGGCACGACCTCGGCCCCGTCTCCGTGCCGCGTGTGGATCTCGACCTCGCGCTGGCCGGCCTGGGGCTGGGCCTCGTGATCGCGCCGGTGACGTCCGTGGCGCTCCGGGCGTCTTCCTCTGCCCAGCACGGGGTGGCCTCGGCGGCCGTCGTGGTCGCCCGGATGATGGGCATGCTCGTGGGGATCGCCGCCCTGGCCGCGTGGGGCCTGCACCGGTTCCACCAGCTCACCGAACGGCTGGTTCCCCCCCTGCCCTTCGGTATCTCCCACCCCGTGTTCCAGCGTCGCCTGGCCGCGTACAACCGCGCGCTCGACACCGCCTTGCACGCCGAGTACCACGAGATCTTCCTGATCACCGCGGCGATCTGCGTCGCCGGCGCCCTGGCGTCCCTGGCGCTGGGCGCTCGTCAGGGGGCCGGCTCGGCCGGGAGTCCCTCGAGGACGTCGGCGAGCACGGGATCGCCGGGCTGACCCTCCGGCCAGGCCACCGCGAACTGCTCGCGGCCGAAGACCTCGGGGAGCGCGGGCTCCGGGAATCCCTCGATCTCCTCGGCCTGGGTCCGGTGCGCCCGCAGGGCCTCGTAGACCGTGCGCCACACGGTGCTGCAATCGACCTCCACGCCGATGGCCTCGCTCGGGACGCCCCGGGGCATGAACGGGTCGTCCGGGTTCAAGGGCTCCATGCCGGCTTCCCGCTGCATCTGCCGGAACCGCTCGATCCGGCTCCGCGCGATGGCCACCTGGAGCAGCCGGTGGAACCCGCCCAGGCCGGCCCGGTCGCGGGCCCGGTGGAACGCCTCGGTCGCCACGTGGTGCATGGTGACGTGGTCCTCGTGCTTCGTGACCCCTTCCGGACCGAACCCCACCACGACGTCGGGCCGGAACTCCTCCAGCAGCGCGGCCACCCGCTCCACCAGCTCGTCGCGCGGGACCTGCGCCAGGCCGCCGTCCGGATATCGCAGGAGCTCCAGCCTGACGTCCGGGTATCCCAGCACGCGATACGACTCCCGGGCCTCCCCCTCCCGGACCTGCCCGAGGTTCTCGCGCGACGCGAGCGCCGGGTCCGCGATGGGCCCCGCCTCGCCGCTGGTGGCCAGCACGGTCATGACCTCCAGGCCGTCCTCCCGGTGCAGCGCCAGCGTCCCGCCGAGGCCGAACGTGTCGTCGTCCGGATGGGCGAAGACGAGCGCGACCCGGCGCGTCACGGCCCCTGGAGCAGCGGCTCGAGCCCCACCGTCAGTCCGGGCCTTCGGACCACCTCCCGGATGGCCAGCAGGACGCCGGGCATGAACGAGCTCCGGTCGAGGGAGTCGTGGCGGATCGTGAGGAGCTGGCCCTGCCCCCCCAGGATGACCTCCTGGTGGGCGACCAGCCCGGGGAGGCGAACCGAGTGGATGCGAATGCCCTCGACGTCGCCCCCGCGCGATCCCTGGACGCTTTCCGCGTCGGGGCCCCGCCAGGCCCCGGCGCGCTCGCTCGCGATCCGGCGGGCGGTCGCCAGCGCGGTGCCGGACGGGGCGTCGGCCTTCCCCTCGTGGTGCAGCTCGACGATCTCGGCGGCGGGGAAGTACCGGGCGGCCTCGGCCGCGAAGCGCTGCGCGAGCACGGCCCCGATGGCGAAGTTCGGCGCCACCACCACGTTCGACTCGTTCCCTCCCTTTTCGAGGAGTCGCTCGATCTCCGCCAGGTCGTCATCGCCGATGCCCGTCGTCCCCACCACGATGTGCACGGCGTGCTCGACGGCCCACCGCACGTTGTCCATGACCACCGAAGGATGCGTGAAGTCGACGGCCACCTCGGTGTCGGCCTGGAGCAGGATCTGGGGATCGTCGGTGACGCGGACGCCGTCGTCGGCCCCCGGGAGACCCGCGATGACCCCGACCGGCTCCCCCACGTGCGACCGGTCGAGCGCGGCGACGAGGGCGAGGTCGGGGTCCTCTGCCACCGCCCGGCACACCATCCGGCCCATGCGGCCCGCTGCGCCGATGACGCCGACCCGGATCACCGTCCGGCCGGCCCCCCGTGATGCGCGGCGACCGACGCCTCGGCCACGGCGTCGCTCCCCCCGAACGCGCCCTTCGGGAACGGCCCCAGGACGGTGAGCGACATGGGCTGCGTGAGGACCCGGCGCGCCGCCCTGGCCGCGTCCTGCGGCGTCACCTCGTCGATGCGTTCGAGGATCTGGTCCACGGTGAGGATCTCGCCGTGGCCGATCCCGGACTTCCCGACGCGGGACATCCGGCCGCTGGTGTCCTCCAGCGACAGCACCAGCGCGCCCTTCATGTGCCCCTTCGCGCGGTCGAACTCCTCCTGGGTCAGCCCGTGCTGGGCGACGTCCGCGAGCTCGCGGCGCACGATCCCCAGGACCTCCTCGGCCCGCGACGGCGTGGTGCCCGCGTACACCGCGAACATCCCCGTCTCCGCGAACATCGTGTGGTAGCTGTACACCGAGTAGGCCAGGCCCCGCTTCTCCCGGATCTCCTGGAACAGCCGCGACGACATCCCGCCGCCGAGGGCCCCGTTCACGACGCCGAGGGCGAACCGGTCGGGGTCGCTGCGGGAAAGCCCGTTCGTGCCGACCATGATGTGGGCCTGTTCGGTCTTGCGGTTCTTCACGAGGCGGGCGCCGGAGGGCCGGGGCGGCCTCGCGGCCTGCCGGAGCGACCACGCCGAGGGGCCTCGCGACCGGACCCGCCCCGTGGCCATGTGCTTGCGCAGCTCGAGGACGACCCCCTCGTGCTCGAGGTTCCCCGCGGCGCAGATCACGAAGTTGGGCGGATGGTAGTGCCGCCGGTAGAACCGGTACACCTGGTCGCGGCGCATGGCCGTGATGCTCTCGACGGTCCCGAGGACGGGACGGCCCAGGGGGTGCCCCGCCCACAGCGTCTCGGTGAACAGGTCGTGGATGAGGTCGTCCGGGGTGTCCTCGTGCATGTTGATCTCCTCGAGGATCACCTGCCGCTCCGCATCCAGGTCCGACGCCCGAAGCAGCGAGTTCTGGAGCATGTCGGCGAGCAGCTCGACCGCCACGGGGAGGTCGCGGTCCAGCACCCGGGCGTAGTAGCAGGTCGTCTCCTTCGAGGTGAAGGCGTTGAAGTCGCCACCCACGGCGTCGAACGCCTCCGCGATGTCGCGGGCGCTCCGCGACTTCGTCCCCTTGAACAGCAGGTGCTCGAGGAAGTGCGACGAGCCGGCGATCTGGGGACGCTCGTCCCGGGACCCGGTGGCGACCCACACCCCGAGGGTCACCGAGCGGACGCCGGGCATCCGTTCGGTGACCACGCGAAGACCGGACTCGAACTCCGTGCGGGCGACGGAGGAGGCGGAGCTGGCAGAGGTCCCGTCGCCGGCCGAGCTACGCGTCACGGCGCTACCGGCCCCGGTCGCGGTCGCGGGGCCGGCGAGGCCCGCGGTCGCGGTCCCGGCCACCCTCACGCCGCTCGCGGTACTCCCGGCGCTCGCCACCGTCGTCGCCCTCCACGCGGGGCCAGCCGCCCTCGGGCTCGTCCCAGCCCTCGCCGACCGGCCTCAGGCTGACCCGGCCCTGCGGATCGATCTCCTGGACCTCGACCTCGAGCTTGTCGCCGACGTTCACGGCGTCCTCCACCCGGGACAGCCGGCGACCCCGGCCCAGCTTCGAGATGTGCACGAGGCCGTCGCGGCCCGGCGTGAGGTTCACGAACGCCCCGAACGTCGTGGTCTTCACGACGGTCCCGGCGAACCGTTCGCCCACGGCCGGCAGGCGCGGGTTGATGATCTCCTCGATCATCCGCTTGGCCTCCTCGGCCCCCTCGCCCAGCTTCGACCCGATGAACACGCGGCCGTCGTCCTCGATGTCGATGTCGGCGCCGGTGAGGGCGATGATCTCGTTGATCCGCTTCCCCTTCGGCCCGATCACCTCGCCGATCTTGTCCACGGGGATCTGGATCATCTCCACGCGCGGGGCCTTCGGGCTGAGGGCCGAGCGCGGCTCGGGCAGCGTGGCCAGCATCACGTCGAGGATCTGCAAGCGGGCCTCGCGAGCCTGCTTCAGCGCCTGGGACAGCGCCTCCGCGGGAAGGCCGGTGACCTTCATGTCGAGCTGGATGGCCGTCACCCAGTCGCGGGTCCCCGCGACCTTGAAGTCCATGTCGCCGAGGGCGTCCTCGGCTCCCAGGATGTCGGTGAGGGTCACGAACTCGCCGTTCTCCGCGACCATCCCCATGGCGATGCCCGCCACCGGGGCCTTGATCGGGACGCCCGCGTCCATCAGGGAGAGCGTCGAGGCGCACACGCTGGCCATCGACGTCGAGCCGTTCGACTCCAGGACGTCCGAGACCAGACGGAGCGCGTACGGGAACTCGTCCTCCACCGGGATCACCGGCACGAGGGCCCGCTCGGCGAGGGCCCCGTGGCCGATCTCGCGGCGCTTCGGGCCCCGCATGAACCCGGTCTCCCCCGTCGAGAACGGCGGGAAGTTGTAGTGGTGGATGTAGCGCTTCGACTCCTCGGGATCGAGGGTGTCGATCATCTGGGTCATCCGCAGCATCCCGAGCGTGGTCACGTTCAGGACCTGGGTCTCGCCCCGCTGGAACAGGCCGGAGCCGTGCGCCCGGGGGATGAGCCCCACCTCCGCGGAGAGCGGACGGAGCTCGTCGGCCCGGCGGCCGTCCAGGCGGATCCCCTCCTCGATGACCCGCTTGCGCATCGCCGCGCGCTGGAGGGCCTTGAAGGCCGGGGAGATCTGGGAGGCCCGCTCCGCGTACGGCTCCTCGCCCCATTCCTGGAGGAGGTGCTGCTTCAGCTCCTCCTTCAGCGCGTCGAGGTTGGCCTCGCGCGGGAGCTTGGCCGGGACGAGCGCATCGCGGATGCGGCCCCCGGCGAACGCCTCGACGGCCGCCCGGACGTCTTCCTGGATCAGCCCGGAGGGCTCGAACGGACGGCGGGTGGCCCCGGCCTCGGCCAGGAACGCCTGCTGGAGGTCGAGGACCTCGGCGATGGCCTCCTTCGCGGCATCGAGGCCCTCGGCCACGACCTCCTCGGTGGGCTGCGGCGCTCCCTCGGAGATCAGGTTCCAGGCCTCGTCCGGCGCCTCGCCCTCGATCATGAGGATGTCGATGCCGCCCGTGTCGTTGCGGCGGCCCGCCACGACGACGTCGAACGTGGCCAGGTCGAGATCCTGATAGGTGGGGTTCACCTTCCACTGGCCGCCGATGAGGCCCATGCGCACGGCGCCGATCGGCCCCTCGAACGGGAGCCCGGCGAGCATGGTGGCGAGGCTGGCGCCGTTGATGGCCGGGATGTCGTACGGGTCCGCCATGTCCACCGAGAGCACGGTGATCACGACGTGGACCTCGTCCCGGTACCCCTCGGTGAAGGTGGGCCGGAGGGGCCGGTCGACCAGGCGGGCGGTCAGGATGGCGGTCTCGGACGGACGGCCCTCCCGGCGGAAGAACCCGCCCGGGATCTTGCCGGCCGCGTACATCCGCTCCTCGACGTCGACGGTCAGCGGGAAGAAGTCGATGCCCTCGCGCGGGTTCGAGCTGGTGCAGGTGGCGAGGATCTGGGTCTCGCCGATGGTCACGACGACCGCGCCGCCCGCCTGCTTGGCGAGCTTGCCGGTCTCGAACGAAACGGTGGTGCCGCCGATGGTCCGGCTGGCTGTGGTGACGCTCACTGGCTGTCCTCCTCGTGATCCGGCGCAGATGCGCCGGGTGTGGGTTTCGGGCCGAGGAGTGGGCCAGTTCTCAGTGGTGGGCCTCAGGCCGCTTTCATGGCCTGAAGTCCGCAACTGATAACTGACCTGGTCGCTTCCCAGCCCCTCAGGTCGTTCGGGTTCCCTCCTTCGGGCGCCTCCTTTCCCCCAAAAGCAACGAAGGCGGCTTCCGCCGCCCCCCTCCTACCGCCTGAGCCCCAGGCGGGCGATGAGCTCACGGTACCGGCCGATGTCCTCTCGCCGCAGATACTCGAGCAGGCGCCGGCGCCGCCCCACCATCTGGAGGAGGCCCCGCCGGGAGTGGTGGTCCTCCTTGTGCGTCTTCAGGTGCTCGGTGAGCTCCTGGATACGCCTGCTCAAGACGGCCACCTGTACCTCGGGCGAGCCGGTATCCGTCTCGCCTCGCCGGTAGTCCTGGATGATCTGCGACTTCTGCTCTTTGACCAGTGCCATTGCGCTCCGTCGAGGGTACCACGCGCTCGCCTCGGTGCCCCGACGGGTACCCCCGACGGCCTCGAGAGTTTCGGCTCAGGGGAACCGGCCGGACGGCCGATGAAACAGTGCAGAGCACAAGGTGGAGACGTCGACGTGATCGCTCAGCAGACCCGCGCGCCCGCAGGGGCGGACCGCTCGCTCGAGGAGCGGGCCGGCCCGGACGGGGCCCTGGCGCCACCGGGGCCATCCGGCAAGGCCGGAGGCCTGCCGCCCGCGGCCAGGTGGCTCGTCGGGCTGGTGACCGCGGGGGGAGCGGCCGGCCTGGTGGCGACCCTCACTCCCCTCCCCAGGTGGCACGCGAACGACGCGATCGCGTTCGTGTTCCTGGCCCTGGCCACCGCCCTCGCCGAGCAGTTCCCCATCAAGATCCGCCACGGCGAGGAGATCGAGACCTTCACGGTGACCGACGTCGTGTGGACGGCGGGACTGATCCTGGCCCCCGGTGTGGTGGTGGTGCCGTCCGTGGTCGCGGGGACCCTCCTGGGCGAGTCTCTCCGCAAGACTCCGTTCGTCAAGGTCCTGTTCAACACCGGGATGTTCGCGCTCGCCATGTCCGCCTGCGAGGCCGTGCTGTCCGCGTTCCATGCCTCCTCCCCGGGGGACCCGCTGCGGTGGGCGGGCGTCGTGGCGGGCATGTCGGTGTACGTCGTGCTCAACCAGGGCCTGGTGGCCCGGGTCATCTCGCTGGCACAGCGGCAGACCTTCCTGTCCATCCTGCTGCCGCCGCTCGCCGTCAACCTGCTGCACTGGGTCGGGAACGTGGCCATCGGGGTGACGGCCGGCGTGATGTGGTGGGTGTTCCCGGCCGGCGCCCTGTTCATGATCCCGCCGCTCGGGCTGTCGTACGCGGCATACATGGCCCTGCTGCGCGAGATGCGCGAACGGGACCGGATGCGAGACCTGTACGAGGCGGGCCAGGTCCTGCTGAGCCGCCTGGAGAGCGACGGCGACTTCCGCCCGTTCCTCGGGCTGGTCGCCCGGATGCTGGACGCCGACGACGTCGAGCTGGTGGTGGTGGACGAACGGGCCGTGACGATCCACGACCGGGAGGGATCCGAGCGGCTGATCCGGCGGCGGGACGACGGCGAGGACCGGTCTCCGGTCGACGGGTACCTGCGGGCCCGGCCGGACCTGGTGCCGGCGGTGGCCAGGGTGGGCAGCGAGGCCGACCCCCGGGGGACTCTCGCCGTGTTTCGACCGAAGGCGCTCCAGCCCGCCGAGCGGTCGCTGCTGGAGTCCCTGGCCGCGCAGATCTACGTGAAGCTCCGGCACATGCGCCTGTTCGCCGAGTCGGAGCACCAGCGCGAGCAGCTGGAGGACGTCCTCGGAAGCACGTCCGACGGGATCTTCGTCATCGAGGCGGACGGCACCCTGGTGTCCTGGAACGCGGCCATGGAGCGGATCACCGGCCATACGGCCGAACAGGCCGTGGGCCGGTCGCTGTCGAAGCTCCTGCGGTTCGAGAACTGGTCGGAGAGCTCGCTCCGGACAGCTTCTCCGCACACCGAGACCCTGGAGATGCATCGGCAGGACGGGTCACAGGGGTGGCTCCGGCTGACGTGGAGCCTCCTCCAGCGGGAAGACGAGGCTCCCGCCCACGTCGCGGTGGCCCGGGACGTCACCGCCGACCTGGAGCTGGAGCGGGCGAAGTCGAACCTGGTGGCCGCGGTGTCGCACGAACTGCGGACGCCCCTCACCCCGCTGAAGGGCTACCTGACGTTGCTGGCCCGGGGGGACATGGACCCCGGCGCCCCCGAGGCCGCCGAGTACTTCGAGGTCATGCTGAAGCACGCCGGGAGGCTCGAGCTCCTCATCTCGGACCTGCTCGAGGTGACGGCGATCGAGTCCGGGCAGCCCACCGTGCACCCGAGCGTGTTCGACGTCCGGGCCGTCATCGACGACCAGGTGCAGGACTACCGGCTCCAGTTCCCCGCCCGCGACCTGCGGTGGAACCCCGGGTCGGTGCAGGTCCGGGTGGTGGCCGACCCGGTGCGCCTGGGGCAGGTGATCTCGAACCTGCTCTCGAACGCCATGAAGTATTCGCCGGCGTCCGAGCCCATCGAGGTCTGCCTCACGCAGGACGACGCCCGGTGCCTGGTCTCGGTCCGCGACGGCGGCGAGGGCATCCCGCATGCCGAGCACGAGCGGGTCTTCGAGCGGTTCCACCGGCTGGACAACGGGCCGACCCGGGCGACCGGCGGGACGGGGCTCGGCCTGTACATCGCCCGCCACCTGGTCGAGGCGATGTCCGGCCGGCTATGGGTGCAGTCCGAGCCCGGCCACGGCGCCACGTTCACGTTCACCCTCCCGCTGGCCTCCGAGCCGGCAGCCTGAACGCCTCCTACGCCTCGCAGTTCACGACGGTGTCGCCGGCGTCGGCGACGCACGTGTCCGTGCCGTTGCCGCCGTCCGCGGAGTCGTTGCCGTGCACGGAGTCCTTGGCCCGCAGGGTGTCGTCGTCGTCTCCCCCCTGAAGGCTGTCCCCGCCCGCTCCACCCACCAGCTTGTCGTTGCCGATGTCGCCCTTCAGCTGGTCGTCGCCGCCCTGTCCCTGGAGCTTGTCGGCGCCGGCCCCGCCGTCCATGGTGTCGGCGCCGGGAGTGCCGACCAGGGTGTCGGGTCCCCCCGTGCCGAAGATGTGGTCGCCTCCGGCGAACCCCTGGATGGTGTTGGGGCCGTCGTCCCCGATCAGAGTGTCGGCGAAGGGCGAGCCCACAACGTTCTCGAAGCTGGTGACGCCGGGGGTCCCCGAGGCCGTCCCGGCGCCGAGGTCCACCGTGGCCGCGGAGCCGTACTGGACGTAGCGCAGGGTGTCGGTCCCCGCTCCCCCGTCCACCGGGGTGCCGGTTCCTATGGAGGCCGAGCCTTTCAGCCCGAAGGTGTCGTTCCCGTCCCCCAGGTCGAGGTGGTAGGTCACGGAGGGATCGGAGCCCGTGACCTTCAGCACGTCGTTGCCCGAGCCGAGGTCGACGGTGATCGACGGCACCGCGGTGAGGTCGATCTCCCCCGGCGATGCTCCCGTGACATAGGTGGTGGTGAAGGCCACCCCCGAGGACACGGTGACGACGTTCGCCGAGGTGTCGGCGGAGTCGTCGAGGGTTGCGGCCGCGCCGTCGCCCAGGTCGGAGATGTCGAGCTCCCCGCCGATGCCGTTCAGGGTGGACCCCACCTCCACGGTGTCACCGGAGCCGGCGCCGGTATCGAGGGCATAGGAGATCCCGGACGCGGTGGCGACGACGTGGCCCGAGTCGTCGTTCCCCTGCCCATTCACCACGATGGAGGACACCCCGTCCGCCGCCGTGGGGTTGTCGATCGTGATCGTGTCCGCCCCGTTGGCGCCCTGCACAGTGATGGTGGACTTGTTCGCGAGGTCCCAAGTGTCCAGGCCCACCTTGACCTCGACGGTCTGGAACCCGGAGACCACGGGACCGTCGGACACGGAGATCCGGTCGGGGCCCGCCGTCGCGGCGATCGTGTAGGACGCGGCGACGGAGGTGTCAGAGACAGCCAGGGCAAACGCGTACAGGTTGTCGTCGCCCGACCCCACGTACGCCGCGCCGTTCGCCACGGCCGGGGACGAGTCGACGATGGCTCCGGTGGCCCCGGTCCACAGCGGCGTGCAGGTGGTCGGGGTGCCCGAGCAGTTCGTCACCCCCGCGGCATCGAACGCGTGTAGGTCGTGGTCCTCCGACCCCACGTACACCACCCCGTTCGCCACGGCCGGGGAGGAGATGACGTTGCTCCCCGTGTCCCCGGTCCACAGCGGCGTGCAGGTGGTCGGGGTGCCCGAGCAGTTCGTCACGCCCGCGGAATCGAACGCATACAGCTTGCCGTCGCTCGACCCCGTATACACCACCCCGTTCGCGACGGCGGGGGAAGAATCGACGTTGCTGCCCGTGGCCCCGGTCCACAGCGGCGTGCAGGTGGTCGGGGTGCCCGAGCAGTTCGTCACCCCGCCGGCGTCGAACGCGTACAGCTTGTGGTCCTCCGACCCCACGTACGCCACACCGTTCACCACGGCCGGGGAGGACTCGACGAAGCTCCCGGTAGCCCCGGTCCACAGGGGCGTGCAGGTGCCCGGATCACCGGAGCAGTTGGTCACGCCCGCGGCATCGAACGCGTACAGCTTTCCGTCGCCAGAACCCACGTACGCCACACCGTTCGCCACGGCCGGGGAGGAGAAGACGATGCCCCCGGTGGGGCCGATCCACAGGAATGAGCACAGGGAGGTGGCGGCCGGGGTGCAATTCGTCACCCCCGCGGCGTCGAACGCGTACAGGTTGCCGTCGCTCGACCCCACGTAGACGACCCCGTTCGCCACGGCCGGAGAAGAGAAGATGGCGCCCGGGTTCGCGGTGAATCCCACCCACAGGGGATCGCAATGGGGAGGGCTCCCCGCGAAGCAATTCGTCACCCCTGCGGCGTCGAACGCGTAGAGATTGCCGTCCTCCGACCCCACGTACACTACCCCGTTCGCCACGGCCGGAGAAGAATCGATGCTGGTGCCGGTGGGTCCGATCCACAGCGGGGTGCAAGTGACCGGGGTGCCCGAGCAGTTCGTCACTCCCGCGGCGTCGAACGCGTAGAGGTTGCCGTCGCCCGACCCCACGTACGCCACCCCGTTCGCCACGGCCGGGGATGACTCGACGAAGCCCCCGGTGGTCCCTGTCCACGCGGCGGCCAGGCTGGCGACGTTCCCGGTGTCGATGATCGTCTCTTGGGACTGGCTTCCCGAGTGGGGATTGTCGTGGCGGAACTGGGCCCAGTCCCCCGCGGCCGCGCCCGAAGGCGTCGCGAATGCGAGAACGAGCAGAATGGCGGCCCCAGCCGCCGTCGCCATGAGGCGCTTCCCCCGCATGATGGTCCCCCTCCCCTGCCAGCCTGCGGCGGCCCCGGGTCCAGGAGAGTTCCGAGGGCGCGGGTCTCGACGAATGATCAACCCCTGTTCGGGCGTCGGTCAAGAGGGGGATCTGGCCCCAAGCGCCCGCGGAGCAGGGAGTGGAAGGTCGGCGGGTGAGGCCGGAACCAGATCGGCTTCCGCCGTGTTCTACGCTTCGCAGTTCACGACGGTGTCCCCGGGGTCGGCCGTGCAGGTGTCGGTGCCGATGCCTCCGTCGGCGGAGTCGTTGCCGGAGACGCCGTCTTTGACCTTCAGCACGTCGTTGCCGTCGCCCCCGTCCACGGTGTCCGCCCCCGGCCCCGCCCCGATCCCGTCGTCGCCGGCGTCGCCGGAGAGGTGGTCGTCCCCGGCCTTGCCCGAGATGCGGTCGTTCTCGTCGCCGCCGGATATGGTGTCGGCGAGGGAGGTCCCCTCGATGGTGTCCGGCCCCCCCAGGCCGAAGATGTCGTCGCCCCCGGCCGAGCCCTGGATGGAGTTCGCCCCGTCGTCCCCGGTCAGGGAGTCGTGGAAGTTGGACCCGATGATGTTCTCGAACCCGGTGACCCCGGGGGTCCCGGTGGCCGTGCCCAGGGACAGGTCCACGGTCACCCCGGTGCCGTACTGGAGGTACTTCAGGGTGTCGGTGCCCGCTCCCCCATCGACGGCCATCCCGGAGATGGTGGCCGATCCCTTCAGGCCGAAGGTGTCCTTGCCCCCGCCCAGGTCCAGGTCGTAGGACACCGAGGGGTCTGACCCCAGCACCCGCAGGGTGTCCCCGGAGGACCCCAGGAGCACGGTGATGGCCCCCATCCCGGTGAGGTCGATCTCGGCCGGGGAGGCCCCGGTGAGGGAGGTGGCGGGGGAGGCGAAGTCCAGGGTGGCCACGTTGTGGCCGGTGTCGGCGGAGTCGTCCAGCGTGGCGGAGCCGCCGTCCCCGGCGTCGGCGACGTCGAGGTCCCCGGCGATGCCGTTCAGGGTGGACCCCACCTCCACGGTGTCCCCGGCTCCGGCGCCGGTGTCCACGGTGTAGGACACCCCCGGGGCCGTGGCGATGACGTGAGTGGAGTCACTGTCGTTCTGCCCGTTCACCACGATCGCACCGACCCCATCGGCCGCCGTCGGGTTGTCCACCGTGATGGCGTCCGAGCCGTCACCCGCGTTGACGGTGATGGTGGTCTTGTTCGCGAGGTCCCACGTGTCGAGACCGACCCTGACCTGGACCGTCTGGACGCCGTTCACGACCGGCCCATCGGTCACCGCCATGCGATCGTCGCCGGCCGTCGCGTCCACCGTGTAGGAGGAGCCCGAACTCGTGTCGACTGTCGCGAGGGGGAGGGTCCACGTGTCGCCGAGGAACCCGGGCTCCCCGAACCCTCCGAAGACCACCAGGTCACCGGTCCAGACGTCGAAGGCCATCGACGCGGACTCGCGAACGGGCGGGCTGTGGGCAGGGGTGAGCTCCATCCAGTCCGTGCCGTCGAAGAGCCAGGTGTCGGCGAGGCGACCGGAGCTCCCGTGGCCCCCGAACAGCACGACGTCGCCGAACGAGGCCATGGAGTGGTGATACCGGGCCGGCGGGCTGTGCAGGGGGCTGAGCTCAGTCCAGTCCGTGCCGTCGAAGGCCCACGTGTCGGAGGAGGCACAGCCCGCGGAGATGACACATCCCCCGAAGAGCACGATGTCGCCGGAGGTGGAATCGAAGGCCATGGCGGCGTCGTTCCGGGCCGGCGGGCTGTGGGCGGGGCTGAGCTGGGTCCAGTCCGCACCGTCGAACACCCAGATGTCGGACAGGTACCCGGCGGCCCCGAACCCTCCGAACAGCACCAGGTCGCCGGTGGCGGGATCGAACGCCATGGCGGCGTCGGAGCGGCCCGGCGGCGAGTGGACCGGGCTGAGCTCCGTCCAGGTCGACCCATCGAACGCCCAGGTGTCCGAGAAGAACGTGCTGCTCATGCTTCCCCCGAACAGCACCGTCCGGCCCGTTGCGCCATCGAAGACCATGGAGGCCCCCATCCGGGCCAAGGGATGATCGGCCGGCGCGAGCTCCGTCCAGTTCGAGCCGTCGAACGACCACGTGTCGGACAGGACGCCGGCGTAGCCGCTACCTCCGAACAGGATGGCGTCGCCCGTCGTTTCGTCGAAGGCCATGGCCCCCCCCGTCCGGGCCCATGGGTGTCCTGGGATCTGCATCCAGTCGGTCCCGTCGAATCCCCACGTGTCGGAGGCGTACACCGTCCCGTTCGTGCCACCGAACAGGACGACGCCGCTCCCACCGGGATCGGGAGCCATAGAAGCGCTGTGTCGCTGGGACGGGGCGTGTGAGGGAGTGGACTGCGTCCAGTCCGTCCCGTCGAAGATCCACGTGTCGCCGAGCGGCCCCGAGGGATAGTTGATGCCGCCGAACAGCACGGTGTCACCCGAGGAGGGGTCCGACGACATCGCCGGGTACAGCCGGCCCGACGGGCTGTGCGCGGTCGTGACCTCCGTCCAGTCAGAGCCATCGAAGGCCCACAGATCGGACAGGTAAGTGGAGCCCACCCCTCCGAACAACAGGACGTCGCCGGAGGTCGCGTCGTACGTCATGGCTGCCCCCACCCGAGCCGGAGGGCTATGGGCTGTCGTGACCTGGGTCCAGTCCGTGCCATCGAACGTCCATGTGTCTGTGAGGAGGCTCGATTCACCGTTTCCGCCAAACAGCACCACGTCACCCGTGGCCCCATCGAAGGCCATCGTCGCGTTGAATCGCGCGGGTGGGCTGTGGGCGGGGCTGAGCTGAGCCCAGCCTGTGCCGTCGAAGATC
>WNFU01008042.1_pt1 | contig 17511 bp, 18 predicted proteins | sample 5400121 | NCBI WGS metagenome assembly WNFU01 (sample SAMN13153360, study PRJNA577476) | soil metagenome | isolation source: 100 cm soil or saprolite under grassland replicate 1 | place: USA:California | collected 2016-06-15
TGCTCATCACATGTGATAATGTGGAACACATGCCCAAGATGGTTCAAATACGGAATGTGCCCGACGACCTCCACCGGACTCTGAAGGTCCGGGCAGCTCAGGCAGGTATGACCCTCTCCGACTTCCTTCTCAGGGAGATGGAGAAGGTGGCGAGACGACCGGCCCTCGAGGATCTGCTCGCCGCGATCAAGTCGGACGGGCCCGTTCATCCTCGAGAGGACTCGGGGGCCGCGGTTCGAGCCGAACGCCGTTCTCGGTGATCGTCCTCGACGCATCTGTCGTGATCGACCTGCTGCTGGACGTCGCTCCCGTCTCCGACCGGATCGCGGAGCACGTTCGGGCCCACGACGGCGACCTCCACGCCCCCCATCTGCTGGATGCCGAGGTGGGCCAGGTCTTCCGGCGCTTCATCCTGCGTGGGGACCTCACCGCCGAGCGCGCCCATCGAGCGATCGAACGCCTTGGCGGGCTCCCGCTCACGAGGTATCCGCACCTGCCATTCCTCCACAGGGCCCTCGAGCTGCGGGGGAACCTGACCGTGTACGACGCGCTCTATCTCGTTCTGGCCGAGGCCCTGGGCGCCCCGCTGCTGACGAGGGACGAGGCGATTGCCAGCGCTCCGGGGGATGTCTCCGTCATCGTCGTCGACGGTCACTCAGGCCGCGAGGAGAGCCGGACGCTCCCGGTCGGCATACTGCCCCGGTGAGTTCGCAGGAACCCGGGTCGCCGCAGATGCCGCCGCTGCCCGCGGACCTGCAGCGATACTTGCCGGGGTGGCCGCCGAAGGTCCAACGAGACAGCCGGGCCCGGGGAGCCGCCATGGGGATCGTGGTCCTGGGCGGGTTCCTCGGGTTCGTGTTCGGCATCGTCCTGGTGCTGATCGGGGCGCTCGCCCACGTCGATGCCCTGGAGACGGTGGGAGCGATCCTGCTCCTGGTGGGGATCCTCTCGATCGTGTACCTGTCCCGGCAGGCCAGGAAGCGGAGGGCCGGGCAGGTGCCCGAGGTGGCCCGGGTCATGGGCCTCCAGTTCTCGCCGACCGATCCGTTCGATCTCGCCGGGGCCGGATTGCCGTTCGAGGTGTTCCATCAGCGGCGCGTCGAGGTCAGAAACGTCATGTGGGGAGTGGTGGGAGGCGTGCCGCTCCAGGGCTTCGACGTCCGGTTCCAGGTCGAGGGCGACCGCGAGGTCGGGTGGCAGTACACGGACTGGCGGTTCATGGCGCTCGCGCCGCTGGCCGCCTCCTGCCCGCCGCTGTGGGTGGGGACCGGCGGCGAGCTCCAACCGACCGAGAAGCTGCCGCGGATCCATTTCGAGTCGGCCCGGTTCAACGAGAGGGTCCGGGTCCTCGGCGCCGACTCGTACTTCGCCACCGCGCTGGTCGACGCCCGCATGATGGCGTGGATGCTCGACCACGCGCCGTCGTGGACGACGTTCGAGGTCAACGGGGAACACGTGCTGGCCCGCCTGGACTCGGACGTCGACCCGGGCGGTGACATGGGAAAGGTCCTGATCGGCGTGTCGCAGTTCGTCCAGCATGTCCCGGCCGTGGTCCGGTCGCTCTACCCGTCTCCCGGGACGACGGCGACGCCCGGCTTCCGGCCGTAGGCGCCCCGACACTGGTCCCTCCCGGGCCGGGATGCTCTTCCATGCTCGGGCCGGGGGTCGCGGGTATGCTGTGGTCCCGGGAAGGGGACGCCCTCACGCCGTCCCGCACGAGAAGGAGGCCTCAAGGTGCCGCTCGCGCCGGTGGACAAGATCTGGATGGATGGCGGCCTCGTCGACTGGGAGGACGCCAGGATCCACGTCCTCACCCACGCACTGCACTACGGAACCGGAGTCTTCGAGGGGATCCGCGCCTACGAGACCAAGCGCGGCCCGGCAGTGTTCCGGCTCACCGACCACATCCGCCGGCTGTTCCGCTCGGCGCACCTGTACCAGATCGACGTCCCGCACTCGAACGAGGAGATGATCCAGGCGTGCGTCGAGACCGTGAAGGTGAACGGCCTCAAGGCGTGCTACATCCGGCCCCTCGTCTACCGGGGCTCCGGCGAGATGGGGCTGAACCCTCTGAACGCCCCGGTGAACACCTCGGTCGCCGTGTGGTCCTGGGAGAACTACCTCGGTGAGGAGGCCCTCGAGCGGGGCGCCACCGCGAAGATCTCGTCCTGGAAGCGCAGCGACCACAACATCATCCCGCCCGGGGCGAAGGCCACCGGGGGCTACGTGAACTCCGGGCTGGCCAAGGTGGAGGCGTTGAAGGCCGGCTACGACGAGGCCATCTTCCTGAACATGGCGGGCTACGTGACGGACGGGACCGGCGAGAACATCTTCGCGGTCCGTGACGGGGCCCTGCACACGCCGCCGCTGTCCGCGGGATGCCTCGACGGGATCACGCGGGACTCGGTCATCACGATCGCCCGCGACCTCGGCTATGAGGTCCACGAACGGAACATGGCCCGGACCGACCTGTACTTCGCGGACGAGGCCTTCTTCACGGGAACCGCGGCCGAGGTCTGTCCGATCCGCGAGATCGACGATCGCGTTGTCGGGTCGAACGGCCTCGGTCCCATCACGAAGGAGATCCAGTCCACGTTCTTCGGTGCCGTCCACGGCGACGACGATCGGTATGCGAGCTGGCTGACCTTCGTGAACGAGTAGTCCGTGGCAGACCAGTCACCGAACATCTTCCCCTTCCTGCGGTACGCGGACGCGGACGCCGCGCTGAAGTTCCTGTCGGATGCGTTCGGTTCCAGGAGCGCTCCGTGTTCCGCGGCGATGACGGCGTCGTCGTCCATGCCGAGATGAGCCTGGGCCCCGGGATCGTCATGTTCGGGTCCATCCACGGCCGGGACCCCGATCAGCTCCAGAGCCCTCGCACGCTCGGCGGCATGACACAGGGGATCTACGTCGCGATCGACGACGTCGACGCCCACTGCGAGCGGGCTCGGGCGGCCGGGGCCGAGATCGCGCGGGAACCCGAGGACACCGACTACGGATCGCGGGAGTACGCGGCCCGCGACCCCGAGGGCCACGTCTGGAGCTTCGGCACGTACCGCCCGTCCTACGACGGGACCCAGCGAACTTAGATCAGTTCCTTCGAACGTCGTTGCTTTCGTGTGGGTTTTCCCCGCACCGCGGCCCGAACCGATCCGATCGCGAGGAGGACGGTCGCGAGAGCCACGGCCAACGCGAGTCCCAGCCAGGCGCAGGCCGCGTGCACGGCATGCGTTTCGAGCGTCCCGGTCGCTCGGTCGACGATGATCGCGGTCGTCAGCCCAACGACCACCCCGAACACCATCGCGAACGAGATCGACAAGAACCCCCAGCCGAGGGAATACCAGTCTGGTGGCGGGGGAGGCGGACTCTCCATGGCGTTCCCTTCCTGTCGAGGGGGGTGGAGGGTATCTCCCATTACGTTCCCCTTACACGACGAGTGCCACCGCTTCATCGGTGCGGACGATCCTGCGGGCTACCATGCCGCTTGAACCCGGCGTGGCGGAGTGGCCGTGGCAAGCGGGACCATCCTCGTAGTGGAGGACGAGCAGAGCATCGGCTCGCTCGTTCGGACCTACCTCGCCCGCGACGGGTTCGACGTCGTTTGGGTCCGCTCGGGGGAAGACGCGCTGGCGGAGCTTCCCCGCCATCCGGTCCGCCTGGTCGTCCTGGACATCGGGCTGCCCGGCATGGACGGGTTCGAGGTCTGCCGGAAGGTTCGAGCGCGGTCCTCCGTCCCGATCATCATGCTGACCGCGCGCGACGAGGAGGTCGATCGGGTGGCCGGACTCGAGGTGGGTGCGGACGACTACGTGTCGAAGCCGTTCTCGCCGCGTGAGCTGATGGCGCGGGTGAAGGCGGTGCTCCGGCGAGGCGAGCCGGGGGGCCGCGCGGACGTCCTCACGCTGGGCCCGGTGACGGTGTCCCGCCCGGCCCGGGAGGTTCGCGTGGACGGACGCGAGGTCGAGCTCACGGCGAAGGAGTTCGACCTCCTGTGCCACCTCGTCGAGAACGCGGGCGTGGTCGTGTCGCGCGAGGCGCTGCTCGACCGGGTGTGGGGCATGGCGTACCCGGGCGAGACCCGGACCGTCGACGTGCACGTGGGGCAGCTCCGGCGAAAGCTCGGGCGGCCCGACCTGATCCGCACGGTCCGGGGGGCCGGCTACAAGGCCGTCGCCTCGGCATGAGGTCCCTGCGGGGCCGCCTGTTCGCCACGGTCACGGCGGCCGTGGTCGTGGCCACCACGCTCACCGTCGTGATCGCCGGCCTGCTGGTGCGAGCCCGGGTCCAGCGCCTCGTCCTGTCGAACCTGGAGCGGCAGGCCACGGCGGTGGCCCGCGTGCTCGATCGCCGCGCATCCGGGGAACCAACTGGAGGACTGGTGGCCTTCTTCGCACGGCAGCGGGAATACCTGGGAGTCCCCGACGGGCCGCTGCCGCGGCTGCGGGCCACGCTCCTCTCGGCGGCGGGAGACCGCGCGTCCGGAGAGGTCGAGGTCCCCGGCGGGCGGCGGTTCCTGTTCGTGGTCCGCGACACCGCGGGCGGCTCCATCGTCCTGGCCCGGCCGGCCGGACTCGGCATCGACGCGTGGCGCCCGTTCCTGTGGGTCATCGTCCTGGCCGGGCTCGGGGGCGCCGCCGTCGCCGGGGCGCTTTCCGTCTACCTGGCGCGGCGGATCACCCGACCGATCCGCGAGGTCGCCGCCGCGAGCGGGCAGGTCGCGGCCGGAGACCTCTCGGCCCGCGTCCCCGTGCACGGCAGCGACGAGCTGGCCGTGCTGGCGTCGTCGTTCAACGTGATGGCGGATCGGCTGTCGGAGGCGAAGGATCGCGAGCGGGCGTTCCTGCTGTCGGTGAGCCACGAGCTGAAGACGCCGCTCACCGCGATCCGGGGCTACGCCGAGGCGATCCGGGAGGGGGCCGTTCCGCCCGACGAGGCCGCCTCGGTGATCGACGCGGAGGCCGTGCGGCTGGAGCGCCTGGTCCGCGACCTGCTGGAACTGGCTCGGCTGGACCGCCGGGACTTCGAGGTGTCGATCGGTCCCGTCGATCTTTCCGCGGTGGCGGCGGAGGTGGCGCGCCGCCATGCTCCGGCGGCCCGGGAGCTCGGCGTGGAGCTCGTCGTGGTGCCGACCGAGGGAGCCCGAGGGATGGGAGACGAGGGGCGGCTGCTCCAGGTCGTCTCGAACCTCGTGGAGAACGCGCTGCGGGTGACGTCGGCGGGGGGCAGCGTGACCGTTCGCGCGGAGCGGGGCGCGCTCCACGTGTCGGACACGGGCCCCGGGATCGTGGCGGAGGACATCCCCCGCGCGTTCGATCGCTTCTTCCTGTACCGGAAGTACGGGGCCGACCGGCAAGTCGGCTCCGGCCTCGGGCTGGCCGTGGTCAAGGAGCTGGCCGAGGCCATGGGCGGATCCGTGTCCGTGTCCAGCACGGAAGGGATCGTGCTGGCGGCGGGGATCGGGCTCGGCGCCACGGCGTTCGCGTCGGGGTCGGACGGGACGGAGGCCCCGCCGAGGGCCGCGGCCGGGCCGGCGGTCGAGGAGCCCGGGCCGCTGTTCGGCGTGGTGCACGGTGACCTGAACCTGTCCCGCTTCGACGGATCGGCCGTCGAGTACTTCTACGACCGCGGCGTCATCGTCGCGCGCGACGGCGACACGCTGACGGTGGCGCGGATGGACGGGCAGCAGGTGACCATCGAGCTCACCCCCGACACGCGGGTCCGCGAGGGGCTCCGGGCGGGGTCCATCGACGACCTCGTGGTGGGGGACCGGGCCATGTTCCTGTCGGAGAAGGGCGCCGACGGATCGTTCACGGCCGTCGGGGTCCGGTGCATCAGCGGGCCGCGGCACCGCACGGGCTAAGCCAGGAAGGGTTCCTCGTAGGCCGGGGACGAGCCCCGGCCTACGAGCGGGGTGTGGGCCGGGGACAAGCCCCGGCCCACCGTTCTCCCCCGGCCCAACGGCCGCCCGGTCACCTTTCGGCTAGCCTCGTTCCTGTATGAGGCTGGTCAGGTTTCGGTTCGCCGATCGCATCGGCGTGGGGGCGCTCGACGGCGGGAGCGTCCGCGTCCTCCGGGGGACGTTCTTCGAGGACCCCGTCCCCACGGGCGACGAGATACCCCTCGCCGCCGTGCGCCTCCTTGCGCCGATCCTGCCGTCGAAGGTGGTCGCGGTCGGCCGCAACTACGTGGACCACGCCGCGGAGATGGGCGAGGAGGTGCCGGACGTGCCCCTGGTGTTCCTGAAGCCCTCCACCGCCGTCATCGGGCCGGGCGACCCCATCCCGTACCCGCCGATCAGCCGGGAGCTGCACTACGAGGGGGAGCTGGCGGTCGTGGTGGGCCGGCTGGCCCGGCGGCTGGTCCCGGAGGAGGCCGAGCGGGCCATCCTCGGGTACACCTGCGGAAACGACGCGACCCTGCGGGACCTCCAGCGGACGGACGGGCAGTGGACCAGGGCGAAGGGGTTCGACGGATCGTGCCCGCTGGGGCCGTGGATCGAGACCGAGGTCGACCCGGCGGACCTGGCCATCCGGACCCGTGTGAACGGTGAGGTCCGCCAGGACGCCCGCACCTCGCAGCTCACGTTCGGGCCGGCGGGGCTGGTCGCGTTCGTGTCGACGTTCATGACACTGCTCCCCGGGGACGTCATCATGACCGGCACCCCGGCCGGCGTGGGACCGCTCCAGGTCGGGGACCGGGTGGAGGTCGACATCGAGGGGATCGGCGTGCTGGCGAACACGGTGGTGCCGGGATGAGCCCGCGGAGCGCAGATGTAGGGCGGGGCTTGTCCCCGCCCGGGGCCGGGCGCAAGGCCCGGCCCACCGGGACGCTGCTCTCGCCCAGGAATGAAGAATGACGGTCCGGTGCAGGTTCGCGCCGGCCCCGAGCGGGTCCCTGCACGTGGGGAGCGCCCACACCGCGCTGTTCAACTGGCTCTTCGCCCGGCATCACGGCGGCGTCTTCGTCCTGCGGGTCGAGGACACCGACCCCGAGCGCGTGGTTCCGGGCGGCATCGAGTCGGTCCAGGCCGCGTTGTCGTGGCTGGGGCTGGACTGGGACGAGGGGCCGGGGGTCGGGGGGCCGTTCGCCCCGTACGTCGAGTCGCAGCGGTTCGACGTCCACCGGGAGGTGGCGCACCGGTTCCTGGAGGAGGGGCACGCCTACCGCTGCTACTGCACGCCCGAGGAGCTCGCCGAGCGGAGCCAGGCCCAGCAGGCTCGGGGCGAGCCGCCCGGCTACGACGGCCGGTGCCGGCGGCTCACGGACGAGGAGCGGGCCGCCTTCGAGGCGGAGGGGCGGCCGTGGGCCGTCCGGTTCGCCATTCCCGAGGGCCGCGACGTCGAGTTCCACGACCTGGTGCGGGGCGACGTGCACTTCGCGAACGCCGACCTCCGCGACTTCATCATCCTGCGGTCCGACGGCACCCCGACGTACTTGCTGGCCTCGGGCGTGGACGACCAGCTCATGGAGATGACGCACGTGATCCGTGGCGAGGACCTGTACTCGTCGACGCCGCGGCAGATCCTCATGTTCGAGGCCCTCGGCGCGGAGCCGCCGCAGTACGCGCACCTGCCACTCATCCTCGGTCCGGACCGGGCCAAGCTGTCGAAGCGCCACGGTGCCGTGGCGGTCGAGGAGTTCCGCGGCCGGGGCTACCTCCCCGAGGCCATGGTGAACTACCTGGCCCTGCTGGGGTGGTCGCCCGGGGGGGACGAGGAAGTCCTGCCGCTCGACGAGCTCGTGGCGCGCTTCGACGTGACGGCGGTGTCGCACCATCCGTCGATCTTCGACGTGGAGAAGCTCACGTGGATGAACGGCGTCTACATCCGGCAGCTCCCGCCCGAGGAGCTGGCCGGGCGGCTGGAGGTGTTCCTCGCCGTCGAGGACGTCGAGACGCTCCGCGCCGCCGTGCCGCTGATCCAGGAGCGCATGTCGACGCTGGCCGAGGCTGCGGAGCTGCTGCGGTTCCTGTTCGAGGACGTGGAGCCGGACGAGGAGGCCGCGAAGCAGATCGCCACGGTGGGGCCCGAGTACCTCCGCGAGGCCGCCTCCCGCCTGGAGGCGGTGGAGGAGTGGACGGTCGACGAGATCAAGCGAGTCCTGGACGACCTGGCGGCGAGCGCAGGGCTGAACCGGACCAAGGGGTGGCAGCCCATCCGGGCCGCGGTGACCGGGAGGAAGGTGTCCCCGCCGCTGCCGGAATCCATGGCCCTGCTGGGCAAGGAACGCACGGTGGCGCGGTTACGCCGTGCCGCGCCCCCCGGGTGACCAGAGCCCAGATCGTCCTGCGCCCCGGGCTAAGTCAAACGAACCTTTGCAGGCACTCCGCCTCCGTGTAGGGTTCTCGCGGCGAAAGCTCGCTTTCCGCACTGTCGCGCCAATCGAGGGGAGAGATGATGTTGGGTCGCGCCCGGAGGGACGTCTCCGCAACGAGTCGGAAACGCCGCACAGCGATGGTTGCGCTGATGTGCCTGACGACGGTCCCTCTCGTTGCCGTCGGCGCCCAGGCCGGAACGGGTTCTCCCGCGGCGCGCACCACGTGGCAGCAGGGGACTCCCGTGGTCGCCGGGCTCGGCGTGACCGAGTCCGTGGCCAGCATCATGCGCCGGCAGCGCACGCAGGGCCTGGCCGGGCAGCCGTGGGTCGTTCCTCACCTTGAGCCTGGCATCCCGGACTTCCGGAAGTCTCTGCCGCAGAACCCCGACTCACCGAACGTATCGCAGATGCCCTCGCGGCCCGGCGGCCCCTCGGCCCCGACCGCGCCGTTCACGCCCCAGACGCTGGGAACGAGCTTCACCGGCGCCACGATCTCCGACACGCCGGGGTTCGTGCCGCCCGACACCATGGGCGCGGTGGGGCCCACGCAGTACGTCGTCACGGTCAACGGCCGGCTCCGGAGCTTCAGCAAGAGCACCGGCCTGGCCGACGGGGCGATCGATGTCGATCCGGATGTGTTCTTCGCCTCGGTGATCGTCGCCGGGACGAGCGACCCGCGCGTCCGCTACGACCGCCTGTCGGGCCGGTGGTTCATCACCATGATCGACGTCGCGAGCACCGACAACCGGCTCCTCATCGCGGTCAGCAGCGGCAGCACGATCACCAACACCTCGAACTTCACGTTCTTCGACATCCCGAGCGACTCGACCTCGCCGGCCCGCACGCTCACCGACTTCGCCGACTACGACACGCTGGGGATCGACGCGAACGCGCTGTACATGGGGATCAACGTGTTCACGGGGGCGGGGGCGTTCAAGGCAACGGATGGCTACGTGATCCGCAAGAGCTCGGTCCTCGGGCCCGGCCCCATCGTGGTGACGGTGTTCAGGGGGCTCGTGCCGACATCCTCCACCGACGGCCCGTACACGCCTCAGGGCGTCGACAACTACGATCCCGCCGCCACCGAGGGCTACTTCATCGGCGTCAGCAATACGACCTTCGGCCGGCTGGTGCTGCGCCGCGTGGCCACTCCCGGCGGAACTCCGAGCATCTCGTCGAACGTCCTCATCACCGTCCCCACGACTTCCTTCCCCATCGACGCTCCCCAGACGGGGACCACGAAGAAGCTGGACACGCTCGACGATCGCCTGTTCGCGGCGCACATCCGGAACGGGAAGCTGTGGACGGCTCACAACATCCAGGTCAACAGCTCGGGCGTGGCCAGTGCCACCGGTGGTCGGGACGGCACCCGGTGGTACGAACTGACCGGCATCCCCACGAGCCAGACCCCGTCCGTCGTGGAGTCCGGGACCATCTTCGACGGCGCGGCCACGAACCCCCGCTTCTTCATCATCCCGTCGGTGATGGTGTCAGGGCAGGGCCACGCCGCGCTCGGCTTCACCACGTCCGGGGGCGCCGAGCATCCCAACGCGGCGACGGTGGGCCGGCTGGTCGGCGACACCCTGGGCACGGTCGAGACCACGCAGCTCTACACCAGCACCACGGCCGTCTACGGGCCGCAGGCCGTGCAGGTGCAGCGGTGGGGCGACTACTCGTACACGTCGCTCGACCCGCTGGACGACATGACGATGTGGACGGTCCAGGAGTTCGCCAATTCGACGAACTCGTGGGCGGTCCGGGTGGTCAAGCTCATCGCGCCGCCGCCCGCCACGCCGGCCTCGGCCAGCCCGCCCACCGTCGCCTCGGGCCAGTCCTCGGTGAACGTCACCATCACCGGGACCCAGGTCACGGGGTCCGGCTTCTACGACCCGGGGTCGAACCTCGGCGGGAACGCGGTGAACTTCAGCCACATCGGCGCCTCGATCTCCGGCGGCGTGACCGTCAACAGTGTGACCTTCACCAGCCCGACGTCGGTCACGCTGAACGTTTCCACGGTGGGGGCGACCGCGGGAACGAAGGACGTCACCATCACGAACCCGGACGGCCAGAGCAAGACGGGGACGGGGATCCTCACCGTGTCGGGCGGCGGAGGGCCGTCCGTTCCGCCCACCGTCTCCGTCACCGACGTGGACACCCTGGAGGGCAACGCCGGGACCACCACCGCGGCGTTCCAGGTGACCCTGTCGCAGAACCCCGCCGCGGCGGTGTCGGTGAACGTGGCCACGGCCAACTCCACGGCCTCCGCGGGCTCGGACTACGTGGCCGTTCCCACCACCACCCTGACCTGGAACCCCGGGGACCCCCTGACCAAGACGGTGAACGTCACCGTGAACGGGGACACCCTGAAGGAGGGGAACGAGACGTACCTGCTCAAGCTGACCTCGCCCTCCGGGGTGACCATCGCCGACACCCAGGGCACCGGGACCATCATCGACGAGGAGGGCCGGTTCTTCCTGTACGTGTCCGACGCCTCGGTGGTGGAGGGCAACGCCGGCACCACCACCATGACCTTCAACGTGTCGGTGTCCCAGCTCCCCGCGGCCGGGCAGACCGTCACGGTGAAGGTGGCCACGGCCGACGGCACGGCCTCGGCCCCCTCCGACTACACCGCCGTGCCCCTCACCACGCTGAGCTGGACCTCGGCCTCCCCCTCCGTCACCAAGACCGTGTCGGTCACGGTGAACGGGGACGCCTCGGTGGAGCCCGACGAGACCCTGTTGCTCAAGCTCTCGGCCCAGTCCAAGAACGCCGTGATCTCCGACACCCAGGGGACGGGCACGATCCTGAACGACGACTAGCGTGGTGGCGGGGCGGCGAAGCGGAGGGCGGACGGTCGGGGCGGACGGCCGGTTCGTCGTGGAGAGCAAGCTAGGGCGCTTCGTCGCATACGGGCTGATCGGGTGGTGCGGCGAGGTCGCGTTCACCGGCGTCCACGACTTCATCCGGACCCGGGACCGGCGCCTGCCGTCCCGGTCGAGCCTGTGGATGTTCCCGATCTACGGGCTGCTGGCCCCGCTGTACGAGCCGTTGCACGACGCCATGCGAGACCGCGTGCCGGCCCCGGCCAGGGCGGCCGTGTATGGGGCGCTGATCATGGTCCTGGAGTACGCGACCGGGTGGACGCTCCGGAAGGCCATCGGCGACGCGCCGTGGGACTACTCGGACGCGCGTCGACACATCGACGGGCTGGTTCGGCCCGACTACCTCCCGATGTGGGCGGCGGCCGGGTTGGCCCTCGAGCCCATCCACGATCGCCTCACCGGCCGAGCCGGCTAGCTCAGGCGCGAGCCCCGCCCGGCTCCTCCGCCGTGTGGGGGAGCGAGATCTAAGGCCAACGGGCTGAGCGAACCGCCGTTCGGCGTACGAAGTCCGTGCGCCTGCGCGTGTTCCGACGTAGAGGCCCCCCGGTAGAACCGGTGCATGCAGCGACCGGGGTGGGTGGGCGGTCGCCGGCTGCTGGGGCTCGCGCTCGTCGCGGTCCTGGTGGCCGGCGCGGCCGCCTCGTCCTCCGCTCGACCGGCCCGTTCCGCGGCCGGTCGAGCTCATCTGGCGCACGTGGCCCTCCGGGGGACGACGACGCTTCCGGCGCCGCCCGGCCATGGGCCGAAGGACCCGGCCCGGCCCCTGGACGCGGGCGAGGACGCCCGTTCCATCGAGGCACTGCTGAAGCTGGAGGACCGTGGTGTGGCGCCCGCCCTTCCCCCGGCCATCCCCCCCGCGGCTCCGTCGACGCCGGTGGCCCGGGCCAACCCCGAGCTCGCGGCGACGTTCGACGGCATCGACCACTACGACCAGCGCTCCGCCAACCAGGGCAACCAGTCCAGCGTGGAGCCTCCCGACCAGGGACTGTGCGTCGGCCGGGGGTTCGTGATGGAGACGGTGAACCAGGCGGTGCGCATCTTCACGACCTCGGGCCGGCCGGCGGGCCAGGTCACCGACCTCAACACCTTCTACGGCTACCCGCCCGCGGTCGACTACCACCTGTGGCGGCGGGGCCCCTTCCTCACCGATCCCTCGTGCGCGTTCGATCCCGGCACGAAGCGGTGGTTCCACGTCGTCCTGACCGTGGACGTCGAGCCGACGGGCAGCTTCACGGGGACGAATCACCTGGACGTCGCGGTGAGCCGGACCCCGAGCCCGGTGGGGGAGTGGAACCTGTACAGCATCCCGGCGCAGGACGATGGGACGGACGGGACGCCGAACCACGGGTGTGCGCAGGGGCCGTGCATGGGCGACTACCCCCACATGGGGCTGGACGCGAACGGCCTGTACATCAGCACGAACGAGTACTCGCTGAACTCGGGGGAGTTCACGTCGGCGCAGATCTACGCCCTGCCCAAGCGGGCGCTGGCGGCGGGCGCGGCGGACGTCGCCGTCGTCCACCTGGACCAGGTGAGCGTGCTCGGGACGCCGGGCTTCACGGTGTGGCCGGCCGCGGCCTCCGTGGGCCGCTACGCGGAGGAGAAGGGCGGCACCGAATACTTCCTGAGCTCGACGGCGGCGCCGGAAGCCGGGAACACCACCGGGGTCGACAGCCACGTGGCGGTGTGGGCTCTCACGAACACGCGGTCGCTGGACACGGCCGCCCCCGACCTGCACCTGGCGAGCGCGGTCGTCGACACGCAGGCCTATGCCATTCCTCCGCCGTCGGACCAGCGACCGGGCGACACCCCCCTCGGCCAGTGCTTGAACGCGGCCTGCATGGGCAAGGACCCGTTCGTCGAGGGCCTGGCCAGGGTGGACAGCGGCGACTCCCGCATGCAGCAGGTGGTGTATGCCGCCGGCGACCTGTGGGGGGCCCTGGACACGGCCGTCGAGGTCGGCGGGCAGCTTCGAGCCGGGATCGCGTGGTTCATCGTGACGCCGGCGTGGAGCGGTGGTCTGCTGGCGCCGTCGCTCCGGGCCCAGGGCTACCTCGCGGTGGAGGGCGAGAACGTGACCTATCCGGCGGTGGCAGCCCTGCCCAACGGCCGCGGGGCCGTGGCGTTCACGCTGGTGGGGCCGGACCAGTACCCTGGCGCCGCCTACGCCCTGCTCGACGTGACGAGCGGCGCGGGGCCGGTGCACGTGGCCGCGGAGGGCCTGGGGCCGTCGGACGGGTTCACCGGGTACCGCTTCTTCGGGGCCGATCCGGCGGTGGGGCGGTGGGGGGATTACGGGGCCGCCGTGGCCCGGCCCGGCGCCATCTGGGTGGCCTCGGAGTACGTCGCGCAGACCTGTCCGTACGTCGTGTACTCGCAGGACCCCACCTGTTCCGGGACACGGACGCAGTTCGCCAACTGGGGAACGCGCGTCAGCCGGATCGTCCCGTAGGCCGGGGCGTTCCTCGAGCGCTCTAGGCTGGCCCCCGTGAGCAACCTCGAGCGGGCTCCGACGATCACGGCCTCCGAGCAGAGCGAGCCGGCGGCGCGTGAGCCCATCCGGGAGGTGCTCGAGGCCCGAGAGGTCGACCTCGGCGACCACGGGTCGTAAGAAACCCGTGCGAAGCCCTCGAAAAATACTTGTCTCGGACCACACCGTGCTGTCAAGATTTCGCTCCGTTGCGGGGTCGGGGGGATCCCGCCTGCCCTCTCCAAGGAGGATCCGTTGAGGAAGCGAATGTCGCTTGCCCTGGCCTGCGTCGTGATTGCCGGCATGTTCGCAATTGCCCTGCCCGCCGGCGCGTCCACCGGGAAACCAACCTTCGACGCCCGCACGTACCTGCAAGAACACGGCTATCTCCCGCTCCGAGGAGTGGCCACGCTCCAGGCCGCGAAGGCCCACGCCGAGGCGGTGGTTGCCGCTCAGAACCCGACCGGTGTGCCCACGCCCGTCACCGCGGCCGCCCCCATCCAGGGCGCGAGCTGGCAGGGCATCTCCCAGGGCAACGTGAGCCCTCCGGACGCCAACGGCGCCATCGGGCCGAACACCTTCATCGAGACCGTCAACGTGAAGATGGCCATCTACCAGCGGACCGGCGCGCTCATCGCTTCTGCCGACTTCGCGACGCTCACCGGCAACGGCAACGGCAGCGACCCCATGGTGCTGTGGGATCCCGACACACAGCGCTTCTACTACAACATCTGGAACACCGGCAATGCCACCATGGACTGGGGGTTCAGCAAGGACAGCAACCCCACGTCGATCCCCGGGAGCTTCTGCCACTACGAGACCAGCTTCGGCTACGCGACGTCGAGCTTCCCCGACTACCCGAAGCTCGGCCAGACCAAAGATTTCATTCTGATCGGGGTGAATTTCTACCCGACGTCGAGTAGCCAGGAATCCACCTCGTCGGACGTCCTGTGGATCTCCAAGCCGCAGGGCCAGAGCCCGATCACCACCTGTCCGGCCGCCGGCTCGTTCGGCTCCGGAAAGGTCACCGGCCTCACGAACGACGACGGGAGCCAGGCATTCACGCCGACCCCGGCCATCCAGACCGACCCGTCCTCCACCGGATACGTGCTCGGCATGTCCGACATCGAGTGCCCGCCCACCTGCGGGACCGGGACCAAGCTGACGGTGTTCACGGTGGCCAACAACGGCGGCGTGCCCTCGGTGTCCGCCCCGAACTCCATCACGGTCGGGTCGTACCAGAGCCCGCCCGACGCACCGCAGAAGCAGAACGGGAGGAAGCTCGACACGCTGGACGGCCGGATCACCCATGCCGTCTCCGGCTTCGACCCGACCGTCGGGGCCACGACCGTCTGGGTGAGCCACACCGTGCTCGGCGGCGCGGGGAGCCAGATCAACTGGTACGAGGTGAACCCGGCCGCCGGGGTGCTGGCCCAGTCCGGGGTGGCCAGCAGCCCGACCTTGTACCTCCTGAACGCGGGCATCTCCACCGACCGCACGTGCACGGCCACGACGTGTGCCCACGGGGACGCCATGGTGCTCGGGTTCACCACCACGGCTTCGTCGGCCTTCCCCGCCATCCAGATGGTGTCGAAGATCGGCATCGGCGCCCAGTCGGGGTTCGTGCTGATCAAGCAATCGAGCACCTCCGACAAGAAATTCACGTGCAGCCCGTGCCGGTGGGGTGACTATGGGGGCGCCACGCCGGATCCGGCTGCCAGCCTCACCGCGGCCAACGGCGAGGTGTGGCTGACCAACCAGTGGACGACCGGCGGCAGCGTCTTCTCGAGCGGCGACCAGACCTGGAACTGGGAGGCCCGCCCGTAGGCCGCTGCGGCCCGACACGAAGGCATCTCCACCGATTCGACGAGGGGGCCGGCGGCCGAGCCGGCCCCCTCGTGCCGCCCCGGCCTCACGGGCCCTGCCGACCATACAGAAGTGGCTATACTTCTGGCCATGTCGATATCCGAGCAGGCTTCGCTCGCTGACGTGAAGAACCGGCTCTCGGAAGTCGTCGACCGTATCGAGCGGGAGCACGGCCGGGTGGTCATCACCAAGCACGGTCGGGCAGCAGCGGTCATCCTCAGCATCGAGGACCTCGAGTCCCTCGAGGAGACGCTGGCCATCCTTGGAAACGCGGAGCTCATGGGAGAGATCCGAGAGGCGGAAGGCAACGTCGCCGCGAGGCGAACGAAGCGCCTCAGCAAGGACGAGGCCCGGGCACTGATCAAGAAGCGGTGACCGGCGCCGGCGAGCCCTTCGCCGTCGAGTGGGCCCGTCCGGCTCTCCGCGCGCTTCGGCGGCTCCCGGAGAAGGTGGCCACCGCGGCGGTCGAGTTCGTCTACGGGCCCCTGGCCGAGAATCCGCACCGAGTCGGACACGCGCTCCGTTTCGAGCTAGAGGGACTGCACAGCGCGCGCCGAGGCGATCACCGGATCGTGTTCCGCATCGACGATCGACGCGTGGTACTCGTGATGGGCATCGAACACCGATCCGACGTCTGCCGCAGGCGCTGACCGCTCGTTGTATCGGCGGATAAGCGGGCGCAGCAATCTCGTTTCGCCATACATTGCTCGCGGCCGGGCGGCGGGCGGAACGTCCGTCACCTGTAGGAGACCTAGGACGTGTCTCCTGATTCGGCGGCCCACATGAGTGCGGCGGCCTCGCGGTTCAGGGGATGCCATCGAATGATTGTTGGCTGACCGGAGGGACGAGTCGAAACGGATGAGAGATCTCGTATCAGCGCCTCACGGTGCCGTCTGTGCAGGTTATGGCTGCGATCGCCGGACGGCTCAGCGCAGCTCGTTGATGCGGATCAGGTTGCCCGCGGGATCGCGGAAGGCGCAGTCGCGGACCCCAGTACGGCTGCTCGGTCGGCTCCTGGACGACCTCGGCGCCGCTGGCCTGCAGCCGCGCGAAGGCGCCGTCGAGGTCGGCGGTGGCCAGGATGATGCGGGCGTAGCTGCTCTTGGCCATCATCTCGACGATGGTGCGGCGCTCGTCGTCGGTGACGCCGGGGTCGGCGGCCGGCGGCTCCAGGACGATCGACGTGCCGGGCTGGTCGGCGGGGCCGACCGTGATCCAGCGCATCCCGCCGTATCCGACGTCGCCCCGGACCTCGAAGCCGAGGGTGTCGCCATAGAAGGCCAGGAAACAGATGAGAGAACTCGTCTCACGGTGTCCGCGAGGGCCTCGGTCAGGTGCCGACGTGGGCCGCGAGGTGCTCGCCGGTGAGGGTTGAGCGGGCGGCGACCAGGTCGGCGGGTGTGCCCTCGAAGACGATCCGGCCGCCGTTGTGATCGGCGCCGGGGCCGAGGTCGATGATCCAGTCGGCGTGCGCCATGACCGCCTGGTGGTGATTGATGACGATCACCGACTTGCCGGAGTCGACGAGCCGGTCGAGCAGGCCGAGCAGCTGTTCGACGTCGGCGAGGTGGAGGCCGGTGGTCGGCTCGTCGAGGGACGTAGACGTCGCCCTTCTCGGCCATGTGGGTGGCCAGCTTGAGCCGCTGCCGCTCGCCGCCGCTCGTCTGACCGACGATCCCGCCTAGGGCGGGGGCAGTGGGCGAGATCAGTCCTCAGCTCACCGCTTTCTTCACGAGCGCGCCGATCTTTGCCTCTTCGGTGGCGGTCAACTCCTTCAGCGCGAAGGCGACCGGCCACAGGGCGCCTTTGTCGAGGTTCGCCGTGTCGCTGAATCCGAGCGTCGCGTACCTCGTGTTGAACTTCTGCGCGCTTTGGAAGAAGCAGACGACCTTGCCGTCCTTGGCATACGCGGGCATCCCGTACCAGGTTTTCGGCGAGAGGGCTGGCGCGCTGGCTTTGATGATCGCATGGAGCCGC